>JAABUK010011321.1_pt1 | contig 11649 bp, 13 predicted proteins | sample 5559141 | NCBI WGS metagenome assembly JAABUK01 (sample SAMN10711869, study PRJNA513367) | rock metagenome | isolation source: Antarctica rocks | place: Antarctica: Victoria Land, Pudding Butte nord | collected 2016-01-03 | reverse complement strand
CCCCAAACACCCCCCTCATCCCTCCGCCTCCCCTATCATCTCTCTCTTCGTACTCTTTCTCCTTGACCGCTCTACATCTCTTCCATAACAACCCAAGACAACTCTGCTGTCAAAGCTTTCACTGACTATGCAGCCTACCACATGAGCTGATGCAAGTGACCTATCAAACTTCTTACCCAACAAGCTATCACCAGTCACGTACACTCCTCAAAATAGCTCTGCTGTTGAATCTTTCATCGATGTCAAAGTGCTTCAGCTGAGCTGTGTCAAAGGACCTGAGCAAGTCTTGTAAGCCAAATCCCAATCATCGGTAAACAACGCTGAATTCATGAAAAGTATGTGTCGCAACAGGACAAGATGATTAGGTGCTTACACTTATTCCCATGTACACTACCGAAATCATCTCTGCTATCAAGTCTTCAATTGACAACGTAGTGTTTCAGCTGCACTGTATCAAAGGACCTGAGCACGCCTTGTAAGCCAAAATGCTACCATCATTACACAACGATGATTTCATGAACATTATGTCTAGCAACAGGACAAGATGGTTTAACGCAAGATAAGGTCATGTTGCTACAGATACTTTCCTGTCACCAGGAGACACTGTCAAGGTCATCACTGCAAACTTCCATGTGCTGACACTCAGGATGTACATCAATAAGCTCTGCTGAGTATGTTCATTAACATAGGTAGTTATAAAAAGTAAATGTTGTCGTCACAGGGGTTTGCAATCACAAATTGACTCAGTGCAGCCCTGTGTCTGTTCATGGGAACACAAGAGGTGCACATTTTAAAGTGAAATGTGGTGCACTGCGCACATGCTTAGCCTTGCTGTGGTGAAACTTCAGGATAGATGTGGATTCTATACTTCTCAATCTATCTTCAGGTCTTAACACTGCATGGCTGAACAGGTGAACCATGCACCTCACCTCTTGGACATTTTCTCGATGCGATATAGAAACTTATCCTCTGTTGTGTAGCAGAATCAAACCAGCCTGTATACTTCAGCAAACCCTATATGCAGCACGTCTTGTTTTCTGGCCTCCAGTTCAAGACACAATCATTGTATGATTATGCCTTGCGCTGGAGGACAACGAACAATGTGTGCTGCGTCTAATCTTGCCATACAAGAGACTCTGGTGATGACCACTGCGGTCTGTGATTTGTCAGTACCCATTTGCAGAGTCCAAGCCTCATGAGCCTCTCTGTAAGGTTGCAAAAAGGCATATGCCCACATCTCTTTTGTTCTCACCACGCTGCAGATGGTTGTTGCCACTGCATAGCTTTTATTTTACGCTAAGCAGGGTTTGCAGGTGACATGCGGTTCCATCTTTGTCTTCTGTCCTCTTCAAGAAAAGAGTACAATGACAACACCCACTAACAGTGACACAAGCTTTCACAAAATCTGGTTAGTCAGGATGGCAGGTGCCAGAATGCCAGGTGCAGCTGAGCAGGGTATGTCAGGACATTTCACAACATCGCAAATGGTGCAGATTTCATGCCATTGACAATGTTCTTGATAGAGAAATGCAAGCATGCACCCCAGGTATTGCAGCAACCATCACTGCATGCCTGCATTGCGATGTCGTGTGGTGTATGTACATCACACACAGGTCTTGATTTGCACAGTGAGTAATGGCCAATTGCTCTGTGTTCAAGTAGCCTGTGACTGTGTGCGCCCAAAGATCAAGGAGAACAATGAACAAACAAATGAATGAATGCACGAATGAATAAACAAGTTGATACATGCATGCATGCATGGATGGATGGATGAACGAACGAATGAATGTATGAATGAATGAATGAGGCTGGGAGGGAGTGAAGTGAGTGAGTACACTAAACTTGATGAAACATGCAAACAGTCTCTGGTGACAACTGCTTGGTTGTGGTAGGGCAGCAATCATGACATCTCATGGCTTCCATCTGCTACAGTGGTACTGACATAAAAAGCACGTGATACTCAGCACAACAAATGCTCCTCCATTTCTATGCTCTTGATTGAACCACTGTGGTTTTGCGACTTATCGTCATCAGATCTACTCATCAGCCTCCTGTTGCACAGTCAGGATAGCTCATCAGCTATGTCAGCACATTCTGGCACATCTGATGAGCTATCATGAGTGTGCAGCTGTGCAACTCACTCAGGGCCAAAGATTAGTAAACTCTTGAGTTTCTGCTACACACTGCAGTAGTTTTAATTCGACCATGATGACTGTTGCTACCTTTCCTGTTCCACCTGAGGGCCATTGACGAATGGTCATGAGCTTGTCTGTGATTTGGGATTTAGACCCAACTCTGAAACCTGAATGGAAGAGCCCCAGCCTGCCCTTAGGCTTTTGTTCTGTGGATGTCAACAGACGCCAGGTTCTCTATTGCTTCTTGTGCAGTCTGCAACAAAGGCTGCATATGCTGTGCCAGCTCACTGCAATCAAATCGTCACATTGCCTGTGAGGCAGAGAGATGATCAGTCATGAATCATGCTGTTGTAAGATTAGGCTGCAACACTCAGGCAATCAACTTGGGGTATACACTGCAACAGCAAGCCCATCACTTCCTGTTCTGGCAGCAATAGCATCTCACTTTTGACTTCCGGCTAGCATGCTGCAGCTCCCAGCATGCAATAGCAGTGAGGCATTAATCATGCAGCAAAGCAATTTGTCACGGTTGACACATGGTGCAGCAGCTGTCTGAAGAGAAAGCTGCCACAGTGATGAGCTCAGCCACTCAGCTACAGCCATTGCCTGTCTTTCAGGAGTGATTTCATGCTGCAGACAGGTCTGCAGCTTTTCCAAATTGTACAGCACTGCCTGGTGTGGCATAAGAGTGTGTGCAGCCCACATCCTTCATAAGCATCACTGACCTCTACCCTCAGCTTCCCTAGTCTTCACCCTGAACCCTCCGCTCTCCTATTCTTAATCCTGTACCCTCCGCTCTCCTAACCTTAATTCTGAACCTTCAGCTCTCCCAACTAAACCCTGAACCCTCAGTTGTCCTAACCTTAGCGCTGAACCCTCAGCTCTCATAACCCTGAACCTTCAGCTCTCCTCACCTTGCCCCTGAACCCTCAGCTCTCCTAACCTTAATCCTGACCCCTCAGCTGCTTCTGCCATTGTCAGCCCAGTCACTGTCACTGCATCAAGAAACCCTAAGACCCAGTCACTGTCACTGTGTACCCCCAAGAAACCCTAATACCCATGACTGTCACTGCGTAACCCCAAGAAACAATGTCCTGCACCTGACGTACGCTGTGCCACGTCAAAGGTCAGGACTTGGCGTGTTGTGCCAAACACAGCTCATGTGATGCGCACATGTCAAATGATACAAGGATCTCAAATTGCATCCCAAGCATGGGCACAATGCAACACATGAGCAAGGAGTTTGCATTGATTATGCCAAACACATTTTTTACTATGTGCACACATCAAAACGTAAAACAATAATACACCAGATCTCGAATTCATGCTGTATGTGGGCGCAATGCGACGCATGAAGAAGAAGGTTGCATCGGTGACAACTGCTAGCATGCCAGCTGGCCCCAACAAATGCAGAATCCCTGACTGACTGGCATAGGTGCCAGAGTTGCTGAGGGTGATGAGCTGAGTGCTGATCACCTTCTTGCAACTATGTTACCTGACTCAGCGCTCTCTGGTTGTTTGATCCAAGCAGGTAGTAATGCGCTGCCCTGACACACAAAGGTCTTTAGCAACGTTAACAGAAAGCTGCTGGTTCTTATGGTTTCCACTTGGGTTGTTTGCCTCTTGTAACCGACGCCATAGGCGTCCATTGTACCTGCAAACTTCCCCTCATCATACCCACACCCCCCTCCGCAACCCCAACCCCCACCCCCACCTCCACCCCCCTCCCCTCAGATGCATGACCTGGCATAGCCTGTTCTGCAAACCCAAGATCAATATGTAGTTGGCCAAAAACATTACAACATGTCATAGTAATGTAATGTAACAGAATCTTTTGCAATGTGACATGGTACGCAATACAGTATAGATGCATTGTACTAAACATGCGCTCCGCTCAGAGCTCAGGCTGCAGCCCTAGCATCAGCTGGAAGAATGAGTCCTGATTACTCTGTGATTGAAACAGTATAAGCCTTGGGTATTCTTGTATGTGCTGAATATTGACACCTGGGGCACGGCTGGCATGCAGGCTCAACTTATGCTGCAGCTGTTAACCCACCCTGCATAAAAAAACACAGATCTTGTCCTTGTTAGGTTGCTTGAAGCTTTTTGCTTCTTTAAGGTTGCATCATGGCTGTGTCTTTACCACTCTCACCCATGTCAGACATGCCAACTGAATCAGTTGTACAATGTTTTTCACTGTTGTGGGTGCAACTTTTGTGTGTTTTTGTGTTGCACTGCAATTGATGAAACTTGCTTCTTTGTGCAGGCTGGAGGCTCAACTCCAGCCGTGGTGCTACCAGTTCCTGGCCTAGCAGGCAGGGGTAGGGGGGGTCTTGGGGGCAGGGGTGGCCGCGGCGGGGCCATCAGGACCTTTGTGCCTCAGACCTCTGGGGCAGCTGCCATCACTCCTGCATGGATGACTAAGAAGGCTTCCACCGGTTCCCCTTCCGAGGAGACTTCTTCTTCCACCGTTGCCAACCCCTTTGCTGACCCAGCTCCTACTGATGGGCCTGCCCCTCAGCCCACCCCTTCAGTCTTCATGCCAGCAGCCGCTGCTCAAGACACAGCAGCCGGCCCTTCTTCTTTTGCTTCCCCGTTTGCGTCAGCCCCCCCTGCGTCAGCATCATCAGGCATGCTGACGCAGCTTGCTCAGAGCTCAGCAATCCCTGACTCAGCACAGCCAGCTGCTGAGTCAGCTGCTGAGGACTCATATGCACAGCCGTCAGCACCAGTCGTCATGGACGCTGAGTCAGCACCAGCTGTCCTGGAAGCTGAGTCAGCATCACTAGATGTTTTTGCTGACTCAGCAGCCTCCACTTGCCAAGGCGTCCCAGCCTTGTTCACACCAACCTTGCACCCTTCCTTGGACTCCTCCTTGGACCCCTCCTCAAATCCCCAGCCCATGGACGAGACCCAAATGGAAGGCCAGGACTCCACAGGCCGCTCACCCATGGACGACGCATTTGGTGGTGACTCGACCTTGGAGCATACCATCGGCGGTGGCAATGGTGGCGGTTCTGCTCTGGACGACACCCTTGGTGGTGGCAGCGGTGGCGTTTTGGATGATGCCTTCAATGGCGGTGGCGGTACTGGTGGTGGCCTTGATGATGCCTACAACGGCGGTGGCGGCAGTGCTCGTGGCCTTGATGATGCCTTCAATGGCAGCGGTGGCGGCCTTGATGATGCCTTTGGTGGTGGCAATGGTGCCAATGGGTTGGATGACAACTATGGTGGCTCTTCCCTGGATGACACCTTTGGTGGAGCTCTGATGGCCGGTGACATTGGACAGGTATAGTCGTGTACATCTTATCTCTCAAAACTTCATGGCATACCTTGCGTCTGTCTCATACTTTGTGTCATGCCCTGTGTCATATCTAGTGTTATACCTCATGTCATACCTCGCATGTTTAAGTCTTACCCTGTTGCACTGTTGAGATTAGCTTACAGCCAGAGATGTGCTGCATGCTGATGATATGTACAATGTGTCATACCTGCAGGATGCCTGACAGCAGGTTGTCCAAAGTACTCATGCATGGACTGCTAGTAGGCTAAAACTGTCACGGTAGACCTAGGACTGTCTGGATTTGTCTGACATTCACAAGTTAACGTTGAACCGCTACACCTGTGATGCTCTAAACAAGCCTGTCTGGAGGGCACTGACTCGCGTCACACATACCTGATGCCTGCTGGCTAATTATATGTTCTTATTATTATTATTAGTGTTGTTGTTGTTGTTGTTGTTGTTGTTGTTGTTGTTGTTGTTGTTGTTGTTGTTGTTAGTATTATTATTATTATGTTGTCACTGTTAACATTATTATCCTGTACAATGTGTATTGCAAGGACACTGTTGTTGGGGTGAGTCTTCTTCTGAGGCTTTTTTGCATGCAGGCGGGTCCCATGATGCCTCCTGCCGAGACAATTGGGGATGCATCTGGCCCCAAGTTTCCCAGCAAGGATGGCTCTGAGACCAGGGCTGGTGAGGATTTCTTTGGCAACCTGTCTGGAGTTGAGGGTGGGGCAGTTGATGACCAGGAGGCATCATCCAGTAGCCCTGCCCTGAATGAGTCAGGAGGTGAGTCAGACTGTGTACATGTGAGTCAGAACTCTGTTTGGTGCTTCCCTCACACCTTGTATCAATTTTCGCCAAGTATCAATTTTCCCTTCCGGTACTGGAGGCAGGAGACCCCATGCCTGAAATTCCCAGAACAGAGACACTTCTGGTGGCACATGCTTGGCAGCATCTTCGAGCCTGTTACAGACAATGCCTTTTTCTGTATGTAAGCTGGAAGGAAAACTGAGTGCATGAATGCATGGAGGGATGAATGAATGAGTGAGTAGTGAGTAACTGAGTGATAGAGTGAATAGTGAGTGAGTGAGTGAGTGAGTGAGTGAATGAAATCAGTGAGAGAGGGAGGGATTGGATGGATGGGTGGGTGCAATGCTTTGACAGTGTGGTTACACATGACCAAAGTTGTTGGTAGGACAGGTCCTACTGATAGACCTTGCAAGGGTGCTCAGACAGGACTCATTTGGACAGACAAGACGTGCCATGCATGTACTCAACTCATCATGAGCCAGAAAGCGCAGATATTGTTGTTATTATTGTTTTCAATGTGTGTATTGGTATTGTGTACAGCCCAAGATGCCTCTTGGCCGGTACACAAGAGGAGGGTGGGTTTGACATTGCCGTGGAGGTGCGTGCGTCTGAGGCCGTCCAAAAACACTATCATGGTTTGGAGTGGCATCACCCTCTGCCATACCATGGTAGTTTTTTGGGGCGGCCTCAGACGCACGCGCCTCCATGGCAGCAATGTCAAACCCAACCTCCTCTTGTGCTGATGCCTCTTACTAATAATCATATTATTGATAACGCAAGAATCATATTATTAACAGATAGTATCGGTAATTTATATTATTATTATTTCTGTTACTAATAATATCGTGATTTTGATTGTTATGTTGTGTGCAGGACAAGAGGCACCACCACAGGAGGAGGCCTTTGACATTGATGGCATGGAGGTGCGTGCGTCCCAGGCCGCCTCCATGAACTACCATGGTCTGGACTGGCAGAGGGTGATGGAGATTGCACAGGGGTGGCGGGACCTGGGGTATCCAGAAGAAGATGTAAGCCCCACAATGCGTCATGTATTTCTGTAATTGCTCTTACTAGTGACCTTTACGTGATTGCCCTGGAGGCTGTTCCTTGTCGGCTTCTTCTCCTACCTGTTCCTTAGACAAACCCCCAACACGTGAGATCTTTCATGAGCAATTTACTTGGACATGGGATGTTTCCTGGTAGTATGTGTCTGTGTGTGCATGCGTGCGCTTTGCTCCCTGCTTGTGGGGGGTGGTCATGCTAAAGCAGTGGCTGAGACTCTTACCCATGCAGCCTCTCCGTTTCCTGTCTTTCTGGGAACAACAAATGGTGATGTACGTGTTCCCCCAAAAATAGGATATGCTGAGTTTTTGGACACATGATCTTCCATCAATGTGCTTCTGAGTGTGCCTGCTTGCTCCAAACTCAGTCGCACCAGACCCTGAGTCAGCTTGTGTGAGGAGCAGCAGGCGCAAGCAGTTCCAAAACATCTGTTGCAATTCAAAAACGTCATTGATACACTGGAAATTTGTACTCAAAAAACCTGAGGGACAGTGAACCCGCATTCCTACATTGGGGAAATGCTTCAGGTTCAAAAGTACTTAGGGTTTACAAACCCTTGCATAATCCTGTCGAAATGCCTTTGGCTTAAGGTCGTGAGTCTTCAGCCAAGTGCTATGTTGCCAAACGTGCACAACATGGCTGAGGCACATCAACCCTTGCATGCCTTCAGAATTATTGGTTCACTTGTCTTCTTGCTCTTTTCAGGTAATGTTTTTGGCTTTTGCAAGGTAACATTGTTGATCTTTGCAAGCTTAAGATCTCTCCTAAAAGTGTTGTTTTCCCCTCTGACTTTAGGTGAGACTGTGCCTGGCTGACTACAGCATTGATGTGGAAGTGTATGACTAGTGGTTGTGGCAATACTGCACCAACCTGTAGTCGTATACTTCGATGTCAATGCTGTAGTCTGCAACTTACAGTCTCACCTGACTCAAAGGGGAAACCAACGCTTGTGTACCTGGCTGACTACAGCATTGATGTAATCGACTTTTGCAAGCATTTAGTGATCTCAATCAAAACCGCTTTTCCCCCTCTTGACTTCAGGTGAGACTGTATCTGATTGACTACAGCATTGATGTACTCAACCAGATACATTCTCACCTGAAGTCAAGAGGGTGAAACAACACTTCTGTACCTGGCTGAGTACAGAAGCATTGATATTTGCAAGCGTTCAGTGATCTCGATCAAAACCGTGTTTCCCCTGACTTCAGGTGAAAGGGTATCTTGCTGACTATGGGATTGATCTGGAAGTGTATGCCTACTGGGTGTGGCGCTACTACCCAGAGTGGTTGGTGTGGTGGCAGAACCACAGCTCCCAGGCAAACCAGGAGACACAAGACTCCACCGCCACTGCTGAAGGAGCTGCCACAGCTGTGGACTCTGCTCAGGGTGAGTCTGCCACAGCTGTTCTGCCACAACTGTACATTCCAAGACTGTCTGCATGTTTGTCCAATCTTGGTCAAAGTTGTACAAGATGAAATGCCAAGTGCAATACCTTGAAATGCAAAGTCCTCAGGCTCAGCGGCAGTGGTCACATGCCGATTTGGATTTGGTGGTGCAATTGGCATGTGATGTTGTGTGACTTTGGCTGAGTATGCAGGCGGTTTTAGCATTCAGCACCACCGCTGTCATCAGCAGTGGCTGTACATGTACTGAGCAAATGTGTTGCAACAGTTGTCTCTGCTCATACATGCTGCCTATCTGAAGTGTCTTGGGGTGGTGTTACTTGTCACAAATCATGCAGTGACACTGCAGCTGTTGTGTCTTGCTGTGCAGCTGTTTGGAAAGCAGTTGGTGCCAGTCTTGTTTTTCAATTACCATTGGTTGAACCTGTCCTTGCTTTAACATCTCTGTTAAACGAGCTCCTCTGTCTTTTTTAATACAGCTGAAATATCACAGTTTTTTCTGGCTCTTACTAAACATGCTGAGATTGTTGGAAGCCCCAGTCCATGTCACAGCAGATCATGCAGAACTCAGCAAAACGCGAGGCACATCTGGAACGTTTTGCAAGAGAATCTAGTGTCCAAAGCAATGCTGAGAAGCTTTTTCAGCAGAGACATGGTTTAAGAAACAAAGCATGGCATCCTTGTACCAATTGATCCAATCTTGCTTCATTGCTGAAGCTGTCCAGAGCTTTGCTGGCTTATCCACCTCTATATGGCTGAGCAGTCAGGAAAGCTCTGGAGAGCTTCAGCACCTGAATTGGTGGACCTTATAGATCGCTTCAGCACCTGAATTGGTGGACCTTATAGATCGCTTCAGCACCTGAATTGGTAGACCTTGTAGAGATGCGCAAGACAGACTACTTTGGAGAGACACGACTTGTCTCACATGTACCTAGCTCATCATGTGCTGGAAAGCAATTTTACTACATTGTTTTTCTTATTAACATTGTTATTAATTTGGCTGAGGAGCAGTCCTTTGCTGCAGACTCAGCACTTGAGCCACCTCAGGAGGCTCAGCCCATGGACTCTGAGCAGCAGCCAGATGAGTCAGAGACTCAGGCTGACTACCCTCTGAGCTTCTCACTTGGTGGAGACTCTGAGGCAGTGAGTGAGTTTCCCAACTTTGGGGTTTCAGCGCATCCTGGGGATCTGGAAGAAATGGAGATCAACCTTGGAGGTGACAACGCCAATCATGATGAGTCAATGCCTGCTGCCAATGGTGATGACTCCGCTCTCGAGTCAGGAGCTGAGAGTCTTGAGCAGACTGCCGAGATTGAGTCCACTGCAGCCCTGCATGACTCAGCCAACATGGCTGCTGGTCCCAGTCAGCATGATGAGTCAGATGAGTCAACCCTGATGACTACTGAGACCAGTCATCATGCTGATGAGTCAGCTTCAACCCTGGCTGCTGAGGACAGCTTCCAGGCAGATGGCAGAGGCAGCATTGCCCAAACCCTACAAGAGTCGCCACCTAGGGCTCAGAACCCTGTTGGAGGGAGTGCTGACGAGGCGCCAGACACCACATGGCACAACCCTGTTTGGGACATGAGTGCATCCCCAGAGCAGGCGTCCAGGGCGCCTAGTCCTTTCTTTGGGGTTGGGCCTGGGGTGGGGGCCAATCAATCAGCTGGTGAAGCGTCAACTCCTCAGGTATGTCTCTTTTTTTTGAGAGCTGAAACATCTCCATAATGTAGAAACGCATTTTTACTGTCCCCGGATGTTTCTGAGATTAGATCTCCCACGTAGGGATGACGTTTCTAAATGTAAATATATGTTTCAGTATTGAAAAGAGCTGGCTGTTTCACAGTGTGCTGTACAACATGTACAGGGGGCTACAGTGCGTCCGGGTTTTGATATTGCATTCAGGGATGGACAGTGTGGCATACAGCGTGTTTGGGGGTTTGCATTTTGTTTTGCATGCCCACAAAAGTTTATACAGCAAGGGCCGCATTCATCTTCTTGCAGGTAGTCATCGGCAATGACAAATTGGTGCATTTACAGCCAGCCCTTAGTAAAAGCCAATGGGGTTCTGCTGTACAGGGTGGTGTTGTGACCAGGGAGCTGTCTTTTGGGCTGTCTAGTCCACAGGCAGGTGTGAAGAAGGAGAACGGTGCGCCACCGGCAGGTGTGAAGAAGCAGGAGAACGGTGCCCCGGTTCAGCATGTGGAGTCTCTTGGAGCCTGGGCTCAAAATGAGGCTCATCGCAAGCCCAGTATCAAGCTGGAAGGTCAGTCATCTATGCCATCCACTGATTCCTGCCAGTTTTTCCTTCTGTTCTCTTTTGTTTTAAGTGGTTTATTTAGTCATGGGTGTTTGTAAAGACATCAGAAGAACCCATTGTGTTTTGTTGCGTTTTTTGCTTTCTCCATGCTTCTCTTTCTCCATGCTTTCTCTTGATTTGTGGACATTTGCAGAGACGTTGCAAGAAAACATTGTCTTTTCCCCCCCCTGGCAAGTGTGTTGTCCCCTTGCTGCCATTGCTGTCATTTCTACTTTGCTTTTGGGACTAACAGAACCAGACGCAAATCATCAGGGGGCTGTGCAGCTGGTGACCGTAACTACGTCTTTGTTTGTTTCTTCTTTTTTCCCCATTTCATTGCCCCTGTGTTCTGCCTTTCATGCTGACCATTCTGCCAGTCATGCCCTTCAGCCTGCCCTTGCCCCCTCTTCTGTTTGTCTTTTGTCCGCTGCAGTCTGCCTTTCCCCCCATGTAGTCTGCCTTTCTTCCTGTCTTCTTCTGCAGCCCGTGCGTGCATGGAGGGAAGTCTTCTGCCATCAGACCCTAAGACAGTTTTGCCTCAGAACCCTGTTGCTAATGTGTACGCGGGGTGCCTGAGTTGGGCAGCTGTTGCTGCTGGCTCTCTGTCAGACACAGATAAGAAGCAGTACAGTGTTTGCAACAGGCATGTCAGAC
>JAABUK010011320.1_pt1 | contig 11649 bp, 19 predicted proteins | sample 5559141 | NCBI WGS metagenome assembly JAABUK01 (sample SAMN10711869, study PRJNA513367) | rock metagenome | isolation source: Antarctica rocks | place: Antarctica: Victoria Land, Pudding Butte nord | collected 2016-01-03 | reverse complement strand
AAAAGGACACAGAGGGGTTGAAGGATCGCATTGCAGCTGCAGAATCAGCTGTTCAAGAGGCTGAGCACAGTGCAGCAGAAGCTGTGCGCCTACAGAATGAGATTGTACAGGCAGCTTCTATGGCTGAAGGGCACTGTGATGTAGCCACATCACAGTCAAATGTTGCTGAGCGGGTACATTGCATTTGTACAGCGCTATCTGCTCTGTGCTAGCATCGCATGTTCCATCTTGTTGTTGACCATGCATGTTGAATAGCAGCAGAGGGTGCTCCTGTGCAATGTCTTGCTTCTCTCTGTTGGACAGGCTGCTGTCTCTGTTGGACAGGCCATTAAGCACAGTGCAGCATAGCACATGACGTTACTGATAGCACATTCTAGGTGCAACATGCCAGTGTCAAGCAGCACAATGCCTCATGAGCTGTCAAAGATTTCATATGCATGAGCCTGGTTTGATTGATGCAGGCTAGTAATCTTCGTACTGGTGACAGGCGAGGGGTCCAGGGTGCGCTTTCAAAAGCTCAACATCAAGCTGCAGAGATCTGGCAGCAGCTGGTTCATCAGTTCACACACATAGGAGGGTAAGCCCATGCCCTGCAGTGTGGTGGCCCTGGCATACACACCTGACTTGTTTGAAGTGCTTGTTGCTTGACCTTCATGTTGACTCACCACATGATGGCTTTGTTGATAGGCAAAGTATGAGGGCCACATGTGATCGAACACTGCCTTGCCACTTTGTGTCTACTAGCATTGGGTACGGAATGGGATTGATGCTTGGCCGTTGAAATGTTTTGGGTGCCATAATAATGAGCACTGCTGCGCAGATCCTTCTCTGAGACGTGGGCTGCAGTTTGGGCATGGGTGCAGAACAATTTTGCTGCCATAGGGACCTGGTTGCAGCATCAATTCACCAGGTTAAAGCACAGTCTGCCAGGATCTGGAACATCTGCGTAAAGTAATGCTTCAGTTCTATGTCTTGCATTTGCGCTATACAGGCCATAGCTGCTTTGGCGACAACACATGTTGGTGCCATGAGCTGCCCACAGCTAAACGAGTTAGTTTCGTGATCGGGGTGGACTCTTGTTTCTGTTGCCAAAGCAGTGAAACAAGCATTGAAAGCGTGCTGTAGCCGTTGACCATGATGGTATGCAGAAGAAACATACAATTGCGCGACTTCCATCACAGAGGCTGAATGATAGATTGCTTGCGCAGCATATTCCTTGACATGATTGTTATCAAGAAGACAGACTGCTCCAGGCCATGATTTGCATGCAAAGTTTAAAAGTCGTCAGACACAGGACAAAGATTCAAACTGATACAGTAGGTCGAGAAATACAACATTAAGTTTCAAACCAGGCACCCAGAGAACAATGGCAGATGCGCGTTGCAAGCTAGAGGCAATAGGAGAAACCAAGGGGCCGGCTAAAACAACATTAATACCTCTTAATCCCTGGGCGGTCCGGTATAATACTTGGCTTCTCACTAAATTGACGCCAAAAGGTGTAGTGTTTTCTTTCCTGTTCTTCCAAATCAGGCACATAATGGCACAGATGTAGGCAAGGAAGTGAAACAATGATACTCAGACAGGACAGGCAACTTCATGTTTGCCAGTGCTGATGCATCCATTGTGCCCAGCACTTGCTGCAAAGTATATTGTCACCCAGCCATCAAGCCAGCAATCAAGATCAGGCATGACAATTTGCAACTGAGATGAGGCATGAGAAGTCACGACCAGACCAAATCGTCGCTTTCTTCATTGTAGCTTTACTTGCACGTCTACGCCAGCAGGCAAGTCCAGGTCCATCAGACTATCAATCATGGCGGGTGAGGGGTCCCGAATGTCAATCAGCCTCTGGTGTGTCCTGGTTTCAAACTGCTCCCGGGAATCTTTGTTCACATGTGGTGACCTCAATACTGTGTACTTGCGGATCCTAGTCGGCAAAGGTACTGGTCCAGATAAATTGGCCTCTGTACAACAGCAGAAGAGGTGAGGCCGCGTCAGACTGTCAGCATTTGTGGCACATGTTGCTACTGCTGCTGCACGCACAGCTCATGTAAGCATGAGGTGATGCCTGAAAGTGATGACAGCTTGTTGCTGATGAGAGTGTCATACCGTTGCTGTTGGCAGTGGTGATAATTTCCTGCACTGACTGTTTCAGCAAGGGCAACTCGTACGCCTTCAGTTTGATGCGAATAGTCTGTTGTGCTGGCTCCTTTGCTACAGCTGCAACAACAGTAAGCCTTTGGGGGCAGGACAGGGCTTTTGACACCCTAGGCGCTTGCGATCGACTGTAAGATAGGCTGGCGTGGGGACAAGGCCCACTGAGCTGCGACATGGACATGTGGCGAGGCAAGGACACGTAGCTAACGTAGGGTGTAGTACGCAAGTCCAGACCAATCTTGGCTTGGTGGCAGTTCTGCAGTGTGGCTGCAAATGCAGTGATAAGCTTTGGTAGAAAGCTGCACGTGGGTAATCCACGTGCAGGAAACCCTACAAAGGTCGGTGAAGGCGATAATGCTAGATCCTGGTACCAAAGCCGGGCCATAAGATTTGTGTTGAAGCCTCGCTGATCACTGAGAGGTACTCCACTCGTACAAGTCAGATAGTTGATATGGTATCCTTGATGTTGTCACAGGGAATTCTGATTAGCAAGCCCTTCGCCTGCCGTCGTCGATCCTCTTATCACAACGCAGCACACGTGTCTGCTGCTAGACAGACTCTTTGTAAAGCAGCATCTAGTGATGAGGCTTTGGGTTTCAAAATGATGAGGAAGGGCGTGAAAGAGGCGTCAGCCGATACAGTACTCACCCCTCGCTTCTACACCACAGACTTCGACGAGATGGAGCGGTTGTTCAGTCTGGAGCTCAACCCAAACATCGACATGGCAGAAATCGAAGCGTGCCTGAGAGAGTTTAGAACGGACTACAACCAGACTCACTTTGTCCGCAACGACTCCTTCAAGAAAGCAGCAGACAATGTGCAAGGCGATGTCAGAAAAATCTTCATCGAATTTCTGGAGCGCTCCTGTACAGCAGAGTTCTCAGGCTTCTTGCTGTATAAGGAGCTGGGGCGCCGGCTGAAGAAGACCAGTCCAGCAGTGGCTGAGATCTTCTCTCTCATGGTCAGCGCCTGCCTGAAAGTTTGTCAGTCCGGCATCACAGGCTACTGCTGTGTCAATAGGTATTTATAAGTGCCTCAATACCATCACATGACGGTTGTGTGCAGAGCCGAGATGAGGCTCGCCATGCTGGCTTCATCAACAAAGCCATGGGTGACTTTAACCTAGCTCTAGACCTTGGTTTTCTGACCAAGAACCGCAAGTACACCTTCTTCAAGCCCAAATTCATCTTCTACGCCACCTACTTGTCGGAGAAGATTGGGTACTGGCGGTACATCAGCATCTACAGGCATCTGCAGCGCAACCCAGACTGCCAGCTGTATCCCATGTTCGAGTATTTTGAGAACTGGTGCCAGGATGAAAACAGGTATTCATAACGTGTATCGTGCTATTGTGCCAGCAAGTTAATGGACTCTGTATGCCAATGTGCTGCATCAGTTGCATAAGCTGGATTGTTTGCAAATCACCACATGCAAGTAGTGTGCATGTTGCTCTGAGCCTGTTGGTATGTGCGCTGATACTCGTTGCTATATTATTGTTCTGCAGTTCTGCTTAGTACTGTGCCACCACATAAGCATCGTGTTGTGCAACACTGCAGGCATGGTGATTTCTTCACAGCAATTCTCAAGACACAGCCGGCCATGATTAATGACTGGCAGTCAAGGCAGTGGAGCAAGTTCTTCTGTTTATCAGTATATATCACCATGTACCTCAATGATCATCAGCGAGATGCCTTCTACTCATCTCTGGGCATGAACACCACCCAGTTCAATCAGCATGTCATCATTGAGACAAACAATACCACTGCAAGAATCTTTCCAGAGGTTAGCTTCACACTGGTACTGTAGAACAGCATTTGTTGCTGTATGATTGCGGGTAGTTGCAGAGCGGTTTGACATGACTGGTGCAATGAGTGTTGCATGGGATGGCAAGATGCAGCATGCTTGTGCAGTGACAAATGCTTGTGCACTGATGCTCATGGGACCTTTGCTTTCTTCTTTTATAATCTTGTATGGTCAAATCCAAACCCATTACTAATGCGGCATTCAGGTACCTGACTGTGAAGCACCAGAGTTCTGGGCTCACATGGACAAGCTGGTGGCCTTGAACGGCAAGCTGTCAGACATTGGCAAGAGCAGTGCACCCCAGTGGCAGAAAAACTTGCAGAAGGTTCCTATCTTCCAGCAATTTGTATGGGAGCTAGGCGCGCTGTTCTTTGGGAAGAGCATCAAGTCTGGCACATACGATGCACAGCCTGAAACTCAGCTTGTATACTAGATGAGCTGTGCAGCTGTCCACTCGCTAGTAGTCGGTAGAGCAATGGCTGCATTGCTGTTTTATTTGCCACTTGCTGTGCAACTTTTGTTGCAGGTGGTGTTGAGAAGGGATTTTGCAGATTTCTGGCATGCTCCTTACTGTGGTCAGCTTGAGTCATTCAAGTCCACACGTATGCACAGCTGTATATTGTTGTAGTAGTTTACGATTACAATCTTGAATGCCTAGTTGACCTTGCATGTGACGTGACCAAATTTTGAAAGCCTGAGACTCGGGTCAAAACCTGGGGTAGCCTTCAAAAGCTGGACGCGCAATCATAAGCCAAGCACAAAGGGCCAATCTGTTCAGTGTGACAGTGTATTTTGGCATGACGCAGCCCGTTCCCAGCAATGTCTTGTCAGGCTATAGCTCTGCAACCAAGCTCATTATGATTCCATAATATGCCAGCTTCGGTGTGTGCCCAGTAGCACTAGACCATATGCCAGCTTCGGTGTGTGCCTAGCAGCACTAAAGCAATTACCTGTATAAACGTCACATAATCCCGTTTTTGTGGAAAAGCAAGTACCGGTAGATTGCACAGTTGTGCCAAGCAAAATTGACAGCACAGCAAACAAAGGTTTGTTGACTGCAAAAGCTTGCTCTTGCAGAGGCAAGCCTGTGCAGTCAGCAGATTTTCGGTGCTCCTTGGGGTCTAGCTCTTGCTGGTAGCACACTATGTTGCTGCACACACCTGATATGTACAGCAGGAGTCAAAAGTCTGCATCCAAACATTTGCATTGCTGTACATTGCAGCATTCCCTTGCATCCCCAACTGCCTTGATATCATGAGTCAGCTCATCACTAGGGATTACGTGATCTAGTTTGAAAGGAATAGCTTTAGAGTTCAGCTGTCAGCGAGGGGTATAGCAATCTGGTAAGGGGAGGTAAGTGGAGGTGTGGATTGTCTTTGTCTTTGTCTTTGTCTGCCGTCTAAATCAAAGTCAAAAGTCAAATAGCAACCACTCTGGTAATTTTTTGGACACTTGCAAGTGATTGCAGGGGCACAAGCTTTGCTTCAAGTGACAGCAAAGCTTGCTCAATAAGCAAATTCCTTGTCTTTTGTGAAAATGCTCTGGCTAACAGCACACTGCTTTGCTTCACAAACTGGATACTACAAAAGAAAGCTGGCCTGATTTCACAGACAGCACTGCCCTCTTGAGACCTGCTTGCTTATGGTTTTTGCTTGCTGCACAGCAGCAAACTTTCCCTCCTGCTGACAACAGATTTCCTAGGTCAACGCACAGTCAGGGTCAAAGCTCTGCAGCTAGCGCTACTTGTCTGCCGCATCGGTCCCACCCACACACGCGTTCGATGGTGTACTAGGCCTAGCTGGCCGTACCGCCAGTCAGACTGAGCTGTCGTCGCACACGAACTGTTCTGCTAAGCAAGCACTGGTTTTGGATACAGACTTTTGACTGCTACTGTACTATTGTTTTACTGCGACCGTTGACCAATAGAAGGCGTAAACTCCGATGACTGTTGCGCGCTGCACAGCTGCCAACGGTGTACAGCTTTGCTGTGCTTGTTCGCACCGGGCCATCGGTGCAGCGACCAGCTCACTAGACTGTACACACCTTATGACCCAAGCTGTACATGTCTACATGCTCTGGCTTTAAATGACTAGTCAGTAGCGTTGGTGATCACTCAGGTTCTGCGAGGAGAAACTGCACATTCAAGGGGAAGTGGTCAGACTCATGCCGGTGAGTATGTATTTTATAGCTCTGGATGGCAGGAAAAAGGCCGCACCAACCAATACATAGACCAAGCGAGAAGGCTCAGTGTTGCTGCGGGCCCTATAGCTGGGCTGAGCTGGAGTGTCTCCAGTGGTCCTGCCTATGCATGACATCATGGCAGCTTCCTCGCAGAGGCATTGAAGCTTGCGGCCATGACCATTTGCAGTGATGTCACTGTTCTGCAGCTGTGCGGAAGTGACTTTGCCCATCTCTGTGGCCCAGGGCTATAAGGCCGCACCAACCAGGGCATTGAGACACCGAGCTAGAAGGACATGCCCTCCTGAGCTGAGCTGTGCTATGCAAGCTGCCAGTGACCCAATGCTACGCGGGCTGCCAATGACCCAATGCTACGCGGGCTGCCAATGACCCAAACCTGATCTGAGCTGACCTGTACTTGAGCTGGGCAGAACAACGAGAGTCTGAAATGACGTAGCACATCCTAGGACAACAGGCTGCTGCTGGGACTGCGATGGCTTGAGATTCAGCCAAATGGTGCTGTTGGCCTGGGTTTGTCTAATGCAGAAAGGCAGCTGCTGCTGTCGCACTGCCAATTGGACACCTCACCAGCTCTGCCAAGTGATGTGGCAGGGATGGTGAACACTGTGTACCTGCAGAGCTGTCGGCTGAAAAGGGCAGGAGATGGACTTGTTGTCAATATGACAATGTCAAACTTGGTCTGATTCTGCCATGTCTCAAATTGAACCGACCTGACCTCGAGGAGCCCACAGACATTTCATACTAACAAGGAGACAGGCAGTTGCTATTGCTGCTGGCTGGCAACCCCCTATTGGATGTCTGTGGGAGCAGGGGGATCAGCTAGAACAACGTGGGTTGAGTGGAGGGGGGGCCTGTAGGGGCGCAAGAAGAGGCAGCTGCCGCCGCACTGCTGGGATTTGCAAGTTGATCAGCAGGAGCGGTAGGGTGTGTGTCCATAGTGTCTGTCCATAGCAGTGACTGGATCATTTCAACAAGGCATATGCGGGGCCTGGGGGCTTGCAGCTGGGCTGGCAGGGTGAGTAGGCAGCTGGCAGCCTGCGCGAACAGACGCAATCTGTTACACCTAGGGGCTCCCGCCTGCAACTCAACAAGGTACTCAGTTATTTGAGCAGATTTGTCTCTCGCGCTGGTTCCAGTGCAGATTGTTCTTGGCCGCTTTGTTGGGGGACAGCATGTTGCCAGGGATAGTAGGGTGTACAGATGGTGTGATGGTGTGGCTGTTCTATATGAAATGCATATGATTTTTATACGCAGTAGGGCTATTCCGGATGTGTGGATTTGGGAGAGGTGGGGGGCCGTGACCGGGTTTAGGACGTACACACATGTACAGAGCGATACCACCTTGAGTCTAACCTTGAGTCAGACCTGAAAGGCATCACGGCTTCCTTTCATCCTCACTTGCACGCCCATCATTGGTGTTGCTCTGGCTTTGTATCTATTGAGCTGTTCATCATGATACATCAAAAGTGGCGCCACAGTTGCGGGTGCCGCCTGGGCTGGTGTCCACGTTTTGCAATTTCAGCCGCCATGGCTATGCTCAGTGTTTTGCTGTTGCTGCTGCTGCGGCTCTTGCTGCTGCTGCGGCTCTTGCTGCTGTGACCTGTCATCTGCAACCACAGCCAGCCCAAGGATGCAAGGAATAAGCACAAGGAACATATGCTAACCTGCGACTGCAGCAGTCACGACAGCACAGAGTGACCCTGTTGACAAACCTGATGTTGGCTGTGAAGGTGCTTGTGCAGGATGTTGTCTGGGTGACGGTGATGCACTAGTTGACCTACTGCCTAGCCCATCACGAGGGAACGAAGTCCCCTCAAGAAGCCACGCTAAAGTTGAGAGCCCGCCCAAAGTGGCAGCCCAGCGGTAATTGCACAGGCTTGTTGTGCTGACCACCACTTGGAAACATTTATTTGATACTGTGTCCAGGACCTGAGGTCCACAAGCCTGGTCGTGGATGTAGACGGTGGGGCTGCCAGGAGGGGTAGTAGACCTTGATTGGTTACACCCAGCAGCTCAACAACATTGAGCAGATGCAGCAGATTAGCTATGGCGTTTGGACAATGCCTTATTTGTGGCCTTGCAGATCTGAATGGCTACATGCACTTGCAACAGTCTCTGAGAGCATGAAGCAGACAGGGTGCATTCTTTCCTGATCAATCAGCAGGGCCCTTTTAAGACCGCTGATGTCGACTTGAATCTGATAGGTATCTGACTGCATGAGGTGTGAATTAGATTGGCACAAAGCCCCAGCCCTCATGATGTTACTGTCATTGTTGTAAAGCAAGTGTCTATGTGTGATGCTCTGTGCTAAGCTCAGGGCTGCATGCAAATGCCCTAAATAGTAGCGGACTTGCGCCGTTTGTTTAGCCCGGTAGGGCGATCCTTGTTTTCCCCTGACCCTGCCACAATACCAAGCGAATGGATGTGCAAGGGATTCTTTGCTGCAAATAGACCTTTAAAAAAGTGTCAGCTTTGCTATTGAAGCCTTTTCAGCTACTCATTCATTCGTCAGACCTTTCAATTCTTTTTGCCATAAAGCGATCCGCCAAATCAACACCTGTCGAGGAAGCAAAAACTTGAATACCAGGGTAAATGAATGTCCACACCTTGCTGTGATCACCGTTGGAATGGAATACAGCCGGAGAAGAACGTGTGATTGTATTGTACCATCCGTTTTCGGTCAGCAACATTTCTCCTGGAAGCTGTATCCCCCAAAGAGTTTGAAAGATTTTACACCCACTGTCAATGTGTATGACGTCTGACCCGGCAGCTATGTCGTCCAGATACAAACGTGTCCAAAGCCTCTGGTCATCTGTTTTCTTTGTGATCGAATCCAGTTTGGGTTGCAAGGCTGCCTTGACGGCACCAGCGTTTCCTATGAAAGCCCCAGCGTTCAAATAACGCCATGGAGATTGTATCTCTGGATATGCTTTTTCCAAGTCAGGGTCCGGCCAACAATTCTTTTCGGCGTTGAAAAGGAGAAAATCATTGCGGCGACCCATCACTTCTCGAAAGGACCAATACATGTCTTCTGCAGCAAAAATTGGGAGAATTTAGCTTTCCTTGTTGAAACAAGTACTTTTCGTGCATCTTGGGGCTGGATCAAGCAGCAGTCTACCTATTGGTCTTCCAATCAATACGTCAAAGGCATCAACAGCTACCATGATAGCATCCGGCGAGAGCTCATTAGCCACGGATAAAATGGCTCTTAGCTTCTTGTTGAAGATACCCATATGTGGTTCTAGGTTTTTAGAGTCCAGGGAGATGACGTTTAGGTGGACTCCAAACCGAGCACTGGTGGCTTGCAAGTCATTCAAGCTGCCGCCCGTGGCGAAGGTGCAGACTGTTAACGGGAGCACTGTCTGCTATGTCTGCATCCGGGGCTGTGGAGGTAGTGTGCATGCCTGGGATAGTATGCAGACGGAAGCGAAGAGAACTAACTGGGGCCGTACATATCATCAGTAGAAAAACCAGACTGAGCCCTGCATTTGGCAATGCAAACCCATGTGGCATTGATCCTGTATCTGTTACTTGAGCCTTCTACTCGCAACAGGCTCGCAGCGTACCGTCCACACAACGATTCGGCTTGTCTGTCACTATACTGACTGTCCGGGAACTAAAACGTCCAGGGTTCGACAGGATCTCTGAAAAGGGGGGTTTTGGACTTCCCCCTCAAAATTTTGAGTACGGCCTGTTTCGGCGGGTAGCCCACCTGCCCTCCAAAATTTGGGTGAGCTAAGCAAACGAATTCACAAGGCTCACTTTGTAATAAACCAAGGGGAATGGCGTCATACCACTGCAATGTTCGATCAAACAGCCGAAGCCTTTAAGCTCAGACTAATAGTGCCTGATACAATTCTCGCGTCCTCACCTCCAGCAGAATCGTGCTATGCATGGCAACAAGTTATAAAGAAGACACTGTAGGAGGTAAGCATGACAGCAAACAGGCACGAAATAATGGCATGCTTAGCTATGGGATCTTCATGCACACTGTATTTCAGGGCTCACCAGATTTTGCTGCCTTGTACAAGTCTTGCATCATGCATGTAAAGAAGCAAAAACGATATGCAAGACGATATCCACAATGGCAATGGCAGTGTCATCGCACCGGTTGGCTTGCTCAGCCCAACACATGATGTGGTAGACTAGGCACTCCTGAGGTCCATGGCCTCAAGTGATTTCTTGAATGTGCGCTGGGTTGACACCATGCCTCTAGCAGCCAAGACGTCCTCTGCAGGCAATTCAGCTGTGTTTGTCAATGATGGCAAAGGTGGGTAGTGTCAGCCTCGGCGCAATGCAAATGCACATAATGCAAACCGTCGCAATAGGCAGCAACCTGGTTTTGCTAATGCAGGCAGGATCACTCCTTCTACAGTCAGGGAGGCTTAGATCCAAGAGAGAACATCTAGAGAGAACATCTAGAGAGAGCACATCTTTCCTGCTGCAGCACACTGCCTGTGCACAGTGCTAAATGCTATGCCTTGAGTCTGAACGATGTGCGTGATAACAGTGATAGGATGTTTATTCAGGAAGAGTATGTTAATCTCCAGCACCTGACAAGGCAGACAATTCACTTATGACGCTTGTTGTGACGATCGTGGTGTACATGCTCACTGTGCTGATTTTAGTTCTCCTGCAAATTCATTTATGCAATGCTATGTTGCTGGACGTCATGTCTGGTTAAATGTTCCTTTTGCTAAGCTTGACCTGTTTATTAAGCACTGCCTTAAATGCAAAGCTGCTGCTCCTTTCTCAACCTCTGCCGTGCCTTCTTAGCAAGGAAAGTGGCGCAAGCTTTTGGGTGGTATGCAGCAGCTTGGTCCAATGGCCCTGGGACATTGAGGTACTGTACAATCCTTCTGCTGCACCAATGCGTCTCAGTACTTTGCCTTATGAAAAGCAACCTTTGCTCATGACCTTTCCTGGTTATGTGGCTGATCATTCTGCAAAGACACTTGTTGATGGTGGTGCTACGCACAACTACATTCATGCTGCATTTGCTGCTGCCAAAGGATTGAGAAATCACATGCAGTGGGCGTGTCCTTGCTGCTGGCACAGAAGATGTACACATCAAAGGCTATGTAGTTGAGCGCATTCGCATACAATTTCTTCCTGAAGAGGTAAAGCTGTATGTGATTGATTTACCTAGCAAGGAAATGCATGCTGTGCTTGGCCAATGCTGGCTGCTGCATCACAATGCTGTAACTTCCTATGCTGAAAAGTGTGTCATGTTTCATGCAGGGGGGAAGCGCTGCAAGCTAAAGTGCAACCCTAATGCTCCTGCACTAAAACACTTTGTCACAAATGCCCTGCTCTGTCAAGGTTATGCTCAAGGCAAAAGGCAATTGTGCCTTCCTTGTCGACGTGTCTGTATTCGACGAGCCTGCTGAGGACGGCGAGCTGCCTTCTGACGCATCTGCTGCCTGTGTTGATAGTGTTGTTCCTGCAAAAGCCAAAGTTACTGTGCAGGAATTTGCAAGCGCGTTTGCT
>JAABUK010011319.1_pt1 | contig 11649 bp, 17 predicted proteins | sample 5559141 | NCBI WGS metagenome assembly JAABUK01 (sample SAMN10711869, study PRJNA513367) | rock metagenome | isolation source: Antarctica rocks | place: Antarctica: Victoria Land, Pudding Butte nord | collected 2016-01-03 | reverse complement strand
CCGCCCACCGGAAACTCGGCAACACCCCCCAAGCGTTCAGCCACTTCCCTCTCGTCACCAGCGCCCTACAACTACACGCCGGCAAAGCCCACCACAGCCAACACCCCATCCACCCCTAACCCGGCGCTATTCACCGTTGCAAGGCCAGACCGGCCGCCACCGGCATTCCCGCCGGTTCCACTACTCGGTACACCGGCGGGCGGAGCACCCGTTCCAGGCGCGCGGCGCGGGCCGCCAAGCGGGGTGGCCGCGGTTCAGCCGAGTGCGTATCGGATCCGCTTCGCTGCAGCGACTACTGGACCGACCAGCCCGGGGTGGTCGAGCGGCAGCGACAATTCGGGTGCGGCCGGAAACGAGTCCTCAGCAGGTAGGAACAGCACGGCAGCGTCCTGGCCGGTCATGGACGAGGTGTACAGGATGCCGTCGACGTGCTGCGGGTGATCGGCGATCGCGTGGGCCCATTGTCGACACACCGCATGCGGGCCGGTGTTGAGCACGTGGGAGGCGCCTTGGCGGATCGGCCATTGACCGCGGATATCCAATAGCCGCAAAGTCCGGGTCGGCCGCCAGACGGTCAGCGTCGGCCGGTTCGGGGCCGCTGGCTGAACGACACGTCCATGCTGGAACACCTCGGCCAGTGCCGTGTCCACGTCGGCGGCAGCGTAGAGGACCGCGTAGTCCGCGTGATGCTGAGCCGGATATGGATGCGGATCGAACCGGGTGGCCGTCGGGCCGAAGTGCCGTAGCTGGTGCCAGGGCAAAGCGTAGGCACCAACAACACCGTGGATCCGTGCCATCGACGGATAGGTCCACCCGGTCAGATCCGAGTCGTCGATCGACAGGGTGACCGGCGGTGTGCGTGGCAGCTTCACCACGCGTAAAGCTGCTCGATCATCTCAACGATAGGAGCGGCGACCCGCCCGGCGATCAACCAGTCTCGAGGGGACACGGCCTGACCGTCGAGGAACAACTCGTCCGTGGGTTCGGTCATCACCCGCTGCATGGTGACCGCCGAAGTTCCGTGCGGGATTGCCGCGATGATCGTTCGCAGATGCGGAATCGGACCCGCGGCGGCGGTCAGTTGCCACTGAGGTAGTAGCCAGCTCCGCCCCACTTTCACCCCGTACAAGGATCCGTCGGCAATTGCGCCACGAACCCTGACGACGGATCGGTTGAGCTTCGTAGCCACGTCTGCGGCTGGCAGCAGCGTCGAGATCCCCGTCACGAGCTCAGCAGCTGTGTCGACCACTGCCCGTCCAGCGACACGCGGATGGCCGGCCATGTCGGCGGCGGGAACGCCGATTTGGGCGAGCACCTGCTGGTCGTGCTCGGACAGAGCCCGCGGATCGGGTGCAACTCTGGCTTGCAGCGCATCGGCAAGTTGATCGGCGAAGTCGTTGACCTCGATGCCGTCTCCGTAGACACGCAGTACTTCTTCAACCGTCGTCATCAAGTCACCTCCAGATCAAGTGTTCATCCATATCATAGACGACCGCGCGGTCGGCCAGTGGGAGTCCGCCCATTGCAGGAGCTCGGTCGGCGAGGTCGGGCCGCTGGGGACGGCCCGCATGTAGTCGATGCGGCCCAGGGTCAGGGTGCCGGTCTTGTCGGTGAACAACACGTCAACGTCACCGAGATCCTCGATGCAGACCAGCCTTTTGACCAGAACTTTGCGCAGGCGCATCCGGCGGGACCTGGCGGCCAGGCTGCTGGAGACCACCGCGGGAAGCAGTTGCGGGGTGATGCCGACGGCGATGGCCAAAGAGAACAGCAATGTATCCAGGATCGGTTTGTGCAACAGCACGTTGATCACGAAGATCGAGGTGGCCAAGCTGCCTGCCACGTACACCAGTAAAAGGGAGAACTTGCGGAGCCCCACCTGGAATTCGGTGTCCAGCTGGTGGGTGCTCAGTCCGGCGGCGATCTTCCCGAACTCCGTTGCCCGGCCGGTGGCCACCACCACACCGCGGCCGCTGCCGGCATGCACCACGGTGCCCATCAACACCCACCCGATGAGCTCGGCCAGCGGTGTCCCGGCCGGCACCGTCTGAGCCCTCTTGTCCACCGGCAGCGACTCACCGGTGAGCACCGCCTCGTCACAGGCCAGTGATGTCACCTCGAGCAACCGGATGTCGGCGGGAACGATATCGCCCAGTCGCAGCTCCACCACGTCCCCCGGCACCAGGTCGGCCACATCGACCCTGGCCGGAACTACCCGCGCGGATCACCACGGTCTCGTGGTGGATCTGGGAGTGCAACGCCTCGGCAGCCTTCTCAGCCCGGTACTCGTTGACAAACCCCAAACCAACCGACAGTGCCACGATCAGGCGATGATCACAGCGTCGCTGCGTTCACCGACGAAATACGACGCAACAGCAGCCGACATCAGCAAACCCAGCAGCGGCGACTTGAGCTGATGCCAGAGCACCGGTAAGAACCGGGCACGATGCGAGGAGACGGCGTTGGGACCGTACCGACCGCGCCGCCGCGTCACCTCATCCAGGGACAGACCAGCATCGCCGGAAGTTCCGAACCGCTGCAGCACCGCCGCCCCCGGCATCGAGGCGGCCACGGCGATTCCGGTGACTTTCTCCGTCATCGAGTGACCCGCTGGATCGGCGACAGTCACCATCGGCCACCGCCGACCAGCAAACCAGCGCACACTTCACCATTGCGGCGATGAGCATCTAACGGCAAGGCTGGCCACTGCTGACGGATTTGTTGCCAGGCGAGATCGGCGCCGACGATCAACAAGGGCGGAGACGACTGTTGTTGTCGGCAGTCATCCGCTGTGTCCTTAAGGCTTTGTGTCATCAGGGCGACGGCCTGGGTTTGGGCGGATGACCACGACCGGGCAAGGGGCGTGTTCGGCGCAGTACGCGCTGACCGAACCCAGTAGCAGTCCGATGAAGCCTCCGCGGCCGCGGCTACCAACGACGAGCATTTCGGCGTCGCGGCTGGCGGTGATGAGCACCTCCGCGGGGTGACCTTCACGGATGGTTGTGTGGATTCCGTCGGGCTGTTGCCCGGGAAACGCGACGGCGATCGCGTCGTCGACAACTTGCTGTGCATCAGCAGCCGGATCCCAATCCCCGAACGCACCCGACATGCCGTAACTGATCGGATACTCCCACGATGTGACGGCCTCGATCTTGGCTCCGTCGGCGTGGGCAGCTCGGCCAGCCCACCGCAGAGCCTCGATCGAAGCGGCAGAGCCGTCGATACCCACCACGATCACGGGTTGGTGTTCCTGGTCGTCGGGGCTCATTGGACGGTGTCCACGACAGGGCAGCAGCTGCAGTAACCGGGCATGACTACTCCGCCGCAGTGACGCCCGCTGGGCTGTGCCTTCATTTGGTGACCGCGCCGTTGGCTACTGGAACCGCACCTCGGCTGCCGGACGACACGGCTTGGGGTGTAGCTGGTGCAGTTGCTGCGGCGGTTTCGCGTGCCAGGAAGGATCCGAGTTCGGCGATCGTCGTCATCAACGGTGCTGGGAAGACGACGGTGGTGTTCTTGTCGACGCCGATCTCCACCAGGCTTTGCAGGTTACGGAGCTGCAGAGCGAGCGGGTGTTGCATCATGATGTCCGAGGCGTCGCCAAGCGCGGCGGCGGCCATCGACTCACCCTCGGCATTGATGATTTTCGCTCGCTTCTCCCGCTCCGCTTCCGCCTGGCGCGCCATCGCCCTTTTCATGCTGTCCGGTAGCTGAATGTCCTTGAGTTCCACCATGGTGACCTGGACACCCCATTCAATGGTGGTGACGTCCAGGATCGCGCGGATGTCCAGGTTGATCTTGTCGGTCTCGGAGAGCGTCTGGTCCAGGGTGTGCTGGCCAACCACCTTCCGCAGAGTCGTCTGGGCGATCTGATCGATGGCGGAGTAGACGTTCTCGATCGCGACGACGGACTTCACCGCATCGACGACCTTGAAGTAGGCCACCGCGGAGACGTCGACGCTGACATTGTCGCGGGTGATGATGCCCTGCGACTGGATGGGCATGGTGATGATCCGCAAGGACACCCGGCGCAAGTCATCGACAAACGGGATGATCACCCGCAGCCCGGGTTGCCGGGCACCAAGAACGCGGCCCAGGCGGAACAACACGCCCTGTTCGTACTGCTTCACAATTTTGACGGCCATGAACAGGCCGATCAGAATGATGATCACCACGACGACCACAACGTCGATCACTGTATTCATGCTGGTCCTTAAATTGAGGTGCGGTTGTCACTGACTGGTCGGCGTCCAACCTGATTCGGGTCACTCGATGCCCGTGCGTTCAAAGGGTTCTTACTAAGGTTTGTGGTCGACAGTCGAGCGCCTCGGTTGGGCCGCGAGACAAGTCGCCGGTGGGTAGACAGCAAGATCTGGTTCCCTGGCGGTGAGCGGGGCTCCGGGTTTGCGGCGTTCTGCGGGCGAACCTGTATCAGACCGGCTGATTCTCAGCAATTCCAGGCAACTCTGGAGTTCATCGTTTGTCAAGCCGACGCCAAGTGAGCGGCGGCCGGTCAAGTGATTGGGTCCGGGCCGTATCCAGGTTGGCCAGTAGTCGTCGGGCGGCGCTGAGCCGGTTTGCCCCGCGCTGGCTCGCCCAGGTGTCCAGCTCGTGGCGAGCTTGTCCGGGAAGGTATCCGTGGGCAAGCAGTACCCCGACCGCCTGGTTGATGATTACGATGTCCGCCAGTCCGCCTGCCAGTGTCGGGGGTCGGGCCTTGATCGAGCACCATATCTGCGAAATGGTCGCTCGAAAGCCAAGTGATACCAGCGGCGAGGTCGACGAAAGCGCCAGGGGCGCCGGCGTAGAAAATCAGAGCGCCGACAGCAGCGCCGAGAAAACCAGCCGAGCCATCCGCGTGGGGGTCGGCAAGGCGTGAGTCGGCAGCGGCATTTTCAGCGAGGCGCCGACTCCGCCGTGGGGGAAGGTTTCATAGCGGTCAGCGTGCACGGCTGGGGGTTGATCGAGCACCTGCCCCGGTAGCTGACGTCGGTCGGCCACCGCGGCACACCTTTGCGACTCAAGCAACGACTTTGCCGTCAGGGTGCACCGTCGAGGGACCGGCTTGTCGCGATCCATCGCCGACTGCGGTTGGTGCGATCAGTCGGATTCTTTGCGGTGGACCTCGATCTTCCAGTCGTTGGCCAACGCCGCGAGCGCGCCCACCGCAGTGACGATGGGCAGAGCGACTGCGGCGATGACGCCGGCGCTCACCGGAATCTCCATGACGGTGTGGCCCTGGATGTTCTTGACGACGATCCGGCGGACGTTTCCTTCATGAAGCAGTTCCTTTACTTTCGCGGCCAGCGCCTCAGGGTGAACTTTCATCGTCTCCTGGTGCTCGGCTCCAGCGTCTGAGGCAGTTGCGGAGTGCTGGGCGTGCTGATCTTTAACGGTCGTCATGATGTTCCGTTCTGTTCGGTGAGTCTTGAGCATGCGCGGCATCCGCGGGTACCGATGGAGGCGAAAGTCCCGAAAAGTCCTGGCGACACATGGGACTGCCGCCATCATCTGCTCGAGTGGAGCTCCGGCGCTGCCGGAGGCAAACCGTTGCGGACACCGGGATCGGGTCGGAGGGATAAATGGATGCTCCGCCGCCGTGCAGACTGCCATCGCCCGTTTCAGTGGTGTGGTTGGTCGATCAGTGGTCGTTCTGTCGTCGAACGCAGAGCCATAGGGCCGAACCTTGCCCGACGATGTGCTCAACCCGGATTGGTACGAGCGCTTGCACCGGTGCGTCGATGAATCGGTACGAGCGCTTGGACCGGTGCGTCGATGAACTGCCGGACTGCCTCCTGAACCCAAGGCGCGATGTTCGCGGTGCGCTCATCCGTCCGGCCGTCGATGCGGGCCAGCCGCGCGGCCGCGTCTTCCAACGATTGGTCGATCCGACGCCGGCGTGGCTCTGCGGAGCGTAGAGGGCCGGCTTCGATCCGGACGCTTCGTTCAACGCCTTCGAGGCGGTGGTTCCCCGGCGGAGGGGACCACGACCAGGGTGACCCGCTCTCCGCTGGTGCCGATGACCAGGACAGTTTTCGGGTCGTCGGCGGTGAATCCCTGCAGGATGTCCCTTCCAGATTCGGTGTCAAGTTGCCGTTCGTGGTTCCAGGCGTTGAGGTGATATCCGACCATGGCGACGGTTCCCATCCCCAACAGCTGCGTCCCCAACCACGAGCGGCTGGCCGAACCGCAGGAAGAGGCCATGTGGCTCGCCGACGCAGCGATCAAGGAGTTGCCAAGGAGCGGGTAGCGCAGGCGAGGAGTTCAGCGGCGCCTCACGGTGATGGCGATACCCTGGAGTGGTGAGCGACGAGCCTGGGGTACGCATCGGTACCACCGAGCGTGAGCGCGCACAGAGCGCACTGGGTGAGCACTTCAGCCAAGGGCGGCTGGCTATGGACGAGTTCGAGGAACGGTCCGGGCTGGCGGCTGCGGCCCGCACCTCCGGTGATCTCGCGCGGTTGTTCAGCGACCTGCCCGGCGGCCTGCCCGCGGCGTTGTCCACCCCTCTTCCGGACCTCACCCGAGGTCACCGGTCTTCCTTGGCCCCGGGTATCTGGAAGGTCGGTCCTCTCATCGCGTTCATGCTGTTCGCCGTCGGTCTTCTGACCGGCCACGGGTGGGCGTTGGTCCTGCTCATCCCGGTGGCCCGCGGGTTGCAGCATCGGTAGTGTCGGCCGTTTCAAGATGGTTCAAGGCATGCGCAGCTGACCGCGTGGTTCTTCACTCCCGCGGGAACCATTTGCCTGCTCGATTCGGACAGAGGGGCCTTTCAGTGACCCTCTGCTTGCTTTGTTGCAACAGGCTGCGAGAGGCAGAGGAAAATCTGCTCAGCGGCCTTGATCCGGGTTTGGGTCTCGGTGACACCGCCACCCGTCGGCGGCTCGACCTGTGACGGCGACGGGACTTCCGCCGAGCCGCCGGGGCCGTTCGGCTCTATCCACCGGCCAGACCAACCGCGGACGATCAGCTCAGTAGTTCCCACTTTTCTTCTAGCTGATTGGGCGCGAAGCCGTGAAGGTCCTGTTCACTGTTGTAGTCATCGTCGCCATACTGCTGCTGATAGCTGCGGCGCTGGCAGTTCGAATCGTCAAACAGTACGAGCAGGGCGTGTTGTTCAGGTTAGGTCGAGTGTTGGGGTCTCGCCAGCCTGGGCTGCGAGTCATCATCCCGTTCGTCGATGTCCTGCACCGCGTTTCTCTGCGCATCATCACCATGCCGATCCAATCCCAAGGCATCATCACCCGCGACAACGTGAGTGTCGACGTGTCCGCAGTGGCGTACTTCCGGGTCCGGGACGCAATCAAATCCGTGGTCGCGATCGAAAACGTCTATTCAGCCATCGATCAGATCGCCCAAACCACCCTGCGGAAGGTGGTTGGCCAGCACACCCTGGACCAAACGTTGTCCGAAACCGACAAGATAAACCTCGATATTCGCGCCATTCTGGACGTCACCACGGTGGACTGGGGCGTGGAGGTCACCCTGGTCGAACTCAAGGACATCCAACTGCCCGACAGCATGAAACGGGCCATGGCCCGACAGGCCGAAGCGGAAAGGGAGAAACGCGCGAAGATCATCAACGCCGAAGGCGAATCGATGGCCGCCGCGGCGTTGGGTGATGCTTCGGACATCATGATGGCTCATCCCCTGGCTCTGCAGCTTCGCAACTTGCAAAGTCTCGTGGAGATCGGCGTCGACAAGAACACCACGGTCGTATTCCCAGCACCGTTGATGACTACCATCGCAGAACTCGGATCCTTCCTGGCCCGAGAAAACTCCGCAGCGACCCCCTCGGCGGCACCCACACCGACCGGCTCGGCCGGCGCACCAGCGGCCACCGCGAAGCCACCTACCCCGACCACCACCGACGTTGCGCTGCAACCGGGTTGAGGCCGGCCCAACCCTTCGATCGGCGGTAATCCGGCCCTCATCCACAGGAGCATCCATGAGCACCACCTCACCAGACACCCGCCGGGTATTGGTCGCCGTCGACGGCTCGCCAGCCTCCTTGGAGGCGCTACGGGCCGGGCATCAGATGGCCACGCTCCTGGGTGATCGGCTGGTCGGTGTCACCGCCTGGCAATCGTTCCGCCACGGCGTTCTTCCGCCGACCTCAATACATCCGGAGGAATCCGCTGAACAGCTGGTGACCAGGAGCGCCACCGCGGCGTTCCGGGGCGGCGTTGTCCCCCCGTTCGAAGTCGTCGTAGTCGAAGGTGATCCTGCCGACAACCTCATAGCGCTGAGCTGCGGCGCGAGCCTGCTGGTCGTAGGTAGTCGCGGTCATTCAGGCCTATCCGGAATGTTGCTGGGATCGGTGAGCAATGCATGCGCAGCTCACGCAGCCTGCCCCGTCCTGATCGTCCACGCCCCCGAAACGGCGGCATCCACCACCCCGGACGACCTGACAGCTGATCAGCGAATCGTCGTCACCCTCTGAAACGGCACAAGCAATCTACCGAACGGCGAGCAGGCTGCGGCCAGTTCAGTGACTGCGGTCAACACATGACGCAGAGGTCTCGGTAGTCCTCACAGACATCCCAGGTGTGGTGGCGACGGTTGTGTGCCGATCATCGACGGAGTGCAGCACAGCGTGATCGACGCAGCTGAGTCGGCGGGGGCCTGTTATTCGTGTCGGTCTGGGGAGTGCCCATGCTGATCATCAGCGTGCGTCCGCCGGCCGCCGGCTCGGCTGGCTGCTGATCCCGCTCGCGGTGGTGCCGGTCAGCGCCCAGGCATGGAGTACCGGCGCAACCGCCGAGGCTCATCTTTCGCATTTGGCCGCAGGCATCAGCGCCCATCACCGTCACCGTCAGCGATTTACACCGGATTTCCACAAAGGAGTGTGCGATGAGCGATGACGGCCGGGATCACAGGGTGGTGAGAGCTCCAGACCTGGTCGGAGACACCTCTCACCACCAGCACCTCGGGTTCAAGGGACTTTCGGCTCTATCGGTTTCTCCAGTTTGGTTAGCTTCCGGCGGCAGAGGAGATTGACATGTCTGGGCAGCGCAGCAAATCGGACGCATCGTCGTGAACAGCGAACCGGAAGTCGACTGTCTCGTTTGTTCAACGTGTTTGGCTATGGCCACGCGCGCTCGCCGCGGGTCCAAACACCATCCGTGGGCAATCGGATACGTGTTGCGTTCAGGCAGCCCGAGCCGCGTGAACCGGCTCGGTGACGGTGAGGTGGAGTGGCTCAGCAGCACCCGCCGCCGCTCGCCGGCGAGACAGCTCATCATCCTCAAAGATCATGATCCCAGCATCGAAGCCATGGCACCAATCCGTACGAACCGGACCCTGCGGAGGTTTGATCGATCAGAATTGAAGGGATCGTCTTGAACGCGCAAAGCATCGTCATTCTCCGACGCACCGTCAAATGGGTTGCGGTGAAACGATTTCTGCCGATGGCTTCGGACTACTCAGGTCTGCGCCGATCGTGGTCACGGGATCTCGCGGCGGGGTTGACTGTCGGCGTGGTCGCTCTTCCGCTGGCGCTGGCGTTCGGTGTTGCGACCGGGGTGGGTGCCGGTCCCGGGATCGTGACGGCGGTGATCGCCGGGGTGGTGGCTGCGATCTTCGGCGGCTCACGTCTGCAGGTGACCGGCCCGACCGGAGCGATGACCGTGGTGCTGGTCCCCTTGGTAGCGAGTCACGGACCCAGCGTGATCTACCCGGTCGCCCTGCTGGCCGGCATCGTTGTACTGCTGGCCGGAGTGCTACGACTGGGGCGACTGCTGGATTACATTCCGTGGCCGCTGGTAGAGGGTTTCACGGTCGGCATCGCCGTGGTGATCGCTGCGCAGGAAATCCCCTCGGCCCTTGGCGTGGACAAGCCCGCCGTGAGCAATGCCGCGGGTGCGGCGGCCGTGTCGATCATCCGATTCGTCGAACATCCGCACTGGGGGGTGCTGTCGCTGTTGATGCTCTCGATATTCCTGACGGCCGTCCTGAACAGGGTGCACCGGGCGGTTCCCGCGAGTTTGATCGCAGTGGTCGCGGTGACCCTGGTGGCAACGGTGGGCGGGTTGGACGTCACGCGGATCGGTGCGATACCGGCCGGCCTTCCGATGCCTGTGCTGCCCAGCCTTGCGGGTGTGAGGTCGCTGGTCGGGCCGGTGCTGGTGGTGGCGTTCCTGGCGGCCCTGGAGAGTTTGATGTCGGCGAGGGTGGCCGACGGCATGAGCGATGCACCTCGCAACGACCCAGATCGTGAGTTGTTCGGCCAGGGGTTGGCAAACATTGCATCTGGTCTGTGCGGCGGGATGCCGGCCACCGGAGCGATCGCCAGGACAGCCGTCAACGCCAGGGCCGGTGCCCACACCAGGGTGGCCGCTTTGACCCACGCACTGGTTCTGGCGGTGATCATCTTCGCGGCCGCACCGCTGGTCGGGCAGATCCCGTTGGTTGCGTTGGCCGGCGTGCTGCTGGTGACGGCCTACCGGATGGTGGACAAGCGCAACGTTCGCTCGATAGTCGCCTCTACCCGCAGGGACGCTGCGGTTTTCGTCGTGACCGCGATCTGCACCGTGGCCTTCGACCTGATCACGGCCGTTGCCGTGGGCCTGGCGTTGGCTGGTGCGCTGGCGTTGCGGCGACTGGCCGGCAGCTCGCAGGCAGTAGCGGTACCCCTGTCACCCGACGGCCTGAGCAGCGACGCCGAACACGAACTCTTGGCCCGGCACGTGCTCGTCTACCGCCTGGATGGGCCGCTGTTCTTCCCGGTGGTCGCTAGGTTCCTGGTCGAGATGACCGCTGTCGCCGACGTTCGCGTCGTCATCCTGCGCCTCAGTTCGCTGCTGATGCTCGACGCGTCCGGAGCGAAGGCCCTCGGTGACATCGTCGAGCAACTCGCCGAACGGGACATCACGGTGTTGTTCAAGGGCGCAAGCCCCGAGCACATCAGGCTTCTCGAGGCGGTGGGGACATTGGCGCCGCTGGTAGCCCGAGGTCACGTTTTTCAGGATCTGCCGTCCGCGATCGCACACGCTGCCACCCACGTCACCTCGAAGCCCCCCCATACGGCCGAGCCGGTGAAGACACCCAAGGCCGTCTGGTGAGTGACGTCGAACAGCCCGCCGCCCAGGGTTAGGCCGCGAGGGAACACTGATACTCCAGCTGGTTGGCGCGGTGGTGTCTTTGGGCAGCACCAGAGCGGGCAGCGCGGCGCCCGGCTGCACGGCCAGCGTCGTCTTGCCTGCCCCGGGCAGACCATTGATCAGTACCCGAATCAGCCATGACTGTGAAATGGCGATTTATTTGGCACGTTTTTTGCAGGCGGTTTCTAGCTGTCGTCGCAACGCAGCGGTTATTGGCTTACATTTAGGAGCTTGGGTTCTAGCCTCAATCGTGCGTAGTGGATCTTGATTGGTCTGTTTGGGGTTGAGATTCTTTGCAGGATGGTGATTTCGGGGTTTGGGTTTGGCTGAAGGTCCGACTGTCGTGTCGGCGGGCGCCGGTTTCCACTGCCGGGCGGGGTTTTCGGGTCATCCTGGGTCGGGTGAAGGCTGCTGATGTTAGGTGAATGCGGCGCGGATTTGTGCCCAGGCGTCGGCGATGGCCGGGGCCCATCGCCAGGTCGTGTCGAGGCGGAGTCTGATCTGGCGGGCGCCTCGGGTGATCCGGGCGGCGACGTGAAGGACCCGG
>JAABUK010011316.1_pt1 | contig 11651 bp, 5 predicted proteins | sample 5559141 | NCBI WGS metagenome assembly JAABUK01 (sample SAMN10711869, study PRJNA513367) | rock metagenome | isolation source: Antarctica rocks | place: Antarctica: Victoria Land, Pudding Butte nord | collected 2016-01-03 | reverse complement strand
TGCGGACCGGGGTTACGGAGTACCGTAACCCCTGCCACCCTGAGCGGTCCCTGACTGACCAGGAAACCGGAAGCTATTGAATCGGCGATCCTAAGCGACGTCCGACGCGGGGCGGGGCTCACGCCCGACCGCGTCCGCCCCGTCGACGGGCGGGGTCGGGGCGAGGATCGGCTCGCGGGGGGGCAGGGATCGGAGTTCATCCACCCGCTTCAACGCCCCGAGGAAGGCGGGGTCGTGGGCGAACCGGCCGAAGGGTTGACGGAGCTTCCGCCGCCAGTTGGGCCGTTCCTCGGTGGTGTTGGGGGTGTTCTGGGGCTCGGTCTCGAGCCAGAGGTCCTCGACGTTGAGCAGGACCACCCGGGCGGGCGAGGCTGCGAGCCAGTCCCAGGTGGCCCGGAGCACGGCGCCGGCGTCGTCGATCGGGGCTTCGGGGGCGAGCATCCCCTCGGACCGGAGGAAGGCGACCAGGGCTTGCCTCTGCTCGTCGCGGGTCGCGCGTTCTTCTTCGAGCCCATCGGCGTCGAGGAGGCCGAGGTCCCGGCGGTCGTCGAGGTCGGTCCCCCCCCAGAAGGCGGCGAACGGGGGCATGTCGTGGGTGTTTACGCTGGCGACGGTCGACGCCGGGACGGGGCGGAGGGGCCGGTCGGGGTCGGGTCGGGCCTCGTACTGGACCACATACATCCCGCTGACGGCGTGCCGCTTCAACGCGCCCTCGACCTCGGGCGGGACCGTCCCCAGGTCCTCGCCGACGAGCCAGGCACCCCGGCGATGCGACTCGACGGAGAGGATGGCGTAAACCTCCTCGGACGGGGTCGAGACGAATGCGCCATCCCGGGCCTCGGCCCCGGTGGGGATCCAGAACAGCCGGTGGAGCCCCATCACGTGATCGATCCGGAGCGCGTTGGCGTACCGGAAATGGTTGCGGAACGAGGCGATCAGGTATTCATACCCGTGCTCGCGCTGGCGGTCGGGATGGAGGGGCGGGAAGCCCCAGTTCTGCCCCCGGGTGAAGACCGAGTCGGGCGGGCAGCCGACGCTCGCCCCGGTGGCGAAGGAATCGCGGTGCCTCCAGACGTCATAGCTGTTGAAGTCGACGCCGACGGGGAAGTCGAGATACCAGGAGAGCCCCCCGGCCCGGGCCTTCGCGGAGAGGGCCCTGAGCTGCTCGTCGGCCTGCCACTGGGCGAAGAGGTGATAGTGCCGGGCCCGGTCGTCGCCGGTCGCCCCGGCGGGCCAGTTCCGCCAGTCGCGACCGTGACGCTCGCCGGCCGCCTGGAACGCGGCATACGACTCGACGTCGGGGTGGTCGCGGACGAACGCGAGATAATCGGCGGTCGGGCCCCCGTCCCTGGCGAAGAAGGAGTCGGCGAGGAGACCGAGGATCGATCGCTTGAGCCGCATCTGTCGGCCGTAGTCGACCATCGGGCCCGATCGGAGCGCCTCGACCTCCGCGAGGGCCCCGGCCGATCCGAGGAGGTCGCGGGCGGCCGGGCAATTGGCCAGCCCCGGGACCCGGGCCAGGTCGAGGTAGAACTCGTTCCAGAACAGCCGGGAGGTCGGCGAATAGGGGCTGATGGTCGGGTCCGGGCCGTCGAAGTTCGACGCGAGCATCGGGAGCGTGCCGACGAGCCCCCCGCCCATCCCGGCGGTCCAGTCCATCAGGGCTTCCAGGTCGGAGTTGTCGCCCGCGCCCCAGCTTTTCGCCCCGTGGAGGGCGTGGAGCGGGCAGAAGACGCCCCAGGGGCGCTTGCCCGGCCCGCCGGGGGGCCGATAGGCCTCCCTCGGGGCGGCGATCACCAGGGATTCGGCCGCCTCCCCGCGGCCGGTCTCGATCGAGAGCCGGTGATAGCCCGGCGGCAGGTCGCCGGGCATGGGGAGGCGACGCGACACGAACTGGTCGCCCCCGACGTCGGCCGAGCCGGCCAGGGCGCGCCGGCCGGCGTCGACCGCCCATCGGCGCTCGCCCCCGCCCTCGATGGCGACCCGGCAGGAGAGGGTCGCCGAGGCCTCGGAGGCCGGGAGCCGGACCTCGATGGCGGTCGGGGCCCCGCCCCAGGCCACGGAGACCGGCTCGATCCGCCGACGCCACCGGGCGAGCTGGCGCTCCCGGAGCGCCCGGGGGGCGTCCTCGGGCCGGTCGAGGTCGACCCCCAGGGCCCGGAGGACGGCCAGGAGCGAGCCTGTCGGGGCGGGCCGCGTCTTGCCGTCGGTGGCGACATACTCGACCTGCACTCCGTACGACCGGGCCAGTTCGAGGAGTCCTTCGGGCGGGGGGGCCGCGGCCATGCTCTCATTCTCCCGATCGGACCAGGTGGAGCACGCCCATCATGGGGATCCGGACCCAGTCGGGGCGGTAATCCAGCTCGTAGTGGAGCTCGAACAGCGCCTTCTCGAGCCGGAGCAGGTCGAGCAATTGTCGGGCCGAATTCGAGTCGGCCGGCAGGAGGCGGGCGGCGACCTTGCGATACGCCTTGAGGAATTCGGCCGACATCCAGGCCTGCCAGATCTTGGCCCAGGGCTCCAGCCGCTCCAGGGCCTCGGGGTGGACCCGGGCGTTCTGGAACAGGACGCTGTAGGCGACGTAGTCGAACGACCGGAGCATCCCGGCCACGTCCTTCAGGGGCGACTGCTTGGCCCGGCGCTCCTCGACGGTCCGGCCCGGCTCGCCCTCGAAGTCGAGGATGTAGAAGTCGTTCTCCTTCCAGAGGAGCTGGCCGAGGTGGTAGTCGCCGTGGACCCGGATCTTGACCAGCCCCTCGCCCGCCTCGGGGACCCGGGCGACCCGGTCCAGGAGGCCGGGGCGGGCGTCGAGGATCTCGTCGGCGAGCGGGCGGAGGACGTCGGGGAGCGAGCCGATCCGCTCCTTGAGGGCGGCCAGGCTGGCCTGGAGCTGGGCCCGGAGCCGGGCGGAGAGGGCCTTCAGCTCGTCGCCGGTCATCGGCTCGGGGGAGAAGGCCGGGTCGTCGGGGTCGGAGGCCAGGGCCAGGTGGAGCTCCCCGGTCCGCTGGCCGAGCACGGCGGCGGTCAGCGGGGCCGACCCGAGGACCTCGGCCACGTCGTCGGGCAGGTCCTGGTCGCTGAGCGCGAAGGCGGAGGCCGGGCCGGTGTCGAGCTTATCGAGCCGGTGGGCCTCGCCGGAGACCTCCTCGAAGTAGCGGCCCACCACCTCCAGCATCAGCTCCCACGCCTGGCCCTGGTTGGGGATCAGCTCGCGGAGCGTCCCCACGGCGATCGGCTCGCGCCGGGCCCGGCGAAATTCCAGGATCCCCAGCGTCTTGGGGGTCCGCGGGAAGCCCGCCTTCTCGGTGAGGAAGCGGCCGACCTCGAAGTCGACGCTCGGCCCGTCGAGCCTCCGGTTGAGCTTCATCCAGTACCGGTCGCCGAAGACGACGCTGGAATTGCTCGACTCCTCCCTCCCCCGCCGGATCGGCGCCAGGGCGTCGTCGGGGACGGGCTCGTGCGCCGAGGTGGCCATGCCGGCGAGCCGCCCCTGGCGGGCCTTCACCTCCCCCGATCCGTCGATCAGGCGGAGGAGGCGGAGGCAGAGCTCGTCGGACATCAGGGCGTCGCAGAGCAGCCCCTCGCCGGCCGTCGACTTGACGTGGGCCATGATCGCCGCCGAGTTGGTCCCGAGCACCTGGTCGGCCATCTCGCCGCCGGCCACGGCCATGGGGACCTGGTATTTCTCATAATTGCCGTCGCTGTCGTAGGTCCGGACGTAGACGATCGCGGTGGGGAGGCTGGAGGTCGGGAAGGTGATCCAGTCGCGGATGCTGACCGTCTCCAGGGTCCGCGACTTGGCGCCGAACCATCGCTGGCGGCGGACGAACTGGGGGAGGACGGCCCGCTCCAGGATCGCCCGCTCGCGGCCTTCCAGCAGGGTCTCCCAGCCGCCGGCCAGGGTGACCTTGGGGATCGCGTCGACCTCGTGCGCCGGGAGCTGCTGGGGGACGCCGGCGGTCGGGCTGGTGACCGTGTCGAGCTGGAACCAGAGGCACGACGACGGGGCCAGGCTGAGGAAGTACGGGGCCTCGGTGATCGCCGGGAACTGGACCCGGCCGAACATCTCGAATGGCGTCTGGCCCCTGAACCGGGCCATGTCGAGCTCGACCGGCTGGGGGTAGCGCGACAGGTTGGCCACGATCAGGATCCGCTCGTCCTCGTATTCGCGGAAGTAGGCCAGGATCTTCCGGTTCCTGGGGTGGAGGAATTCCAGGGTCCCCCGGCCGAACGCCTTGAACCGCTTGCGCAGCGCGATCAGCCGCTTCATCCACTGGAGGAGCGACGACGGGTCGCGCTGCTGCGACTCGACGTTGATGGCCTGATAGCCGTAGATCGTGTCCATGATCGGCGGGGCGTAGAGCCGGGCGAAGTCGGCCCGGGAGAAGCCGGCGTTCCGGTCGCCGGACCACTGCATCGGGGTCCGGACGCCGTCGCGGTCGCCCAGATAGATGTTGTCGCCCATCCCGATCTCGTCGCCGTAATAGAGCACCGGCGTGCCGGGGAGCGAGAACAGCATCATGTTGAGCAGCTCGATCCGCCGCCGGCTGTTGAAGATCAGCGGGGCCAGGCGGCGGCGGATCCCCAGGTTGAGCCGCATCCGGGGGTCGGCGGCATACTCCTTGTACATGTAGTCGCGCTCCTCATCGGTCACCATCTCGAGCGTCAGCTCGTCGTGGTTCCGCAGGAACAGGGCCCACTGGCAATCGGCCGGGATGTCGGGCGTCTGGCGCATGATCTCGACGATCGGGTGCCGGTCCTCCTGGCGGATCGCCATGAACATCCGGGGCATCAGCGGGAAGTGGAACGTCATCTGGCATTCGTCGCCGTCGCCGAAGTACGGCAGGACGTCGGCCGGCCACTGGTTGGCCTCGGCCAGGAACATCCGGTCCTTGTAGTTGGCGTCCATCTCCTTGCGGAACTGCTTGAGGATGGCGTGGCTCTCGGGGAGGTTCTCGCAGTTGGTCCCCTCGCGCTCGATCAGGTAGGGGATCGCGTCCAGCCGCATCCCGTCGACGCCCATGTCGAGCCAGAACCGCATGATCTTGAAGACCGCGCGGAGGACGTGGGGGTTGTCGTAATTCAGGTCGGGCTGATGGTGGAAGAAGCGGTGCCAGTAATATTGCCTGGCGACCGGGTCCCACGTCCAGTTCGACGGCTCGCTGTCGGTGAAGATGATCCGGGCGCCCTGGTACTTCTTCGGGGTGTCGCTCCAGACGTAATAATCCCGCTTGGGCGAGCCCGCCGGGGCCGCCCGGGCGGCCTTGAACCACGGGTGCTGGTCCGAGGTGTGGTTGATGACCAGCTCGGTGATGACCCGGATCCCCCGGCCGTGGGCCTCGCGGATGAACTGGCGGAAGTCCTTCCGGGTCCCGTAGCCGGGGTTGACGCCCCGGTAGTTGGCGATGTCGTAGCCGTCATCCCGGAGCGGCGAGGGGTAGAACGGCAGGAGCCAGAGGCAGGTGATCCCGAGGTCCTGCAGGTAGTCGAGCTTCCGGATCAGGCCGGGGAAGTCGCCCATCCCGTCGTCGTTGCTGTCGAAGAATGCCTTGACGTGCAACTCATAGATGATGGCATCCTTGTACCAGAGCGGGTCGGATTCGATCATGAAAGGCTTACTCCCGGCCTCGAACGGTGTCGGAAGACTTCGAAATCGGCGATGCGGGGCGAGCGGGTGGGGGGTGAGATCCACTCTCGACAAAGCGGCGGATTCCACGAATGCCCTCGCCGCGGGCGATCCGGTCTTATACCCCGTCGCGGGACAGCAACGCCACCGGGAACCGCCCGAGGAGGTCGCCGACCTTCGACCGGCCGCCCCCCGCCCGATCGCCGGTCAGCTCATCCTTCCAGGTCCCTTCGGGGAGGTCGATCGTGGTGTCGCCCCAATGGCCGCCGAGCTTGATCGGCAGGCGGGGGGCGACCGTGACGCAGCCATCGCCCCGGCCGAAGGCGACGACGTGAGCCTCCTTCTCGCCCCGGGCCCCGATCGGCGTGTACACCCCCTCGGGGCCGAACAGGTCGGGACGACGTCTCCGGAGGTGGAGGGCCTGCCGGGTGACCCAGAGCTTGGGGAGCCCCTCGTCGGCCCGACGGAGGATCTCCTCGGGGCCCGGCCCGCGGGCCAGGTCGGCCAGGAGCCCCCGGCGGAGGTCGTAGTCGACCGGGCGGCGGTTGTCGGGGTCGACCAGGCTCATGTCCCAGAGCTCGTTCCCCTGGTAGATGTCCGGCACGCCCGGCGCCGTCAGCTTGATGAGCGCCTGCGACAGCGAGTTGATCCGGCCCGGCCCGACCATCGGCCGGACGAACCCTTCCAGGTCGGCGACGAAACCCCGGTCGCCCAGGATCCCGGCGACGAACCCCTTCAAGGCCGCCTCGTAGGGCTCGTTGCCGGCGGTCCAGGATGTGTGGGCCTTGGCCTCCCGGGTCGCCTTGAGCATGTAGGCGGTCGCCCGGTCGACGTCGATCGGCCAGGCCCCGACGAGGATCTGGTAGAGGAGGTACTCGGCGTTCCGGTCGGGCATCCCGCCGGCCTTGTGGCGGAGGTTGTGCTCCGACCATCGCTCGACCGCCTCGCCCCAGGGTCCGGGGATCTCCGAGAGGAGCGCGATCCGGGCCCGGACGTCCTCGCTCCGCTTGGTGTCGTGGGTGGTCGTGGCGGTCATCGACTGCGACCACCGCCGCTGGGTCTCGGCGCATTCCTCGTGGAACTTGGCGGGCGTGATCCCGAACCGGCCGGGGTCGCCGCCGACCTCGTTGAGCGCGACCAGCCGGTTGTAGTTGTAGAAGACGGTGTCTTCCAGCCCCTTGGCCATGACCGGCCCGGTGTTCTGCTGGAACCGCATGACCAGCTTGGACTCGACGGCGCCCTTGACCCGGAGGAGGAGGAGGTCGCGGAGGAAGTCCAGGAGGTCGGAGTCGATCTCGGGCCGGTTGGCCCGGGCGGCGGCGATCGCCTGGTCGACGTATTTGACGTCCATCGGGCCGACCTGCCCGTGCTCGGCCTGGACGTAGGTCCGGTAGACGGGGAAGCAGGCGATCACCTCGCGGAGCATGGTCGTCAGATCGCGCCGGGTGTAGTCGCGATAGCGCTTCTGCCGCTCGCAGACGTCGGAGAGGAGCGCGGCCAGGCGGTTGACGTCGCTGCCGAACAGCTCCTTGAGGACGTAGAGCTTCTTGTCGCGGACCATGGCGGCGTAGTCGACCGGCTCGCCGGTGAAGGCGGCGTAGAAGTCGGTGATCGGCCCCTCGGCCCCGGTGTCGACGAACAGGCCGCCCAGGCGGTTGAGGAAGTCGTAGCCGGTGGTCCCGGCGACCGGCCAGTCCTCGGGGAGGGACTCGCCCGGCTCGAGGATCTTCTCGACGACGATCCAGCCGTTGGGGGCCGCCCGATGGAGCCTCCGGCAGTATTCGGCCGGGTCGCGGAGCCCGTCGGGGTGGTCGACCCGGAGCCCGTCGAGGACGCCCTCCTGGACCCATCGCAGGATCAGGCGGTGGCTGTCGTCGAAGACCCGCTGCTCCTCCATCCGGAGGCTGATCAGGGTGTTAATGTCGAAGAACCGGCGATAGTCCAGCTCCTGGACGGCGGTCCTCCAGAACGCGAGCCGGTAATTCTGCCGCTCCAGGAGGGCGTCGACCTCGGGCGTGGCGGCGTTGATCTCGGCGATCACGGCGTCGATCGCCCGGCCGATCTCGGGCTTCTCGGAGCAGAGCCGGGCCAGGGCCGCGCGGAGGACCTCCTTGTCGCGGTGCCGCCGGTGGACGCTCTCGATGTCGGTCGCGGTCGAGAGCGGGAGGTTGCCGAACGAATCGGCCAGGAACGCCAGCTCGTCGGATCCGGCCCGGCGGGCGGCCTCGTTGAGCAGGTCGTTGAGCGACCGGGGGGCGACGGGCATGACGTGGTCGAAATAATGGAAGGCGAACGTCCCCCCCTCGCGGCGGACCTGGACGTGGCCGGCCTCGATCTCCCGGCCGTAGTGGTCGCCCAGGATCGGCATCAGGACGGTGTCGCGGAGCTTCTCCTCGGGCGGGTGCCAGTCGACGTCGAAGTAGGTGGCGTACCGGCTGGCCTGGCCGTTCTCCAGGACGTCCCACCACCACTTGTTCTCGCGGCTGGCGATGCTCATGTGGTTGGGGACGATGTCCAGGATCTGGCCCAGCCCCGCCTCGCCCAGGGCCCGGCAGAGCCCGGCATGGGCCCCGGCCCCGCCCAGCTCGGCGTTGGGCTGGGAATGGTCCAGCACGTCGTAGCCGTGCGTGCTCCCCTTGCCCGCCTGCAGGTAGGGCGAGGAATAGAGGTGGGTGACGCCCAGGTCGCGGAGATAGCCCGCGACGGCCGCCGCCCTGTCGAAGCCGAACCCGGCATGCATCTGCACCCGGTACGTCGCCAGTGGGACAGGCATTTCCATTCCGTTCGGTGGATGATCGGGTGCCGATCCGGCCGCCCCGGCGCAGGCGGTCGGGCCCCGCCCGGTCGGCGGGGAATCGACGGCCTGCCCCTGCGAACCGCGTGCCGCCCCCCCCGACGGCATGGGCACCCGATTTGCAACCGAAGGGCGGCCCCGGTCCGGGTCGGTCGACGCGGAACCCGACCGGCGACCGGGCTCCGCCTCGGACCCGGAAAGCGAAAGCACAAGAGGAGACTATGGCACCCTATCGCGTTTGGGCCCCGCTCGCCGAGCAGGTCTTCGTCAACGTCGCGGGCGAACGGATCCCGATGGAGCGCGACCCGATCATCGAGGGATGGTGGGAGGCCCGCGGCCGCCCGGCACGGGCCGGCGAGGACTACACCTTCACGGTCGACGACGCCGAGGGCCTGCCCGACCCCCGGTCGGGATGGCAGCCCCAAGGCGTCTCCGGGCCGTCCCGGGTCGTCGACCACGGCGACTTCGGCTGGACCGACGACGAATTCCAGGCCCGCCCGTTCTCCTCGGCGCTGATCTACGAGCTGCACATCGGGACCTTCACCGAGGAGGGGACCTTCGACGCCGCCATCGGCAAGCTCGACCATCTCAAGGCACTGGGCGTCACGCACGTCGAGGTCATGCCGGTGGCCGACTTCCCCGGCAACTTCGGCTGGGGCTACGACGGCGTCAGCCTGTTCGCCCCCCGCCACGCCTACGGCGGCCCCGGGGGGCTGAAGCGGCTGGTCGACGCCTGCCACGCGCGGAACCTCGCGGTGATCCTCGACGTGGTCTACAACCACCTCGGCCCGTCGGGCAATTATCTGCCGAAGTTCGCCCCGTACTTCACCGAGCGGCACAAGACGCCGTGGGGCGACGCGCTCAACTTCGACGGCCCGTACAGCGACGAGGTCCGCCGGTATTTCTGCGACAACGCCCTGATGTGGCTCCGCGACTACCACTTCGACGGCCTCCGGCTCGACGCCGTCCACGCGATCGTCGACACCGCCGCCGTCCCGTTCCTGGAGCAGCTGGCCACCGAGGTCGACGTCCTGAAGGCGCACCTCGGCCGCCACCTCGTCCTGATCGCCGAGAGCGACCTGAACGACCCCCGGGTCGTCCGGCCCTACGAGATGGGCGGCTTCGGGATCGACGCCCAGTGGTCCGACGACTTCCACCACGCGCTCCACTCGGTCATCACCGGCGAGCGGAACGGGTATTACTCCGACTTCGGCTCGATGCAGGACCTGGCCACCGCCTTCGAGACCTCGTACGTCTACACCGGCCGACGCTCGAAATTCCGGCTCCGACGCCATGGCCGCCCGCCGGTCGGCCTGACCGGGCACCACTTCCTCGGCTACGTCCAGAACCACGACCAGCTCGGCAACCGGGCCCAGGGCGACCGCCTCTGCCATCTCACGTCCCGCGAGCGGGCCAAGATCGCCGCGGCGCTGGTGCTGACCGCGCCGTTCGTGCCGATGCTGTTCCAGGGCGAGGAGTTCGGGTCCGACTCCCCGTTCCAGTATTTCGCCGACTTCTCCGACGACCCCGAGCTGGCCAGGGCCGTCTCCGAGGGGCGCCGCAAGGAGTTCGGCCAGTTCGGCTGGAAGCCCGAGGATGTCCCCGATCCCGGCTCGCCCCGGACCTTCGAATGCTCGAAGCTGCACTGGGATGAGCTCCGACGCGAGCCCCACCGCGGCCTCCTGGAATGGCACCGCCAGCTGATCGCGCTGCGCCGGAGGCTCCCGCAGCTCACCGACGGCCGCCTCGACCTGGTGGTCACCGAGTGCTCCGAGGAGGAGCAGTGGCTCTTCGTCGAGCGCGGTCTCGTCTCGATCGTCGCCAATCTCGCCGACGAACCCCGGAGAATCCCGATCCGCGACGGCCGGCCGATGAACGTCCTGCTCGCCAGCGTCGACGAGGGGATCGAGGTCGAAGGCGACCGCATCACCCTGCCCGGCAACTCCGTCGCGATCATCGGCCCCCTCAACGAGGACACCGCGCAGGCCCTGTTCCGCTCCTCGGTCGAGGTCCTGAGCATCTGAGACCGGGGATGGGCACGCCGAAGGGAAAACCCGCCGGATGAATGATCGGGGGTTCGCCCGTGACTCAAGCCGACGGACAGGCGGAGGAAAGTTGAGAGGGGGCTTGGCTGGAGTGCCGACCTCACCTCGTCGTTCATCCCCCGTCCGTCGGATCAAATTCCGATCCTGGCCGGCGAAAATCGACCCGAAGATTCAGCCTTGCACTCGCGCCTGGGAATCGATATAGTTAGTTAGGTTCAACGATTTGATTCGATCGGAGGAGTCGAGCGGCAATGGATGCCTCCACCTCTCAATTCAAGCGAATACGCGGGTTCACACTCCTCGAAGTCCTCGTGGTCGTGGTAATCATCGGCCTGATGGTCACGATTCTGCTCCCTGCGGTTCAGGCGGCCCGCGAAGCGGCTCGGCGTGGCCATTGCGCGAACAACCTCAAGCAGATGGGGCTCGCGATCCATTCTTACGTCGCTACATGGGCCGACATGCTCCCGCCGGCACAGGGCGGTCGTGGGCAGTCGCTCCACGTCAATCTTTTGCCCTACCTCGATCAGATTACACTCTATAACACCATCAATTTCCATGTCTCGATCGCTGATCCGGAGAACTTCACGCTTATGTTCGTCCGGCCCGCGGTCTTCGTCTGTCCCTCGGATTCTCCCCTGCCAAGCACCTCTTCCACGAGCTATGCCGGGAATGCTGGCGACGCTCTTTATGATCGCCGGCCGAACGGCGTCTTCTCCACATCGGATGGGCCGGGCGAGCGATATTTCACCCTCTCATCGATCACCGATGGCACGAGCACGACGGCGGCCATGTCCGAGTGGCTCGCCAGCAATCGACTCCGGCCAGACCGACGGCGGAGCATGTACCGACCCACCATCTCCGGCGGGCCGACCGATGCGGCTACCTTCACCTCCCGTTGCCGCGCCCTCGACGGTTACGAAGTTAACATTCATCAGTTCAAAGGCGACAGTTGGTATGTAGGACATTGGCTCGCCAATCTCTATGAGCATTTCCTACCCATTAACGACCCGAGCTGCATCAACACCGGCGGCTCGTTTGTGGTCGGCACCTGCACTTCGGCTAGTGGTCGACGCCGGAAGTCATGACGATTGGATCGTCTGGGCGTATACTGTCATCTCCCCCAAGGAGATACATCATGCGCAAGGCGGCCTTCGTGCGACTGACCCCGGAACAACGTCCCGAACTG
>JAABUK010011313.1_pt1 | contig 11654 bp, 14 predicted proteins | sample 5559141 | NCBI WGS metagenome assembly JAABUK01 (sample SAMN10711869, study PRJNA513367) | rock metagenome | isolation source: Antarctica rocks | place: Antarctica: Victoria Land, Pudding Butte nord | collected 2016-01-03 | reverse complement strand
CGCGATTGCCGTGGACGCACTGAACCGGATGCTGGAACTCGGGCGTCCGGAGTACGTCCGCCTCCCGTAACGGTCAGTCAAGATGGCCGAGCCGCGGCCGCCTGGTGATCCGTGCAACACAGTCCCGTCGAGGACAATTACACCGGCGGCATCGGGAGCGAGCTGTCCGAGGGCGCGGCCGCGGCTGGCGGGCCGCCACGTGTACGGTCGCTGTTCGTTCGCAACATCCCAAAGAGTGGCCGAACACCGGACGATTTGCTGACCTACGTGGGTCTCTCGATCCCGGACATCGTCCGTGTAGCCACGGAGCTTGCCGAAGGCGGCGCTCACAGTCCTGCAGCCAGTACGGCCGTGCCTGCTACAGCCTCTTAATTAGCTCGCCTTTGGCCATTTTTGGCCGAGGTGGGCGATGATCGAACGTGATGACGTCGAGGATTGACGGCTGAATCGGCCAAATGCGTCAGCCATGCTTTTCAAGCGATTGCCTGGTTCGCGGGTAGCGCCATGCCGGCGATGAGCCTGTGCTGTGATAGCATCCGGGCAAGGCAAGCGACCGAGGAACAGAGCACGATGAACCCTCCTGATGTCCCAGTGCCGGAAGGTCCCCTCACACCGCCTCTCAGCCCAGCGGATGACCGCATCCGCCTGAGCACTTGGATACCGCCGCGCGCGGGCATCATACCTCACATCCGTGTGGGAAACCGCTGGATCAACACGCTCTGGGCAATACCGATCGGGGCCGCGGCGCTCATTCTGCTGATCGCCGTGGCCCAGAGCTTGCGGGAGGTCCCGGACGTCAAAGCCTTCATCACGCGATATTCCGGCATCGCCCAGGCAGCGCCCTCGGTCGATTCCGGCTTCCCATGGTGGCTGCGGCTGCAGCACTTCCTGAACATGCTGTTTATGATGTTCATCATCCGCGCCGGTATCCAGATCTTGGCCGACCATCCGCGCCTGTATTGGAAGCGGGACTGCACGCCCGGCACGGAATGGTTCCGCTTCCAGCGCGCGGTGCCGACCGGCCGCATCTGGACCTCCAAAGACGACTCGGTGACGTTGCCGAAATGGCTGGGCATCCCGGGCTTGCGCCACACGATCGGGCTCGCCCGCTGGTGGCACTTCTCGGTGAATATGCTGTGGACGATCAACGGGATCGCCTTCTACGCGCTGCTGTTCTCGACCGACCAGTGGCGCCGGCTTGTGCCGCTCACGTGGAATGTGTTCCCCGACGCGCTCTCGACGGCGATCCAGTATGCGTCGCTGAACTTCCCGGTGGACCAGAGCTGGACCCGCTACAATGGCCTGCAGCAGCTCAGCTACTTCCTCACGGTGTTCGTCGCGGCGCCCACGTCCATCATCACCGGACTGCTGCAAGGCCCGGCGATCGCCAACAAGCTGGGCTGGACCGGCAAGGTCCTGAACCGGCAATTGGCCCGGTCGATCCACTTCATGTCGTTCTCCTGGTTCGTGTTCTTCATCGCGGCCCACGGCACGATGGTGTTCGTCACCGGCCTACGGCAGAACACGAACCACATGTTCGGCGGCGTGAAGGACGGCGCCTGGGTCGGTTTCGTGCCGTTCCTCTTGGCGATGGCGGTGATCGTGGCAGCCTGGGCGGTGGCCTCGCCCTTCACGATCCGGCACACGCGGCTGGTGCAGCGGACCGGCGCGTTCATGATCGGCTGGCTCAAGGGGCTGGCCGAGTGGTGGAACCCGAGCAACCAGTACACCGAAGAGGACATCTCGCCGCATTTCTGGCCGAACGGCACGATGCCGAACTCCGCCGCGTTCGAGGCCCTCGTGGCCGGTGGCTTTGCCGATTATCGGCTGCGAGTCTATGGGCTGGTGGAGAAGCCGCGGGAGTTCTCCCTGGCCGACCTCAAGGCGATGCCCAAGCAGGAGCAGATCACCGAGCATTTCTGCATCCAGGGCTGGTCGGGCGTCGCCAAGTGGGGTGGCGTGCCCGCACGCCACATCATCGATCTCGTGAGGCCGACGACTGACGCCCGCTACGCCGTGTTCTACTCGTTTTCCGAAGGCGCCGCGGGCGGCGGCTATTACGACGCGGTTGAGATGCGTAACATGGGTCATGAGCTGACGATTATTGCCTACGAGATGAACGGGGCGACGCTCGGCGTATTGCATGGGGCACCGCTGCGGCTGCGCTGCGAGAACGAGTTGGGCTTCAAGATGGTGAAGTGGATCGCGGCGATCGAGTTCGTGCATAGCTACGCGGGCTTCGGCGCCGGGCAGGGCGGCTATAACGAGGACCACGAGTTCTACGGCTATCGAATGCCGATCTGACGACAGGACGCGCGTCGGGGGCACCAGGGGGGAAGAACAGGATGCTTGCCGAGCAGATGTTGCCCAGAGCGCGTGAGCGCCTTGCCACGATCGCCGCTGGAGCCCCCGTCAGGGACGCGGCCGATCTCATGTCCAAGCCCCACACCGATCTCGTCGTCGTGTGCGGCCACGACGGAAGCATGGTCGGCGTCCTCACGAAGACTGACATTGTTGGGCAGATCAGGCAGTGCAGTGGCGGCGGGTGCATAGCCAGGGTGGACACGATCATGACCCAGAACGTCACGTCCTGCCGCCCTGACGAGCAGTTGAAGGACATCTGGTCGGTGATGAAGGAGCGCGGCCTGCAACGCATCCCAATCGTCGATCAGGGTGGGAAGCCAATCGGGATAATCTATGCGCGGGATGCTCTGCAGCACCTGCTCGGAGCGGTGGAGAACGACGAAGCTCTCCTGCGTGATTACGTGATGGACGTGGGCTATCAGTGAAGCGAGGGGACTATGCCGATCCCAGAAGGATACATAGCTTACCGACGGACGCCGATGTTCACGCACGACACGGTACCGTCAGCCCTCCTGAGCGCACACGAAACCAAAAGCGGCGCGTGGGCCATGATCCATGTGCTTGAAGGCAGGCTGCGCTACTGTATCGAGACCCCGCCTTCGGAGAGCACCCTGGAGCCGGGCCAGCCAGGCGTGATCGAGCCGGAAATCCGGCACCATTTGGAGCTACTCGGGCCGGTGCGCTTCTATCTCGAATTTCACCATGCTCCATAGCGCCACCCGCAATTGGGCCGGTAGACCACCCGGAACGACGCTGGTTTAATCGGTCTTTGAAGGAAACCGCCCATGTCCGGCCAAGGCTCCGATCCCCTCAGCGACGCGCTGCAACGTCAACGAGCACTTTCGAGGTGGGACAACGAGGGGGGTGCCGAGCCATGCGGTTCGCAAACGGCTCCGACATCGGCCGAAGATCCAATTCCGATGCCGGAGAAGAACGCCGCCGAGGTGGGCGCGCTCCACATCCGCGTCATCGCGTTGGAGAACCTGGTGATATCACTGCTGGCAACAGGCTCGGACCGGCAGCTCGAACAGGCCCGCGAGATGGCGCGTTATATCTTTCCGAGGACGGACTTCACGCCTCACCCGCTCACGACCCATGCGGCGGCCCACACGATGGACCTTGTCGAGCGAGCCTTGCGCTTTCGCCCACCCGTTCAGACCTGACGTTCCACGATCAACTTCTTGATCGCGCCGATCGCCTTGGCGGGGTTCAGTCCCTTCGGGCAGGTGTCAGTGCAGTTCAAGATCGTGTGACAGCGATAGAGCTCGAACGGATCTTCCAGCGCGTCCAGCCGCTCTCCGGTCGCCTCGTCGCGGCCGTCGGCGATCCAGCGATACGCCTGGAGCAGGATGGCGGGACCGAGGAACCGGTCGCCGTTCCACCAATAGCTGGGGCAGCCCGCCGTGCAGCAGAAGCACAGGATGCACTCCCACAGACCGTCAATCTGGGCGCATTCCTTCTTGGATTGCAGCCGCTCCCCGTCGGGCGGCGCGGGGGTGTCGGCCTGCAGCCAGGGCTCAATGCTGCGATACTGCGCGAAGGCCTGCGTCAGGTCGGGGACGAGGTCCTTCACCACCGCCATGTGCGGCAGGGGCGTGATTCGTACTGTGCCCTTCACGTCCTTGATCGGCTTAAGGCAGGGGAGCGTGTTCACCCCGTCGATGCTCATGGCGCACGACCCGCAGATGCCCTCGCGGCAGGAGCGACGAAAAGTGAGCGTGGGGTCGATCTCGTTCTTGATTCTGATCAGCCCGTCGAGGACCATCGGCCCGGTGGCGGCTAGGTCGAGTTCGTAGGCGTCGAACCGCGGGTTCCCCCCGTCATCGGGGTTCCAGCGATATACCTTGAACGCGCGGACGCGCTTGGCGCCGGCCGGCGCCTTGTAGGTCTTGCCCGTGCCAACGCGACTGTTGGCGGGCAGCGTGAATTCGGCCATGCGTTGCCCTTCCTTCGTCAATACACGCGCTTCCTCGGCGGGAACACCCTCAAAGCCCAAGGCGCAGTGCCGCCGTGATACAGAGCAAGGCGGCGACGATGCAGACGCCGCGCTGGAACAGCAGCATCGCGACGCGGACTGCGTCGTTGTGGACGTAGTCGTCGATGACGACGCGCAGTCCTAACGCCATGTGCCAGAAGGTGGCCACGATGAGGCACAGGATCAGGACCAGCGGCACCGGCGCGTGCAGCCACGCGATCATCCCGGCCCGGGTCGTGCCCTCAAGCCGGATGACAGAAACGATGAACCACAGAGTCAGCGGCACCAGCGCGATCGCGGTCAACCGCTCCGCCCACCACGCACCGGACCCGGCGTGGGCTGAGCCGAGGCCGCGGGCGCGCTTGAGCTGGGAGCGCCGGACATCGACGTGAATGGGCTTGTCCGGTGGGGGCAAGTTCGTCGCCATCACCACGCCGCGAAGCCGACGATCCACACGAGCAGCGTGGCGATCACGGCCACGCCGATCACGCCCCAGCCGCTGATGCGATAGGTCCGGTTCCTGAACCCCGGGCGCACGGGTTCCTGCTGGGCCAGGATGCCGAACCCCCAGCCTGCGTCCCACGCCAGATGACGGAGGCCCAGGAAAAGGTGCACCACCTGCGCCGCCGCCCAGCACAGCAGCAGGAACACGCCGAAGCTCGACCCGAGGAAGCCCTGCACCGTCGCGAAGGCGGAGTCGGAAGCCGCCGCGGCGACCAGCCACCAGGACATCAGCAACGCGCCGACCGATAGCATGACGCCGGTGACCCGGTGGCTGATCGACAGCGCCATGCTGACTGGCCACCGATAGTTCTGCAAATGAGGCGATAGCGGCCGGGCGACCAGCTCGCCGTCGCTCCTGCGCGCCACCATGGGCGCGTCACGGATGTCCTTCACGGATGTCTTCTCCGCCGGGCCGGGAAACGCCTCTCTGGAATGCTTCAGCGCCGAGCCGTTGTGCTTTCTTAGGCATGCAGGCAGGTAGGGTCAACGCGGGGACCGATTGATGCAGCTCAGATGAGATGGTCCGCGGCCATCGTGCGAGACGCCATTCCCCGATGGATGGTTTGCTACGTACTGGTCGGCCTCGTGCAGAGCGGCATGGTACCAGTCATCCTGCCGCTTGCGGCCCGACCGGGCCCAACGGCAGGACTGACCTACGCCGCTTTCGCCGCCGCTGGAATCGCCGCTCCCTTCGTTGGTGCTTGGAGCGATTGGCACCGGAAGCATCGGCTGACGCTCGCCTGCGGCCTCGGTCTCGCCGGGATCGCCCTACTGGCCCACGCACTGCCGGGCGGGATCGCGCAGCACATGGCGAGCGCGGCGCTGGTGGGGCTCGGTGTTTCCAGCGCCGTCACGGTCAGTTTGATGTTCATCGTCGAGGTGGAGCCGAAAGCGCGCTGGGACCAGCGCATCGGCATGTTGCAGGCCTGCATCGGCGGTGGCCAGCTCGTTGGACTCGTGATCACGGGCCTGCTCGGGCTGCGGCATATCGGCGAGGCTTTTCTGCTCGGCGGAGTACTGCTGCTGCTCGCCGTGCCGCTGGCGCTAGCCTTCGCGCCGGACCCCGTCACCAAGGTGGCGCGCCCGGACGTTGTCTCGCGCCCCGCTCGCGGCGGCGACGCGGTGCCGATGGGTCCACAGCGTTCCTTCTATTGGGTGACCTGGCGAGCCCTGGCGGGGCTGGGCCATAGCCGCCTCGCCTGGTTCCTTGTGGCCTGGCTCATATCCTATACGGCGACCAACGCGCTGTCGGTGATGTTCGCGGTCGCGATGGTGCGCGACTATCACGCGCCGGCGACGCTGCCGACGACGGCCTACGCGATCGGCGTCGGCGGCAGCTTGCTGCTGTACCACACGGTTGCCGCCTGGGATGCCCGGTTCGGGCCGTGGCGTGTGCTGAGCGCGGGGCTCGGAATGCGCGCGCTGGTCGTTGCCCTGATGGTCGCGTTGACGGCACTGGATGTCAGCGCGACGGTGCTGCCAATCCTGGTCTGCTTCGGCGCAACGCAGGTGATCTGGCCGCTGCTCTCTGTCGCCAGCAACACCCTCGCGGTCACGCTGTCGCCGGCAAGCCGTGCCGAGAGCGTGGGTTTGCTCAACGCCACCACCGCGCTGGCGGCGAGCATTGGGGGCATTCTCGGCGGCATCCTGTTGCGCATCGGGTTCGGCTGGCTCTGCGCGGCAGTACTCTGCGCACTGCTGCTATCATTGCTGTTGGCATGGCACCCCAGAGTGCGGCTCGATCCGGCCTCAGGCGTTACTCGCTGATGCCCAGAGCCGCAGGAGCGGGAGGAGCAGAAAACCGCGTAGCCAGGAAAGGACGCCGCAGTGCCCTCTGACCGCTACGACATCATCGTCATCGGCAGTGGACCCGGCGGCGCGTCCCTCGCGCACCGGCTCGCGCCGACCGGCAAGCGCATCTTGATGCTGGAGCGCGGCGATTATCTGCCGCGATCACTGCTCAACCTGGACGCCAAGGCGGTGTTCGTGGACGCCATCTACCAGGCGAATGAGACTTGGTACGGCACCGACGGAAAGACGTTCCACCCTGGGCTGCACTATTTCGTCGGCGGCAACTCGAAGGTCTACGGCGCCGCCCTATTCCGCTTGCGCGAACGCGACTTCGGCGCGCTGGAACACGCGGAAGGCATCTCCCCGGGCTGGCCGCTCGGCTACGATGCGTTCGAGCCTTACTACGCTCAAGCCGAAGACCTGTTCCACGTCCACGGTCAGCGCGGCGAAGACCCTACCGAGCCCTGGTCCAGCGGACCCTATCCCCACCCGCCGGTTTCGAACGAGCCGCGCATCCAGGCGCTGAGCGACAACCTGAAGAAGGAGGGCCTACACCCGTTCCACTTGCCGATGGGCGTGCTTATCGACGAGAAGGACGGCAAGGTGACGCCCACCATCCAATGCTTCCGCTACGACGCCTTCGACGGCTTCCCCTGCCCCTTCAACGGCAAGTCGGATTCCCAGATGATGTGCGTGGACCCGACCATCGCCGCGTATCCGAACTTCACGCTGCTGACCAACGCCTATGTCTCCAAGCTGCAGACCGACGCCTCCGGGCGGAGCGTGCGTGAGGTGGTCGTGACCCGCGAGGGCCAAAACGGGCGCTCTGAGGAGCGCTACGTCGCCGACATCGTGGTCGTCGCATGCGGCGCGCTCAGCTCGGCGCTGCTGCTGCTTCGCTCGGCGAACGACAAGCACCCAAGGGCCTCGCGAACGGCTCGGACCAGGTCGGGCGCAACTACATGCGCCACAACATGTCCGTGCTCATGGCGCTCATGAAGGAGCCGAACCACACGGTGTTCCAGAAGACGCTCGGGGTCAGCGACTACTATTTCGGCGCGCCCGATTGGCCTTACCCACTCGGCCTTACCCACTCGGCCTGATCCAGATGTGCGGCAAGACCCATGCCCCAGATTCGCGGCGAGGAACTGCCGGAGTGGTTAGAGTGGCTGCCGAAGATGCCGTTCGAGAAGATGGCCGAGCACTCGATGGACTTCTGGCTCCAGAGCGAGGACCTGCCGCGCCCGGAGAACCGCATCTCCTACAATGGCGACCGCGTCATGCTCGACATCCACGAGGGCAATTTGGAGGCAGCGATCCGGCTGAAGCAGAAGCTGCGAGAAATGCTGAACGCCATTGGCGCGCATCCCGTGCTGCTCGGACGCGGGATCTACCTCGGCAAGGACATCCCGATCGGCGGCACCGCCCATCAGGCCGGCACGGCGCGGTTCGGCACCGACCCTGCGGCCTCTGTACTCGACCTCGACTGCAAGGCGCACGAGCTGGACAACCTCTACGTCGCGGATGCGAGCTTCTTCCCTTCCATCGGCGCCGTGAACCCGACGCTGACCATCATCGCCAACGCGCTGCGGGTCGCGGACCGGATCAAGAAGCGGTTGGGCACATGAACAGGGAGCAAATCACCATGGCAGAACGATTCAAAGTCGGCGACCACGTGACCTGGAACTCGGAAGCCGGAAACGTCAGCGGCAAGATCATCAAGGTGCACACGGCGAATGCCGCTTACAAAGGGTACACGCACCACGCGACGGAGGACGATCCCCAATATGAGATCAAGAGCGACAAGACCGACCATATCGCGATGCACAAAGGCACCGCGCTGAAACGGGTGGACGACTGAAGTTTTACATAGATTTTTCCAGGAGTATGAAATGGCTATTCAATTACAACAGATGCACCCGGCCCTCGTGCACCTACCGATCACGCTGCTGCCGCTCGCGGTAGGCGCCGACGTGCTCGGATGCGTCACCGGGAACAAGTCCCTCTTTGGCTTCGGTCAGAAGGCCATCGGGATCGCCGCGGTGGGCGCGCTCGCCTCCGCCGTCACCGGGCTCATCGCCGGAGAGGAGGTGAACGTCAAGGGCGAGACGCAGGACATGCTGATGACGCACCGCAACCTGAACTTCATCGCCACGGTGGCCGCCACGTCGATGGCGCTCTGGCGCGCTCAACACAAACGGCCGAACGCCGTCTATCTCGGCGCGGGCATTGCTGGCGTGGGTGTGCTGGCCTACACAGCCTATCTCGGTGGGAAGCTTGTCTATGACGACGGCGTGGGCGTGGGGCCTGCGCACGGGGTGTACCGGACGGACGTACCGGCGTTGCGCTGGGGCCAGTTGGGCGCGTTCTTCGAGACGGCGGCAACGGATCTCTGGCATGGCGTGCAGCACATGATCGAGGAAGTGCGCCAGGGAAATCTCGTGCCAACCATCACGGCCTGGTGGACGAAGCATCCGTGACAGCTCGCTCCTTCTCGGCAATCGCCTTCTCGAACTCGACCTCCGTGCGCAAGCCCACGAGGTCTCTCTGCACGATGGCGATCGCCAGCTTCTGGCCGCCCTGGCGATACGTGATCGCGCAGTCTCGCGCCTCTAACGACCCAGCAATCTCAGCCTGATCGAAATGCTCAGCGTGTCCGATGTAGCCGAGGCCAAAATCGTATTGGATCGTCCAGAAGAACGGGACCGCGTCGAACCGCTCCCGCTGGCCCAGGATATTGCGCGCGGCCGTCTGCCCCTGGCGCTCGGCGACGACCCAGTGCTCGACACGGATGCGCTCGCCGCTGAGCGGGTCCGGCCAGCGCGCGATGTCGCCCGCCGCGTAGATGCCCGGCACGCTCGTCTCCAGGAACTCGTCAACCGTCACGCCGTGGTCGGTCGCCAACCCGGCCTGCTCCGCCAACGCGAGGGCCGGCCGCACGCCGATCCCGACGACGACGAGATCAGCGGCGAGGCGCTCCCCGGTTTTCAGGGTCACGCCCTGCGCGTCGATCGAGGTTGCGGTCGTGCCGAGGTGGAATGTCACTCCGTGAGTCTCGTGCAGCTTGCGAATGAAGGCGCCGACCTCGGCCCCCAGGAGGCGCTCCATGGGGCAGGTCTCGGGTGTTACCACATGCACCTCGACATTCCGCGCCCGCAGTGACGATGCGACCTCCAGGCCGATAAAGCTGGAACCGATCACCACCGCCCGCTTCGACGTTGCGGCCGCGGCGACGATGGCGCGGCTGTCGGCCAGCGTGCGCAGGATGTGCACGTGCGGCAGGTCGGCGCCGGGCAGGTCGAGTTGCACGGCCTCCGCGCCCGTGGCGAGCAGCAGCGCGTCGTAGCCGTGGCGGCTGCCGTCCGCGAGTTGCACCTGCCGCCTAGCGGTGTCGAGGCTCGCGACACGGGCGTCGAGGTGCAAAGCGATACCGTGCTCGCGATAGAACTCGGGCGAGCGGAGGGGGACCGCGGCTTCGTCTGCCGCCCCCGCGAGATAGTCTTTCGAGAGCTTGGGGCGATCACAGGGGAGCGCCTCATCGGCGCTCAGCATCGTGATGCTCCCGGAGAAGCCTTCCCGTCGGAGCATCTCCGCAGCGGCGTTGCCGGCCGCACCGCCGCCCACAATCACGACCGAAGCCGGCATACTGGACGTCCCGAGGCCCGGCTTCCGCCCGGCATCCGGAAGCTTCCCACGAACGTAGGCCATCCCATCGCGCTGCTCGACCCGCCAGCAGGAAACAGCGTCCAGCGCGGGCGCGCGTAGGGCCTCTCCGGTTCGCAAGCTGAAACAGGCGTGGTGCCACTGGCATCGGACCGTGTCGCCGTCGAGCAGCCCTTCGGCAAGGGGGGCGCCGTAATGGGTGCAGACGGCCCCGATGGCGAATAGTTCGTCACCGCGCCGTGCGAGCAGCGCCGGTTCGCCATGAGCGTGGCCGGCCAGCATGGCGCCATCGGGCACAGCCGAGAGCGCAACGCCCTGGGTGAAGTCAGGACCGTTGAGTTTAGCTGGTTCCTCGCTCATGCTGTCCTCTGACTCGTATTGATGTGGATATCCCTGGTATTTCCCGGTCGAAAGATCGGCTAAAAGCAGGTCGCTACACCTACTGAATGCTCAGAGCACTAAATCGACAAAGACTCCGCAGTCACGAGAAGGCCGATCGCTCCATCCGGATCAAGCAGGATAGACAAGCCCGTCTTCTTCCGCCATGGCCGCCTTGGTAAGCGTCGCCTGCTCAACGCGAGCGGGCGCCATCAAATGAAAGACGGGGGTACCGCCATACAGGAGATAGTCGGCGACAATCCGTCGATGACAGCGCCACCAGACAGCTTCCGAACACATGATCGCGCACCGTCGATCTTGACTTAGCTCTCGCAGGCGCGAGAAGCCACGGTGAAACTCGCCGGATAGGGCATAGTCGGCATAGTTGTGAAAGCTCTGGTTCGTCCAGAAAGCATTGACGTGGGGCGGAACGGTCTTCGATTTCTTCCTCAGACCTCCCAACTCCGGGATTTGCGTATGACCGATTTGCCAGGAGGAAAGCTCATGCGGCAGCACATCTAAGTTGAATTGGGGGTTGGTCCGAGAACGCGGCACACTACGGATATCCACAACCCACTCGATGTCACCGATCCTTAGTAGCTCCACGAATTCGAGAATCGTTCGCGTGGAATGACCGATTGTATAAACAGGCTGCAGACCAGACACGCGCTCGTGAGCTGCAGATTCATGAGCAGCAGAAAAAGAAATATTCGGCGTCAAAGCGTGTTCGGGATGCGTGATCAGCCTCATGCAGATGCTCGTCAGACGGCTAAGCGTAGCGCGGGAAGCACCTCCGTTTCAAACCATGGGCTTTCTACTACCCAGGATTTTATGCGCCAGGAGGGGTGCGGCAGGACTCTGTTGCATGGACTGTGACGGGGTGGCCTGAGATAGAATGATGCGGGGGGTTGCCCCGTCACTGTCCGGGGTAGGTGCCGTGCCTTTCAAAGCCAACGCCGAGCGTCGCCACCACATTCCG
>JAABUK010011312.1_pt1 | contig 11655 bp, 17 predicted proteins | sample 5559141 | NCBI WGS metagenome assembly JAABUK01 (sample SAMN10711869, study PRJNA513367) | rock metagenome | isolation source: Antarctica rocks | place: Antarctica: Victoria Land, Pudding Butte nord | collected 2016-01-03 | reverse complement strand
GCAAAGCCTAGCCAATGACCCTTGACATTGGACTTGAGCTGCAACAGCTGCTGTCTGGTGTCCACAAAGCCTGGAATGTCACGCATCTGGATCTGCAGTTCGCATGGACATGTGTTTCGATCCTGATGTGTTTCGATCCGGATGTGTTTCGACCCTGTGCATGCATGCAGCATCAAAGCATGTTAAGAGACTCAGCAGGCTGATCTGGAAGCTGGCAATTGTGCGCATTACATGCAGAAGCTGGCTGGAAAGCGGTGAGGTGCCAAGTGCATGAGCAGACCTGCAGAAGGGCCAAATCACGCATAATTTGGAAGTTCTCCTTATCAATCCTCAAAGCGTTCTTGTAGCATTTGATTGCCTCATTGTAGTTTCTGTCTGCCCGGTACAATAGACTGCGTAAACAGCACGCTGTATTCGGCTTTTGAATTGCAGGTCATGCTGCTTTGTCTAAGGCACACACTTGATGACATGCAGCACTTCACTAGACTTGTGCATAAGTCACGCTTACCCATAGACGTGCCAGCAGACATGACTTCGCATGTCTAGTTTCAAACCCTTGCGAGTCAGTTCGAAAGCTTCCTCTCTGTGTTCCTGACAATTCAGTATGAGGCCCTTCATAGCCAAGGTCTCTCCGTGCTCGGGAAACTTCTTGAGTATTTGGTCCGCAGCTTTAATGCCTTTCTTGTACTGCTTGGTCTCATAGTGGCGCACAACCTGCCGAAAAAGGTTGGCTTCCTTGCCGGGCAAGGTTTGCGTATTCTGTTTACCCGACATGTTCTCGCAGGCTCAAGTCACACGCCCAGCGAGCGGTCAGAGCACCCTTGTGCTGTCTGCCATGCCAAGTCCTGATTTGGCGATGCGATCACCTGTGCTTGCCTGCGCTCGCTGCAATCGGTCGGGTGATCAATTGCCTCAAGCGGCTAGGGTTGCATGACTAGTCATGTATTGACGCTTCATCTTCTACATTTTGCTGCCAACAGTGTTTTGCATGACACTGGCACTTGTTTTTGAAGACCGAGCATTCAATTTGGCGTTGGTTCGAACCAAAGGTCGTCAGGCCTTTGCATTGTCGTGCAGTCTGAGTCAAATATGGCACGTATGGCACTGACACGGGGTGCAAGCTCTGCATCGTGACTCTGCTATTTACATGAGCTGCTGCAGCAACTGTAAGAAAAAGCAGGCCCTCACAAAACAACGCGATTGCCTTGGGGCCTCAGGAGCGAGGCAAGGAGTAGACAAACTGCAGCAGCGCAAAAGGAAGTGCGCAATGACTTGATTGTATCTGCAAAAATCTGTCACAGCCATGCCTCTGCCCATTTTTGTTGGCAAACCCATTGAAGCAAAAACTGACACACAAATACACCATGGCTACTCAACACATAATATGCTTTCTGAGTGTCATACGCAAACATGTATTAATCCTCAGTCCCTATGCTTGCAGTGCAATGTCTTTGCTAACAATATGATCTACAATGACATTTAGCTGATTGCAAATGCCCTGTATCTGGGAGTCCCACTGCAGAAGCTGCTCTGAACTGCCATCAAAGAACATCAGGCCATCAACCTGGTCGATGGTCGCCTGCAATCACGCAGATCTGTGCATGTGCAGAATGTCTCAGAAACTTGGTACGATGCTGAATGAACATGACAATGACAACTACCCAGGTAAACCTAGAAACTGCATGATCCAGTGACCCTGTCGATCTGCTTTGAGTTGTATACATAAAGCATAAGTGTGCACTGTAGGTACAGCAAACATGTTGAGTTCATATGACACGAGCATTGGGTTGACACAGGTGGAAAACATGCTGAAGCAAAGCTGAAATGCATGCAACACCTTGAGGCGGTCCTCCATGACCATCTTGGAGGCTGTGCTCTCGGCCTTCTCAGGGGTGCAGCCCAGCAGCTGACCCAGCTCGCTGAAGTAGATGTTGTTGTACAACTTGCTGGCTGCCGCTAGGTTGTGCTCTATGACAGCACGCTCCAGAACTGTGGTGCCGTCAGTAGTGATCGCGCATTGATGAGGCCTCAACTGCTCTGCAAAGCTGTCCACCTGCACAGTAATGTACTTGTCAAACTGCAGCGTGCTTGATGACTTTGATGAGAGATCAGGGTAACAGGCTGTTCCAGTCTTTGGCACGCTTCAGAGGGATGATCTGGGAGCAGGTGATAGGATGTCTAATCTGCAGCATGCTTGAGGAATTTGATGAGAGAGCAGCTGTTATGATGCTCCACGACCAAAACAATGTATGACGCGGGGGCAAGCGATTTGACTCAACCCTGGCTTCTTCCAACCAAGTGCCAGCAGGTTTGAGTCAGCAAGACAGGCTGAATGTTGCGCTGACGAGCAGGGAACCCTGGAAAGCCCCAGAGGTTAACATAATAGTCAACCCTTCCTTGGCCATATGCCAAGGAAGGGTTGACGCCATTCATAGACGTGTTGCATGTCAAAGCCAGCTGGCAGCGCCAGAGGGTTGATGGGGGCTGTACCTCTGCTCTCTGGAGTATCCGTTCCAGGTACACCTTCTCCAGGAAAGGGAACACAGGCAGGGTTCTAGTCCGCTCATCTTTGTACAGGTTTGCCAGGACTCGCGACCTCTGTGGCCCAGCAGCTGCCAGGATGCAGCAGGTGACGGCAGCTTCCAAGGCTAATACAAGCTCCTGTTCAGATACCTACAGTGCATGAGCATAGTGCTTGGCGGCAAATCTGGTGGTCATGGAGACAGCAATGCAGACATATGCATAATATGCGTTTGATCAGGGACCAGTCATGGGTGACTCAGGTGTCTTTGACCAATGAAAAGACAGAAGGCTACGCATGAGATTTGCACGAGCTTGCATGGCATAAATGCAGCCTTCAGCATTATGCATGTGGGTGTGCAAAGAAATCAAGCCTACTGTTGGGCGCAGCATACATACCTGGCCAGGAACGCTGCGGACATTTTCCACCTGGCTTAGCTCATAGTACTGAGTTGCTGCCTGCAGGAACTTGCGCTTGCTGTCCAGCACACGCGCATAGCAGGTCTTGTACTGAAGCTCCAGTCCTACATTCTGTAATAAAAGGAAAAGGCTTCAATGCCATGCTGTGCAACGTTGTTGTCAGGCAAAAGGGGATAAGACCAATGGCTATTTAGGCATTGCACCTTGAAGCCTTACGAGCGTCTGCAGTGGTTTGACAAGTTGCAGACTGAGAGCTCAGAGGCTTGCAGAGAAGAATTTTCACCTTGGTATTGGTGATAAGAGATGCAGCCTTCTTGATGAATGTCTCTGCATTGACTGCATCATCATCCTCCAAGTACAGCATGGCAATTTTTATGTTCTTCTCTAGCTTGTATTCAGCATCCACCATGCGCATACCTGCGTCACAAATTGAACACCCACTTCACACTCATGAAAATATGTTGCAGACATGCAGTGGGTGTGCCAGATTGGACTCTAGTCCTAAGCACATACGATTTGCCACCACAGCTGTGTGCAAAGCCCAGATGGCAGAGGGTTTGCGTACTGTGGTAATACTAGTAGTCTAACAGGTTTACCAGAGTCCAGATCAATGCCAGCCAGAGTCTGTGCTGCTTTGGACCAGTCCTCTTCTTTCTCAAGCAGGCTAGCAAGGTGCTCCCTGACTGTGGTGACTTGCTCTTCGTAGCTCACAACTCTGGGCTGAATTCTATCTAGCAGGCTACACAGACCATGTCTCAGGTGGCCATGAGCTTGTACATAAAGTTTTGTCATATGCCAGCTGACGCAACATGACTCACTAGATAGCGACCTCCTTGTGACTGTCTGCTGGCAGCTTTTCCAGCTCTTGTGCAAAAGTAGTTAGTAGCTGTCTGCTTACAACTAGTGGCACATTGTCCGAGAGAACTGCAGCAGTATGTTGGCTTGTGTTCGTGCAGACCAAAAATTAGCTTTGCTTCAGCTGTGTCGATTTCGGGCAAGACTCTTACTGTGATCAGCAAATCCCTTGCACTCCTTCACGCTGCCGCTGCCGACAATTTGCTGCAGAGCTACCTTGTATTGCTCGATCTTGTGCTTTTGATCCGGCTGAGCGGCAATGGCCTCCAGCCCGGCCATCTCTGGAGATCAAGAGGTAAGTAGAGCTTCTGGTCAGCAGGTCTGGGCAAGGGACCCAGTCGAGTTGCTCAACTTGATCCGTGCAGTCAAGCCACTGTCATGGTCGCAAGGGACACAAAGAACACACTCTGCGCTCTGCTGAGCAGTAAATGCATGCAAGCAATGCAATGCTTCAGCTTCTGCTTCATGAGCTGGCTGGCGTTACAATGCCCTGGCTGGTCATAGGCCTGTATATATCTCCCGTATGATATCATGGCAGGCATGTGGCATCAACATCAGTCAACCTGATGCTGCTGCTGCAGAACTCTTGATTGCCAGGAGATGTCAGGCAGTCCTTTCGCGGCAGCTGATGTACAGCATGGTGCCAAGCGGCGATCGTTTCCTGGTAGCAAGCCTGCCAACGAACTCAGTGAAAATCAGATATCTGTAACTGCAAGCACAAGCCAGCCGGCTGCTAAACTCTTCACGTCTAGGCATGCTTCCAAGTACGTTGTCCTGATTGCTGTCTGCAACTGGGTCTATACGCAACTGTTGAGCTTGCCGCAGAAGGCACTCTCAAAGTTGTGATACATCACTTGCATCTTCATGCTGCAAAGAGAGCTTGCATTGTTGGGATCTCAGCCCATGCAGCATTTTCCTGCTGGTCCTTTCCAGGTATGGCAAGATCTTACGCAGAGAAGGGCCCCTTGTTGGCTTGCTGGCAACAGGCACAGGAATGGTTCTGTTGAATCAAGTCATCGCTGATCAGGTGTGCCACTGACTCCAACGCCTTGGCTATCTTGGCTTGCTGCAGCAAAGCTGACAACAGAACCTCTCACTGTACAGGACATAGCAGATGGCTCTGTGCAAGTCCTAGCCTGGGTCAAATACGGTGCCATCTACTTTGCAGCCTGTCTGGCCGCTAGAACAGATCCTGCCAAGGCAGACCACTCCAGGGAGCAGTACATCCTGATGGCTATCATCGGTCTAACAGACGTCTCTGCGTACGCTGCCAACTGTCTTGGTGTGGCTTTCTGTGGGGCAACAAGAGCTGCGCTGATCCTAGCAGCCACACAGCAGGTCTTCACAGCTGTGTTGAGCTACATTCTGCTGGGACGCCGTCTCTCTTCCCAGCAAGTGTCAGGGGTACGCACCTGGACACATTGCAGCCCCCCTGTCTTGTGCACCTGATTCAATTCCTCGTTGTCACACCCCTCTGCGTAGCTGCATACAGACTGGCTCATATACCCTGATGTACAGAACCATGCTAGAAGCAGTCTTTGAGAATTGCTTGGCATCAGCCCCACTTCGTTGCAGTGAAAGTGACATATCAGTTCATGGTAAAATTGCAGGTTGCAGTTGTTTGCCTGGGTCTGGCTTTGCAAGGACTGGCTCCGGAACCAGCCCTGGCTGCTGGCCTGACAACAGCAGCCACACCTGCGCCTTCAGACAGGGTTTTGAAGCTGCTGGGTTTGGCCTGCATGCTGCTCTCCTCTCTGTCTTACAGCTTCTTGGGGGTCTCTTACGATCTGCTGGTGCGATCAGAAGGGGCGACGCCCACACACAGCGAAGTCATGTTCTACACAGCCAAGATTGGTGAGCTTTTTGTCCAGGGGCACCTTGTTGTTGTTGATCGCAAGCTGTGTGTACAGGTACACATGTGATATGATGCATACAGCTGCTTTCTGTCTGTGCTGTTGCACAACGTCAACGAGCAGTGATGTATTGCTGAAAGGCATCTTGTATGACATTGACCTCAACATTGTGGCTTGAGACCACCGAAGTACAGCTGGCTTGGGGTTGTGTTCAAACATAAGCTAAAGTGTTGCATGCTTTGCAGGCTGACTTGCATGCTGTGTTGGACCGTTGACCACATGTGACATTGATAAGGGTGATGTGTCATAGGCTTGGGGCTCAACACTCTGTATCAACTCATGTGGACATTGCCACAGTGGGACAGCCTGGTCACAAAACACATGGCCAGCCACAATACATCCATGTGGCATGCAGTTGCACTGCTGCTGGCGTTTGGCGCTTTATTTCATGTCCACAGGTGCACAGACCTCTTGGATCTCTTTGGCATGTATCTTGATCAAAAGCTTTACCGGCTTTCCTGTGTGGTATGATGGCATTGCTTGTTTGCATCATGCAGATAGGCTTATCAGTAATCACGCAAATATCATGCTGCTGACAAGCTGCATGCATTCATCTCAGCATCCAAGCTATGTACCTGCCAATCACCAGCAAAGCTCTTTCTTCTTACATGCATTGTCTATGATTGGCCCACATGCTGGGCATACAACATAAACTATATTTGCGTCCATGCTATCGAGACGCACGTGATTGTGTAATCTTCACTTTGAACAGCATAGTCTATTTTGTCCAGAAACTTGAGTAAAACATGACTCAAAACAATGCTTGATCAGCTGCTGAGCGCAGTGGTGTGATTGTCCAGCTATGTGCAAGGCCTGGTGTACCGCACAGAGGGGGCTGTTGGGGTGGCCCTTGTGAATGCCATCAGGGGTGGCACTGTCTCACTGCTCACTGGAGCCCTCTTCTGTAGCTCAGCAGCCTCCAGCAGCTGCCTGAATGCATGGTCAGCCTGCAGTGCTGCTGTCGAAACAGCTGGGGGCATCACCTGGTTGACAGCTACACACAAGGTATGCAAAAAGCCATATAGACAGGTATACAGATAGTGATATAGGGCCAAGAAAATACATAAAGAGGTTTTTTCTGCCTCACTATGGAAGACTCCATGACTGGAGAATTTGCACAGTGTAGCCTCACACTTTCGTTCTGAGTGATGGTGTCGGAAGCAATGCTGGATGTGGCCCTGACTATTATTGACACAAGATGGGCTGTGGCGCTCTCCAAATTGGATGTTGTGTTCTGACAAGTCATGCTATAATAATGGTCATATTAACAACAGTTTTTGATATGACCATTATTAGTTACTACGCTTTTCAGCTCAAGATGAGCAGGTCTTGATTCTGACAAGCCAATCTATGCTGATGCAGAAGGGGAGGAGAGTGGTCAGAAAGGACTCGACTCGTCTGCAAGTGTTGATAGGTCAATCTTCCCTTAAGCAGGCACTACAGCAGAGTGTGTCATTCAGACATGCTGATGGATAGCAGTGTTGTGTCCAACTCGGGCCGAAGTCTGAGTCAGATGCTGAGAAAGAGCGTGCAAGTGCAGTGTACTGTCAGCACAAGCACAGTCTGTCACGACTGCACGGTCAAACAATACTGTTTTGTCAACTTCCCTGCCTGTACTTGAAAGCTGCAAAGTGCCTGTCTGAACAGCTCTATCAATGTCAATCAACGTCAAGCATAAGTACATAACACTGCAATACAACCTAAACACTATGAAACTTTGCCCCAACAACCAGACCTTTCTGTTCCGGAATGGCTTTATCAACGCTGCTGTGTTGCTCATGCTGCTGACACAGACACACTGCACACGCTTTGACCATAGTCGGACAAGCCGTTACTGGCTGCTACTCTCACTGCAATGACTGCATGAAGCACGCACTGATGCCAAATTGTAACTGCTTTCCAGAAGACATGACTTTCATCTGAATACTTGGATGATCCTGACGAGGTCAGGCCCAGCAGTCTGTCTGGCCGACAATTTGGACAAAGCACTTTGGAGCATAGTGTTATCAACCAGGGCAATTTGAGGCCCAGTGACCTGACTGATTGCATTTGAAGCAGACCCCCCGCCCACCTCCAGACCCTTGTGCAGCAGATCCCCCTCTTCCCCCTGGGCTAGCCCTGCATTGCTAAACTCATCTTTGAACATTGTCATCACCGAATATGCAGCATGAAACCCTTCAAACAGGTGCTGATATGAAAGGCATACTCTACTGCACCTCCTGACAATGCAAATCATCCACCAAGGTGCATGCAGGCACTTGCATTCTGAGTAAACTCCACAACTCCTTGACACATATGCCTTGACTAAACGACAGTAGCAAGCCTTGATATCAGATCCTGGCCAGAGGAAGAGTGAGCATGGCAGCAACTGATTGCTGACCGGGCAGGGCCAACGTTGAAGTAAGCTCCAATACCAGAGGCCCCTGATCTGCCTCCGGGTCCATTCCCCCTAGCAGGAGTGGCCCCCGCTGCACCCCTCCCCCTGTTGCTGCTGCTGTACGGGTTGGTGAACTTCTTCTGTGTGGGCGGGGCTTCTTGGGACAGCCCTCCTCCATGTGATGGTGTGCCCCCTGGACATTGACTGGCCCAATGACCGGGCTGGCCACACCTGGAATGTGAATCATGTTAATAAGTAAACCACTCCCGTACACCGCTCCTACCTTCTAAACACTCAGGTGCCGTGGGAATGGCAAGCAAGCAGAAATTACTTATACCCACTACCTCTTTGTTCTCTCTGAGCACTAAAAACAATGTGATCTTGGTTGGGTAACTCTTGCTTGTCTGGGTTGCATTGTTCTGTATAAAATCAGTGCAGCATGCTTTACACAATACAATGACTGGAATCATGTTGAATCAGCGTCATCATGGGCTATAGGCCTCTTTTAAATGCAAAATTGCTGTCATGACCAAACAAAACCAGAGTCCTACAAGTGCACATACACCTGCAATACACTTGAACGTTCCAGCACTTTGCAAAGGATTGCAATGATACAGGGACAGGCAAACACTTGATCTTCAACTTGATGGTCGCTTGTTAAAGCACTGTTTAGACGAGCAATTTCCATCAAGCTGAATGCGTCAAGATGTACTGATGAGTAGGACTTTTGTGTCTGTGACTGCAGGTGTGCCACAGCTCAGCCCAACCCAACGCTGAAGGATTGGGGTCAAACAGACATGCAGCATATACACCACCCTTGCGCACAGACTTGTCATTGTCACAAAGTGGAATGAGGCTCACTTGAAGCAATTGCCTCTGCCACCCCCAGCAGCGCCCCCTTGCTGCACCCCCCTGGCTGCCAGGTCGGCTGGATGATTGTTCTGCCAGTCTTCCCAGCAGCCGTCCTTGTAGTCATCACCACGCAACAAGCATTCATAAAACCGCTGCACAATGGCACTGACCTGCATAGCACCTATTGCTGAACCCCTCCCTTGCACGTTGAGCAACAGCCAGCTAGAGGGCATACCCTTAATATGAGATAGTGCAGCTGCCGACAGGCAGCCCATTGCTGAAGAAGCTGTTCAGAACAGGCTGATGCGCTCAGTCAGCAAACTCAACATGACTGACACATGCACTGCAGACCAGTTGAGACCCCACACCAAATGCAAGAATTGTCAGGAGGTCGGCAATCCAGGAGAGGCCCACACCCAGGTTGCCATGGGGAGAGTTTGACGATGAAATTTCAGACCCCTGTTTTGCCATGAGGAAGATCTATGATGATAGAATCTTAGACACCAGAGGGAAAGAAGCGAAGCAACTACACTCTGTCATAGGTTGACAAGCAGCCTGCCAACAAGCCTGACAAAGTCCTCCAGAGGGAGGAAAAGGGGGGGAAATAGAGAATGTTTGACAACTCCAGCATTTTTCAAAATATGTGCTGCGATCCAGGAAAGACCCACACCAAGCCTTTTGAAAGCTAAAGCAACCATATGAAGTTCCCGATCGTTGTCAGTGACAGTTACAAAGCAACAGTATGAAGTACCCAGTTGCTGTTGGTTACATTTACAAAGCAGCAGTATGAAGTATTCAGTTGCAGTCAGTCACAGTTACACAGTACCCAGTTGCTGTCGGTCACAGTTACAAAGCAGCAGTATGGAGTACCCAGTTGCTGCCAGTCACAATTACAAGCAGAGCGACAGTGAGCAGGAGGGTGTGTGTGTGTGTGTGTGCGTGCGAGGCTCACCTTGACACAGTTGGGGGAGCAGTCCAGGATCTGGAGGCCCTCCAGTGATCGCACTCGGCTGAGGGCCACGTAGGCCTGCCCCTCTGCAAATACCCCCTTCAGGCTCACCTTGGCCAGGTCCAGGGTCAGCCCCTGGCACTTGTGGATGGTCAGAGCCCACGCCAGCTTCAGAGGCACCTATGCACAAGACACATGCTATCAGGCACTTGTGGATGGTCAGAGCCTAAGTCAGCTTCAGAGGCACCTGCGCGTATGACACATGCTATCAGGCATCGGCAGTTGTGGAGGGTCAAAGCCCATGCCAGCTTCAGAGGCACCTAGGAACCAGACCCATGCCGTCAGTTTTGGCAGCATCTTGAGTGAACGTTCACAAGCTCAGCATCAAAAGGTGTGTTACTTGCTGAACATGAAAGGTGTGTCACATGCTGAGCATCAAAGGTGTGTCACATGCTGTGATCTGCCACATATGCCAATACAAATTGCATTGGGCAACCAACCCTGAAGTGCTGTTGATGGACTTGGGACTCAGCAGCGCCATCAGTCAAGCTTGTCTAGCTGCTCTCAAGTTAGTCAGTGTGGTTGGCTACGATGACTGCGCAGCGCAAAGTTCTTGGTTTGAGGCTACAATGCAAGTGGTAGAAGCCCCCTGGCATGCATGAGCAGCAAGCGTGGCATGCATGAGCAGCAAGCATGGCATGCATGAGCAGCAAGCGTGGCATGCATGAGCAGCAAGCGTGGCATGCATGAGCAGCAAGCATGTGGCATGCCTGCAGTCGCTTGCAGACGCCCACAGCAGCAACATCAGCTGTGAACACTTCCGGCAACAGGACCTCCTCCCGCCCATTCACAAACTTCACCACTGGCAGGACCTTTCCCGGCCACCTGCAAGCAGCATTTCTTCACTAACACAGCAATCCTTGATGACCCAAACGATCCCTGATTACATGAATAGTTCTTGATGCTAGCATGAAGACTTGAGGACTGCTACAGTGCCAAGAAGCTCAATTCAGGTGGAACGTATGGGGGGGAGCCCTTAGACGCAGCACTCCTTGATGATAGGCAGGATGCTAAGCAGCTGAGTCCAAGTGCAAGTAACCAGCATTGACTTTGGGCTGCCGGTAAGCGTTCCACCTCAGACATTATAAATGAAAGAATCCTGGGCAGCCCGGTATAGTATTTGGCTTTTCATTAAACTGACACCGAGATACGTAGTCTAGTCTAGTCTAGTCTTTTCCCTTCTTTTCTCTTCTTCTCTTTTCTTCCCTTCCCTTCCCTTTTCTTTGTTTTGTTTTGTTTTGTTTTGTTTTGTTTTCTTTTTCTTTCCTTACTTTCCATTTCTTTTCTTTCCATTTCTTTTCTAAATTAAACATTGCCTTGGATCAGACAGCATATTTCACAGGTGGGAGGATGGGGTTTGACAACAGAATGCAACCTGGATCAGTCAACATTACAGTACAGTAAGAAACATACTTGTGCAGGCTCTGGATTGACTGCTCCAGTTTGCCAGCCTCAGCGCCCTGGGGAACAGGGGCACCAGGGGGCCCCCCTTGCCCATGTCTCAACCCCACCATCTCCTTCACATGCTCCTACATCAAAATATACCCCTCAGATCTTGATCAGCCATGAAGGTCTCAGCTTTGCACACGTTGCCATGCGTGTTGGTGGTGGTGATTGGTATAAGCTCTTTTCAATCCCAAAACGTCATCCCGACACTGGAGCTCTAAACTCAGAAACATCTTGGGACAGTAAAAACACGTTTTTACATT
>JAABUK010011311.1_pt1 | contig 11656 bp, 7 predicted proteins | sample 5559141 | NCBI WGS metagenome assembly JAABUK01 (sample SAMN10711869, study PRJNA513367) | rock metagenome | isolation source: Antarctica rocks | place: Antarctica: Victoria Land, Pudding Butte nord | collected 2016-01-03 | reverse complement strand
CGGCAGCTCGACGCGATGGACCGGCTCGAAGCCTCCCGCGTCGGAACGAACCCAATTTCGCGAGCCGAGCCGATCCCTGCGTGAGGGCCCGCGATCGTCGGCCGCCGGCCGGGTGGCAGGGGTAACGGTACTCCGTAACCCCGGGATCGATCGGGCCGGCACCCGGGCGATGGCTCCCCCTCAAGCCGGACCTTCCCCGGGGTTGCGGAGTACCGCAACCCCTGCCACCCGAAGGCATGGCTCGTGGTCGATCTCGGCGACGGCATTGGGTGGCACGCCATGATGTCGCGTGGCAGAGCACCGCAACCCCTGCCACCCGACCACTCCTCGCCGTGGCAAGGCTGGCCGGGTTCGAGGCGATGGAGGACCTGGACGATGACGACTGGATGGCGGAGATGGGGCGTCGGCTCGACGCGAGGGATGGGCTGGAGGTCGCGAGCGCCGGAACGAAGCCAATTTCCCCGGCATGAGGGCGGGACGGTACAATCGCCGTTCCGGCCCAGGGCCAGGTCGTCCGGGCCTTCGAATGGAGGAGGACGCCATGATCCGCACGCCGACCTTCCGAGGGATCTCGATCGGCCTCGCCGGCCCCAGGCGTCGCGCGGCGTCGCGTTGGGTCGTCGCGATCGCCGCCGGCTTATCGATGCCGATGCCGGAGGCCCGCGCGCAGGGGGAACTCTGGCTGACCGACCCCGGGGGCTCGGCGCGGTTCGCCCGGCAGGAGACCGGGTTGACGTTCGCCCGAGTTGCCGACCGGGGGCCGACGATCGCGGTCGACCGGGCCACGACCTATCAGCCGATCGAGGGGTTCGGCTACACCCTGACCGGCGGGAGCGCCGCCCTGATCGCGAAGATGGACGCCCCCGCCCGCTCGGCGTTGCTCCGCGAGCTGTTCTCGACCGAGGGGGCGGGCCTCGGGGTGAGCTACCTCCGGGTCTCGATCGGGGCGTCCGACCTCGACGACCGGGTCTTCTCCTACGACGACCTCCCGGCCGGCGAGGTCGACCCGGACCTCTCCCGGTTCAGCCTCGCGCCCGACCGCGCGGCCCTGATCCCGGTGCTGAAAGAGATCCTGGCGATCGAGCCGGACCTGCGGATCATGGCCTCGCCGTGGTCGCCGCCGGCCTGGATGAAGACCAACCGCGCGACGATGGGCGGCGGCCTCAAGCCCGAGTTTTACCCGGCCTATGCCCGGTACTTCGTCAAGTACATCGAGGGGATGAAGGCCGAGGGGATCCGGGTCGGGGCCGTCACCGTGCAGAACGAGCCGCTGCACCCGGGGAACAACCCGAGCCTGCTGATGCAGGCCGCCGAGCAGGCCGGCTTCATCAAGGGGCACCTCGGCCTGGCGCTCCGCAAGGCCGGGCTCGACACCCGGATCCTCCTCTACGACCACAACGCCGACCGGCCCGACTACCCGCTGGCGATCCTGGCCGACCCGGAGGCGAAGGCTTACGTCGCCGGGTCGGCCTTCCACCTCTACGCGGGGAAAATCGAGGCCCTCTCCGAGGTCCACCGGGCCCACCCCGACAAGGCGATCTACTTCACCGAGCAGTGGGTCGGCGGCCCCGGCGACCTCCGGGGCGACGTCGGCTGGCATACCAAGAATTTGACCATCGGGGCGACCCGGAACTGGAGCCGGACGATCCTCGAATGGAACCTGGCGGCCGACCCGGGCTATGGCCCGCACACGCCGGGCGGCTGCACCCGATGCCTGGGGGCGGTCACGATCGACGGCGACAAGGTCGGGCGGAACCCGGCCTACTACGTCATCGCGCACGCCTCGCGGTTCGTCAGGCCCGGGTCGGTCCGGGTCGCGACCAACGAGCCGCCCTCGCTCCCCAACGTCGCCTTCAAGACCCCCGGAGGCCGGATGGCCCTGATCGTGCTGAACGAGAACCGGGAGGCGCGGGCCTTCGGGATCCGGGACGGCGACCGCCGGGCCGAGGCCCGGCTGCCCGGCGGGGGGGTCGGGACTTATGTCTGGCCTTGACGAGGCGATCAGGGGAGCGTCGGCGCGACCCGGCGGATCATCGCCTCCAGCTTGGTGAAGTCGATCGGCTTGGTCAGGTGGGCGGTGAAGCCGGCCTCCCGGCTCCGGCGGATGTCCTCCTCCATCCCGTAGCCGGTCAGGGCGATCGCGGGGACCGGCCCCTTCCTCGCGACGACCAGGCGGACCACGTCGAGGCCCGAGCCGTCGGGCAGGCCGATGTCGCTGACGACCAGGTCGAAGGCGGCGTCGAGGGAGGCGGTCGCGGCGGCGAGGTCGCCGGCGGTCGTCACCTCGTGGCCGAGCCCCCGGAGCAGCCGGGCCATCAGCCGGAGCGTGGCCGGCTCGTCCTCGACCAGGAGGATCCGCAGCGACGAGGGGAGGTCCGGGTCGACCGACCCGAGGTCGCCCGAGGTCCCGGGTTCGTCGACGGGCTCGGGCGGGTCGGGCAGGGCCTTGAGGACGACGCGGAAGGTCGCCCCCCGCCCCGGGCCGGGGCTCTCGACCTCCAGGATCCCGTCGTGGGCGTCGACGATCCCCTTGCAGATCGCCAGGCCCAGGCCGAGCCCGCCGAACCGGCGGGTGATGGTCGTCTCCCCCTGCTGGAACGGGTCGAAGATCGTCGGGAGGACCTCCGGGGCGATCCCGAGCCCGGTGTCGACGACCTCGACGGCGAACCGCCCGTCGCCGGGGCCGGACCCGGGCTCGTCGCGGGTGCGAACGGCGATCGACCCGCCCTCGGGGGTGAATTTCACGGCGTTCTTGATCAGGTTCCAGAAGACCTGCTGGAGCCGGGCCGGGTCGGCGTTGACGTGGTGGAGCGAGGCGGCGAGGTCGACCTCCAGGCGGAGCCGATGGGCCTCGACCTCGCCCCGGCAGATCCGCACGGCCCGGTCGACCAGGCGGTGGGCGTCGACGACCTCCCAATGCAGTGGCAGCTTGCCCCGGACGATCCGCATCACGTCGAGCAGGTCGTCGATCAGCCGGGCCTGGAGCTGGACGTTCTGGCGGATCATCTCCAGGGTCGGGCGCAGCTCGTCGGGGCCGAAGGGCCGCTCGAGCATCGCCGAGGCGGCCAGGAGGATCGGGTTGAGCGGCGTCCGCAGCTCGTGGGAGAGCACGGCGAGGAACTGGGTCTTGGCCAGGCTGGCCGCCTCGGCGTCGTCCTTGGCCGCGCGGAGTTCCCGTTCCATGACCTTGCGGTCGGTGATGTCCATGACCAGGCCGAGGATCCGCTCCGGCCCGGCCGGGCCGACGACGTAGGCGCCCGACTTCAGCCAGATCCAACGGACCGCGAGGTCGGGCCGGACGATCCGGCACTCGCACTCCCACTCGCGGCCCGAGCCGGTCGCCTCGCGGAAGGAGGCGTCGACCCCGACGCGGTCGTCGGGGTGGACGTGGCCGAGGAAGGTCTGATACGCCCAGCCGGGGACGGACGCCTCGTGGCCGAAGATCCGGTCGTGCCTCGGGCTCCGGTCGATCCGGCCGGTGGCCAGTTCGAGGTCCCAGTCGCCGACCCCGGTGGCCTCCAGGGAGAAGCGGAGGCGGTCCTCGCTCTCGCGGCGGGCGTCCTCGGCCCGCTTGCTGTCGTCGATGTCGAGGGCGACCCCGACCCATCGGGCGACCCGGCCCGAGTCGTCGAGGACCGGCCGTCCGGTGGAGAGGTGCCAGCGATAGGTGCCGTCGGAGGCGCGGAGGAAGGGGACCTCGAGCGCGTACTCGCCCCCCCGCGCGGCGGCCTCCAGCCAGGCCTCGCGGACCCGGTCGCGGTGGGCCGGGTGGACCGCCCGGGTCCAGCCGTCCCCCTCGGATTGCTCCATCGTCAGGCCGGTGTAGTCGAACCACCAGCGATTGCAGTAGGTGATGTAGCCGTCGCCCCGGCCATACCAGACGACCTGGGGCGAGACCTCGATGAGGGTCCGATAGCGCTCCTCGCTGTCGAGGATCCGCCGGCGCGAGGCCCGCTCCTGGGTCACGTCGCGGAAGACCAGGACGACCCCGGCGAGCACGCCGCCCGGCCCTCGGATCGGCGAGGCGCGGTCCTCGATCGGCGTCCGCCCGCCCCGTCGCGAGACCAGGACGGTCCGGTCGGTCGGGCCGACGAGGACCCCCTCGCGGAGGGCCCGCTCGAACGGGCCGGCGGCGGGTCGACCCGACGCCTCGCCGACGGCCCGGTAGATCTCGCCGAGCGGGCGGCCGGCGGCCTCGGCCAGGTCCCAGCCGGTCAGGGCCTCGGCGACCGGGTTCATCAGGCGGACGAGCCCTTGCTCGTTGGCGGCGATGACCGCGTCGCCGATGCTCGCCAGGGTCGTGGCCAGCCAGGCCTCGCTCTCGCGGAGCGCATCGGCCGCCCGCTTCCGCTCGGTCACGTCCTGGGTGGCGGCGTGGATCCGGACGACCCGCCCGGACTCCGGGTCGCGGACGCCCCGCCCGAGCGAATGCACCCATCGGGCCTCGCCCGAGCTGGTGATGATGCGGACCTCGCTGCCGGCCGACTCGCCCGCGAGCATCCGGCCCAGGGCCTCGCCGACCAGCGGCCGGTCGTCGGGGTGGATCAGGGCGGCCCAGCCGCCCCGGGCCTCCAGTTCTTCCAGCGTATAGCCGGTGACCTTGGTGAACCCCCCGGTCGCCGCTTCGATGACGACCCGGCCGTCGGGCTCGACGCCGGCACTGACGGCGTAGTCGGAGGTCAGCTCGGCGATGCAGCGGTGCCGCTCCTCGCTCTCGGCGAGGACCCGGTTGGCCCGCTGCAGCTCTTCCCTGGATCGGGCCTGGGCCGACAGCTCCCGCCTCAATTCGAGCTGCGCCATCACCTGCCTGGACAGGGTCCGCAAGGCGTCTCGCTGGGCCTCGTCCAGGTCCCTGGGGACGCGATCGAGCACGCAGAGCGTCCCGAGAACGTGGCCGTCGGCGGTCTCCAGCCGGGCCCCGGCGTAGAACCGCAGGTAGGGCTCGCCGACGACCAGCGGGTTGCCGGCGAACCGCTCGTCGAGGGTCGTGTCGGGCACGACGAACAGGCCAGGCTGGACGATCACGTGGGCGCAGATCGAGGCGTCCAAAGGGGTCTCGCGGAGCCCCAGCCCGACCTCCGACTTGAACCACTGGCGGGCCTCGTCGACGAAGCTGATCAGGGCGATCGGGGCCCGGCAGACGTGCGCGGCCAGCCGGGTGATCCCGTCGAAGTCCTCCTCCTCCGGGGTGTCGAGGATCCCATAGCGCCGGAGGACTTCGAGCCGACGGCGGTTGTCGGGGGGGTTCGGCGGATTCATCCAGGCGTCCATCTCGAGGCCAGGCCCCCTGCGGGTCGGAACGGGGGGTCTCCCCACCATCTTATCGCGAGGACGCCCCGGGCCCCAGGCATGATCGCCCCAACGCGGGATTCACGACGGGTCGGTCGCCGGGCCCCGCTGGACCTGATGCGGGAGGAAGACGATCGCACGCCGCCAGGCATAGCCGCCTACGACCAGCCCGGCCGAGGCGGCGAGCCCGGCCACCGGTCCCCTCCCCAGCCAGAGCAGCGCGGCGGGCGCGATCAGGCCGATCCCCACGACCCATCCCGCCAACCAGGCGAGCCGGCCGGCCCCCTCGACTTGCTCCAGGGCCGGTCGCATCCTCGCGGCGACCAGGCCGAGCGGGACGAGGTTCGAGGCGATCAGCAGGAGGGCGGCGGGCCGGAGCCGGTCGACGCCCCCGGCCGGGCCCGCGAACGACGCCAGGGCGAGCAAGCCGACCGCCCCGAACATCAGGGCCGAGTTCACCAGGTAGCCGCCGAGCCACCGCGAGTCCTTCCAGCCCGGCTGCGAGCTGGTGCTGAACAGCACCCCCTTGTAGGCCGCCGAGCCGAACGCCGGGAGCAGGCCGAGGGCCAGGATCGCCTTCCTCAGCAGGGCGACCCCGCCCGAGTCCGCCAGCCAGCCGAAGTCCTGAGCCAGGTCGACCCCGACGATCAAGGTCAGGGGGAGCGAGTAAGCCGTCAGGCTCCAGGTCCCCAGCGACATCGGCGAGCTCGGCTTGAAGACCCGGAGCATGTGGTGGAACCGGGTCGGGCTGCCGAGGTCGAAGACCAGGCAGGCCAGGTCCATCAGCAGGAGCGGGAGGGCGACGAGGTACGCCAGCCGGGCGGCCGGCCCGAAGGCCGAGGGGGCGGCCAGTTCGGCCGAGGCGGCGACGAGGAACAGCCCGGTCGTCAGGTTGTTCAGCAGCAGGTCGAGCGCGACGAGGTCGTGCCAGTCCGGCGGCTTGGTCAGCTCGTGGCCTTCGTAGCCGATCCGGACCTTCGGCGGCTTGTGGTCGACGGGGATGGTGGTCATGGGCGTTCAGGGACCCGCGAGGAGGACGGCGGCGAGGAAGGCGGCGAGGGTCAACAACCCCGCCAGGGCCGTCCTCGCGTAGTCGCCGACCATGAACAGCCAGGGGTTGACCGGGCTTGCCGGCAGGCCGTAGACGGCCGGGCGGTCGACCAGGAGGTAGAACGAGTTGAGGGCCGAGTAGTGCTCGGTCGGCTCGTCGCCGTAGACGTAGGCCCCGGCGACCCCGACGCCTTGGAGCTCGGCGACCCGCTTGCGGGCCCGCTCGCGAAGCTCGTCGATCGGGCCGAACTGGATCGAGGCGGTCGGGCAGGCCTTGGCGCAGGCCGGGACCAGCCCGTCGCGCTGGCGGTCGTAGCAGAGGGTGCACTTGTGGGCCAGGCCGTCGATCGTGCTCCGGGTGATGACGCCGAAGGGGCAGGCGGCGATGCAGTAGGCGCAGCCGTTGCAGATGTCGGGCTGGATGTAGACGTTGGCATATTCGTTGTAGAGGATCGCCCCGGTCGGGCAGGCGTGCTGGCAAGGGGCGGCGACGCAATGCTTGCAGACGTCGCTCATCATCAGCCAGCGGCTGGCGTGGGCGGGACCTCCGCCGGTCAGGTCGCCGATCGAGAGCGGCCGGGCGGTCGCGCCGCCGTCGTCGGGCTGGAGCGGCAACGACCCGTCGAACTGCTCGACGAACTTGACGTGCCGCCACGACGAGGCCGAGAGGGTCTCGGTGTTGTCGTAGCTGTTGCCGGTCCAGCGGAAGTCGTCGGCCGGGAGCTGGTTCCACTGCTTGCAGGCGACCTCGCAGGCCTTGCAGCCGATGCAGACCGTGGTGTCGGTGTAGAAGCCGACCGGCGGCACCGGGGGCGGAAGCTCGCCCCTGGCGAACGGGTCGACCAGGCGATGGAGGAGCGTCGAGGCCGCCCCTCGGGGGGGGTGATCGTCCCCCTGCGGGCGGTCGACGACCTCCAGCTCGCTAACGGCCATGGGCGAATCCCCCTTCGGGCTGCGAGGCGTCGGGCGTCTCGGGGACCTTGTCGCGGGTCGGCCAGGCGACGGGCGTCTTGGTCGGCTTCATCGGCGGGCCGGGGAGGCGCCCGGGCTCCACCCGGCAGGTGAACGCCTTGGCCTCGTGGATGCTCACGTTCACGTCCAGGACGATCGAGGTCAGGTCGTTCGCGTTGCCGCCGACGACCTCGCCGGCATAGGCCCAGTGGAACGGGATGGCGACCTGATGCACGGTCCGACCCTCGACGAACAGCGGCTTGATCCGCCGGGTGACCATCGCCCGGGCCTCGATCGGCCCCCGGGCCGAGGTCACCGTCAGCCAGCCGCCGTGCTCGATCCCGGCCTCGGCGGCGAGTTCGGGCGAGAGCTCGACGAACATCTCGGGCTGGAGCTCATTGAGCCAGGAGTTGAACCGGCTCATCGGCCCGCTCAGGTAATGCTCGGTCAGGCGGAACGTCGTGGCGACGACGGGGAACTCGGCCGAGGGGGCATAGGCGACCCGGTTGAGCGGGTTCTCGGGCACCCGGACGGTCGGGTTGATGGTCCTTCGCGGATAGAGCAGGTTGCCGACCGGCGACTCGACCGGCTCGTAGTGGGTCGGCATCGGGCCGTCCTTCACGCCGCCCGGCGAGTAGAGCCAGCCAACGCCGTCGGGCTTGAGGATGAAGGGGTGGTTGCCGTCGATGGCGTCCATCCCCTTGGCCCCGGCGGGGGCCCGGTAGCTCGGCGGCTTCTCGGGCTCGAAGTCGGGCTCGTCGTGGCCGACCCAGCGGCGCTTCGCCTCGTCCCACCAGACCAGCTTCTTCCGCTCCGACCAGGGCTTCCCCTCGGGGTCGGCCGAGGCCCGGTTGTAGAGGACCCGGCGGTTGTGGGGCCAGGCGAACCCCCAGTCGGGCTGGAGCGGGTTCGCGCCGATGGTCCGCTCCTTGGCGCGGTTCCGCCCTTCCTCGGGGTAGACGCCGGAGTAGATCCAGCAGCCGCAGGCGGTCGAGCCGTCGTCCTTCAGGTCGGAGAAGCCGGAGAGCGGGACCTGCTTGCCGGTCGTCGGATCGCGCCGGCCGTAGTGGTAGCCGTTGATCTCTTTCAGGATCCGCTCGACGTCGGGGTCGCCCTCGATCCGGCTGGTGGTGCCGTCGGGGAGGACCTGGGGCTCCTTGGAGTCGTAGTCCCAGGTCAGGTCGAGCAGGGGTCGGTCCTTCGGGTCGGCCGAGCCGGCGTAGAGGGCCTTGAGCCGCTTGCCGAGGTCGTAGACGATCCAGGCGTCCGACCGGCAATCCTCGGGCGGGTCGATCGCCTTGTTGTGCCACTGGAGGAGGCGCTGTGTGTTGGTCAGCGTCCCGTCCTTCTCCTGCGCGGTGGCGGCCGGGAGGAAGAAGACCTCGGTGCCGATCTCCGAGGCGGGCGGGCCCTTCGGGTCGTCCTTCCAGAAGACGGCGGTCTCGGTCTCGAACCAGTCGGCGACCACGAGCCAGTCGAGCTTCCGCAGCCCGGCCCGCTGGAGCCCGGCGTTGATCCCGCCGCCGGCCGGGTTCATCCCCATCACGATGTATCCGCGCATCTCGCCCTTCGACATCTTGTCGAAGGTCGGCAGGAGGGAGTAGTCGCCGTCGAGCCGGGGGAGGTGGCCGTAGGCGAATGCGTTGGCCGGTGTGGCGGCCTCGCCGTACCAGGCCTTGAGCAGGCTGACAGCGAACTTGCGGAAGTTCGCCCAGTAGCCGGCGGTCAACCCTTCGTGCTCGACGTAGCCGTCGAACGTCTCGTGGTCGGGGTCGGCCTTGGGTTGAGGAAGGTAGCCCGGCAGGAGGTCGTAGAGGGTCGGCACGTCGGTCGACCCCTGGATGCTGGAATGCCCGCGCATCGCCATCACCCCGCCGCCGGGCCGGCCGACGTTCCCCAAAAGCAGTTGCAAGATCCCGGCGCAGCGGATCGTCTGGACGCCGTTGGTGTGGTGGGTCCAGCCGACGGCATAGACGATCGCCGAGGTCTTCTCCCGCCCCGAGTTCGTCGCCAGCAGCTCGGCGACCCGGACGATCTCCTCGGCCGAGCAGCCGCAGACGCCCGCGGCCAGCTCCGGGGTATACCGGGCGAAGTGCCTGCGGATGACCTGGAAGACGCAGCGGGGGTTCTGGAGGGTCGGGTCCCGGTCGGGGTCGGGGGTGGCGTCGGTGTTCCCCTGGGCGGAGGGGCCGTGGACGCCCGCCTGCCCGTGCATGTTCTTCTTGTGGCCCGAGCCCGGGGCCTGACCCTGGTAGGTCCAGTGCCCTTCCTCGGCGTCGTAGGTCTTGGACTCAACGTCGAAGCCGCTGAAGATCCCTTCGAGGTCGTCGGCGTCCTGGAACTCCTCCTGGAGGATCGTCGAGGCGTTGGTATAGGCCAGGACGTAGTCCTTGAACCAGAGGTCATTCTCGATGACGTGGCGGATCACCGCGCCGAGGAAGGCGATGTCGGAGCCGGCCCGGGTGTTGATGAAGAGGTCGCAGAGGGCCGAGGTCCGCGAGAACCGGGGGTCGACGTGGATCAGGGTCGCGCCCTTGGCCTTGGCCTGCATCGGCCAGCGGAAGCCGACCGGATGGGCCTCGGCCATGTTCGATCCCATGATCAGGACGCAGTCCGAGTTGGCCAGGTCTTGCTGGTAATTGGTGGCCGCGCCGCGACCGAACGAGGCGCCCAGACCGGGCACCGAGGCGGAGTGTCATATTCGCGCCTGGTTCTCGATCGGGATCAACCCCAGGCCGCCGGAGAAGAACTTCTTCATGAGATAGTTCTCCTCGACGTCGAGCGTCGCCCCGCCGAGCACGCCGACCGAGGTCAACCCGTTGACCCGCTCGCCCTTGGCGTTGGCCTTCACGAAGTCGGCCTCGCGGGCCTCCTTCAGCTTCTCGGCGATCCGGCCCATCGCCCAGTCGAGCGAACGAGTCTCCCACTTGTCGGAATAAGGGGCCCGGTACATCACCTTGCGGACCCGATGGGGGTTGGTCGCGAGCTGGTAGGTGTTGGCCCCCTTCGGGCAGAGCGTCCCCTCGCTGATCGGGCTCCGGGGGTCGCCCTCGATGTCGACGATCGTCCCCGCCTTGGTGTAGATCAACTGCCCGCAGCCGACCGCGCAGTAGGGGCAGACGCCCTCCACCACCGTCGCCCCGCGCAATCGCGACGCCTTGGCCGAGGCCTGCGGGCTGGAGGGCTGCCGGGCGTGGCCGGACGACTGCATGAACGCGGGGAGTCGGAACATCGGTCAGCTCTCCTTCGACCCGAAGGCCACGCGGGCGGCCCCGGCATAGATGTTGAATCGGTCGGCCTTGACGAACCCCAGGAGGGTCATCCCCCGCTCCTCGGCCAGCTCCGCCGCCAGGCTCGAAGGCGCCCCCACCGCCGCGAGCACCGGGATGCCCGCCACCGCCGCCTTCTGCACCAACTCGAAGCTCGCCCGGCCGCTGACCAGCAGGATCGAGCCGCCCAGCGGGGTCCGACCCGCCAGGAACTCCGCCCCGATCAGCTTGTCCAACGCGTTGTGCCGGCCGACGTCCTCGCGGACCGCGAGCAGCCGGCCCGACGGGTCGAACAGGGCCGACGCATGGAGGCCGCCGGTCCGGTCGAACCCGGCCTGCGAGGCCCGGAGCATCCGGGGGAGACCGCGGATCACCCCGGGGTCGATCCTCGGGGTGTCGCCCGTCATCCTCGGCCCGCAGTTCACCCGGACGGCCTCGATCGACGTCTTGCCGCAGACCCCGCAACTGGAGGCGGCGTGGAAGTGCCGCTCCAGCCTCGCCAGGTCGGGCGAGGCGCCGGGCCGGAGCTCGACCCGGACCGCGTGGCCCGACCGGCACTCGCGGACCGCGACGACCTCGGAGGGGTCGGCCAGCAACCCTTCGGTGAACAAGAAGCCGACGGCAAGCTCGCCGTCGTGGCCGGGCGTCCGCATCGTGACCGAGACCGTCTTCCGCTGCCGGCCACCGCCCGGCCGGTCGAGCCCGAGGCGGATCTCCAGCGGCTCCTCGACGGCGAGGACGTCGTCGAGGTCGACGACCCCGTCCCCCTCGGCCCGGCCGATCCGCACCTCGGCCATCGCGGGGTCGGGCCCGATCCGGATCGCGTCGGCGGCAAGCAAAGGGCCATCCTCCGTCGAGTCTCTGGGCGTGAGCGGGGATGGCCGACACCCCGCAAGCCCCGTGCCGAGGCCCGCCCCGGTCGCATGATCCGCCATTCCCGAGGCCCCGTCGAGGCCCAAGGCCCCCGAGATGCCTCCGGGTCGATGGTCGAGGGGTGTAACCAATTCCTCTGGTGGTGATTTGATGGAGTTGGCAAACTGGGCCAACTGATTGACTCACCACTGACGAGGTGCCCCATGACACGGACGACCGTCTCG
>JAABUK010011310.1_pt1 | contig 11656 bp, 14 predicted proteins | sample 5559141 | NCBI WGS metagenome assembly JAABUK01 (sample SAMN10711869, study PRJNA513367) | rock metagenome | isolation source: Antarctica rocks | place: Antarctica: Victoria Land, Pudding Butte nord | collected 2016-01-03 | reverse complement strand
CATTCCAACCCATGCATTCCACTTGTATTTTTTTTGGAGCCGGAGGATCAGCGGGGATGTAAACCGCTCGGACGTGAACTCGCGATATCAGCTTGTTAGTAGACAGCTGGTAATGGGAGGAGTTGCTAGATCTGCCCATAAGCGTGGGTTCACCATGCTCGTCGAGCTCGATGGAGGGCACGGTGGAAAGTGGAGTCCGCTCTGAGAAGGTTGAAAGTGTTCTGGAAAGACCAAGACGACGCGTACAAGGCAGTAGCGGAGGCGACGAGGAAATTACGCCTGTGGAAGATGTTGGAATTGGAGTAGGATACTTGTGCTTCTCACTGTACTTCGAGGGGGAAACGCGAGCAACACGTTTCGCGGGTCGAGGCAGAGATGGAGAGGAAGAGAACGGTTCGAATGCTGGCAGTAACGACGGTGCAGGACGTTTCACACCCGCGACGGCAGGGACAGGCAGCGTAGGATTTCTGCCAGAGGGAGAAGACTCCATTGTTCCCAATATAAAACCAGCGTAGGGACGCGAGCAAGTTGGGTCGCAACGTGAATGGCTTGAGACTCTCGTCAGATCTTACAGTGCATGATCAATTGGAAGAGGACATCGCTAGAAGAAAGTGAGTTGTCTGTATATGAAGATTGAGGAGAAAGAAGTAGTGGTGAAGGAAGGTTTCATGGTTGGCGGTCTCTGACACGGTCACTACGCGTTTGGCGTCTGGCTCAACCCCCACTATCACTTTACCGAGGATTGGCGGATTGCATAGTAATTTATCACCTACATCACATTTCAAATCTGGCACATAATTGGGTGTGGACGGGAGTCATGAGAAAAGTCTTCGTAATGTGGCTGCTGCTATTGGGGCAGAAAATGCCCGGGGGTATGAGACATGAAAGGCCCAGTTACTCCTGCTCCCAACGCCCGCTTGATCAAATAGAAGTCTATGCTCCCATCTCCATGCCCTATTGCTAACTGAAGTATCATGCAGCCATTCAGGAAGATCAAAACCTCTCAGTCTTTGTTCTCGACTTCCATGGCCTGACCTGCGGAAGTCGCCTGAGTAGGTTCTGTGTCTATTGGGGGACTTGTTAAACTTGATGGCGTGGCGGGAGTATTCGCAGTTGCTGAGTTTCCCTCGTTGATCTGCCGTTCTACCTGTTGTCAATACACAGATCCAATTAGAGACAAACAGGGAAGTACCTAATTCTCGAATCCTCAATCTGAGCATCTGGTTCTCCCTCGTCAACATTTGGGTTTCCGCCTGGTAAAAAGCACTCTCATCCCTACTACCCTGACTACCGCCGGAGAGAAGCCATTCATCGCCTTGGGCTTGCAGACCAGCAGATAGGGGCCTTAATGCTGGGGAGCCTGTACGACTAGGGGTCCTTGACCGACGTGAAGATTGACGAGATAATTCCATAGAGCTGCGGGGCACCGGTGAACGAGGACGAGGGTTGGTGACAGTCATAGGGAGGTTGCCGGGGACACTTGGGAAAGAGAAAGAGCGTTCAGAAGTGGGGGTTGAGTCATCCACCGCCCCAGTACTAGTAGATGATGTGAGGCCTGCGTGTTGCTGAATCTGCTGCAACTGAGCTTGCTGCTGGCGAATCATTTCCAGGAGACGGTTCTAAAGGGCCTGCTGGTTAGCTCTAACAGCCCGAAGATGGTAACGGGATAGGTCTCATCGCACCACTTGGGCTTCCTGCTCCTGCTCTAACTCCTGATGCAATTCTCCTAAGCTGGGTGCACGTTGGTGATGTGCTATGGTTGGGGACCCAATACTATGGGGACTAGAAGTGTGGAGAGGGTGGCCCATAGGTAAGCGGTGATCGCCGCTTTGCAGTTCGCCAGGTCCTGGAATCGTAGGATCGTTGAGATTGAGGTTCATCGCTACATTAGATCTTCGCCGCTCACTCCTCCCAATCTGGGGAGAGGGGCGGTTGCGATTTGAACTTGTGGATGAGTGGCGTGAGTCTTGATTTTGTATTCCAGCATTGATAGTAGCTGCCGCTGCAAGAGAAACAGAGGATGATCTGGGGGATGGCGAGCCTGTTGGACGAGGATATATGTCCGAGCTGTTGCTATGACGAGCTTGGAGGGGAGATCCTGTAGATGCACTGGAGGGTGGCAGAGAATTGAGATCCGGCATTGTGCTCTAATGGATCGCGGAGTAAGGCGATAATGCAACTTACTGATGTGGGAGTAATGTTATGATAGTGGGATGTTCGGCCCTGTGCGGAATGGATTCCGCCGCCCGGCATATCTAATACCTAAATTATAAAAGATTACATGCATAACGACCTTTGCTGATGGACACATTCGTTTTTCTATCAAAGTTTCCGATGCCTCCTAGATATGTCGAATTATCTATTTAGATTTCAGGAAAGGTCGTTATATAGTGATAGTATACAATGAGAATATAACATAAGGTGGAACCTTTCCACGCCGCTGTATTCACTTCAATTCCCGCCTTATCCATTCCAATATCCTACTATACAAGAGTCCTAAAAGAAACAAGGCTTAACCGACAAAGTCTCGATAGCATGCTAGAGGGATGTCATTGAAGATGGGGAAAGCGATTGGGGTTTTGAGCAGACAGTGTGAAGGGTTTGTATCAATTGGTGAAGCCATTTGACCAAAATCAGATGCTGAAATATTCAACAGAGGGTCACCCCGCGTTGGTGATGCACAGGATCATGTAAAAGTTTTTGGTAAAGGCGGCAGCGATGTTGGGGGAATATCGACTAACAGATTTATTTCTGGCATGCTTCTGCGATTTTGCACTTTTGACCGATGTACAGGTAGCATTGGGGGAAAACAATTTTGTCGGGCTGGGAAATCCATCAGTGACTGTGAAGGGAGGTCGAAGTTCAGCTTGTCTTCCCCTCGGCTCTGAGGTAGATGGATATGAACCTGCTTGACAGGATCACTCCTCACTTGCATACTCATAGGGCGGCACAACTGGCGACTCTGTGACAGGTGGCCATCAATCAAACCTTGATCTGTGATAGCCAAATGTCTAGGCACGGCCGGCAGAGCAGTTTTGGGTGGTGGATGAGGCGATAGTAAAGCATTGGCCGGTAGCTGCCGTGGCGAAATCCCACGAGAGTACTGAAGAGACGAGAGGCGGCGGGGAAGAGGACGACCGTTATTTGATGGCAGCGAGGAGAGTTCATACGAGCTTGAAGAACGAGGTAGGGATTGAACGAAGTCATCGGCTTCCGTGCTCAGCTCTGTTGGTGGACTATTTAGGATCAAGGATGACTTTTTATCATCGACTGGAGATCTCAAAGCCGGGGTCATTGACGAAGATGGGATCCTCGTAACTATCGAGTTACGTTTAGAAAATGTGGGAACGCTGAAATTTGGTGCTGCTGGGGGCGTGTCCTGTCTTGGAAGAGATCTACGTGTAGAGAGTGGACGTGGTGACCTAGAAGCCGAGCGCGAAGTTGACCTAGACGCTGAGTTGGCATCGGCTGACGGTCGACGGCTAATCTGAGCAGAGGCTCGCCGAGACTTCGGTAATACGGATACTGGCGTTACTCCCGCGCCAAGACTTGACGTATGGTCTGGAAGAGGGAAATGTAACTTTGCAGGCACTGATCTGGGTGATTGTCCCGGCGATGACCCACGCGATGTTGATAACGTCTTTGCCCCAGTCGATGCATAGGACAATCTGGGACTACCCCTTAATTGATCCAAGTAGGTCTGATTGATGGATGGTGTAGGATTTGAGATAGTAGGAGAATCTGATGACATCTGGCTGGCGATAGACGGTCTCCTGACAATACTTGATGGCCATGGGCGGGCAATGGGCTTTGAGCCTCCATTCTCCCTGATGACATTTCCAAAACTCGCATCAGGCGCTGGCTCCCACTTTCTCCCAGAATGTTGGTCACGATCTACCCCCATAGAATATCGGTGGCTTAGCTTTTCCCGGCCATCTCTGGATGATTCTTCGGTGGGGCCACAAGCTCCTGCATCGGGGCAGTACTTCTTTCCTCCCATTGACTCAATTTCTCCCCTCACGACCCTCAACCAGGAATCCATCTCTGCAGGGTTATCCATCACTAGTAAAAAGCTCGACGCGCAGCGCTTAGTATCCCGTAGAAACCCTATCTTCTTCATTATAGATTCTTGTTCTTTGCCGCTCTGGACACCGTCATCGTCTGATATCTGAGAAACTTGCAAGACCCAATGCTCGCCTAAGATCACATCACTCGCAAACGCCGCGGAGTCCTTGCTCAATGTCATGATCTTCTCCGGTAGTCTATCAAAACTCCCCTCACCAGCATACTGTAAGAGGTAACCTGAAGTGACGAGGACGTACAGATTGTTGGTCCAACATTCCTTCGGAATAGGCTCTGAAAAGTTGTGCTTACGCTTTCTTTTGGAATAACCTTTACTTTTGGCGATGTTAACATTGGCGCTGACGGGATTCGAAGTCGAAGCACTCTGCATCACATATTGTTCTGCATTCGTGATTTTCTTATTACCGTTCGAACGGAGAATAGCGTCTGTAGATACGGTGGGTGCGCGCAGACTTGCATACTTGACGGCCTGTGGGTACGCTTGGAAAAGTGGCGGTGGGTCCCAAGTAGCCGGTGTCCTGATCGTGAGCTCTCTCTTGAGGGACCTGGATCTAGGTACGGGCGTTGAGGATTGTCTTCTCAATGTCCGTGACCGAGGTACTGTTGTATTATTTTCTTGGTCAAATAATAATCTCGCAGTGTTGTGGGATGCCTTGGTGTCTCTCGAAGCAGGTCTACGCGTAGCTTTCGCTCCTTTAACTATTGTGTCATGTTCTTCGTGTGTTCCCAGGTTCTTCGCCGCCTTCTTCCGCCTAAATAAGGCCCATAATCCACCTCTTGAAGTCCGATCCTTCGGTGTAAGCGTTTCCGTAGAGACGTTAATGAGCTTAATGGGTGGTTCAGTCAGAGCAGTATCATTAGAAGTCGGAGGCCGAACCCTTTGAGTAGGGTTCACAGCGAAAGAGGTTTGGAGGGGCGGAAGCTGCATAACTTTGGGAGGAAGAGATCGATGCGCTGGTACCGGTGCTGCAACTGCGTCCATTTTGTATGGTTCCGTAAATGGCAGACGGAAGCATGCGGCGAAAGATTTCAACCCTCCGGTACTGGGAATCTGTCCAATCCTGTACTGAGGCTAGAGAAACTGATCGACTTGCCGCCAGTACCGTCGTTACAGTAGCTACATCACAGATCTGCTAGACAAAGCTCGAGGTTCTGACGAGCGTGAAAAACTTCTGAGTCAATTACACAGCATCAGCCGTCAAAGATAGAGTTAGACGGCCTGAGGACTATGCAGGCGTTCAAGATACGGTCTAGCCACTGAACATGTACGGAGGTATGACCGGTTCGCGTTGTTAGTGAGAAAGTCAATTGAATGTAAAGAATAGTCGTTAGTTCTACTGCGGAGGCTGGCGATAATGATAGAGGAGAGGAAGGAAAGGTCAGAACATGTCAATTGACGACAATGCACTGCAGTAGAAATAGAAATAGAAATAGAAATAGAAATAGCTCGCTACAGAGGAAGAACGATGCGGATCAACCTTTAAGATGACAAGCTCCTAGCCTGATACACCCCACGACTCACGCGCCATGCCCCTGTCCTTGCTCTGGTTAGTCTGGCCAAATGGAATGGAGGAGATTACGAAGTACAGGAGTACAGGGCAATAAAATCACGGAAGCCACAACTTACAAGGTGGAGACGGCAGCCACACAACAACGACAAAATCAAATTGGAGTGGCACGAGTGGGTAAGGCTGACAGGGAGAAACGCTATCACCCCCTTTGATTAATAGCTAGGCCAAATTTGGTAGCAGCTTGACCAGATGGGGTACGAGTGCTTAATAAACCCCGCTGTCGCCGACTCGCCGAATCTAAATAAATGTTCGTATGCTTAGTCATTGGTGGAACCCCCCTACTAGCATTGTAGATCATACCTAGGGGGTGGCCGACCTTGTGGCGGTTAAAGGGTTTTCCAGCACCACTGGGATATGCAGCACAAGTTGGATACAGCACCCTGTCACCCTGTATATAATAGTACAAATTTCCAGGCGCTTGTATCGATTGTTAAGGTCTCAGAGGCATCCTAATCAGTTCTCTTCAAGAAGACGGAATTTACTGTCTACAGGGAAATATATGTCGATGCAATCGGTACTATTCTAGCGTTTGAAACGTGTACTAGCTAGTAGTTCTATAAAGCGCTGCCGAGGGTCGGAAGAAAAAGTCGTCGGGACACCAAATTTTGATCCTCACCCAAAACGCACTTTAATCTACAAACATCAATCTCTCAAACCCTATCAAAATCTATTCAAAAACTCCGGATTATGCATTACAAACGGCGATCACGTCAACAACCTTGGTCTGGACCTGGCCCAGATAAGTCCGCAATTGCTTGTGCCGATCCCCCAGCTCCTGCTCCTTCTGTTCCACCCAAAAAGCATCAAACTCTCTGCTCAAGCAAGCCATGACAGCGTCCTGGAAACGTGTCCCGGTATAACGTTTCAATTCCATGACGGATCCACTCATGACCATCTTCTCGATGAAGTGTGGGTCTGAATTATGTGTCTGTGGCAAAGGGCGTGAGCTGCTAGCTTGCTTTTTGCTGGGCAACGTTGCGCCATAAGCCAATCTCGTACAGAATTACGCCGAGACTGTACATGTCAAAAGATGGCCGGAAAGATCGTGAATGCGATCCTTTGTATTTTGGATGACGGTATAAATCGTCCTCGGGGCGAGAGAGAGGCTTCTCGGATACTTCGCCTGGTTGGTAGGGTCTGGAAATATCAAAACCCGTTAGGTAAGGTTTCCGTAAATCTGGTTCATCTCTTGTGTTGGGTTTTGGCCAAAAAATAACGTTCTTTGGTTGTATGTTCTTATGCATCCAGCCGATGTTGTGGATTTCAAATACCGTCGAAACCAGAGCTTTGGCCAAGTCGAAACACTCACCCAGATCTGGAATGTCCTTTGCTGATTTACTACGCGTCAAAACTTGATGGAGAGTCACGGGGGTTTTGCCAGGCTCTGCATCTCGTGGCAGGCGGAAAGCATAGCCTGTAACGTTAATGTTTCGGTCAAGATAGCCGACACAGTGAAGAATGGAGATGCCCAAAGGCCTGGGGTCAGTGTTCAAGATCTTTGTTAAATCTCAGTCCTACACCGGAACGCAGCAGGATTCTCTCGCCGCCAGGTATCATCTTGACAGCCACGCCAATCGACGATGATGTTTTCCTGTCCGAGCTTTGCCATTGCGCGGACTTGGTCTGTCTGATATGGAATACCTTGCCATTGCAACTGTTCCATTGTGAGACGATACTCCGAGGCTGGATCTGAATCTGGAGCTTCTGATTCATGCGGCTTCTCGCCGCGATATCCTTGCTCTATTACATTTCTTGCTTTAGCCATTCGTTCAAGATCTTGATGCTTGAATAATGCTGCTGCTGCTTCCAGGCACTGAAGCTGCGAAGAGTCGCCAGTAGAGAGATAAGTACGAAGTCTTCGACGTGATGACTCTTGTTCCAGCCGCGTAGTCATCTTATCGAGACTGTCGTTCCAATAATTGAGCTGTTTAATGAGCTGCTCCATTCTTCTTTTATCCCGGAGCACAAACTTGACGGTTTGCGACAAACGGGTGATGGTCTTCTTGGGTGGAGATTTGGCTGAAAGAGACATGCTATCGAGTAACTCCCAATCTTGATAATCGTTAGAGCTAAGTCTACAATCGAAGAGTCAAACTTTGCGCATTACCTGACATTCCATCCTTCTTCAGTAACCCGGTGTTTTGCCCGTAATTTTCCATGATATCGTTATGTTCTTGAAAAGCTTCAAGGATTTTGTTGAAGATGGACTCGAAGAGCCTCCAAAGACCCCAATCAGACGAAGATATCTCTACCCGGCCCTGTTCGTGTTCGGATAGGACATGACTTGCCCACAACTCCAATTTGTAGCGCTCGATCAGCAAGCCCATGCGCAGTTCTCCGTATGCCGAAGGAAAGTCTTTGACTTCGAGGTAGAAGTCGTATGCGGTCGTCACGGCGGTGTAGGTCTGCAGGACCGCAGATACTACACCAAGACCTAGCCCCACTGGTTCCATGCTTACAATCACAGAGTGGACCAGACTATGCGCAGATATACTCTTAGAACATTAAAAAGCAGCTTCTATTCCTAGACTTTTGAGAGGAAAGAGACGCGTCAACAACTCTACACTTTCTAATAGACTGGTGGACGACGCAGCTTACATGAGTCAAGTACTGCATAGAATATGCGAAGAGGCTGAATATTAGATCGATAGCTCCGTTTCGAGATGCGTTATGTGGGTGATAGAATTCGCGCCCACAGGACCTTCGATGTTACTGAAAACTATCTAGTCGTGTCAAAACACTAGGCAAGCAACAGCACATTACCTTATCACTTACTCGTAGTGTCCGCCAGCTCAAACGATCCTACGAGTACCAACCCAAAAGTCCTTTCTCTGATTTCTTACGCAAAGTACACTAGTTGATCGTTTCCATATTTATGATAAGAGAGAACTATAAGACTTGTTGTTACAGTTGAATTGTGAAAGATTGAGAGTGTGTTGCAGGTGTAACGATAACTGACATGATTCGGATTTTTGTGCGCATGCGAAAAGAAAAAGGTTTTGTGGAAAGCCTTGACTGGCTGCCTGCCTGCCTGCGAACCTCCCACACAAATCTGCACTCGGCTAGCTCCAGGCGTTGTCAGCAAGAGTAATGGATCAGACTCGACTTGTGGTGTGTAGATGCTGGGACAGTTGTCACCTCCAACGCCTGCAAGGCTACGTTGTCGTTTCCAATGAGAAGCAGTGCCACCCCGTAGCCTCGTTCTGCAATCACACCGCATTGTGACGAAAATGCAAAGGAACTGTCCAGGCGCCCGTGCCGTCTTGACTAGGCCTGCTCTATGGTACCTCAGACTTACCTCACGTGGGCAGGAGCTAACCTATCAGCCTCATGCTCTAGGACGACCGCCTTATGCGCAAGAGAAGTAGGAATGCATTCAGTTCCCTAGAGAAGATACAAGCATACCCGCCAGCGAGAGGAAGACTTGATCATCCTTTCCGATTCTTGTTATTCTGTCATCAACTCTACGTATAACATCGCGGTTTTCGTGAAGGCTCTCCTCGAACGCCGATATGGATTATTTTGAAACATATACAACTACGGTTCCACTCCGCTCACGTCGTCAAAAGAGCTCCACCGTCCCAGGCGCTACCATTCATCCTGCCATCTACTCAACGTCGGCTACAGCGCTGCACGATAACCTGATATCCTTTCTCTCCTACGTCAAAACCCACGATATCCCCATCCTTCCCGTCACCAAGCCAGATGTTCGCTCTGTCCTTGGGCAAGGTGCTTCTTTCCTCGTCAATGGCGCCGAGTTACCAGAGACCTATGTCGATCCCATAAGTGGAACAACGTTTCCCCAAGGCATGATAGTAGCTTTCAAGCGAGCTGTCCTGAGTGGTGACATGCATCCTATCCAAGATCGTATTCGTGTGCTTTTTAATGAACTAATTACAATGCAACACGAACCGCTGCTGAGCCATCCGAACATCGTCAAGCTCTTCGGAGTTGCCTTTGAAACAGAAAACATGGGATTGGGGTCTCCGCAAAACGCAATACCCGTCCTTGTACTTGAAGTAGCTGAACTTGGAAACTTGGCAGAGGTACTAGAGACTGCTAGGAAAGAAGAACGTCCACTGGAATTCCATGACAAGATGAAAATGTGCCTAGACACTGCCCACGGCCTCGAGATACTCCATGCTTGCGGTTAGCGTTGATTTCTCACAATTTTTCTGTAGCTTGTAGATCTTATCTCTACTGGCTGGAGTTCTGGCAGATTGTATTGGGTGCAATGCACTACGTTTATTTTCTTGGCTTGATCGTCCCACAAGTCTGCTACCTTCTTTTGAATGCTTCCGCGCACCAACAGCCACATTGGCCTCCATTTAGCACCCAAGTACTATGGTTGATGGGAACTATTGCTGATAGCCACTGCTTCCAGATATTGTGCACGGAGACGTCAAGTGTGAGAATGTTTTGGTATTTGAGAATGAAGCTCTCTCTGATACCTATGAGGATGAAGGTAGGCCTAATGGAGTATTACGATAATGTATGGTTCACACCAAAACTATAGGCTTCCATCTTGGTTGCAAATTGACAGACTTTGGTGCTATCCGACTTCCTGATGGAGGAGTGTTACTCGGAGGCAGCAGACCATGGCAGGCACCTGAATGCTCCCGGGGAGCGTTCTTCAGGCTTGAAGAGGCAAAACGGACAGATGTATATAGCTTTGGAATGCTCATCTGGAGAGTATTTCTGGATGGTGACCCGTTCAAATCACTGGGAGAATTCGAGGGTAACAGCAAGGAACAACGACAGAAGCGGAACGATGCAATCGCTGCACTGAAAGAGAAAGATCAACTGGTGCAGCATGTTTGTGCGTCTCTGGCACTGTCCGCAAAATTCACCCGTCCCCAACTTGAGATGCTCTGCGAAATTGTGAGCATCACCCTGATCAAGGACTCCGCAAGAAGGGAGCTTGACGTGACCAGGATCATAAGGATGCTGACGCCAAATAATTGGTTCCGACCACGGCACGCCGTTGCCCCATCTCGAATACCGGCAGACATTGATGCCCAACTCCTCGACTTGGAAAAATGGCATTCTGAATTCGCAAATTGTAGTCCTCTGGTAAAAAGACTAATGGCATCCGGCTACAAAGAATATGCTGAAGGTCTATCCGAGCAATCAGAGGGAAGCCGAGGGAAAGAAGTAGCTGCAGCATACCAGCTAGCATTATGCTACGCCAACGGATTCGGGGTCCAATTCCAACCCGATGAGTGCTTGAGATGGCTAACTTTCGCTTCCGAAGGAGGTTGGCAGAAGGCGCACGAAGCGCTTCCAAGGATACTTGAAGCATTCAATGCAGCCCCCGAAGCTTCCCTTGACTCCGGGGCAAGAGTCGATGACACTTGCTCGATACTTAGCTCTTCATGGGCCTCGGAATTTACTAAAGAAGCCACGGTCCATGTTGCAGGAGAACATACCCTGGACACGAACGGATTAATCCACGGTCTGGCACACGTTGGCCCAACGTCGACCTTTCTCAATGCGGCGGAAAGCTGTAGCTATGACGTGCTAGAAAAATTACTATCAAGCTCTGCGAAACCCACTACATCCGACGATGGCGTGTCTCCGATTCATTTCCTGTCTTCTTGGGAGGTCGCAAAAGCCAACGACCTAGGTTTCAGACTGATCAAGGCTGGGGCAGATGTAAACACTGTAGCCAACCCCGGAAATACTGTTGGCGGTACACCGCTTATGTGGGCCGTGTACGGGGGTCATTTCGAGCATTCTAAAATTCTGATTCAACTCGGTGCCGAACCTATGGTCTCTACGGACAACGGAGAGGATTCTTTGTCCTTTGCTGCGAGACTGCACTCGGCTATGGATTTACGGCTCTTGTTGGAGAATACACGCCCAGCTCAGGTTCGTGGCCATATTGGCCGGTTAGTCGAAGCTGCCGCTGGGGGTGAGAGCCGATTCATGCGTATGACGAGGCATGGGGAGCGCTGGACGACTGCAGCGAAGGAGACCTTGCAGCTCCTGAAGGACTGGCA
>JAABUK010011308.1_pt1 | contig 11658 bp, 10 predicted proteins | sample 5559141 | NCBI WGS metagenome assembly JAABUK01 (sample SAMN10711869, study PRJNA513367) | rock metagenome | isolation source: Antarctica rocks | place: Antarctica: Victoria Land, Pudding Butte nord | collected 2016-01-03 | reverse complement strand
CGCGAACGATACGGCCGGAAGCTCTCGGACGGGGCCCGCTGAACCGGGGACTCGCCGGGGAACGGCCGAACGGGCGGTTCCTCGACGTCGGACCTCTCGATCGGGGTCGGCCGAACGGACGCACGACCGATGGAGGCCGATTTTGACCTCCCCGAGGGCCCGGTCAGCGGGCCCGGCCGATGGCGAAGGGGAGGTCGAAGGCGTCCGGCCGGGGCTGGTCGAACGGCATCGAGGGCCGGCCGGGCGGCTTCGAGGGAGCCGGGGGCGTCAGGGTCGGGGCCTTTTTCGGCGGCAAGTCGGCCTGGAAAAACGAACCCATCCGGGCGAGCGACGCCTGGGCCTCGGCCGCCGCACGCTCGACCGGGTTCTCCGGAGGGGCCGGGTCGCGGCCGAGCTGGCGAAGTTCCTTGAGGGCGCGGAAGAGGCCGCGATCGGCCGCCGCCTCGTACTTGCGGGCCAGGGTCGCCTCCTTCGAGGGGTCGAACAAAGCCCGGTCGGCGGCCTCGGCGCGGAGGCGGTCGACCGTCGAGGGGTCGGCCCCCTCGGGCGCTTCGAAGGCCTCGGCCGCCTCGCGGACCCTCGCGGCGAGGGTGGCGGTCTCGTGGGCGACGCAGCGGTCGAGCCGGACGATCATCGTGGCGACCCGCCGGGCCATCGCCTCGCCGACCACGCCCGAAGGCGATACCTCGGATCGGACCCCCTCCAGGACCCGGTCGACCTCGTCGAGGTCGTCGGCCGGCGCGACGACCCCGGACCCGGTCAGGCCGTGCTTGTAGGCGTTGGCGCGGGAGGCGGCCTTGCCCGCCTCGGTCTTCGGCCCGCTCGATCGGAGGGCGTTGGCCCGGTTGGCGGCGAGCCGGGCGGGGCTGGGAGCGGTTGCGGTGGCGGTGGCGGTCATCGCTCGGTCCTCGTCGAAGGGTGCCGGGGCGGGGTTCGGCCTTCGTCCGATATATTCATTAAAAAATCCGGTCCGCAACTCGTGTTTCTTCAAAGAAACTCGAAAAGACCGTCCCAGACCCGGCCCGCCGTGCCTTGATCTCTTTTCCGCGAAATGCCGGGACGCCGACCAAACGAAATCGGCGGGACCTTCGTAGTTGAGGTGGGATGGATGAATTCAGGGCCAGCAACTCGACCCGAATCCCTCCGATCCGGATTCCTCTCGACCGGACTCAAGAAGGGGGTGCCCCATGCGATCGACCTTGCGGAACCTGGCCCTGACGGGCCTGCTCGGACTCGGCGGACTCCTCGGCTTCGGGGCTTCCCCCGCCAGGGCCCAGGGTTACGGCTATGCCCAGCCCTACGGCGGCGGAGGCTATGCCCAGCCCTACGGCGGCGGCGGCTATGGCCGATCCTACGGCGGCGGCTATGGCCAGCCCTACGGCGGCGGCTATCAGGCACCGGTCAACCAGTACTATGGCAACGGAGGACATGACCTCCAGCCCCACTTGCACTCGACCCAGACTCCCCTGGGGAGCTTCGCCTGGTACGGGAATGGCGGGCACGACCTCCGGCCCCACGAGCACACCCAGTCGGCCTACGGCGGCTATCAGGGCTACAGCCCCAGCCCGTTCGGGGGGACCACGACGAGCTACTACAACTCGACCCCGTACACCTACATGCCCTGGTGACGGTCCGACCACGGCCCATCGAAGATCCCCCCGAGGCCCCGCGGCCCCTCCCGTCGCGGGGCCTCGGCACGCCGTCGGGGGCCGGTCCTCGGACTTCGGATCGCACAAATCCGGGGGAGGGGTTAAGATCGGGGGGCGTCAGGGGGGCCCGTCGGGCGATCGCGGCCGGCCCCCTCTCTCCCTAGTTGGGGCCGATTCGCCGTGCTCAAGACCTTCGTCAGCGCCAAGATCCACGGCCTCCGGGTGACGGGCAAGAGCCTGGATTACCACGGCTCGGCGACGCTGCCGGGCGACCTGATGCGTGCCGCCGGGGTCTCCGCCTTCGAGAAGGTCCAGGTCGTCAACAAGGCCAACGGCAACCGCTGGGAGACCTACGCCATCGAGGGGCCGCCGGGCGTCTTCACCCTCAACGGGGCCGCCGCACGGCAGGGCGAGGTCGGCGACGAGTGCCTGGTGATCTGCTATCGGATGGAGGAACGGTTCAGCGGGGCGATGGTCGCCTTCGTCGGGCCCGGCAACACCCTGGACCGGGTGGCCGAGTACCCCGCCGACGCCTGCGACCTCGGCTGAGGACCGGCCGGGAAATCGGCCCGACTTCGCTCCGGTCGGCGAGGTTTCTCGGGACGCACCGGACCGGACCCGACGACAGGGCCTCGGGCGAGGTCCACCGGCTCATGCACATCCTCTCGATCAGACTGCCGCCGATCCACCGAGGATTCCATCAGGACGGGTCTTCGCCGAGACCAGGGCCGGCGGGCCGGAACCGGTCGTCCTCCGGCGGCTCGACCGCATCGAAGGCCGCTCCGCGCGTTCGTCGAGGCGGTCCGAGCGATCGGCGAGCAGATCGACCGGAGGAACCTTGACCGACGCCCCTGCGAGTTCCTCGCGCCCGCGGAGATCCCCCAGAGCATCAACATCTGACCGGCACGGCGCCGAGTTCTCCCTATCGGGGAGGCCCGGCGGCCAATCGACTCAGGGCTCCAGGGTCTGCACCAGCTCCCGGACCGAGCGTTTCATGGCCTTTTTGGCGTGGCTCGACTTGGTGAAATAGCCATAGACGTCGAGAATCCCGCCGCCGGAGGCGCAGGAGATCGCCGAGACCTGGCGGCCGTCGGGCCCGATCACCTCGGCCTCGACCGACCCCCCGCCGTTGAACATCGGCCCGATGAAGACCGGGGTGATCGCCGTCGTCAGCAGGGCCGCGTTGAGCAGGGGCCGGGAGAGCTTGACCCGGGTGATCGCCGAGCGGACCATCGCCGTGTTCGGGCCGGGTTGATCGACGATCGGCTTGAGGGCGCCGAGCTGCTCGCGCAACTGCTCCTGGAGCGCGGCGGTCAGCATCGCCTGCCGTTTCGGATCGCCCCCGCCCCGGCTCGACTTGTCGACCAGCCAGCGGCTCGGCTCGACGTAAAATGAGTCGATCCGGCAAGCCTCTTCGGGCGAGGCGTCGTGCGAGTTGTTCCGCTGGAGGCCGAGGCCCCGATTGATGTGCACCGAGTCCTTTTGGAGCCCGGAATAGTCGCCCAGATATCCGCTCTCGGTCGGCCGATAGGAGGCGCAACCGGGGGCCAGCAAGGCCAGGGCGAACCAGCATGCACCGAGGCGTGAGGAGCGACCTGGCGAGCCGCAAGCCGTCAATCTCGCTGATCGGGGGGTTGAAGAACACGGGGGGTTCTGGTCCGGCATCAATCCTTCACTCCCTTCCTGTGGAGTCGACTCTCGGGCGGCAGAAGCACCTCCGGTACGGTCGCGTCCCGCGAGCGTCCTTTGCCAATCATCGGCAATGGCCCCCGGTCGACATCGGCCCTTCTGGCGATCGTCCCGGAGAGATCGGGCCCGGATCCCCCGACCCCGGCGGGCCCCGGAGTTCTCACCCAATCTCGGGATGATGTAGAGTAGTTCGCATTCCTCGTCAATCCGGGCTGCAAGCTCCCCGTCGTCCCTGCGCGACGAGGGCGACGATCTCGGATGGCGACTCCTCGGCCCCAACCCCCACGAGCCGATGACCGAGCCCATACCTCCAACCGGCGCGAAGTGGCGTCGGATCGATATCCCCGGGGCCTTCGCGGCGTGTACCGTCGCGCTGGGTGGCGGCGTGCTCCTCGGCTGGGCGCTGGAGGTCGACCTCCTCAAGCGGGTCCTGCCCGGCCTGATCTCGATGAAGCCGAACGCGGCCCTGCTCTTCCTGCTCTCCGGGCTGGCGATCGGGCCGATCCGGGAGGGCCGCCCGACGAGCCGGCTGTCGGTCGTCCTCTCGCTGGTGGTGGCGCTGATCGGCGGGGCGACCCTCTTCGAGTACGTCGTCGGGCTCGACCTGGGGATCGACGACCTCCTCTTCGCCGAACCTCCCAACGAGTTCGGGATGCTGGTCCGGGGCCGGATGCACCCGACGACGGCGTTGAATTTCGTCGTGCTCGGGCTGGCCTCGGCCCTGCTGGCGGCCGACCGCGAGCACCGCGCGGCGCAGGCCCTGATCCTCCTGGCCGTGCTGATCGCCGGCTCGACCCTGGTCGGCTATCTCTACGGGGTCCGCTCCTTCGAGAGCCTGGCCGCCTTCAATCAGATGGCGCTGCACACGACGGTCGGGATGATGCTGGTCTCCTTCGGGCTGCTGACGAGCCGCCCGCATCGGGGGATCATGGCCTCGCTCAGCGACGAAGGGCCGAGCGGCCTGATGGCACGCCGGCTCCTCCCGGTGGCGATCCTGACGCCGGTCCTCATCGGCGGCCTGACGATCCTGGCCCGCGACCTGGGGATGTTCGACGACCGATACGCCTCGGCGGTCCGGGTGACGCTGGTCGTCGCCATCTTCGTCGGCTGCATCTGGCGGAGCGCCCACGAGTTGTACCGGATGGACAGGGTCCGCCGCGAGGTCGAGGCGGGTCGGGCCGAGGCCGAGCGTCGGATCCGCTTCCTGGCCGAGGCGATGCCGCAGATCGTCTGGGTCTCGCGGGCCGACGGCACGATCGAATACCTCAGCCAACGCTGGTTCGACTACACCGGGCACGACCCCTCGGCGCCGATCGACTGGGCTTCGGCGATGCACCCGATTGACCTCCCGCGCTGCCTGGAACTTTGGTCCCGCTGCATGGGGTCGGGCGAGCCGTTCCAGGGGGAATATCGGCTCCGCCGCCGCGACGGCCAGTCCCGCTGGCACCTCTCGCGGTCCGAGCCGATGCGCGACGAGTCCGGGGCGATCGTGCAGTGGGTCGGCACCAGCACCGACGTCCACGATCAGAAACGGGCCGGCGAGGAGCGGCATCGCTCGCTGGTCGAGGCGACCACCGCGATCGCCTGGAACACCCCCCCCTCCGGCCAGTTCGAGGCCGACCAGTCGGGCTGGGCGGCCTACACCGGCCAGTCTTTCGACCAGCTCAAGGGCTGGGGGTGGATCGACGCGATCCACCCCGACGACCGGCCCGACACGGCGAGGGCCTGGTCGGCGGCGGTGGACGCCCGCTCGGTCTATCAGGTGATGCACCGGCTCCGACGCCACGACGGCGAGTATCGCCACATGGTCGCCCGTGCCGTCCCCCTGATCGGCGACGACGGCTCGGTCGTGGAGTGGTTCGGCGTGCACACCGACGTCGACGACCAGGAGCGGGCCCACGAGGCGATGCGCCTGGCCAAGGAGGCCGCCGAGGCCGCGACCCGGGCCAAGGGCGAGTTCCTGGCCAACATGAGCCACGAGATCCGCACGCCGATGAACGGCGTCCTGGGGATGACCGAGCTGGCCCTGGACACCGAGCTCACCGCCCGCCAGCGCGAGTACCTCGAGCTGGTCAAGTCGTCGGCCGACGCCCTGCTGACGGTGATCGACGACATCCTCGACTTCTCCAAGATCGAGGCCGGCAAGCTCAAGCTGGAGCCGATCCCCTTCGCCCCCCGCGAGCTGGTCACCGACGCCCTGCGGTCGCTGGCGATCAAGGCACACCAGAAGGGCCTGGAGCTGGCCTGCCGGATCGCCCCGGACGTCCCCGGCTCGCTCGTCGGCGACCCCGGCCGGCTCCGCCAGGTGCTGCTCAACCTGGTCGGCAACGCGATCAAGTTCACCGAGCGCGGCGAGGTCGTCGTCACGGTCGAGCCCGACCCCGAAGGCCCTTCGCCGGCCTCGCTCCGCTGCTCGGTCTGCGACACCGGGATCGGCATCCCCCCGGAGAAGCGGGCGGCGATCTTCGTCCCTTTCGAACAGGCCGACGGCTCGACCACCCGCAAGTACGGCGGGACCGGCCTGGGCCTGACCATCTCCACCCGGCTGATCGAGATCATGGGCGGGCGGATCTGGGTCGAGGAGAATCCCGGCGGCGGCAGCGTCTTCCGCTTCACCGCCCGACTCGAGCCGGATCAGGGGGGACCGCCGGCCTCGCCGGTGTCCGACCCGATCATCCTCGACGGCCTCCGCATCCTGATCGTCGACGACAACCGGACCAACCGGATGATCCTGGAGGAAGTCCTCTCGCAGTGGGGCTGCCGCCCGGTGGCCGTCCCCGACGCGTCAGAGGCCCTCGTCACGCTGGGCCGGGCGGCCGACCGGGGCGAGCCGTTCCCCCTGGTCCTGCTCGACCGGATGATGCCGGAGATGGACGGCTGCACCCTGGCCCGGCGGATCAAGGACGACCCCCGGCACGCCGCGACCCGGATGATGATGCTCACCTCGGGCGGCCCCGACGACTCGGGACGCTGGGCCGACCTGGGCATCGGCGCCTGGCTGGCCAAGCCGGTCCGCCAGTCGGAGCTGCTCGAAGCGATCCTCGACCTAATCGGCCAGTCTACCGGCCCCACCTTCGGCCTCCCGACTTTCTCGCGTCGGGCCGTGGTGCCGAGGGCGGCCAGGCCGCTGCGGATCCTCCTGGCCGAGGACCAACCGATCAACCAGAAGGTGGCCGCCCGGATGCTCCAGGCGCGGGGGCACGACGTGACGATCGTCGGCGATGGCCGCGCGGCGCTGGCGGCGCTGGCCTCGGGGCGCTTCGACATGGCCCTGATGGACGTGCAGATGCCCGAGATGGACGGGTTCGAGGCCCTGGCGGCGATCCGTGACCGCGAGCGGCTCGAAGGGGGGCACCTGCCGATTGTCGCCCTAACCGCCCACGCCATGGCCGGCGACCGCGAGCGCTGCCTGGCCGCCGGCTTCGACGGCTACCTCTCCAAGCCGATCCAGGGCGCCTCGCTGGCCCAGGCCATCGTCGCCCTCGACTTGCCGGATGCCGCCGACCGGCCCGAGCCGGCTCGCCCGGCCTTCGCCGAGGAGGATGCCCTGAAAGGTTTCGGCGGCGATGAGCCATTCCTCCGCGAGATCCTCGGGATGTTCCTGGAGGACGGCCCCAGGCTCCTGGCCGAGGTCCGGCAGGGGATCGCCTCGGGCGAGGCCGCCCGGCTGAGGATCCTCGGCCACACCCTGGCCGGCTCGGCGGCCCATTGCGCCGCCCCCGGCGTCGTCGAGGCCGCCCGGAAGCTGGAGGCGGTCGCCAGGTCGGGCGACCTGGCCGGCGCCGTCGAGGTCGAGCAGGCCCTCGGCGACGCCTTCGGCCGCTTCCGCGAGGCCCTCGACGCCTCCCGGTTCGCCCCGGCCCGGGCCTGAGACGGCCCCCCTCGCCCGGGCGGCCATCGGGACCGGCCGATCGGAGCGCGATCGGGAGCCCTCCGAGGCCGACCCCACCGCTCGGCCCGATGAATCGGGCGGGGGTTAACAAATCTTCAAGGCTTGGGCCGGCCCGTCGCGTTAGATTAGGACCGGTCGGGCCGTCGAGGACCCCGAGCGGGTGCCCCTCGACGGCCGGGCCGACCCACCCCGAGGCGGCGTCCGGCGATGACACAAGGAGCGGCGAACGGCCCGGTCCCGGCGGCGAGCCCGGCGGGGCTCTCGGTCCTGCTGATCGACGACGACGTCGAGCTCGGCGAGTTGATGCAGGAGTTCTCCGAGCGCCGGGGGCATCGACTCGAAGCGGTCCACGACGGCCGTCGCGGGCTGAGCCGGGCCCTCGGCGGCCAGCATGACCTGATCCTGCGGACGTGATGATGCCGGGACTCGACGGCCTGGAGGTCCTCCGCCTGGTCCGCCGCCAGAGCGAGGTCCCGGTCATCATGCTCACCGCCAGGACGGCCCAGATGGACCGGGTCGCCGGTCTCGACGCGGGGGCCGACGACGACCTCCCCAAGCCGTTCGGGCCCGAGGAATTGCTCGCCAGGATCCGCGCCGTGCTCCGCCGGTCCAAGGCCGCGCCCCAGGCCAGGCCCGAGGCGTTGGGAGTCGGCGGGGTCCGGCTCGATCCGGCCTCGCGCGAGGCCTGGGCCGATGGCCGGAAGCTGGAGACGACCTCGATCGAGTTCGACCTCCTGGAACTCCTGGTCCGCTCGGCCGGCCGGATCATCCCGCAGAGGCCGAGGCGGACCGAAGGGGCCCTCGACGGCCGACGGCCCGCCGCCCTCCGAGTTCGGCGGCGTCCTGACGACGATCCCCGCCGACGGCGGCCCCCGGCTCCTGATCGTCGTCCCACCCATGAAGCGCGGCGGGTCCGACTTCCTGCCGTATTACCTCTGGATCGTGCTGGTGATCGTCCTCCTCGGCTACGCCCTGGCGGTCCACCTGGCCCGCCCCTTGCGCAAGCTCCGCCTGGCCGTCGACGCCTTCGGCCGGGGCGACCTCGCGGCGCGGACCAACTCCCGCCGCCGCGACGAGATCGGCGAGCTCGCCCGAGCCTTCGACCGGATTGCCGGGCGGATCGAGACCCTGATGGCCGCCGAGCGCCGGCTGTTGCAAGACGTCTCGCACGAGCTGCGGTCGCCCCTGGCCCGGCTCGGCTACGCGATCGAGCTCGGCCGAGGCGGCGACCCCGGCAAGGCGATGGACCGGATCAAGCGCGACGTCGACCGCCTCTCCGGCCTCGTCGGCGAGCTCCTCCAGCTCACCACCGCCGAGGGCGACCCCCAGGCCAGGGTCTTGCAGGGAGTCGACTTCGAGGAGTTGCTCGGCGACCTCGCCGAGGACGGCGACCTGGAGGCGAGGGCCAAGGGTTGCCGGGTCCTCGCCCGGCTCGACCCGGCCCCCCCATTCTCCGGCGACCGCGAATTGCTCCGCCGGGCTTTCGAGAACGTCCTTTGCAACGCGATCCGCCATGCCCACGACGGCACCACCATCACGCTCGACCTCCGTACCGAGCCCGGCCTGATCCGCGTCGCCGTCCGCGACCACGGCAACGGGGTCCCCGAGGAGGCCCTTGGCCGGATCCTCGACCCCTTCTTCCGCGTCGACGACGACCGGAGCCGGGCCAGCGGAGGCGTCGGCCTCGGCCTGGCGATCGCCCGGAGGGCCGTCGACCTCCACCACGGCCGGATCTTCGCCGAGGACGCCGGGCCCGGCCTCCGGGTCGTCGTCGAGCTGCGCACGGATGGGACGAGCTGGAAAATAAATGATTTTAAGACAGGCGAAAATCATGCTTGCTGTTCATAAGTTTTAATTTATGCTATAATATACATATTAATTATAAATAACTTAATTTTATATAAAACGGAGTTTTCAGTTCTGGCCGAATTGGAGCAACTCTCCTCGCTCAGCACGTCCTTCCATTGGGCGGGCGGGCTGAAATTTTTCTAAATTGGCTTGCAGCGAGGTGGGTACTCGGTTAATGTGCCCGCAGCCCGAACGTTCAACGTGGAACACACACAAATAAAGAAACCGCCCATCGTTCCTATGAAAAGGACGATGCGATTGGATTCTCATAACGAATTATCGCTTCGATATAATATCGAGCGATGCACCACGGAAAATCTTTGACAAGGCACGGAACTCTATTGGAATTATCATTCATGAGGGGTTTGGTCAACGATTGATGTAGCGGCAAGCTGCCATCTGGGCTAGATTTGCGGCCAATTCACCGAATTTGTCCGGTAAAATGGACCTTCCGGTCAGAGCCGATTCGAAGCCTAAATCCTGCCCTACATCAATCATTGACCACACCCTTCATGAGCAGCACCGTTTCTTCGTCGACAGAGACTTCGGGCGGTCATCGCGGCCTTGTGGCTCGGAAGCTAGTATTCATTACACTTGGTTTCACTTTGACATTGTCCTCTCTAATTATTGGATACCATCGCTTCTCGCCCGGGATCTTTCGTGTCATGACTACCTTCCTGCCGGGAGAGCGGCTCGTGGTCGAAGCGTCCAACGCGCCGATTGGTCGAGTCCAGGCCGGCAGCGAGGCGATCGTGCGATATAGGCTGAGCAATCGATCGGGTCGCCAGATCAAGCTCGTTGGGGCGACAACTAGCTGCTCATGCACGATGGTAGAGAATCTGCCGATGATTTTAGCCGCATCCATGACCAAGGAGCTGACGGCGAAGGTCGACGTGCCCGAAGGTAAAGCCGATATCACGGGTTCGATCCAGATTTACACAGATGAACCTTCGATCCCGGTGATCAACTTGACATACACAATTCGGATCGCTCAAACTGCGACTTCGCATTGACGTCGGTCCGAGGGGATTCACGGCTATGCCGTAGGATGTGGCGTTGTTTCGCGTCTCTATGCTTGCTTACCTATTTCAACGAGGCACATCATGCGTCTGCTCTGCAAGGCCGCTTCCTTGACCTTCTTCACGTTGGCGCTCGCGTTGGGCACCATGGGCATCGTGACCACAGCCCAAGCGCAGGTCGCCGCGACCTGCCCACAGGCCACGAACACCGAGGGGAATCTCGTATGTCCCTATCAGGCTTGCGGTTTCCTCGGACTCAAGTCCTGCCAACATGTCATTGTTTATGATGCAAACGGCACTTTCGTCAACGAATATTGCGATTGTCGTTGACAAGGATTTCGTCACGCCTTGCGGTGAGACTTTTCTCTCCCCGTAAGGCGTGACAGCGGCGTCGAATCGATTTCGGGAGCGAGGGTAGTGATGAGCCGAAACGGCATTGTCGTGTTCGCCCTTTTCTGGATGCCGTCGCTTGCGTCGGGGGACGATGAGGCGAAGGCCCGCTTCCAAAATGAGTATCCCGAAGCGGCGAAGAAGCTTGAGCAAAGATTCTCCCAGGTAAAAGGCTCAGGGGTTTTGACGGACTCGCGGGTCAAGGCGACTCATCCCCTCTCTCGCCAGGTGGCAAAGTTCGCCGCCGATCACGAACACGAAAAAGTCAAGCTAGAACGGGTCATCCCCGGGGCCGGGAAGGCTCAGAAGCTGGAAATCGTCTATTGCGCCGGCCCGGGGACGTTGTTCTACCTGACGCGAGCGCCCGGTGCCAAAGAGTTCACTGTTGAGGGGATCAACGCGAACGGTGCAGACAAGGCGGCCTATAACACGCTTTTCCGGCGCTTCCTCAGGGCGAATTATGCGATCACGGGCGTGCCAGTGACCGTGCTCATGAACCGCCCCGGTTATCGCCTCCAGGACGCCGAGAAGATCGTGAAGGATGGCCGATCGCTGATGAGAGTCGTCTTCGATTTCGACAGCAACGGTTCGAAGAACATGGTGACGGCGGTCTTCGACCCATCGGCGGGCTGGCCCCTCGTGTCAAGTGAATATCGAATGGCCAGGAAAGCCAGACAGAAGACCGAGTCCTCCAACACAAAGCCCTCCTGGCTGACGGTCGCGGCGGATGTTGAATATGGCGAGCCTCTCGATGGTTATGCCATGCCACGTCGGGTCATTTTTCACGAACCGGACCACGAAACTTTGACCTGTGAGTTCCTCGGATGGTCGTTCAAGCCGACCCCGATCGAAGAGTTCGGCATGGCTTACTTCAACATGCCCGATCTGGTTTCTTCGGCCAATCAACCGAAGTACACGCTCCCATACTGGCTTGCCGCAGCTACTTCAATCGCCCTCGTCCTGGGCATAGCCTTCTGGCGGATCGGACGTCGGAGTGCCATCTCTTGATGCGGCATCGCCCGATCGCCCCAAACCATGCCTGATCGCCTTTCGGGAATAAATGAAGGAGTAGCAAATGGTTTTTCGAGCAATCAGAATGCTCGCCCATCCTTCTTCGCGCACCCGGAGACTAAGAGGGGATGCGATCGCAGGCGATCGAAGGGGGTTCACA
>JAABUK010011304.1_pt1 | contig 11662 bp, 17 predicted proteins | sample 5559141 | NCBI WGS metagenome assembly JAABUK01 (sample SAMN10711869, study PRJNA513367) | rock metagenome | isolation source: Antarctica rocks | place: Antarctica: Victoria Land, Pudding Butte nord | collected 2016-01-03 | reverse complement strand
TGCTCGGCGGGGCGGCAGGACATCACTGACAGCGAGCGCCGCCGGTGCCGCGAGGCAAGCGGCGGGCCGGGCCAGCACCCGGCTGCAGCCCACCTGTGCGGCGAGGGCGTGTGGTCCCTTGAGAAAATGGGTGGGGTGGAGCCGCCCCAGGACCACACACAAAGGGGGGGCGAGCCCCCATAACCTCAGCGAACCGCACAGGTGCTTGTCAGGAGCCCGCGGGCCCGCGGGAGCGCGCACCACAAAAGCACAAGCGATCAGTCCGTAGGGCCAATGCCAAGAAAAGCTGAACTACACCACAAAAATCAAACCACAGCCTGCAAATAAAACCAAAACCCACACCAGCATGGTCAAGCAGGTGGGATTGCCTTCCATGCCAGATTTGGAGCCATAATGCAGTGCATGCATAAAGCGTCATGAACGCCTGCAGCTGGCTGTCGGTGGCCAATTAGCATGAAGAGGGACGAATAGCAGCTTTTGTCCATGCTCAAAGAGCTCCTGACCAAGCGGCGTTCTGAACATACCACCCACTTGCATGTAGAGCTCTGTAAACCTCTAGTCCGGAAACGAATGCCAAATTCCAAAGGCGAAGCATGCACCGCCATGCTCCTTGCCCGCCACATGGGCGCACTCATTCCCATTGACCAGGGCCGTTCAAGACTTTGATCGGTTGGCCAGCATCAATGAATACACGATGCACGGGCCGAATATCATGACCAGCGCCAGGCGAAGGTCATGGGAAAACGGGATGTTGCCAAGGAGCAGCTCTCCATACTTGACTACTGCTGCGCCTGCATCGAGGCAGCGTGGTATGTCACCATTCGGCTTGAGGGTCATGCACACCACAAACGGGGTAAGCAGACATGCATTGCAGTGTTCATGCTGCCTGATGACCAGCGCCTTACCTGCAAAGGACACGGCGGCTAGCCTGAGGAGAAAATCTGCCTCGCCGTAGGTCGAGTTCTGTTCAGGTGTCTCATCTGCCGGCGAGGCCTGCTGGTCCTGCTCTGTCGCTGAAGCGCGTTGCCGCTGCCTCCCGGCCCGACACCCTGCGCGCACAAGTTGACGGCACCATCATGTCGCCGCCCTCGCCTCCTTTCAGTCATGCAGCGCCTTGCACGCGTCCATGAACAAGTCAGCATCTTACCGTTCGACTGTTGCCTCAGCCACGCCTGGCCGTGGCTGGTACTGTGGACTGTCTGCGTGCCTGCCGAGCAACGCGCATGCCGCACATGTTCAGCATATGGGCTCAGAGGGACCACGCAGCGGTGGCAGACCAAGCGGCAATCACTGCCGTATGGCGCAGACAGTTGCCTAAGCCTCACCAGGTGCTGCGCGAGAGCTGAAAGCCGGGGTCCATCGCAACCTGCAGGTGCACTCGACCGGCTGTTGCAAGCCTGACAGCGGACACGTGGCGAGCATCGTGACGTTCATGTTGAGGCTGCACGATCTGCGGAATGCACCTGAGATTGACAATGAGGAATGAGCTCCGATTCTTGCTGATCATGCACCAAGAGCATGCATTTGATCATCATCAATGCTGTGCACGCTGCGCCACTGCATTGCAGCCGACTCCAAACAGAGCTGCCGATCTGCTGACCATCAGTTGACCGGTACAGGTGCACAAGCAATAAGGCCACTTGAATTTTGAACCCAGATGGCGCTGTCTTCAGCAAGGTTGCGCTGCCAGGCGTGCGTTAGGTTGGGGTGTATATGCAGAAGTCGAGCTTTGCAATACAGTATCCATTGACTGCGGCTTGCGGCTTTGCCTGCACGACCAAGCACTGGGCGTGGCGCCGTGCGGCGTTGCGCCGCTGGCAGATGCAAGGAGGCTGGCGAAGGTACCAGGACAGGAACGGCAGGGACCCATGGAAAGCCGGGAAGAGGCCGCAAGTCAGGCGTCTGCAAGTGCCGCAAGGCTGTCGACAGAAGCTCACCCTCGGCTGTCCCGTCCTCGACCGGCTGCTGCGGGGCGGCATCCCGACAGGGCTCATTACCGAGCTCGCAGGCGCGGTTTTGACAGATCTACTCCTTCAACGCAGCATTACAGCTTGCATGCTTGAATTTGTGTCCCACTGGCGCGTGCAGGACGATGCGACCACTGCAAACAACCTTTCCAAGGGCGTTCCTTTCAAACTGCAGGCGAGGCAGCAGCAGCCAAGACGCAGACATGCCTGCAGCTGCTGCTCAACGCGCAGCTGCCGCTGCGCGAGGGCGGCTTCGACGGCAGCGCGCTGTGAGCCATTCTCATGCACTTTGCATTCGCACCTGTCGCCCTTGATCAGGACCTTTCGTGATCATGGGGTCAGGACGGCCTGTCACTCCGCGCTCCAGCTGTAAGGGTGAACACCTCCGCAATGGCGCAGGTACATCTACACAGAGGGGAATGCGCCGCTGTCCCGCCTGCAGCAGCTGGTGGACGCCCGCGGGTGGGGCGGGTGAGCATGTGGGTGTGCACTCCAAGTGTGCAGCCGGTTTCCGATTGATGTTACTTGTTTCACGTGTTGCTTGTTCCAAGATACGGACAAGGAAGCCTCGCACGTTCTTGGCCCAGTGCTGCAGTGCCTGGCCGCAGGGACCCGGAGGTGCTGCAGCGCATCATCGTCCGGCAGGACGTGCACACCGGCCGCCACCTGCTGGACGTGCTGCACCAGGTGCTTGTGCCACTCTCTGATTGCCAACTACGACACATACACCAGTTGGTTTGCCTCGAAGTGAAGGACATAGCGCCACTGCCGATGCAGCACAGGGCAGTTGAGCCTTCATTTTGGTACGCAAGACCTTGCATCGCAAATGGAAATGCTGAGTTGGCCTGCGTGACCGCAGGCGCAGCCGCTGCTGGCAGAGCCTGTTGGCGGGAAGCGGGTCCGCCTGCTGATCGTTGACTCAGTCGCCAATGTGTTCCGGGATGTGGGCGACAACGCCGGCGTGCGCCAGTATGCTGCCCGCAGCGATATGTTCTTCCAGGTGAGGGTTGTCATTGGCACCGGATTTCCCGAAGCTTCACAATTCTGTTTCCATTCCACAAGAAAACAGGCACTGGATTTGCCGGAGCTTCACCACTCTGTTCCCATTCCCCAATGCACCTGGCATGCTGTTTGAAGCAGCCCCGGCGGGTAGGCTCGCACACAGCGAATTGATACTGGGGGTCCAGACGCTTCAGCAGAGACGAGGCACACAGATGCGGCAAGGGATGCTGCCTGCCCGGCGCAGGTGTCAGCGCTGCTGCGGTCGTATGCGCACACGTACAGCCTGGCGGTGGTGGTCACCAACCAGGTGACGGACGTGTTTGACCTCGACGCGGACCTGCCCACCAAGAAGGTGGGCCTACTGAGCAGTCTCGATCTCAGAAGGCGTTCCTTGTGCCAACGGTGTAGTGCCTGGCGGCGTGCCCATGCTTGGCAGCCCGTCGAAGCTCAGCTCGGTTGGCACATAAGCCAAATCGGTCGAGAGGCACATACAGAAAGTTGCAGCAAAGGCCAGGGTCGCTCAAGCCAGAAAGAGGAGATGGGGATTCCACAGAACACAAATTGCTGATCGAAAACCAAAACGTGTGCTGCCGCAGGCGGGCGCGACGGGGGGCCTGGACTTGATGACGTCGGGGCGGGAGGTGCTGCCGGCGCTGGGCCTGGCGTGGGCCAACTGCGTCAACCAGCGCATCTTCCTGGCGCGCTGCCAGACGGCCCACAGCGGCGGCGGCGTGCTGCGCCAGATGCGCGTCGTCAACAGCCCCTACCTGCCGCAGGGCCAGCGCTACTATGTCGTGGAGCAAGCCGGCGTGCGGGGCCTCAGCAACGCGGAGCTGCAGTACGCCAGCACGGCGCCGGCCGCCGCCGCCAACGTGCCGGCGCACGTCAGCCTGCAGGCCGGCGTGCAGTGGCCCAGCGGCGCGGAGATGCAGCACTTTGGCGCAGTGGAGGTGCCGCCGGGTGTGGCGCATGCGCTGCCGCCGGACGCCGCCGCAGCCCTGCCGTTGGTGCCAGCCCCAGCCTTCAGCAACGGCGGCGTGTTTTGCAGAGAGGAGCCGGACACCACTGCCGCCGCGCACGGCTTCAGCAGCGGCGGCAGCAATGCGGGCGCGTGCTCGGAGGGCTTCGCCCACCAGCTCGTCAGCAGTGGCGGCGCAGCAGCAGCACATGGAGCACCTGAGGCTGCAGAGTCCCGCATCAGCGACGGCATCGCAGGAAAGCGGCACTGCGGCAGTCGGGGTGCTTTGGAGCCGATCCAGGGCCATGCCGCCGCTTCAGACAGACTAACGAGTGGGGGCAGCGTGTCGGTGTCGGTGCAGCCGTGCTGAATCAGCTGCGCAGGTCGTTGTGCAGTGCTCGTGGCAGATGACTTGAACAAGAGTGTTACTGTTTTGTGACCTCACATGTATGTAAGCCTGAACGCGGTTCGGACATCATTCATTCAGTGGCCGCAAGGGCTCCCTTGTCTGTTCACCTTCTAGCTAGTCACACAAACAGTTGCAAGCGTCACTGAATTTACACAACAACATCAAAGGATATGCAGCACCTTGACAGTTTCAATCTTTCTACACACAGGGGCTACAAAATTGATGAACAGGTGCATGATGGAACATCATATGAAACTCCGGCTTCCTCATGAAGGGATCGTCGGGTCCCGGATGATCTGTGGCTCGAAGTCGGGCTGCACGAATTCGTTGAGCAGCTCGGCATACATGTCGTAGCGCGCCGTCAGCCGGAAGCCCCAGCTGTCCTTCACTTGCCTGTGCACATACGAGCGATGCCGTTAATTCATGCCACTTCACACAAGTCATGCAGTCGGTGGTCTTCCAGCATGGTGCGTGCATCTGAGAGCAGCAACGCCCAGGTACAACAAAAATAACAGCGCAGCCTGGACAAAACAGGCAGGCAAATTGGCATGCATGCGAATCTGACGTAGCAGGCTTCAGTGGCGATGGAACGCGACAGCAGCAGCGCACCTGCACAGGTTCAGGTCGAGGTCTGCGACGAGCAGCCCGTCTGTCGTCCGCGCCAGCGCCGGCGTGCGGCTCGCGTCAGGCGCTGCAAAGTAGCTCGACCCGTAGAAGTGGCCGAACGACTGCAGGACAGTAGTTGCTCCATCATCAAAGGCAACAGCCCACTTCAGATGGGTCGCAGGTGACAGAGGAGCACTGCAGGTGTCTCAAAACCTTACTGTAAACCCCGCTTTGAGCTCAGCAGAGCCAGCTGGCAAGAGGTACCTTGTGGGCGGGCTTGCCATCGCCGGAGGTGAACTCGTTGGGGAAGGTCTCCGTGCCGACGCGGTTGACGGCGCCCACATAGTACGAGTTGGCGATCGCAGCGTTGCGCGCCTCCAGGCCCCACATCGGCTCGCTGAGCTCGCCCACTGTCGCCGACCTGTTCACAAGCGTCAGAATGGATTTTGTGCGTGTGTGCGTACCGATATACTCCATGCACAGGGCAACATTGCTGGGCTCTACGCACAGTGCTGCATGACGCATTGACAGGATCTTTCGCAGGGGCAGCAACACCTCTTCTCTGGGAGCGCATTTAGTGTCTCACGGGTTGAAGACGATCTCTGCGCCGTTGAGGCCGAAGGCCATCCAGTTGAGTGGGTGGTGTCGCCCGTAGCAGATGTTCACCCCGATCTTACCGAACTCCGTCTCAAAGACCGGGTGCCCGGTGTTGCCCTCCATGTAGTATGTGGACTCGTTGAAGTCCCCCACCCGCGGTACGTGGTTCTGCATGAGGTCTCATCTACAATAGTCGTGAGAAGCATGATGCGAGAACACACTGCAGAGCATCGGATGTTTTGAGGTACAGGCATGCAGTGCTCCAGCACAGAGGAGCAACTATGCAGCACCTTCCGGTGCATGCCGATGATGTTGCCGTGGTTGCCAAACACCACCGCCGTGTTCCAGATGACATCTCCATGCGCCTCGTCACGTTCCAAAATCGGGCTGACAATGACCTGCGATATGACACATAATCCGACCTGTGGGCTTAATTTGGATCTGGTGTCTGATCGCAATCAGTAACTCTCCCAGCAAGCTGTGCACTAATACGCGCAAAAGCTGACTCACCATGTTGTGCTTCTTTGCGAGCCGCTGCATAAGCACTGCCGAGGGGCCTGTTTCAGCGGGCTCTGCGAATTCGCACCACTGCCGCTCTCTGGTACAGAACGCAAAGGGCTGCATGAAAGAAGTCAAAAATTCGTGCACAAACAGGTCGGCCAGGGGTGGCTGCATGGACAGGGATTCGCCACTGCTAATGCAATGTAGCATTACACCACCATGTGGCATGCGATTCACGCAACAGCGAGCACCCACCATTGTCCAGGCCTCTTGCAGGCATAGCACGTTGACCTTTGCCTTCGCCGCCAGCTCAATCACATCTGTGATGCGTTCATGTAGCGCCTGCAAAGTGCCGGCAACACCGGAGTGAGCGCAGGGCCACCTCCGCTGCACATCAGAGGCTTTGGATGTCCAAACTCCGTCGAGGAACCCCTGCATGTGGTGCTCTGAAGTGCGTGCATCATCCAACGCATTCGCATCATGCCTGCAGCTGCTTGGCGTACGGCGCCGTAGTCGGCTCCACGATGGCATTCTGCACCAGCGCCGTCCGCACAACGCGCGGTGGCCGGAGCTGCTCCTTCGCCGCTGAGAAACCGTAGGCCTGCAGGTCCAGCTTCTGCACAGCCGCGGCGGCATACAGCACTTCCGGCAACTCCAGCTGGCGCACCAGGCCGCCCGCATTGTGGCCGTACAGCACCCGCCGCGCCTCTGCCAGCTTTTCCAGCGGCACGTATTGCTGCAAGTACCACGATGATGTCATTACACTGGTGCAGAGCGATGTGGAATGCTTCTAGGATTTGCAGCGCCGGATGCCTTGCCTGCGCAGCAGCCAAGCTCACCTCGAGCAGGCGTTCGAGGCTCTCGAATCCGGCGAGAGTCGCCTCTGGATGCGCTGCATCTCCGGCGACGCTGCCATTGCCGCTTTCACTTTTCACAGAGGTCATGCTTGGATGCTTGGATGCTTGAGTGAACTCCTCTTCTCGCAAACACCACCTTGCCGAGGTGTTTCCGGTGATTTACCTCAGTACAGTTGAACTTGCTGGGATGTACAAGGTGGTGCAATCCAGGACCTGCCTGTGCTGTGCCCGAGAACGAAGGCACACGTGCAGCTGCATGCTGACGTCAGACGTTGTCAGACAGCGCGGCTTCAGCACAGAGCGCAGCAACATTAATAGATAATTGCTCGCCACAGAGGCCTTGAGCACCATGCGGAGGTGTTGACGTGGGAAAGTGTGCGGCATGCGGTCACTGTTGGCAGCGTTCGCGCTGCTGCTCCTGGTAATTCGGACAGACTGCGACACGAAAAGCATCTTGTCACCTGTGCAGGCGCAGCAGGCTGGGCCTTGCACATTGTGTTACAGTACTCACTGCAATCTGAGCTATATTTGCTGGTGTCTGATTGCTTTGTAACACTCCCACAGGTACCGGCGGCGCGCAGCCAACTGGACGCCGAATGGAGGTGAGCGGCTGCCTCGCGCCGTTGTATGCTGGCCAACCATATTCATCGTCTGATTATTACGAAATGTGCAACATGTGATGCAGTCCTGACACGCCTGGACGGTCTGTCATGCAGTGACGCGGCGGCAGGCTGGCGGACGGAGCGGCGTGAGCAGGTGGGCAACTACCACCGCAGACGGGGTTGTTGCAATTCAAAATGACAGGAGAATGCAGCATGACTGCCGTGCGACCGCCAGACGATCACAAACCAGTCGGCGGACGATGTGCGAGTGGTGCCGTGAGCAGGGGTATTGCACGCTCTATGGAACCGCGGGCCACAGGGCAGACAAGGACGCCCTGGACCGGCCCAACAACACACGAGCGCAGCCGGTGGCGGGCGATGTGTATCGCACGCTTCAGGAGGTCTGCCCGCAGCTGACCGCTGAGAATGGCGGCGCGACCGGCCGCTACTGCTGCGATGACCGCCAGATTCACGATCTGTTCACAAAGGTGGCCTTGCTTGTATCAGAATATCCATTTGCATCTACTTGTTCTGAAAACGTGAGACATGCAGGGGCTGCGGCAGCTGGAGGCGCCTGACTCGAGACGCTTGTGCGCTGCAGATCCAGATTGGCAGCATATTCCTTGTGGGTTGCCCCGCATGCGCACACAACTTCAAGCACTTCTTCTGCGAGCTCACCTGCTCGCCAGACCAGTCGACGTTTGCAAACGTGACAGCCGTGCAGGCGGCGGCAGACACAAAAGAAACTGCAGTGGCAGAGGTGCGAAACTCCACTGCTTTGACTGACGGCTACTTTGCACGTTGCCTTGGGAGTGATAATCTCAATGACTGGCCTGCGTTTTCTGCACTTGCAGGTTGACTACTACATCAGCGACTCCTTTGGGGAGCACTTCTACAACTCTTGCAAGGCAAGTTCTGCCTTGAACTGGAGCAATGCCACAATGGAACTTTGGCACTGTGTTTGCATGCTGCACAGGTCTTGGCATAGCTGTGCAAGCAAGCAACACTGCTGTCAGATCTGTCTTTGTGTGTACAGGATGTAATTTATCCTATCATGAGCCAGAAAGCCATGACATTTGTGGGCGGAGGCGCCCGTAACTTCAGCGAGTGGTTTGCATTTTTGGGATTAGTCAAGGTACGACTACACATGTCTTCCTGAGCTGCCACTCTTGGTACCTGATCGGTTGTTCGAGTACTATGACCGGGCAACAGTAGCTCAATTCCGGCTCAACAGTGACTCAACGGCGACGGCTCATCATCTCGTTGATGCCGTGCCATGCAGGACAAACGCTTTCCCAAGACCGGGTCGCCCTTCCAGATGGACTTCCCAGGGGAGGACAGGACGCCGAGCGGCATGGCGCCGCTAAACAGCAGCATCCCCACCTGCTGGGACGCGGCGCAGCGCTGCTCCTGCGGCGACTGCCCGGACGCTCCGCGGTGCACCCCGGTGAGTTGGCTCTGGCGGGCAGTGGCTATGTCCATTCTGCCATGGTCCGTCTGCTTGTCAGTTCTGCATGTGCTGCAGGTGTGTGTCCAATCGCAGCACTTACGGCAAACGACACCCAACTTGATTGCATCGCGGTGGACAGGTGCCGCCGCTGCCAGAGCCGGAGCCGCCAGGATGCAGCGCGCTGGGGCTGCCGTTCTTGCGATGCTCGGACCTGGGCTTTGCTGCGATATGGCTGTGGACCATGGCGGCGCTGTACTGGGCCTTTGCCACGCCAAAGGTGCGGCCTGCGTTGCGACGCATGATGCAAGATATCTGATGGAGCGCATGGTCCGAGCGCCAAAGCATGTTCAGGGTTGATGTTGTTTCCTGCAGGCAGACAGCGCACGCAACTGAGCCACATGCAATCGCAAGAGCATGTTCTTCTGTCCGCTGCGTGACCGCTCAGTCCTCTTTGGCTGCAGGGCCGCAGCATCATGTTTGGGGCGCCAATGGGTGTCTCGGAGAGCGGGGCGCTGATGGAGTCGCTGCTGCCGCCCTGGGCGGTCAAAGAGGAGGGCAGCGGCAGCGGCGGCTTGTTTTCTGACGAGGAGACGAGTGCGCCGGCAGCTGTGCAGCAGCCATGGGCGCGGGCCCGCCTGAGCGCCTGGTACCGCCGGCAGGTGCAGACGGCTGGCTGCATCACTTCATGAGAAAACGTGACTAGGTTGTGGGCCACTTGCACTTGGGAGCGCTGTTTGCGGTGAGTGGCAACGCCCCTGTCGACTGCGGCTGCCTTTGAAGGTGACAAAAACGAATAACAGCCAACCCAGTATTGTCTCATCCCATCCTGCGGCAGGGGCAGTACTGCGCCGAGCGGCCTGTCAGGGTGCTGGCGGTGTGCGCGCTGGCGGTGGCGCTCGCAGCGCTGGGCCTGCTGCGGCTGCACGTGGAGACGAACCCGCAGCGCCTCTGGGTCGGCTCCCGCTCCCAGGCGCTCGCCGAGAAGCAGCACTTCGAGGTGTTCTGCAGGCTGGCTTCTGATCTTCGGTGCATTTCACTTATCTTGGCAGAACTCTTGATGCCCTGTCGAGTCGTCCACCGTACCAGAGCTCTGCGGAGTCGGGCACAGTCTGCATCCCCTGCTCATCTGCGTCCTCCTGGTTGCGCAGCAAGCCTTTGGGCCATTCTACCGCATCGAGCAGCTGCTGCTGACAACGAAGCCGGGCGGTGCGGGGCGGTATACCACCCCAGACGGGCTGCCGGCCATCCTGACGGACGCCAACATCGAGCTGCTGTTCGACCTCCAGTCCGAGGTGGACGCCCTGGTGGCTCACACGCCGGTGCGCTCCCGGCTCTGCATCCTCACGTGCTTCGTGACGTTGCTGACCTCGATGCTGGATCAGCAGCGATTGCAGCAAAGCGTATTCAACATTCTTGCATGTGTCTTCACCTGCCACATCCATAGCTTAGTGGATGCGCAATGGTGCACTAGCCCTGAACATGCCATCTGTCCTAAGAGCCCAAAGCCACCTTAGCCGCAAGGTGCCAATTTACGCAACGAACTGCTGTCTGGCGCAGGGAGGGGGCAATGCGACGCTGCAGGACGTGTGCTACAAGGCGTTTGCGGGGGGCGAGTGCGTGACGCAGAGCCTGCTGCAGTACTGGCAGATGGACAGACGCACGTACGAGAAGGGGGACGCCGCCACGCGCGCGCGCCTGTCGCCCGACTACTGCATCGGCCACTGGTCCACCGCCTGCCGCGGCGCCTACGGCGGCCCTCAGGTGTGTAGTGCTTTGGTTTTCCCAGATGTTCCAGGGACTGTATCAGGGCACAGTGACTGTCCTCCGGCCTTCGTGGTGCTGCTCATGATGCGGCCGGTCTCAGGCAGCAACTTTGCCTTGACTTGGGTATTCTTTGCGATCCCCCTCTCGGGCAGGATAGAACGCCTACAGCACAGTGTTAGCTCTTGCGCTGAGCCTCGTGGCGCGATCGTACAGGACCCCAAGACGGTGCTGGGAGGTTTCCCGACGGGCGACCGCTTCCGCAACTACACAGCCGATGCCTCCACCTTCGTGGTCACGTACCTTCTGGACAGCACCGCCGCCAACAGGTACCAACGTGCTGATTCCGGTCAAGAATCACATCTGTGCATCTGTGACCTTGCAGGATGCAGTCACCTGCTTGTTCCATATGTATGCCCCTGTCAATATCTTTCACGTCGCTCTTCGCAGGGAGGCAGCAGAGGCATGGGAGAAGGCGTTCCTGAAGCTGGCAAAGGGACGCCTGTCGCGCCTGGTGCATGAGGGCGGTCTGCGCCTGGCCTTCAGCGCTGAGCGGTCTGTGGCTGACGAGCTGGCCCGGGTGAGCGCGCTGCAGCGTTGCAGCGCATCGCCAAACCATCGTCGTGTTGCCGTGCGCTGCTTGGTCCTTTGTTGCATTGTGATGATGTGCCGACTGTGGCCCGGCAGCACCATCTGACTCGATGCGCCTGGTTACAGTCCGCTCTGGCCTGGCAGCTGGTGCTGACCTACGGAGCACCCGAGTCTTGTGTTCAGCCCCTGGCCTCCCTCCTTGTGAACCTTCTGATGTACAGCCCCTGGCCTGCGCAGGAGTCCACGGCGGACGCGCCGACGGTGGCGTGGTCCTACGCCGCGATGCTGGTGTACGTCACGGTTGCGCTGTCCGCGCTGCCAAAGGGCGCGGCGCCCGCGGCGCTGCTGGTGCACAGCCGGG
>JAABUK010011302.1_pt1 | contig 11663 bp, 11 predicted proteins | sample 5559141 | NCBI WGS metagenome assembly JAABUK01 (sample SAMN10711869, study PRJNA513367) | rock metagenome | isolation source: Antarctica rocks | place: Antarctica: Victoria Land, Pudding Butte nord | collected 2016-01-03 | reverse complement strand
ATGGTTCCCACCATCACCACCATCACCATCACCACCACCATCACCAACACCAAGCCACATCATCACTGCCAATGCAGCACCTGACCAGCCTTCATGATCTCGCTGATGCCAGCAAATGCAACATCAGCACTGCTTCAGTTCAGCAATACCTCTGTGGGCTTGCAACTAGGACAGTCCATCAACGGAAATCATGGTGCAATATGGGGGGATGGAGGGGGGGGGGAGAGTGCGACTCAAGACGAAAGGGGCCAAACGGCATATGCATGCATGGCATTGCATTGTTTGCATCCTTTGTGCTGTGTGCATGCACATGAGCACGCCCACTGTGCCACGCAGATGATAATGTGGACATCATCCAGGATCAGCCAGCTCAACCAGGCTCATCACACGATCAGCTAGCTCTCAAAAGGGCTCCAGGGCTGGTCCCTACTCTCAGGAGGCACAAAGCCCTAGCTGGTCAGCCCTCTGCCAGTCACATGGGTCAGATACCCTTCAGAGCTAATCCGCTCGGGGCAGATAAGCCTAGCAGCCCTGAACAGCCCAATGCCTGCACATGCCTGCACAACAGCACAGACAGAATTGGTGCAGAGCCTGCCAGTGAGGGCAAGGAGGATGAAGAAGAAGGCAGGGAGCATGAGGATGACCTTGAAAGGGGACATGCAGCAAGCAGTGTGGCTAGGTATGAACAGCATGACTAAATATGTACGTCGTGGCTAGGTATGTACAGAGTGGCTAAGTATGTGCAGCCATGTGATACAGCGGCAGTCTTCAGCTCACTGCTAATGCTGCACGGTTTGCAAGAAGACGGGATAAGGTTGATTGTGTATGTGCAATGCCATGAAACCACAGGTGTACTGTTGAAGAAGGCTTAACCAATTGGGCAATGCGTCTTTGACACTGTCAACAAGAAGACTGCCTGCAATTCTTTCTTTCACATTTGACATATAATGCATCAATGCCAACATAGTACCTGAGCTGCAGGGAAGTATGCAACATTCTCTGTCACAAGCTGTTTGTGAGTCATGATGCAGTGGTGCATTTCACGCAGGAGCAAGGGAACTGCTGCAACAGATCAGGATGATCCTATTGAGGAAGATGATGATGTGGATGATCAGGACCGGCTGCCTCCCAGGCTGAGCCCACACCGGGGCAAGAAAGGGCGCAGACAGGTGTGCAGCTCCACACACCTGTGCCCCCTGATTGCAAGTCCACTTCTAATTGCTCAACTTCATCAGTCTTGTGACACTGATCTTCTGCATGTGAGCAGCAAAGCTGCCCCTTGGTACAGCATTGGCCTAGTACAGTCACACCTGCATGTTATTGTCATCGGTTGTCCTGCTCATCCAGTAGATTGGAAGATGACTGTGTACAGCAAAGTTGCCCCTCTGGTACAGCATTGCCTTATGACACTCACACCCTGTATGTTACTGTCACCAGTCGTCCTGCTCATCCAGTAGATTGGAAAATGGTTTGTGCACCAAAAGCTTTGGAGAGACAAGACTCGTCCCACACATACCTAGCTCGTCATGAACTGGAAAGCAATTTTCAATATTCTTTTCGCTATTACTGTTATCATTACTATTAATATAATTATCAATCATACTACTATTATTGTTATTGTTATTGCTTTGTACACCCAGAAGCTCAGAGTGGATGCATGCAATGCAGGCCAGAAAGGGCGCTGGGATCACCCCACCGTCAGCATTAGTCATCAAGCCAGACTTCAGTGAGAGCAACCTGGCCAGGATCCAGCAAGGCCCACTGTTTAGGTAAGAGCATAACCTCAACTCCTGCGTCCAAGCAAACTGAGCTGCCTGCTGCCCTGCTGCAATCAAAGCATAGCTGTTGATAAGCAAAGCCAAAGGCAAAGGCACAGGCAAAAGGCACAAAGGCCAAAACCAAGGCAAAAGCAAAGCATAATCTACAGTGTACTAGGCACTCGCAAAGCAGCTGGCTGACATGACCTGCAGAGCAGTACAGGGGCTCAGCTGCAGATCTGCATTGCATGACCTTAGAGGTACAAACATGAGCATGAGTACACAATCACAGGGACAAAAGGTGTGGCTAGGTTTACAATGCCATTTCAGAGTTTTCAGAGGTTTCAGAGAATGTCTTGCCAGCAAGCCCATATGGTTGCAACCTGAACAGCTAATAAGCAGCGACCATCCTTGGCACTCGCCCTGTCAGCGCACACCCCTTGAGTGCAATTTGGTGTCTCATGATAGTGCATGTTGGCTCACAGGACCAAGAGGTTAGGTACACCTAGTAGGTACCTGGCAACAATTAGCTGGAACGCCTGTAAATTATTATTATTATTATCATTATTATTATTATTGTTATTATTATTATTATTATTATTATTATTATTATTATTATTATTATTATCCGTGCATACGTGTGTTACAGGATGCCAGTGGGACAGAAGGTGTGCTACAGACCAGTCTTTGATGTTGAGACTCTGCTGACTCCGCCACCAGACCCTTTCAACTTAAAGCCGCCTGCTCAACACAAGGTACACAAGAGTGGGGAGCTTTGCGCATGTAACTGTTTTCTACAAAGAATGCTTGTTTCAACCATTAGCAGGGAAACAAGCTCTCTTTATGAGGATCTTTCATGACATGCATTTACCTTGCATGTCTTCAGAGACACAAACGACATGCTACAGACATGCAATGTTGGTAGCATGCTTGCTGTCTTGGCGCACCTGAATTGAGACGCACACTGAACACATATTATGTGTCTGTCATGGCAAGCTCTACCTCTTTGCAATATGAGCATCAAGCTGACCACACAAGCAGGCATTACCCATTTGAGTCCATGGCAGACATGCAATATTGCAACCACAGCTTTAACCACATCATTTGCAAGCCAATTGCAATCACTGGTAATTTGCATACTGGATACCTGCCGCAACCCCTGGCTTTTTTCAACTCTGTAACCTCGTGTGTCTCTCCCGTCGTATCTGCAAACCGATGGCAGTCTGCACCCTTATTCCTGCTGTTTGTTGCAACTGAGAGTATTGTGCGGCATGGGAGACAGGCTCAAGGCAACATGGTATGTTCTGCAGGTCTGACTGATCCTGACATTGCTGCGCATTGCAGTAGTATCCAGATCTCTGAGGTGACAGCTTAACAGTGGAGGAATTCATGTTGTTCTGTCAAATTTTCTGGAAACCAACTTTTTCAGCTGATGTTGAAGACAGCACTGCCTGTTCTGACAGAACATGTGGGTGTGCAGCGGCATCACAAGGGGGGTGGCCCCCTTGCTTCTGTGGGGCCACCCTCAACCAGCCCAGAAAGGCCAGCCAGCATCAAGATTGGGGCGGGCATGTTCAGCAGGAGCTTGCTGTTTGATGCAGACTTGGTGCAGCTCAAGGCTCAGCGAGAGGCTGCACAACAGAGCTGCGAGCCTGGTGAGTTTCATAACATCACATCACATCGTAACATGACATGTCCCTGTAGGCCAGGTCAGCCATTCAACATTGCACTGTAACATAATAATAATCGTTTTTGCCAGGTACCTACTAGGTGTGCCTAAACCCTAGTCCTGTGAGCCAATATGCACTAACATGAGACACTAAATTGCACCCAAGGGGTATGCGCTGACAGGGCGAGTGCCATAGACGCACTGTAACATAACATCACACTATCACGCAAATGTCCATGTAGCCCTGGTGAGCTGTGTAACGTCACACGGTGACGCATGAGCACACTGTACGCTTGCGAATACTCTGTCACCTACATTGGAAAAGGCACTGCCTGAGCACCGCGGAGACAAAAACGGAGACAGCTTTGGTAAATCCACCTTGCCATGGCATGCCGTGTTACATGTCACTGTGCTGCAGTTTATGCATTGACCATTGCAGGGCAGCACACAGACGGCAGGGTTGACATTTGCTGCAGACAACATTGTGACAACCTGGCACACCTGCAAGGAGACAACACATTCTGTCACCACTGTGTGTTTGTCAAAGTGTGTCTGCCACCACATTGTGTCTGTTGTCCCAGTGTGTCTGTTACCACAGTGTCTTTGTCAAACTGTGTCTGTCACCACATTGTGTCTGTCACGCCAGTGTGTCTGTCACCACAGTGTGTCTGTCACCCTAGTGTGTCTGTCACCCTAGTGTGTCTGTCACAGTGTGTCTGTTACCACAGTGTGTCTGTCACCGTGTGTCTGTCGTTGACCACACAATGCATGAATTCAATCTTGCAAATTGAGTCATCACGGCATGGCTGGCAGCAGATGATGATGTGGACACGGGAGGATTTGCTGAGCTGGATGCAATGGATGAATTTGGTCTCGCTGACCTGGACCTGGATGATGACTGGGACCCTGTGCATGGCAATCATGACTCATCAGGTCATCATGACAGGTCAGCTTTTCAGGCCCTGCTTAGAACTATTGCCTGCCATGCCTGTAGCATCATTATCTGCCCTAGCTTGGCAATGGCATGTGCATGCAGGAATGCGCATGCTGCAGCCTGAAGCTGCTGTACTCCACTGTTACAGTGCTCAGTGTACATCTGGTGGGCATTGCATCTGCAGAGCCAGGTCCTGTTGCACTTTTCCCATCAAAAAGCAAGGTGGCACATAGGAGGGGACCTTGGTAGATGATCATGACGGCAGCCTCTGATAGTCACCTGAATTTTCAGCTGCCTGGCAGCCCAGAAGTATCACCAGTATGCAGTTGATTAGGTAGCAGCATGTGAACCTCCACAGCATATGCATGCAATAGTCTGGACTAACTTCACAGCAGCATTGATGGTTTGGTGTCGGCAGCTGTCTACCAGTGCTCCCTGGACACTAGCTGACCCCCAAGATAACCCCTTCTTTACCCCAGCTGTACCCCACCTGAAAGCTCACACTTCACATGCAGGTCTGCAGTGACAGAAGATCTGTCCCCACAGAGGCACAATCTGCAGATGACAAGCTCAGGACACCAGACTCAGGGATTAGCAGCTCCAGAAGCTGCCTCAGCAGCTGCCTCAGAAGCTGCCTTGTATGGTCACGCCTGTGCTGTGCAGATGTCTGACCCAAGTCAAACAAGACCTGGACAACTGCCAGATGATGACTCTTATCTTGCCTCTGCAACAGCAGCAGGTCAGCTTCAGCCCACGCACCATGCCATCAAGCCTGTACCTGTCCACCCATTTAGCCTGCACCTGTCCACTCATCTTGGGGAATTCCGGGATGATCGTTCAGAGCAACAAGCCCGCTGCTGAGGACTCTTTCATGTTCAGCATGCCGTGAATGTGATTGCATACAAACACAGATGGAACCAACATTTGAAGCAGTGGTGCAGTATGGCCATTAGTATCACTATGAGCAGAGCATGATGTTGCACCGCTGCTTGTCATGAGGACGCCAATGAGGCTTGGTTTACATATAGTTGTAAGCTGTGCCCTGAATTGCATACAGCTCTGATGATGACCCACACGTATGATGCTGCGCCATCACATCAGTGTCATGGCTGTGCATTCAGGGTTTGGTCAGCATAAAGGAGCTGGGGATTCAGGGTTTGGTCAGCACAATGGAGCTGGGGATTCAGGGTCTGGTCAGCGTGGAACTGGGGATTCAGGGTTTGGTCAGCATAATGGAGCTGGGGATTCAGGGTTTGGTCTGCACAATGGAGCTGGGGATTCAGGGTCTGGTCAGCGTGGAACTGGGGATTCAGGGTTTGGTCAGCATAATGGAGCTGGGGATTCAGGGTTTGGTCAGCACAATGGAGCTGGGCATTCAGCGAAATGCCCTCTGCTGTTTGACATCGACTCAGATCCTGAAGATGACAGGGCGCATCAGCTTGAGCAGCAGGCCACACAGCCAACTGTCATGCTTCCTGCAGTCTGCCCTCAGTCATCTCCTGACAAATGCCTTCTGGTTATGGGTCCTGACTCACCCTCTGGTAATCATGGTGTAGCTCAGCATGCACAGCAGCCAGATCACAGCTGGCAGCAGCGCACAGAGACACATGCCCCATCTGGTCCAGTCAGCGACTTGTCACCCGAGACTTGCGAGTTGCTAATGGACCTTGACTCAGAGCCTGAGGAGCATGAGTCCGCTCAGCTTGAGCAACAGCACAGGCACACGACCTGGCAGCAACCTAGAAACAGTGAACTCAGTCTTGGCCCAGCCAGCTGTCATGCTGAGTCATCAGCAACAAACAGCCTCATGGACATGGACACGGACCCATATGTTGCTCGTTTTTCTGACCCAGAAGAAGACCATCAGCTGCAGCAGCAGCAGCAGAAGCAGCAGCAGCACTGGCAGCTGCAGCATGACCGTTCACAGCAGCAGCATGAGCATCAGCAGCAGCAGGTGCAAGCTTCAGTAGCTGGAAGCTGCATTCCAATAGTCTTTGATGACTACGAGGAGGAGCCAGACTTTGTGCCAGATCCAGGTGTCTTCTCACCAGATCTCAAGCAGAACCAGCCACAGCATGCACAGCATGCACAGCGTGATGTACAGTCTGATGGACATGACCAGCCTCAGCAGTGGGATGCAGAAGAGGAACAGTGGCAGCTTCAGCACCCTGGCAGCAACATCACTGCTGCAACTCCTGCTGCAGCTGCTGCTGACGCCACACATGGCAAGCATTCCCAGACACCACCTACAACATTGCTTCACACTGCCAATGCTGAGCCCATGCAAATGGCTAAGAGCGCTGCAGCAAGTCTTCAGTATGATCAGTACAGGAGTCAACAGATCAGGGAAGCAGCTGAGAGCAGGCCTCAGACAAACAGCTGCCCATTAGTGTTTGGTTTTGAGCAAGAAAAGGAAGTAGGCAGTCAGGCAATGGCTGAGTCATCAGCAGACAAAGAAGAGGAAGCCTGGCAGCTACAGGAATCTGGATCAGGGAAGCAGCTTCATCAGCAACTTCCTGTGGCTATGCAAGGCATTAGTCACAGACTGCATGCGCAGCTTCAAGCCGCTCAGGATCAGTGTCCCCTGGTCTTTGACATCGAGTCAGATGAAGAAGATTGCCACAGAAGCAGCATGGGCACTCAGCCTGATCACGCAGGCCTCGACCAGGGAGCCATAGTCAGCACAGCAGGGCATACTGGGAACAGCCACCCAAGTGCTGACTCAGCAGGGCAGTTGAGCAACAGCCCTCGAGGTGATGCTCCACCAGAGCTGTTCAGGCAAAGCCCTTATGATCCAGCTGTATCAGGGCAGTTCAGGCAAAGCCCTCATAATCCTGCTGTGTCAGGGCAGGTCAGGCAAAGTCCTCATGATCCTGCTGTGTCAGGGCAGTTCAGGCAAAGCCTTCATGATACCGCTGTGTCAGAACAGTTCAGGCCAAGTTCGTATGATCCTGCTGTGTCAGGGCAGTTCAGGCAGAGCCCCCCAGCATGGGACTCTGTACCAGATGTCCACAGATCTACAGTGCAGATGCAAACAGGTAATTTTCATGCTGAAGCCCAATGCCTAGTTGCCTTTTGTCACATATCTTTGGCAACAGGGAGGTCTATGGCATCACCCACCTTGGTACTGCATGTATGAGTTCATGTTGCTGATTGATGAAATAAAAGAAACCCCCAGCAAGAGAACACTGCTCTTCTCAAAGGCAGCAAAGCACAGCTTGAGCTCAGCACAGACAGCACGCGGCACATTTTGCTCCGTTTGCAGCAGCCTAGTCTAGACATGCAGTATTTGCTTAGGTGTTGCATCACATGCTGTCCTCATGCTGTGCTGTCCTGGTGGTGTGCACACGTCTTTGTGCACAGCACAGCATGAGGACAGCACGTGATGCGCCATCTGAGCAAGTACTTGATTCACAGGGTGGTCTGCTGCAAAAGGAAGGGACAAAGACGTATGCACACAGATCACAAGCCCCCTCACCATTCTTTGGCACGCCAATCATGCATGGTTGCATTTTCAGTCATTGTTGTCAGTGCCTTTCAGGATTTGAGGACCGCAGCCAGCAGCATGACCAGGACGTGAGTCATGGGCAGGCACATGACCGGTCCTCACATGATCAGCTGCACAACAATGGCGACCAAACTGAGATCAGTCCGGATGAGGCATACTGCCCCATTGTGTTTGGCCTGGAGTCAGAGGAAGAAGAGCGGTCAGAAGGTGCAGAGCCTCCGATGGCAGAAGATGTCTGTTTACCTGAATATGCAGATGCTGACATGATGTCAGGTGAGTAGATGCGTTTTCATAAACTTTTGTTTTACACCTGCTGTAGTCCATGTGTTAGTCCATGTGCATGCATGTGGTGGGCCTGGCTTTTCTGTTTGAGCTGCCAGGTAGTGTGTGCTATGTGTGCTGTGCTGGCTGGTGTGCTGTGCATGTTGTGCTGTGCATGCTTTGGCATTCTGGTCAGTGCTGGCCGTGTTGGTCCTGACCAGTCTCCTTGCCTTTTGCCAGAATCGCCATGCAGCAAAGCTGTGCTTCATGTCACCAAAAGTCATTTGCTCCACCTGATGCATCAGCATCATCAGTGAGGCTGTAATGTGCATGCTGACAACCCAGCAAAAGTGCATTTAGTATCCACGCTTGACCAGCATCACATTGTGTTCAGAGGACCATGAAGTAGAAGAGTGGTCAGCTCCCGGTCAGGACCTAGCGCCGCCCATGGTCACGCACCAGCCTGATGTGAAGAAGAGGAGCAGAATAAGAGATGAGCTGTTTCAGGGGCTGATGAAGGTGTGCAATGGCCACGCCTTCATTTGAAGCTGTACTGCAAGGCCTGCCTCAACCAGCAGCATCCCAGGCGGCTGCTGTTTTGTCACAGGCTTGCATTTTGGTTTGATGCTGGACGTCCAATGGCAAGTGATGTTGCTGCATCTGCGGTGGCCTGTAGGCTTGCAAACGTCGCAAACTCTTTGACCATCTAACCATATCCTGTGCAATGCAATGCATTTTTGGCGCTGGCATGCAGACTGTGGGTTATGACCTGTGGCCATAATTCTTGTTATGGTTCAGATACTGATTTTCATCGCTTGGAGGTGCTGTGACATAAGTATCTTTGTCATGCTGCCTGGCGAATGGCACTATACTTCATGATTTCTGACGCAGAGAGCATTGGAACAAACAGGTGAGAGGAGTGGGGGGCTGCAACCTTTGGTGGCTCAGCTCTCTGAGGCAATCAACAAAACTCACATGCTCCCTCGAAGCAGACAGTCACTAGGTAAGGAGTTTGTCTGTCTGAGTGTGTGTAATTTTATGCACATGAGTCCTTGTTTGGTGTGCTTGCTATGATTGCATCTAGCAGGTATGCAGCTGCCTAGAACAAGTTTGTTCCTGCCTGTGTTGTCAGTCAAGGAAATGTTTTGTGGCAGTGAACATGTGCCGTGACAAAGCTATGTAGCTGTGCCTCGCAAGCTAGTCGTGAGCGACGCTACGGCTGTTGGTCTGTTGTGTCAATAGTAACAATGCCTGCTGTAGAAAGGAGCACTACTTTGCATCAGTGCCTCAGGCAAGCACAATGTTGTGAGTATGTTAGGCTGATGCTGTGTACCACGTTTCTGCAGGTGCAGAAGCACCAAATACACTGGCAAGCTTAATGGAAGCCTGCTTAGCTATGCAGTCAGCAAGCTCCACATCAGCTTCTACACAGGTATTGTTATTATACTAAGCATGTTAGAAAAAGCTTTGCGTTGTTACAAGACTGGCCTGCTGCTACCAACATGTAGTTCCATGCTGCAGCAGTGAGCCTGTCGACTGTATTGGAGGCTTTGCCATGGCAATGTGCTTGCCAAATCATTGTCATACCATGTACTTAATGCACAGTGTGCACCCTTGCTGCAGAAGTACTTTTTGGCACTGCTCATCTTGGCACAGAAGACGAACTCGTCAAGTTACAACATAAGTCCAGCTGGGGATCCAGTCCATGTTACCAGACAATCAGATGCTGCACAGCCAAGGCATATAACATTGCAAAGGCACACAGCTGTGAAATCAGCTGATGATCCACTTACTGCAGAAATGCTAGAGGTTGTACTGTCAGGGAGATAGAGACTCTATACTGTCAGAGAGATGGTGACTCAGTACTTGCATGTAATGGCGCCCAGTACACATGCGACATAGGATGATGCTGTTCATCAATGAGCATATATGCTCAATATCCCAAAACATGCGTGAGCACTGCTGCTGTCACACTGCAGTTTTTGTGTCAATGAATGCCAAGAGACATATACTTGCAGCAAGCTTGAATACATGTGCATCAGGGGCTGGCAACAATAGATATGGCATCTTTCCATTACTTTGTCATTACAGCAGCTTGACATACACTGTACAATGGTGCATTGCATCTATGTTACAACAAATCTCTTGTGAACTTTTGTATCTTGATGTCGGCTATATTCAGAACCTTTCAGAAAACATGACTTTGCCAATAGGGACGCTTGATTCATTTAGTAATGGTGAAAAGGATTGGGTTTCTTGCGCAGCAGCAGGCACAGACAACGTGCTGAGGATCTGAATTCATTTGACCAACAGTAAGCTGGAGCTAGAACAGGGAAGTCTTCTTCATGATTCTGAAGAACTCCTCCTCGTTTACCTCACCATCTCCATCTCGGTCTGCTTCATCAATCATTTCCTGCAGAGCCAAACAATGTTCAGCAACAGGCTGTAATCATAGGTACAGAGAAGAGCCATAAAATACTGCAGACTTGCCTGCAGCTCCTCATCTGTCATATTCTCTCCAAGTTCCTTCGCCACACGCTTCAGGTTCTTGAAGCTGATCTTGCCAGTCTCATCATCATCAAACAACCTGAAAGCCTTAAGGATCTCCTCCTGCAGAAAGCAAAGATCATTGCCGCACAAAGCAATGCTGTGCCTGCACAATGTTACTGCTGCTGCTGAAAGCTCAGAGCAAACAATGCAGTTGTTGACCATACCTTGGAGTCCCTCTCTCCCATCTTGGCAGTCATCATTTGCAGAAACTCCTCAAAGTCAATGGTTCCAGAGCCGTCCTTGTCAATGTCTGCAATCATCTTCTTGATTTCTTCCTTCTTTGGCTCAAAGCCCAAAGCCCTGCATGTTGCAAAAATGTAGTGTTTCAAATTGTACCTGCAGCAGTAGCAGCAGCAAAATTGCGTTGGTGTTACATACCTCATGGCAACCTTGAGCTCTTTGGCATCAATAGTACCAGAGCCATCTGTGTCAAAGAGGTCAAAAGCTTCTCTGCAACACCGAGTTGTGTGTTAGCAAGCAGGCTTGCATAGACCAGCACAGACCAACACAGTAAACATAGAGGGTCACCTGATCTCTTGTTTCTGCTCTTCTGTCAGACCGGCTGCACGAGCACCCTTCTTGTCCCGCCGTGCGGTGCTGACAGCTTTCCTATAACTCTGCAGGAAGCAGAGAGACCAGTCTCAAGGTACGAACCCTTGCACTGCAGGTACGACAGGTGACAACGCAAAAAATATGCCACGGACACATCATTTCGCATCGCAACGGTGTACGAGCACTCAGTACGCAGCTCGATCTGGCTTGACGCAAACAGACGACAGAAAACTTGTCTTCATAGCAGGCAGTTTGAAATTCAGCAGGCCAAACGTCAAAGCTGGCCAAGGTCAGCCAGGCAACAAAGCATCAACAGGAAGCAGCGGGTACGTGTCGAAAGCCCGGGTAGTGAAATCACACGATCAATCGGCCAACGAACCGCCATACTTGAGAAGACCACCAATCACTCACCATCTAGAAAGGGCGTCTCAC
>JAABUK010011300.1_pt1 | contig 11664 bp, 11 predicted proteins | sample 5559141 | NCBI WGS metagenome assembly JAABUK01 (sample SAMN10711869, study PRJNA513367) | rock metagenome | isolation source: Antarctica rocks | place: Antarctica: Victoria Land, Pudding Butte nord | collected 2016-01-03 | reverse complement strand
GTGCATACCCGAAGTGCTCGACCCGCAGGTTCAGCCCGGCGCTCGCCCCCACCTCGAGCAGCCGGACCGGCAGCCGGGTGCGGTCGGCGATCACCAGCAGGGCGCCCAGGAGCGGCGCCGAGCGGCCAACGTCATTGGTCTGCACCGGCCGGCCGGTGAGCTCGCGGATCGCAGCGGTCTCGGCCGCGAGCAGCCGCGCGAAGGCGGGCCAGGCCCGGTCGGGCGCCGCCGTACCGCCGACGCTGGGGAAGTAGGTCGCGAGCTCCGGTGCCTGCCGCTGCAGCACCAGCCGATGCACCGCGCCCATCAATCGCAGGGTGGGCACGCTGCCGGCCGGGTCGTCCTCGTGGCCGGCCATCACCTCCGCCACCACGCCACCGGCCTCGAGGTCGGCGGCCGCCCGGAGCAGCAGGTGGTGATAGAGCGGCGAGCCGGGCAGGCAGTGCTCCCCCTGGCGGCGGAACATCTCGGCGAGGCTCGGCCGGCTCATCAGCTCGACCGGGTGACCATCGCCAGGCCGGCCAGCAGCAGCACCAGGCCGGGCACGGCGGTGAGTGGCGGCCACTGATGCAGGAATACCGCCGCCAGCAGCGCCGCCCCCGGCACCTCCAGGAGCAGCGCCAGGCTGGTCACGGTCGCGCTCGTCGAGGCGAGTACGCGGTTGATCAGCGAGTGCCCGACCAGCTGCGCGGCCACCGTCAGGGCGACCAGCCGCAGCCAGGTCGTGGCGTCGTATCCGGCCAGCGGCTGCCGGAACGCCAAGCAGCCCAGCAGCAGCAGCAGCGCGCAGCTGGAATAGGCAACGGTGGTGTAGACCGTTGTCGTCATGGTGCGCCGGCCGGCCCCGCCGGCGGTGACGTACGCCGCGGCCAGCATCCCCCCGGCCAGCGCGAGCGCGTCGCCGCCCACCGCCCGGCCGGAGACGGCGACGTCGGCGCCGGTGACCAGGGCCGCCCCGGCGACGCCGACCGCGATCGCCACCCAGGCCCCGCGACGGATCCGGCGGCCCAATCGCCGGGCCAGCAGGGCCGCCCAGAGAGGCTGGGTGCAGACCAGCGCGGTGGCCGAGGCGACGGTCGTCAGCCGGATGCTGGGCACCCAGGTGGCGAAGTGACCGGCCAGGAACACCCCGGCCAGCGCGCCGACTCCCCATTCGCGGCGGCTCAGCGACAAGAGCTCGTGGCGGAACCGCAACAGGGCCACCGGGCCGACCGCGGCGACCGCCATGGCATTGCGCCAGAAGGCGATCGCCAGGGCCGGCGCGGCCGTGGCGGCGATCAGCGGGGCCGACGTCGACACCCCGGCCACCGCCAGGCCGATCAGGACGATGTCGGCCCGCCCGGGCAGCCCCATCGGCTCGTGGGTCGCCCGAAGCGCGGCCGGCACTACGGGACGCAGATCTGGCCGCGGGCGACCGGGCGGACGCTGCCGGCGACGGTGACCCGCACCGCCGCACCGCCGGCCGCCGTCACCGAGCAGGTGAGCACCGACGGCCGGTGCAGCTCCGCCCCCTGCAGCACGGTGTAGCCCGCCTCGCCGGCCGGCGGCAGCAGCCCGGCTGCGACCAGCCACGCGCCGTAGCCCAGCGCCGCCGAGCCGGTCGCCGGATCCTCGCTCACGCCGACCTCGACGGCGAAGACGCGCGTATGCGCCGTTCGCGCCGCCGGGTCCCACGCCGAGACGCTCACCCCGGAGTCGAGGCCCAGCGGCCGCAGCCGGGCGAGGTCCGGGGTCGCCCGCGCCACCGCCTCGGGCCGCACGGCGAGGTAGGCGAACGAGATGCCGCAGCCGGCCATCCGCGGTGGCGGCCCGGCCAGGTCCGCAGGCCCCAGGCCCACCGCCGCCAGCAGCGGCCCGGGGTCGAGCTCGGGCCCGACCGTCGGCGGGCCGCCGGTGAGCATCACCGTCTCCGCGCCGATGTGCACCGGGAGCAGGCCGGTCCCACATTCCTGCACGACCGGGCCGGCCGGTATCCGCCCCAGCCGGGCCAGCGTGTGCGCCGCGCCGACCGACGGATGGCCGGCGAAGGGCAGCTCGACCTCGGGTGTGAAGATCCGCAGCCGGTAGTCCGCCCGCTCGCTGGGCAGCGCGAAGACGGTTTCCGACAGGTGGAATTCCCGGGCCAGCGTCTGCATCTGCGATGTGGTCAGTGCGCCGCCGTCCAGCACCACGGCGAGCGGGTTGCCGGCGAACGGGCGGTCGGTGAAGACGTCGACGATCTCGTACGGCAACATGCCGCGACCCTACGGCGAGGCGAAATCCACCCTCCGAAGGTAGCGGCGCTCGCCAGGCGGCCACCCGACGCCGGACAATCAGCCGTGATGGACGCCGACAGCGACGACGAGACCGTCCGGCTGATCGGCGCGGCGATGAAGAAGTCGGACGTGGCGTGGCTGTCGGCCGACCCGGCGGACAGCCACGCTCCGATGACGGCCGCCTGGTACGTCTGGCACGACGGCGCTGCGTACCTGCTGACCGGGCCCGGCGAGCAGCAACTGCCCGGCATCGTCGGGTCACGGGCGTGCACGGTGATCGGCCGGTCGCGGACCACCGGCGGCCGGGCCGTCACCTGGGAGGCGGCCGTGGCCACGGTCGAGCCGGGATCGCCGCAGTGGCAGGCGGTCGTACCCGTGCTGCTGACGAAGCGCCTCAACCTCACCGACGTCGAGACGGCCACCCAGCGCTGGGCCGAGCACTGCACGGTCGTCCGGCTCGCCCCGACCGGCCGGCTCCTCGACGGCGCACCGCCGGGTCCCCCGCCGATCTGACCGGCCGGCCGGGCCGGGGCCGGTAGCCTGATCATCTGTGACGACTGCCACCCGGGTCTATCTCGCCCGACTCTCCGGTGTGGCGGTCTTCGACCCCAACGGCGACCAGGTCGGCCGGGTACGCGACGCGGTCGTCACCCTGCGCCTGGACACCCAGGCGCCGCGGGTCCTCGGCTTGGTGGTCGAGATCCAGCAGCGCCGCCGCATCTTCTTGCCGATCGGCCGGATCACCAGCGTCGACGTCGACGCGGTGGTGCTCAGTACCGGCATGGTGAGCCTCAAGCGCTTCGAGCAGCGGCCCGGCGAGATGCTGGTCCTGGGCGAGCTGCTCGACCGCCGCGTGACCATCCGGGAGTCCGGCCACGAGGCGATCGTGATCGACGCGGCCATGCAGCAGACCCTCAGCCGCGACTGGGTGGTCGCCAAGCTGGCCGTCAGCGAGGTCATCCACGCCCGGCTGTCGCGCCGCCGCGGCCAGCTGCACCAGCTGGACTGGGACCAGGTGAACGGGCTGCGGCTGCCGGAGGGGGAACAGGGAGCGGCCAACCTGCTCGCGGTGTTCGACAAGATGCGATCGGCCGACCTCGCCACAGTGCTGAAAGGCCTGTCGGCCAAGCGACGGCACGAGGTGGCGCAGGCCCTCGACGACGACCGGCTCGCCGACGTCCTGGAGGAGCTGCCCGAGGACGACCAGATCCAGATTTTGGCCAGCCTGAGCGGCGAGCGGGCCGCCGACGTCCTCGAGGCGATGGACCCCGACGACGCCGCCGACCTGCTGCACGAGCTGCCGGCCGGCGAACAGGAGCGGCTGCTGACCCTGATGGAGCCCGACGAGGCCGCGCCGGTGCGCCGGCTGCTGCGCTACTCCGAGGACACCGCCGGCGGCCTGATGACGCCCGAGCCGGTGATCCTGCTGCCCGACGCCAGCGTGGCCGAGGCGCTGGCCCGGGTACGCGACCCCCAACTCACCCCCGCGCTGGCCAGCCAGGTCTACGTCTGCCGCCCGCCGATGGAGACGCCGACCGGCAAGTACCTCGGCATCGGCCATCTCCAGCGACTCCTGCGCGAGCCGCCGTCGGCCCTGATCGGCGGCGTCATCGACGACGACATCGCCCCGCTGCCGGCCGACACCAGCCTGCAGGACGTCGCGGCCTACCTGGCGTCGTACAACCTGGTGGCTATCCCCGTCGTCGACGACAGCCGGCGGCTGGTCGGCGCCGTCACCATCGACGACGTGCTCGACCACCTGCTGCCACACAACTGGCGGGAGGGCTCGCATGGCTGAGCGGGCCCGGGTCCGGCTGGACCAGCCCAAGGCCCCGCGTCGCGGCGTGCCGAGACCCGCCTACTCCCCCGACACCTTCGGCCGGCTGGCGGAGGCGGTCGCCCGCTTCATCGGCACCGCGCGGTTCCTGGTCATCCAGAGCGGGATCATCGTCGTCTGGGTGCTCCTCAACGTCCCCCCGCTGCGCAAGTACACCGGCTTCGACGCGTACCCGTTCCAATTCCTCACTCTCGTGCTGTCGCTGCAGGCCGCGTACGCCGCGCCACTGATCCTGCTCGCCCAGAACCGCCAGGACGACCGCGACCGGATCAACCTCGACGAGGACCGCCAGCGCACCCGCGCGGGCAAGGCCGACACCGAGTACCTCGCCCGCGAGGTCGCGGCGATCCGGGTGGCGATGGGGGAGATCGCCACCCGCGACTTCATCCGTTCCGAGCTCACCCGCCTCGACGAGGACCACCGGGAGCGCGACACCGAGCGCAGCTGAGCGGGGCGACCCGGCCGCCGGCCGCCGGCCTCAGGCTGGTGCTCGATCGTGCCGAGGTAGGAGGATGGTCCCCCAGTCCTCGACGGCGGTGCGGCGGCGCATCGGCGAGGTGCTGGTCGAGCAGAAGGTCGTGACCGAGGGCCAGCTGGAGCTGGCCCTGCAGGCGCAGAAGAACGTGCCTCCCGGCGGTCGCCGGCAGCGGCTCGGCGCCGTCATCATCAAGATGGGGATGGCCACCGAGCGCCAGATCGCGTCGGCGCTGGCCGGGGCGCTGAATCTGGAGCTGGCCGACCTCGGGCGGATCACGCTCGACCCAGCGACCGTACGGCTCCTCCCCCGCGCGGTCGCCGAGCGCGACGAGTGCTTGATCCTGGCCTTCGCCGGCCACCGGGCCACCGTCGCCACCACCGACCCGACGAACGTCGTGGCCCTCGACGACGTACGCCTGCACACCGGCGCCACCGAGGTGGTCGTGCTGGTCGCCACGCCCACCCAGCTGCGCGAAGGACTCGGCCGCGCCTGGAGCCTGAGCAGCGACTCCTCTGCGCTGGTCGAGGCGGCCACCGAGCCCGAGCCCGAGCGCATCGAGGAGGTGCTGCGCTCCGACATCGACGACGCTCCGGTCGTCCGCCTGGTCAACGCCGTCCTCGGCGACGCGGTGCGGGCCCGCGCCAGCGACGTGCACATCGAACCGCAGCTGGGCGACCTGCGGGTGCGCTACCGCGTCGACGGGGTGCTGCGCCAGGTGATGACCGTCCCCCGCACGATGGCACCGGCGATCATCAGCCGGATCAAGATCATGTCCGGGCTGGACATCGCGGTCCGCCGCCGGCCCCAAGACGGCCGCAGCCGCATCGAGCTCGACGGCAAGACCCTCGACACCCGGGTCAGCACGCTGCCCACGATGCACGGCGAGAAGGTGGTGCTGCGCCTCTTGGCCCGCGCCGCCGACATCCCGTCGCTGGCCGATGTCGGGCTCACGCCGGCGCAGCTGCCCGTCCTGCGCGGCGCGCTGGCCTCCCCGCAAGGTCTGGTCGTCATCTGCGGCCCGACCGGGTCGGGCAAGACCTCGACGCTGTACGCCGCCCTCAACGAGGTCTCCGACATCGGCCACAACATCGTCACCCTGGAAGACCCGGTGGAGCTCCAACTGCCCGGCATCAGCCAGGTGCAGGTGCACGAGGCGTCCGGGCTGACCTTCGCCCGCGGGCTGCGCTCCATCCTGCGGCAGGACCCCGACATCATCCTGGTCGGCGAGGCGCGCGACACCGAGACAGCGGAGATGGCGCTGCAGGCGTCGCTGACCGGGCACCTGGTGCTCACCACGCTGCACACCAACAATGCCGTCTCGGCGATCACCCGGCTGGTGGAGATGGGCGCCGATCCGCACCTCCTGGCATCCTCGCTCACCCTGGTCGCCGCCCAGCGCCTCGTCCGTACGCCCTGCGACGCCTGCGCCGCCCCCTACGCCCCCGACCCCGACGTGCTGCACCAGCTCGGCCTGGTCGCCGACGACCTGGCCGCCGGCACTCCGCGCCGCGGGACCGGGTGTGGTGACTGCGGCGACACCGGCTACCGCGGCCGGTCCGGGATCTTCGAGATGCTGCCGGTGACGGAGTCGCTGCGCGAGGTGCTGCACGAGACGCCGACCGAGGCCGCGGTGACCGCGGCAGCCCGCGCCGCGGGCTTGCGGACGCTGCGCTCGGAGGCGGTGGCCCGCGCCATGGCTGGCCGGACCACCTTCGAGGAGGCCCTGCGGGTCACCCACGCCGATGCCGACGTCGGCATCCGCTGCCCGAGCTGCACCCGGGGGATCGCCCTGGAGATGGTGGCCTGCCCGTGGTGCGGGACCGCGCTGGACACCGGCAAATGCGTCGCCTGCGACCGGATGCTACAGCCGGAGTGGCGGATCTGCCCCTGGTGCCGGACGCCGGCCGCCCCGGCCTGAGCGGCCCGTACGATGGGCGCACCATGGCTGCCCCCGAAGCTTTCGACGCCCAGCTGCAGGCCGCTCTGGCCACCGTCATCGACCCGGAGATCCGCCGTCCGATCACCGAGCTGGGCATGGTCAAGAGCGTCGCGGCCCAGCCGGACGGCTGGGTCGACGTGGCCATCTATCTCACCGTCGCGGCCTGCCCGCTCAAGGACAAGCTGACCGCCGACGTCACCGCCGCGGTCGGCCGGGTCGCCGGGGTCGTCGGGGTCCGCGTCACCCTCGACGTGATGAGCCCGGAGCAGCGCAAGACCCTGCAGGAACAGCTCCGCGGTGGCACGCCGGTCAAGGAGATCCCTTTCGCCCAGCCTGGATCGCTGACCCGGGTCTACGCGGTCGCCTCCGGCAAGGGCGGGGTCGGCAAGTCCTCGGTCACCGTCAACCTCGCCGCGGCGCTGGCCCGGCGCGGCCTGTCGGTCGGGGTGGTCGACGCCGACATTTACGGCTTCTCCGTGCCGCGCATGCTCGGCGTCACCGACCGGCCCACCCAGGTCGAGCAGATGATCATGCCTCCCCAGGCGTACGGCATCCGGGTGATCTCGATCGGGATGTTTACCGCCGGGAACGCCGCGGTGGTGTGGCGCGGGCCGATGCTGCACCGGGCGCTGCAGCAGTTCCTCGCCGACGTCTTCTGGGGCGACCTCGACGTCTTGCTGATGGACCTGCCGCCGGGCACCGGCGACATCGCCATCTCGGTGGCCCAGCTCATCCCGAGCGCCGAGATCCTGGTCGTGACCACCCCCCAGCAGGCCGCGGCCGAGGTGGCCGAGCGGGCCGGCTCAATCGCCGTCCAGACCCACCAGCACATCGTCGGGGTGGTCGAGAACATGTCGTGGCTGGAGCAACCAGACGGCAGCCGCCTGGAGCTCTACGGCAGCGGCGGCGGGGCCGAGGTGGCCGGGTCGCTGTCGCAGATCACCGGCACCCATGTGCCGCTGCTGGGTCAGGTGCCCTTTGACGTCAGGCTGCGCGAGGGGGGCGACAGTGGCCACCCGCTCGTGCTCACCGACCCGACCGCCCCGGCCTCGGTGGCGCTGCTGAACGTCGCCGAGCGGCTGGCCGGTCGCCAGCGCGGGCTGGCCGGCCGATCCCTGTCGCTGACCCCGGTCGGCGCCCGCCGCTGAAGCCGGGCGGCTGAATCGTTCCGGCGGGCTAAGTCGCGTCGGCGTCATACGGCGCCAGCTCTCCCTCGGGCAGTGGCCGCTGCCGAGGTGGGGCCGGCCGCTCGGTCGCCGGCGGCCGGGCCGGCTCGCCCGTGAGGTCGCCGAAGAAGTCCTCGTCGTCGAACAGGTGCTTGCGGACGAACGTCTTCGGGTTGAGTGAGGCCAGGTCGAGATCGCCGAGCTCCGGGCCGAGCTCAGCCTGCAGGTCGGCGCGGGCATTGTTGGCCATCTCCCGCAGCGCGCGCAGCATCCGGCCGGCTTCGGCGATCATCTTGGGCAGCCGCTCGGGGCCGAAGACGAACAGTGCGACCACGATCAGCACCGCGACCTCGGGAAAGCCGACCGAGTTGAACACCGGCTCAGCCTACGTCCGGCCAGGCTGGTCCGGGCCGACCTGCAGCCGGCTCAGCCGGTTGAGCCCAGCGTGACCGTGGTGCTCGCGGTCTTGCCGTCGCGTACGTAGGTCAGCTTGACCTGGGTGCCCGGGGTCTGGGCGCGGATGTCGGCGATCAGGGCCACCGGGTCATCGACCACCTTCGGGCCGAAGCGGGTGATCACATCGCCGGTCTTCAGCCCGGCGTTGTGCGCCGGCCCGGATGGGACATCGCCGAGCTTCACCCCGTCGACCGCGCCGTGATAGGTGCCGTCGATCGAGGCCCCGATGACCGTCCGGGTGGCCTTGCCGGTCGAGATCAGCTGCTGGGCCACCCGCCGCGCCTGGTTGATGGGGATGGCGAAGCCGAGCCCGATGCTGCCGGCCTGACCGCTGCTGGTGGACAGGGTGGCGATGGCGGAGTTGATCCCGACCACCCGCGCGTCGCCGTCCAGCAGCGGACCCCCGCTATTGCCCGGATTGATCGCCGCGTCAGTCTGGATGGCCGAGAGGTACGTCGTGTCGGCATCGGCGCCGGTCCCCGACTCCGAGCCGCCGGCCCGGACCGGGCGGTCCAGGGCGCTGATGATGCCGGAGGTGACCGTGCCGGCCAGGCCCAGCGGCGAGCCGACCGCCACCACCGGATCGCCGACCGCGACCGAGGATGAGTCGCCGAGGGTGACCGGCTTGAGGTCGCCGCGGGGCACCTTGAGCACGGCGAGGTCGGAGAACGGGTCGCGCCCGACAATGGTGGCCGGGCTGGTCGATCCGTCACCGAAGGCGACCTTGATCTGGCCGCCGTCCGCGGCGGCGGCCACCACGTGGTTGTTGGTCAGCAGATAGCCGTCCTGACGGATCACGAAGCCCGACCCGGTCCCCTCGCCACTGGCCGAGGCCGTCTGGATGGACACCACACTGTGCAGGACGGCGGCGGCGATCCCGGCCACCGACCGCGGCGCCCGGTTGGCCGCGGCCGGGGCGCCCAGCGGGGTGCCCCGGTCGACGGTGACGATGCCGTTGTCGGCCCGGTGGGCCAAGCCGTAGCCGACGCCGCCCGCGACCCCGCCCGACACCAGGCCCGCGCCCAGCGCCACCGCGAGGACGGCGCCCAGGCCGCGCCGGCCGGTGCCACCACCGGCTGGCACCGCGTTGGCCGGCCGGCTCGGCGCCCACGGGTCGCTGCCGGTCGGCAGGCGCTCGCTGGGAGTCGCCCAGCTCGCCGCGGACCGCGGATCACGCCACGGGTCGTTCTGGGCGCCCTGGGCCCACCACGGCGATTCCGGCGCGGGTCCCGGCTGCTGGCCGTACGGATCGTTCGTCATGACGGTGTGGTCCCCTCTGCGGCACTGATCTCAACCGCTGGCACCGCCGGTAAAGTCCCGCAGTCGGGCTACCGGGTCGGGTTGACCCAGGATCCCATCCGGCGCAGGCCGCGCGCGATGCGATGGGCGAAGCTGTCGTGGCCGACCCCGGGGAAGGCGGTCACCGCGGCGCTGACCAGCGAGTCGGGCGCGTCGGCGACCGCCGTATAGACGAACAGGCCACCCGTCCACACCACCCGCTGGCTCAACCCGGGTCGGGTCCAGGCCGCGGTGCCGACCAGCGTGGTGTGCTGCCAACCCTTCACCGAGTCGGGGTTAAGGCGGCCGTGCTGGCTGAACACCGAGATGGCGAAAAGTCCGTCGGTGTAGCTCAGATGCAGCACCTGGGCGTGCAGCCGGGCATCGAACAGCTCGGCGCCACCGGTCAGCCGGGCCGGCGCCCGCCAGCCGTCCCGGCGCAGGTCGACGACGGCGGCGGCACTCAGCGGTGCGCCCTGGTCGGTCGCGGCGTTGCGAGCCAGCCGCGTCCACGGCTGCGGCACCGACAGTCGCAGGTCGACGAATGCGGCCGCCCGGATCGTGCGGCCCGCCCGGTCGTAGAGCTCCCGGCCGAGCACCAATCCGGTGGCCTTGTCCAGCCAGAAGCGGCCGGCCACCGCCGAGGACCCGATGGGGCGCGCCACGACCACGCGCGCGGGCCGTTGCGCGCACTGCGCGTCCTGCGCCGATACCGACAGCGTGTAGTGCCGCTCGAGCACGGCCAGGGCTCGCGGGTCGAGCGCCGCGGCACCGGCGTTGTCGACGGCGCTCGAGTCACCCGGCGAGGACAACCGGACCAGGACGCCCCGGCCGGCCAGGTGCTGTACGTCCACCACGACGCTCGTCGCCCCGGCGCCGGACCAGCTGGTGACGAACTGCGTGCCCCCGTAGGTGCGATCGTTCCCCGCCGCGGCCGCCCGCCGGAGCAGGGTGACGGCCTCCTGCTGGCCGGCGTCGGCCGCCCCGACGGTCGCGGCGGTCTGCTCCGCCGGCAGGGTCAGCACCGCGGCACCCGGCCCGGCCGCGCCGGGAGTGCCGGCGACGAGCGCGGGCAGCACGACGCCACCCAGCACACCGGCGCCGAGGATCAGGGAGAACAGGCGTGCGGAGCCGAACCCAACACTCATCGATTCGCGGACACGGTCATCACGGCACCTGCGGCCGGAGCGGCACCGGGGAAGCCGCCGGTCGTCTGGGCGTGCTCGACGGTGAACTGGCCGACCGGAGGCGACACGCTCGGCGCGGCATTGCGGCCGGGCCCGAGGGTCACGACGACCACGAAGCCCAATGCCAGGGCGGTGACGCCGCCGGCCACGCGGGCGCCACGGCTACGGCGGCGGTCGGGGCGAGCCTTGGACGGCGGCCGCACCCGGCCTGGTCGCGAGGCGGTCGGTCCGGCGCCGCCACCCGGACGGCGCGAGACACCGGCGAGTGCCGGGACGGGACGGGCCGGGGTCCGGCTGATCGGCGCGCGGGGCCGGCGCGGGGCCCCGAGCTCGGCGGCTTCCGGCACGGCCATCAGCCGGGCGGCCAGGCCGGCTGGCAGCGCGGGCGCCTCCAGTTGGCGCAGCCCGTCCTTGCACCGCCGCTGCTCGTCGACCTCGGCGCGGCAGCCGGTGCACCCGGCCACGTGAGCCAGGGCAAGGTCTCGGGTGTCGCCGTCCAGCGCGCCGTCGACCAGGGCGGCCGCCAGATCCCCGAGGTGACCGTCGCGCGCACTCATGCGGTCCCTCCGGCGGGGCGCGGCATGCGGTTCGGCAACGACCGGCGGAGCTGGGCCCGGCCGCGGTGGATACGGCTGCGCACCGTGCCGAGCTTGACGCCCAGCGTGCTGGAGATCTCCTCGTACGACAGGCCCTCGATGTCGCAGAGGACCACCGCTGCCCGGAACTCCGGCGGCAAGCCGTCCAGCGCGGCCTGGACATCGTCGTCGAAGTGGGTGTCTTCGTACACCTGCTCGGGGGTGCGCTCCCGGCCCGCGATGCGCTCACTGTCATCGGGCAGCGCGTCGAAGCGGATCCGCGCGGCGCGGCGGACCCGATCAAGGAACAGGTTGGTGGTGATCCGGTGCAGCCAGCCCTCAAAGGTGCCGGGGGTGTAGTCCGATAGGGAGCGGAATACCCGGACGAACACGTCGTGGGTGAGATCCTCGGCATCGTGCCGGTTGCCGGTGAGGCGGTAGGCCAGGCGATAGACCCGCGCCGAATGCAGGCGGACGACCTCGTCCCAGGTCG
>JAABUK010011299.1_pt1 | contig 11665 bp, 9 predicted proteins | sample 5559141 | NCBI WGS metagenome assembly JAABUK01 (sample SAMN10711869, study PRJNA513367) | rock metagenome | isolation source: Antarctica rocks | place: Antarctica: Victoria Land, Pudding Butte nord | collected 2016-01-03 | reverse complement strand
CGGAAGAACTGCTGCACATAGATCAGGAACGCCGCCAGCGTGCCGACCGTCAGCCGATCGTGGAAGACGAGGAAGCCACCGAACCCGATCACCAGCGCGGTCGAGAGGGTGCTGAGAACATCGATCGTCGGAGCGAAGGCGGAGGTGATGCCGGTCGCCTGGACGTTGGCGACGCGGTTCGCGGCGTTGCGCTCGCGGAAGCGCGCGATGTTGACCTCCGTGCGATTGAACGCCTGCGCCTGCCGCACCCCGACGATCTCCTCCTGCAACTCGGCGGTCACGTCGCCGACCGTCTCGCGCGTGCGGCGGAAGGCGTCGCGGGCACGGTTGGCGAAGATGTTGGTCGCCAGCAGCACGAGCGGGATGATCGTGAAGGAGACGAGCGCCAGCGGCCAATCGAGCACCAGCATCGTGATCACGATCCCGATCAGACCGAAGAGCTGCCCCAGGAGCTGCGTCAGCCCCTGCGAGAGGAATTGATTGAGGGTATCCACATCGTTGGTGACGCGGCTGATCACGTCGCCGACCGGGCGGCGGTCGAAGAAGCGCAGCGGGAGGCGCTGCAACCGGTCGAAGATGCGCGCGCGCATCGCCGCGAGGACGCGCTGCCCGATCACGCCCACCTGGAGGGTCTGCCCGCGCTGCGCCAGCGCCCCGACGAGATACACCGCCAGCAACGCGACCATCCAGAGGGCCAGCCCGCGCCGGTCGCCCGGCAGGATCGCCCGATCGATCGCCCGCCCGATCAGCAGCGGGCCGAGCGATTGCGCCACCGCTGTGGTGACGATCAGCCCGAGCGCCGCGACGAGATTCGCACGATAGGGGCGTAGCTCGCCGATCAGGCGGCGGGCGGTCGTGCCGCGCGCGTTCGCCTTCCCCTGCGCCGTCGTCGCCAGACCGCGTTGTAACATCGCTTAATCGCCTATGCCTCTCCAGGCTCAATCGGCCTCGCTATGAAGCGCCACGGATCACCCCTATCCTACATCCTGGCGTACCTTCCCGCCAACACGTATGTGGGCATCGCGATATCGGCTTGCTGTGCCACGTCACGAGTGTAGGCTTCACCCCACCGGAACACATCACTCCCAGCAGTCCAATACTCGCCATCGCATATCGGGCGGCAGTCGGCCCCATCATTCGAGGTTTCTGTAACAGCCGTAAGCTTTTCGTGTCTTAAGGCACGGTATGGGAGAGCCACCGGGAGAGCGGTGGGAGATTGATCAGACTCCGGCCATCCGATCGAGCAACCTGGAGGGCTGTATGGGGTATGAAAGCGGTGGCGAATGCAAAAGCTGATGCTTTGGGAGAAAGACGCGCCTGACAGGCAAGCGCATGAGGAAACGCGCCAGTTACTGCTGGCGCGCGATGAGCCGACCGCTTTTGCCCCGATCTACGAGCGGTACTTCTCACGAGTCTATGCGTATTGCCTGCGCCGGGTGGGGAGTAAAGAAGAGGCGGAGGATCTTACCAGCCTTGTTTTCACTCGCGCACTGACCGGAGTCAGGAGCTTTCGGGGCGGCTCGGTCGTCGCCTGGCTCTTCCGAATCGCCCACAACGCCGTCGCCAATCATCTGCGCGATCGGCATCCGCAGCTCCCTCTTGATACGGCCGCCCATCCGGCGAGTAGCGAAGACCTGAGCGCTGGCATCGTGCGCGCCGAGGAGCAGCGACAGCTCATGAGACTGTTAGCCGCGCTCTCGGATGATCAACGGGAGATCCTCGTGTTACGGCTTGTCGGCGAACTGACCGCCAGGGAGATCGGCGCCGTCATCGGGAAGCGCGAGGGGGCGGTGCGGGTGACGCTCCACCGCATCATACGTGGGTTACGGTCGGAGTATCGCCAGGCTGATGAGGAGGGGACACGATGAAGAGCTTGGACCACGAGGCCGAGGCGTTGGACAGCTATATCGACGACTTGCTGCATGATCCCAATACCGCACTGTCACCCGATCGCGATCCCGGACTGAGCATGACCATCCGCGCGATCGTGGCGATCGAGCGCCAGGGCACCGGCCATGACCCCGCGCTACGGACGCGCGTCTGGGCGCATGCGCTGGCGGCAGCGCAGGCTGACAACGCCCCGCGAGCGCGACTGCTCGACGCCCGCAACTGGCGCGGGGGGCGGATGCCGCTCATCCGCCTCGCGAGCGTGACGGTGCTGATACTGCTGATTCTCGGCACAACCCTCTGGCTCTCGCCGGGGGCACGGGCACGGGCGGGGCAGATCGCCTGCCTGGTGCCCGGACTGGGCATCCGCGATTGCAATGCCGCGAATCTGGTCGCCGCCGAGCCGGTGTCGATCACGCGCGACGGCGCGACACTCACGGTGCTCGCACTCCTCTCATCCGAAGGGCAGACGATCGTACGCCTCGAAGTGACGGGACTCCCCGCACCGCAGGACACCGACCCCTCACCTGCCGGTCAACTGACCCTTTCGCTGCGCGATAGCGCGGGGAAGAACTATCCGGGAGTACACAGCACCGAGGGGGGCATCATCCCCAGCGCGGATCGCACGGCACTCGGCGTGAGCGCGGAGCGGGCCTTCACCGCCCTCGACCCGGACGTGCGAACGGTAGAGATCACATTGAACGGGCCGCCCACCGTGGGCAACTGGCAACTCCGGGTGCCGGTCGTACCGGTGCAAGAGGCCGCGCTCCCGGCTGCGCAAGGCGGGGGAGCGAGCGCGATACTTCATGGTATCACCGTGCGGGTGACGAGCGTGGCAACCGATCGGCGCGGGCTCGGCGTGCAACTCCTGGCCCAGACCGACAGGGCCGATTGGCGCGTCCGTGGGGATATCGGCGGAAATGCCTATACGCGCCGCCTCGCCCTGCACGACGATCAGGGCCATGTGTGGGCCGAACTCCAGCCAGCGCGGGATCGGCAGCAGCAAGAGGATAGCGGCATTGTCAGCGATCAAGCGCTCTTCCCGTCGCTCCCTGGTGGGATCGCCAGGGCGACCCTGACCGTGCCCTTCGTGAAAGTGGAGCAGACTAGCCCTGCGGCAACGCTGCGCGTCCCGCTCGCCGGGCGACAGATCGGCGAGCAATTCCCCGCCCCCGGCGATATCGAGTTGGGCGGCTTCCATATCCGCGTGACCAACATCACCCTCGCCGAGGACAACAAGGGGAATCGCCGCCTCTGGCTGGACCTCGATCCTGGCGATTGGGCTGCGGGGCAGAAGCTGATCGAACCGGGCCACGTCAGCACCGACAATGGCGATTCTGCCTGGTGTGGTGCGTCGAATAGAGGCGATGTGAGCCAAATCTTCCGGCTCTGCGTCTCCCTGCCGCGCGACTATGCCGACACGGTGACGATCACCTTCCAGAATCCCATCGTCGCCGTTCGCGGCCCGTGGGAAGTGGAGGTGCCGATCCCGCAGAAGCCCTGAGCGACAGGGCGGTGGGGTGGGGCCGGGTGTGGAAAGGCGACGAGTATGCAACGCCATCCGCGCTCGGCACCCGTCTCACCGCCCGATATTCGTCGGCAGAGCCTATACACTACCTGATCAGCGGGGCGAGCCGTTCCTGCGCCGTCCGCAAATATTCGGCGCTGAGGTCGATCCCGATCCCGCGCCGCCCATGCCGCACCGCCGCCACGATCGCCGTGCCGGTCCCGACGAAGGGATCGAGGACGATGCCGCCGGGCGGGCAGGTCGCCAGGACCGGGATCGTGCAGAGGTCTTCGGGGAACGGGGCGCTGTGGGCGTCGCGGCGCCAGGTGTCCTCCGGCACGATCTCCCAGACATCGCCCGGCTTACTCCCGCCACGATGGTAGGGCAGGATGTAGAAGCCGTCGCGCGCCAGCTCGTTCGCACGACCGGAGACGGCGGTCGAGGCGGAGTGGGTGACCCGCTGCTCGCCCCGGATAACCATCCGAAAGTCGAAGAGTTCCCCCGCCGCCACCCGCGCCAGCGTGGTATCGAGCGCGGCGAGCGCGGCCACCCGCTCGGTCGGGCTGAGCGCGGTCGAGCGCTGGATCTGACGCCGGTAGCGGACGCCCGACACGCCGGTCGCGGTCACGACCCCTGTCGCGCCAACGGTGGTGGCGCGGGGCGCATTGCGGATCGCATCGATGTCATAGTAGGGGCGGGGGGAGCGGACGAAGTGGAAGACGTGCTCGTGGACGGTGCGGAGCTTGTCGCGCGCATTGTCCGGCCCACCTTTCAGCTTGTGCCAGATCACCTCGTTCCGCATCAGCCAGCCGCCCTCATCCTGTAAGGCGATGGCGACACGCCAGGGGATGCCGCAGAGGCCCTTGTGCGCGTAGGTGTCGCCGAGGTTGAGCCAGAACGAGCCGGTGGGCTTCAGCACGCGCCCGATCTCGGCACAGATCGGCAGCAAGGCCGCCACGTACCCATGCACGGTCGGCTCGCCGCCGAGCGCGGTCGGGTCGGCGTAACGCCGCTGGCCCCAGTACGGCGGGCTGGTGATCGCCATGTCGACGCTGGCGGCGGGGAGGGTCCGTACGGTCGCCAGGGCCTCACCGGCCACCAGCAGGGCCGGGGCGGTGCCGGTCAGGAATGGCTCCCATTCCGGTGCGGCGGTGGCGCTGATCGGCATCGGACGGCTTCCTCCTCCAACAACGGCCACCGACACGCGCGGCGAGCGCCGCCGCTGGTACCCCGCCGACTCGCCACGTCCGACTATACCTGTGGCGCGAGCCCCCTGCAACGCGCACCGCCGCGGGGGCGATCCGCTAGCAAACGGTCGCCACGTTCGCTTCTCGTAATATTTCGGGCGTATCCTACGATAGTGCGGGAGTGCGGGAGTGCGGGCACACGCGGCGCAGGTCGTGGCAGTTCTGCTAGGTCGCGATCGATAGCGAGGAGATACGGAGATATGGAGATGTCGATGGCAGGGGTGACGGTCTATGGGGCGACGTGGTGCCCCGATTGTCGGCAGGCGAAGCAGTTTCTCGGCGAGCAACGGATCCATTACACCTGGGTCGACATCGAGCAGGACCGCGACGGGCAGGCGCTGGTCGAAGGAGCCAATGGGGGGAAGCGGATCATCCCGACGATCGTTTTCCCCGATGGCAGCATCCTCGTCGAGCCGAGCAACGCCCAATTGGCGGCGAAGCTCGGGATCCAGACCCGCGCCCGGATGCAGTACTACGATCTGATCGTGATCGGCGGCGGCCCCACCGGGCTGACCGCCGCCCTCTACGGCGCGCGCGAGGGGATGAGCGTCCTCGTGATCGAGCGGAGCGCGCTCGGCGGGCAGGCGGGCATCACCGAGCGCCTGGACAACTTCCCCGGCTTCCCGGAGGGGGTCAGCGGGGGGGAGTTCGCCGATCGGCTGACGCAGCAGGCGGCGCGCTTCGGCGTCGAGATGTTGAAGGCGCAGGAGGTCACCGGGCTCCGCGCCGAGGCGGAGTCGCGCTACGTCCAGACCGCCGACGGCGCAGAATATGGCGCGCGCGCGGTGCTGATCGCCACCGGTTCGACCTATCGCCGCCTCGGCGTGCCGGGCGAGGACGACCTGATCGGCGCGGGGATCCACTTCTGCGCCACCTGCGATGGCCCCTTCTACAAGGGTCTGCCGGTCGCGGTGATCGGCGGGGGCAACAGCGCCGCCGAGGAGAGCCTTTTCCTGACCCGCTTCGCCAGCAATGTGACCCTGCTGGTGCGCGGCGCGACCCTCTCCGCCAGTCAGGTCGTCGCGGAGAAGGTGCGGGAACACCCGGAGATCACCATCCGCTACAACACCGCAGTGGAAGCGTTCACCGGTGCGGGCAAGCTCGGCGGCATCGCCGTGCGCGATCGCGTGTCGGGCGCGACCGAGGAATTGCACCCCGCCGGGGTCTTCGTCTTCATCGGCCTCTCGCCGAATACCGGCTGGCTGTCCACCGAGATCGCGCGCGACCAGTACGGCTTCGTGGTCACGACACCGACCCTGGAGACGAATATGCGCGGCGTCTTCGCGGCAGGCGACGTGCGGAAGGGGAGCACCAAGCAGGCCGCCAGCGCCGCAGGCGAGGGGGCGACGGCGGCGCTGATGATCCGTGAATATCTGCGCGAGGCGTAGAACTCGCAGTGGGGAGCGGAGCAGCTAGCGGAACAATCAAAAAGAAGGCAGGGCGACGGGGTGTATACCCGTCGCCCTGCCTTCTCTGTATCATCTGCGGCGGAAAACTTAGAGCAGAACTCATAATGGTGGGCCTGTCCGCTACCTGGCCCGCGTAGGCGGGCAGTGTGCCCTTCATGGGTACTTCGCCGGTGCCGCCAGGCACCTATAGCCGGGGGCATTGTGCCCTTCATGGGTGTTTCAACCCCCGAAGCAGCGGGCCAGGCATCGTGAGCACCGCGTTAGTCCGCGAAGTGGCCCTCGTCCTTCACGCGGCCGAGCACGCGATCGAACGCTTCCACCGTGCGCTCGACATCCTCGTGCGTGTGCGTGATGCTGAGGATCGCGCCCGCGCCGTGCCAGAGATCCATCCCTTCCAGGAGCATCCCGGCGCGAATCTTCATCACCAGCTCGTGCGGCCCGCCACGCTTCAGCACGTCGTCTGATACCCCCACCGGGTGGACGAGATCGAGCGGCAACTCGCCCGGATAGGGCGTGCCGACGTTCGTATTGACGATCGAACTCTCGCCGTAGGCGAAGCCCGGCACATCACGCCGCAGGAAGGCTTCGTTGTAGCCGCGCTTCAACTGCTCGGCCAGCGCATCGGCCCCGCGCTGCACGGCGGGGTCCGAGACGAGACGCAGCGCGGTCATCCCGGCGGCGGCGGAGAGGGGGTTGGCGTTGTAGGTGCCGGGGTGCTGCACCTTGCGGGTGCGGTTCCAGACCGCGTCGTCCTTGAATTCGAGGAGCTCCATGATCGCGGCGCGACCGCCGACCGCGCCGCCCGGCAGCCCGCCCGCGACGATCTTCGCCATCGTGGTCAGGTCCGGCGTGATGCCGACCTTCGCCTGGACCCCGCCGGGCGACCAGCGGAAGCCGGTCACGACTTCGTCGAAGATCAGCACGACGTCATGGCGCGTGGTGATCTCGCGCAGCGCCGCCAGGAAACCGTCCGGCAACGGGATGGTGGCGTACGACGCGCCGCTCGGCTCCAGGATGATCGCGGCGATGCCATGATCGGGATTCGACAGGGTCTGCTCGACGAACGCGAGATCGGTGCTCGGCGCGACGGTCACCGTATCGAGGACAGCGGCGGGGACGCCGGGAGGTGCCTGATCGAACGGGGCCTGGTTGCCGGGGATGGCATAGTCGTGCCAGCCGTGGAAGTGCCCCGCGAACTTCATGATCCGGTCGCGCCCGGTGTAGGCGCGCGCGAGGCGCATCGCCAGCATCGTCGCCTCGGTGCCGGACGAGGTGAACTTGACCCGGTCAGCGGAGGGGATCAGCCGGTGGATCCATTCGGCCCACTCCACCTCCAGTTGATGGCCGGAACCGAAGTGGGAGCCCTTCCGCATCTGCGCGACGACCGCGTCCACGATCTCCGGGTGGCTGTGGCCGAGGATCAGGGAGCCGTGACCGAGCACGTAGTCGATCAGTTCATGCCCATCCACATCCCACTTCTTCGACCCGAGCGCCTGCTCGGTATAGATCGGGAACGGCTTGGCGTAACGAATATCGTGGGTGATACCGCCCGGCACGGCGGCGCGGCCACGGCGATAGAGTTCTTGCGAGCGCGGGTGCTCCGCGATGAACTGTTCCTCGATCGTGCGGGTCTGCTCCTGCACCATAGCCTTGCCTCCTGCTGATGAGCGCCCGGCACACACCCGATGAAATAGGGCCGGTCAGAGTCTCACTATAGCGCAGGCATTGGGGGCTGTCCATGTAAAAAAGGCCACCGTACGGGGCGACCGTTGAGCGTCGGCACGACCGGTTCAGCACTGCGACGCGCGTCCGAACCCCTCCGCGAAACAGGCGCAAGGGTCAGTACGTAGCGCGGCGTCCGGCAGCACAGCGACGGCGGTTTGCGCGAGCGGAAAGGGCATCGCGGCCGCAGCTCAGGCCCAGCCCGCGCGGCGACGCTTCAGCCAGGTCAGCACGGCGGCGCGACTCAGCATATCCTGGCCGTCGGTGGTCTCGGCGAGCGGCAGGTCGCCGCGCGCGGTCGCCCGCCGCAGGATCGCCACGGGGACGCCGTAGAGCTGCGCGACCTCATCGAAGGTCATCGTGGGGCCGCCGAAGCGGTCGCGCGCGCCCTCCGGGATCGTGTCATCATCGGCTGGTGGTCCGCTCATCTGCCCTCCAATGCCCCGCCCGACCCGGCGTGCAATCGCCCCCACCGTCCCGACACCGCGTAACGTGCGCGCGCGACGTGGCCGCCTCACGCTGCGGCGAGCAAACCGAGGGCGCGCACAAATTCGGCCTCCAGATCGGCGGCGTCCTCGATACCGACGGAGAGGCGGATCAGGGGCGGGGTGCCGGGCGTTCCCGCGCAGGCGGGCTCCTCGAACGGCCAGACCAGGCTGCCGCACTCGCCGAGGCTGACGGCGAGGGTGCAGAGTTCGAGGGCGTTGAGGACGGTGCGTGTGGCCTCCTGCCCGCCATGCAGCGTGAACGACAGCATCCCACCGTAGCGCCCGCCAACGAGCGCCGTCGCGGTTGCGTGGCCCGGATCGCCGGGCAGGCCGGGATAGTTGACGGTCGCCACCGCCGGGTGCGCGGCAAGGAGCGTGGCGAGGCGCAGCGCGGTCGCGCAGTGCTGCGCCATCCGCAACGGCAGCGTCTTCACGCCGTGCAGGATCGTCCAGGCGGCGAACGGGCTCAGCGCGCCACCGAGGTGGCTGAGGGTGCGGGCGATCTGGGCGATGGTGCCGCGCGAACCACAGGCGACCCCGGCCAGCACATTGCCGTGCCCCGAGAGATATTTGGTGGCGCTGTGGACGACGACCGTCGCGCCGTGCTCGATCGGGCGCAGGAGGGCCGGGGAGAGGAACGTGTTATCCACGATCAGCGGCAGCTCCCGCTCCCGCGCCAGCGCGCCGAGCGCGCCGAGCGCGGCGACGCGCAAAGTTGGATTGGCGAAGACCTCCGTATAGAGGGCGCGAGTCTGCGGCGTGATCGCCGCCGCCACGGCCGCGATGTCGCTGCAATCGACGAACCGGGCGGTCGCGCCGCGCGCGGCCAGTTCTTCGGCGATGAAATCGCGCGTGACGCTATAGATGTCCGCCGAGGCGAGCAGTTCGCCGCCGTTCGGGACGAGGTGTAGCAGCGTCGCGCTGATGGTCGCCATGCCAGACGCGCCCGCCACCGCCGCCTCGGCCCCTTCGAGGTCGGCCAGCTTCACTTCCAGGCTACGGGTCGTCGGGTTGCCGTCGCGCAGATAGTAGAAGTGCGGCACCCCGCCCGCGCGCCAATCGACCAGTTGGTCGTAGGAGCGAAAGCCGTAGGTGGTGTTCTGATAGATCGGTACGCCGAAGGCCCCGGTCGTCGGATCGAGCGCCTCGCCGGCGTGGACACTGCGCGTACCGAAGCCGTGATCCCGCCGCATCGTTCCCCCTCGCCGTGACATGCCGCTGCCATGAGGAATAGGATGGCGGATCGTGAGGGGGCTGACAAGGGGCCGCCGCCGAGCCCGCGCGACACCCCGCCGTCGCTGCTCGTCCGTTCGCCCGTTTGACAGGGCCGCGCGCGGACGGTATTCTTTCCTAACTAAGAGTTATTCCGAAGTATGGCAGGGCAGGAAGCTCCGGGGGGAGCGGGCGGTCACGGGAGCAAAGGACGGAGACGAGATGAGCGGGGGCTCGATTACGCCAGTAACGGAAGAATATCTACGCGCCATTCTCGATCTCGGCATGTCCGGTCGCTCGGTGATCGGGCGGCGCCTCTCCGACTCGTTAGGAGTCGCCCCTTCGACGGTCACGGCCACCCTCCAGCGGATGGGCAAGGAGGAGTTGGTCACGCTCAACGAGCGCAAAGAGGTGAGCCTGACGAAGAAGGGGGCCGCGCACGCGATCGCCGCCGCCCGCCGTCATCACCTCTCCGAGCGCCTGCTGATCGATCACCTCGGCTTCGATTGGGCGCGCGCCCATCAGGAGGCCGAGCGCTGGCAGCACGCCCTGACCGAAGAGACGGAGCGGTTGCTCTGGGAAGCGCTCGGACGCCCGACGCGCTGCCCGCATGGCAACCCGATCCCCGGCACCGGGGCCTGCTTCTCGCCCGGCACCCGCTGGCTCCGCGAGGCGCGCGAGGGGGACGAGATGATCGTGGAGCGGATCGCCGAGCGCGCGGAGGCCGATGAAAATTTGATGCGCTTCTTCGCGCGGCAAGGGATCGTCCCGGAGGCGCAGCTGGTGATCGAGGAGATCGTGCTGTCGAACGGCACCATCAGCGTCACCACGCCGCATGGCCCGGTCGTGCTCGGCCTGGAGGCCGCCGCGCAGGTGCTGGTGCGCCCGAAGGAATCGATGCCGCTGCGCCAGTTCCCGACCCAGTGGCAGGACAGCCACAACGCCGTCAACACAAGTCGCCCGACGGCGGAAGCACCCACGCACTGAACTGAAGCGCCGGTGGAAACAGCATACCTCGTCATGGCAGCACCCGGTCCGTGCAGACGGAGGTTATGCGAGACGGGGCGATGAGAGCGATGCGGCGGCAACGCCCAGTCCGCGCAGGCGAACAGTGTGCCCTGCATGGGTGGAGTATGCCCGCCAGGGGTACTTCGTGGCCGCAGGCCATGCAGCCGGGACCAGTGCCCCCGGAGGCATTGCGCCCTGCATGGGTAGTGGCTGCCCTCCGGGGTACTGCAGTCCAATGGCAACCCACGCCTGCCATGCGCCTCCCACCGACGCTTCGGTTCAGGGGCAAACACCCCGTGTACAGCCATAGTGTATGCATGGCTGGCTCATAGGCACTTCACGAGGAGCAGGCAGGGGTTATCCTGGCCCCACATTTCGCGTAGTTCTTCGAGCGGCAGGAAGCCCTGTGCCGCATAGAAGGCGTGCGTTCGCGCGGTGTGCCGCGCTTGGATGTGACGGCCCGAGGGTCTGGGCCTGGACGAGGCGCACGCCATCGTCGCGCAACGCTTCCTCGGCCCGGGTGAGCAATCGTCGCCCGATCCCCTGGCGGTGGTAATGCGGCAGGAGGCCAGGCACGTAGAGTTCGCTCGCCACCGGCGTGTGCCGCTTGGTCGCGAGGAAGCCAATGACGAGCTCGTCGTCCAGCGCCAGCCACGTCGGGAGGGTCGAGAGTTCGTCCACGTAGCGAGCGAGCATCGCCGGGATGCCGAACCACTCCGGCAACTCCCGCAAGATCGCCCTGGCCTGTGCCCCCGCATCATCGACCGGCCCGCTGATCTGTCACCCCCATGTCGCACACTCCTGCGTCGTCATCAGCGCTCAGGGCTTCTTCGTGCCGTCCTGTCCCATGCCCGCGCCGTGAATACCCTTGCCGGGCGCGTGATTATGCCCGTAGCCGCCATGATTGTGCCAGACCGGCTGGCTGTCGCGCGGGTCGGCCTTGAAGAGCAGGCGCGGCGCGGTGAAGACCCGCCGCGCCTGCGCCCCGCAGAAGGGGCAGGGGATCGGCTGGCCCGCCGTGGCGACCGGGCTCTCGCGGTCGAAGCGCTCCCCACACGCGCCGCACGCATACTCGTACCAGCGTCGTCCGGGCGCGACGACCGTCCGGTCCGTGCCGACGATCGGCGGCTCGAAGGCGGCGGGTGGCTCGGACGACGCGGACGCGGCGGTGAGCGGCTGTGTCTC
>JAABUK010011298.1_pt1 | contig 11665 bp, 6 predicted proteins | sample 5559141 | NCBI WGS metagenome assembly JAABUK01 (sample SAMN10711869, study PRJNA513367) | rock metagenome | isolation source: Antarctica rocks | place: Antarctica: Victoria Land, Pudding Butte nord | collected 2016-01-03 | reverse complement strand
GATATATGGCGACGTTCTGCCAGGTACAGCTATAGGATGCGCCGGTGACAGGGCCTTGGCCATAAGTGGGAGCCTTGGCCATGAATGGAATGGGGCCATGGCCATGAATGGAATGCGCCATGGCCATGAATGGAATGCGCCATGGCCATGAATGGAATAGGGCCATAGCCATAAGTGGGGCCATGCATAGGGGCCATGTTGGTGGCGTATTCTAAATTTAGGCATTCTCACGAGCCAAAAACATTCTTAGGAGCGCGTTAGATTCTTAGGGGCGCTTATATCGCTTTAGAGTTAAGATATAGTATCACCCCGCTTAAACCAACTTAACCGGCTCACGAGCGCTTATAGCGCTTAGAGCCTACCCTACACTTTTGTAGATGTCGTTATTTTATAGCGGACTCGATACTCGATTATCTCTTTTATATAACGGAGGAGGACGCGTATTATATAGATATCTTAGAAGATAAGGACCTATAGAATAATATTTAATATTTCTAAAACCGGGGTATAAATTTAATAAAAGGTAAATTTATTATAAACGATAACTTTAATTAATTATATCTCTTATCCTTTAATATAAATCTAATTTAAGAGATAAACTTATTTTTATTAAAACTTTAAATTTATTCTTTTCCTCCTCCGTTCTTCCCTCTTCTAGGTATTTAATATATTATAAATAAAAATTTATTATTACGCCCGAAGGAGCTCGAAAAAAAGGAGCTATTATAAAAATTAATACCGAAAATATATTCGTATTTATTTACTACTTCCCGTTTTCTTTACTTCGAGATTAACCTCTTTTCTTTATAACTTTAAAATATCGCCCTTCTCTTAATATTTTTTATTAAAACCTAATCCGTTTATTAATAATAAAAAGATTAAAGAGCCGGATAAAGCTCTTAGGCTTTAGTAATAATAAAGACGATCTATTACTACTATTATAGAAATAGCCTCCGAAGAAACTTTTATTTAAAAAGCCTCGCGAATCCCTTAAATCATTAAAGGAGTCCTCCGAGTAATTAAATTAAAAAAATTAATTCGTATTTAAAGAATCCTCCGAACTAGTTACTAGTAATAATAAAGATAATAACGGGGTTAGAGAAGAGAAGGTAGAGTTAACTATAATATATAAATAATAGTTAATCGATATCTTCTTTAGTAGTATTATATTTATTAATTACCTTCCTAGCTTTAAAAAATTTAATAATAACTATTTATACGAATATATTCACGATAATATATAGGAACGCGCTATTATATTCGCGAAAATCGTCTACCTTAATAATTCTCGCGGTAATAATATAATAATAATTCCTAGAATATTAAAGTTAAGCTATTACTAGTAGTGGCTCTATATATTTATAATTATACTAAATAACGAAGAAGATTTAGGATACTATTATATTCGTCTAGATTATATAAATAAATATAGAAAATATAAAGTTTATAATTTTATCTATTAAGCTCTTTAATTAATTCTAATTATATAAAGACCTATAAAGTTATAGGCGCTACCGTATTTTATCGTTATTTATACCGGAAATAAATAGAGATTTAATATAAATAGAAGGAGTAATTAATAAAGTCTTAATACTATTATAAAAATACTCCTATAGGCTCCAAATATCCTATAAATCGATAGTTCTACGAATATCTATATTTACCGGGCTTAAAGATTATTTATATTATATTAATTAACGAGTCTAAATTATTCTTTATCCCGCCGCTCGATCTCGGTATTTAGGTTAGTAAATTAAAATCGGTAATCGACTTTAAAGGCCTAAAGGTATAGCTCGTAGTTATTAATATAATAATAGAAATACGGCTATATTATAAATAAAAGGGCGACGAAGAGCTTAACGACGGTATATAATAAAAAGGACTTTAAGGTAATATGATTTAGAAGTAAAAAAATATTAACCCTATATAATATAATTCCCTAAACGTAGTAAATATATCGCTATATATAATTATTATACGGTAGATATAATTAGCCTTTAATAAGGTCTTTAACGAAGAATATAAATATCTTTATATAAAGTAAGCGAAAAAAGAGACTAAAGAGGAAGTAATCTATTATTTCTAGTACGGCTTCGTAATCGTAGGCGAATATAATAAGGTAAGAAATTTAAATAAAGGTTTATATTATTTTCTTTAAAAAATAAAGAAGACTCGCCTTAAATATAACTTCTATTTTATAATCATATCTAGAACGATTATTAATTAAAACCTAAAGAATATTATAGCCCCTCGGATTACTATAAAAGATATTTACTAGAATAATTATTAATTCGGTTATTAATACTTCGGACTTATTAACCTAGAAAAGTCTACGAGTACTACTACCCGATATATAAGAAAACTAGGGTATAGGAGAGATTTATTAAAATAATAAATATCCTTATTAATATACTCCTTTATACCTCGATACTATAATATAAAAAGAGTAATTAAATTAAATATATCTTATAACGTTTAAGAAACTTTATTAAAAAGACTTTACGGTTATTTACTTATTAAGACTCTAGCCGCGATTTAGGTCTACTATTATTAATTAAAAGATTATTATACTAGAAAGGCTTTAATAGCGGTAAAACTACTAGAGGAATATTAGGATTATAATACCTCTTTCCTATATTAACGTCTTTAGTATTTAATTTTAGTTTATTCTAATATAGTACCTATTATATTACGGGTTCTCCGATTATATAGATTTTTACCTACCCTCGTTATCTCCTTTAAAACTCTTAATAAGAAGTAGACTAATAATACGGCCGCGGCCTCTAATATAAATAAGGATAATAGTTAAATATAAGAAGATTATATCCTAGGTAGGGACTATATAATATTTAAGAAGATATCCCCTAAATTTAAGGTTATCGCCTTTATTTTTAAGAAATATAAAGGGGTAAATATATTGATTATATCTTTATTCATCGAGATAGTTTTAATAATAAAATAAGTAAATCTTTCCCTTCTTTAAAATCTCTAATATAAAAGAGCCTAAACTCGCTTCTTCTAATATATTAAATATAGCGTTCTCTTTTCTAAATATAGTATTTAATATTAACTTTTCTTTATTATAGTATATCCGAGAGGAGTTTAAATTTAAAATACGAATATTCTTCGGGACCGATAAGGCGAGGGTCGTAACTATATACGCGTTAATATAAAAGATTAATTATAATCGTAAGCTAGTAGAGAATAATATACCTAATTTTTTAATTAGATTTACGCGGTAGATAGGCGTAGGTTTGAATTTTATATATACGACTATAGTTATTCTATAAGCCCCTCTACTCTATCGGGTTATATAAGTAAATACCGAAGAGAGCGTATTAAATAGCCTAGTTAAAGGAAATATTTTAGTATATATTATATATTAATACCGGAATTAAGGAGTACGTAGAGGGGAAGCGGAAATCGAAGGCGGATTTTAAAGTAGATATATTTAAAACTATAAATACGGCGAATATAAAGGGTATAAAAGGCGCTAACGGAGGTAATAGTCCTAAATATAATAATAGTATTTAGAATATTAATAATACTACGGCTAGTAATAATACTAGGGAAAGTATAAAGGTAATTTAAAAGAATAATATATATATTAGATAAAAGCGCGGTTAGAGTAATTACGGATATAATATTTAGTTATTTTAATAAAGCGTTCTTACGTTTTTAAATCATTAGATATTTAGACTCGAGTAGGAGCTAGGAAGCCTATTACTCCTTTATATAATTTTATATATAATAATATTTACTATAATATATTATTATCGCTTACGATTCTAATCCTTTATTCTATTATATTTAATACGATAATAAAAAACCGAGTATTATATCTAGCCTAGATTTAGGCCTAGATCTAGCCTAGATATTCTTTAGGTTTAACCTAGATTTTATTTAATCCCTAAACTCGTTATTAAGGGCCTACGCTCTTAATATTTTAATTATATCTACTATTATTTAATATAGTATTTAATTATATATTCTTTAACCTCCTTTTAGATTTACGATCGATACGGGGCCCCGGGAATTAAGAGCTACTAATAAAGATCTTTAAAATAATAACGGAAAAGAAATATTAATTTACGAATATATTACCGAGTATACCTATAATATTTATAAGGAAGTTAGAGATACTGTTTAAATCTAGGTTTAGCTTTAGTCTAGATTTAGTCTAGATCTAGCCTAGATCTAGGGAAGCGCGCTTTTAATATTTCGATTATCTCTACTATTATTTATACGGTAATACGTTATTATTTATATAATTTAGATATAGCTAAGATAAGTTAGATTTGATTATATTTTACTATATTATATTTCGTTTATTAATAGCCTACGAAATACGTAAAATACGTATTTTATACCGATTAAGTAGCGATTTTATAGAATTATTTTTCCGGACTTGCCGATAAACTATATACCGATTATAATTATAATTATGGATAAATTAACGAAGCCCTTAAGCCCTATAAAGTTCATGGCCTTTAATACTATATTAGGGCTCGCGTCGGAGTAAATATAAAATTATATCGTCGCTAATTTAGCGTAGCTAACGGTCAGGTAGTTAATAGGAGCGTTAAATTATAACTATTATTCCCGGTCAGCCTAGCTTACTAAGCAGGTCTTGGCTTAGGGCTAGGGCAAGCCCCTTGAGATAATACATAGCTGGCAACTGCCATAGTTACTACTCCTTAATGAACTACATCAATACATAGAAGAACTATCTCTATGGGCGTTGCTAACGCTCACTGCCAAGCTTGACGAGTCCGTGGACTCCGACATGGGGGGATTGGAGATTGTCGTAGGCGATACTATTGCATCGCCATCGCTGCTGTGTTCGTCGGAAACTATTGATGTAGAAGATGGCATAGCATTAGCGCTAGTGCTAATACTGGTAAGGGTCCTTGGCGTATTCGTTATGGCATTACCATCATCACTGATACTGTTGCCAGGTTCCCCTGTGAGAGCGCTCGGGCTCGTACCTGTGCCAAATTTGAACGCAGGAGCTGCCACCGCTCCTGTTGCTTGAAGAAGACCTGATGCCACAGTATGAATGGATGCTACAGAGCCCATAATGACACCTGAGCTTGAATTGCGGTATGGAAATGGTGCGCTGTCGCCTACTGGCGATGGGAAGCGACCTGTGCCGGAAATGAAGCCAGTCTGCGTTGATTGTGTTGCGGCAAAGTAGCCGCTTACTGTAGTCCCAGCAACAACGTTCGTTGTGGCAGGATTCAAGCTGTTTATCGCATTGCGAGTCACAGAAGCAGGACTTGGATTCGCAGTCGCTATAGTGTCCCCACGAGTAGAGTTATACAACGGATATGGCGCGCTATTGCCGTCAAGGGTTTGCAATCGGCCGGTGTCCGAGGCCGCTCTATTTCGTATGGATTCGGAGATGATAGAAGTGCCCGTATTCTTTACCGGTTTATAAACGGTGGAGGAGACGTAGCTTAATGGCCAAGGCGCCATAGCAGGGCTAGAGAAGACCGGCACCAGATCAACAATACATATCAAGAAAGCGATATGAATGAACTTCATTTTTATTCGAATCACATAGGATGAAGTAGATATTCCCAGTTCAAGAAGTGTGCAATGACTGCTAAGATCAATCTAAATAGGAGCAGGATGACGAGAGATGCCTGATATCTTTTGGTATGATGTATAGAGGCAGACAATGAACATACTGGAAAATTCACGAGCCGCAGGGGAGTGTACAGGTTCATAACATTGCAAGATGAGAAGAAACCTGGTGCCCATCAGACGAACTCACTTGAAACACAGCAGTGCACGCAGCGACATGTCTCCATGGCTATGCCTGACTCCATACCGGTGTTGGTAGCAATGTTCCCAAGGAGGGTAATGCGAAGACGATAATGATACGTAGGATTTGCATTGAAATGTGGCTTGTAAGGGATGGAGCGAATAGAGGTATGTAGAGTACCCCGTATCAAATTTGTTGCGGAATAATGATATTTAGCGTATTCAAAACTACTGCGAAAGCTTGGCAATGTCGATCAATGCCACACACACCTGATCCAGATGTTCAACATCGTAAATAGTAATCCGAACCAAAGATTTTTATGTATGAAAAATAGGCCTAATCGCTGCGATTATTAAGAAGTAGAAATCAAAGGACTCTATCAAGGCTTAAATAAATTATGGCGGATTAAAGAAGTCGCGTAGAGATTTACCTTACTCTCGATTTTCTCGATCACAAGAACCTAAATCCCTTAATTAATAAATATTACCCGTATTAAATAATACTATATACAATTATTACAGAGCTGAATATTACGATTCTATTACTGTTATATTTAACTAGGTACGTGTAGTATTGGCTACGATAATGAGGTTTGATTATTTGGATCAGGTGTGTGTGGCATGGATGCTAAATACCGTGGCCCAAGATTAACCGAATCATTGCCCACCGAGCCACCCCTGCCACACTTCGCCAGCCTGGGATACGGCTTGTGATACACTTGGATAGTCTTCTCTGGACTGCAGCGGGCCTGATCACCCTCGTTCAACGTGCAAAATACCGCAGTCGAGTCGCAGCCATATTGACAGAGGCTCTGCGAAGGATCAAACCAACTCAACTATTGTGTTTCACTCTGTTTCGTCATCTAGCCAACAGGGCTCTCTCAGCGGCTCAGTCGTTGACTTAGCCATCTTCCCATCAATCACCATTCCAATAAATCGACTAAGAAGATGAATATGGCCGGTCATATTAAGACTCATTACCTGCATATGAGACGTCTAAGTAGCACGCGATTTTGCAGCAGATCCTCCATCGCAGCAGTATTCCGGCAGGCAAAGCCACTTATTGTCGTTCCAACTGGGATCCTGCCTTTGCCGCCAAACGCAGATCCACTAGAGGCATACTAAGTATAATTTCATAGTCTCCCAACTTGCAGTATTGTCCTAAGCCTCTGGTCTATTCGACTTCGACTTAATCCTCCAAGCCAGATGAAACATACATTCCGACGTCTATAGCGATAGCACCTTTAACTATAAGAATGCTGCGGCCGATACCACGTGGGTTTCACTTATTGAAGTAGTCCACGGTTTGATCACACGCCGCCTGGTCGGCTATGCGACGTACGGCGACTGCTGAGTTTCCAGGCGGAGTTATTTCTCGCACATCCAACTTCCGGAAGGCTACACTGATATTGTCTACAGCAGGAGGATGCTACTTCGCCACTTATTTTGTGTAGCGATCGTAAACGCACGTCTGAAGCCTCGTTGTACAATAATATGCTATGGCTATACTGCTGCGGTTAAATACATGGAGAGCTCGTCTCCATTGATTGGATTGGCTTTTCGAATGTATCCTTTGATCCAACAAGTTTCTTCTGCTGTCGTGGCTTCTACGAAGTGTGTATTACTATAAATGAAAGCTCTACCTCCTACTTTTCCCAGTCTAAATCTCAATTCATTCCTGCAATTAATAATCTCGAGATTGTTGTCGAACATCCTATTTCGAAGCACCGAAATCTCTCGTATGATAATCTTCCCACTTTTTCTGAAATTCTGAACCATTATGAGAACCTTGTTCGCCCTGATAGTTGTGCTATCCCTCACATCCGCACTGATCCTACCTTATGATGGGACTGCCGCTTCTCACGACAATCGGCTTAACCCTCGTATGGTACCTGGAGGAGGTAGAAATCCAGGAGGCGGCGGCGGCGGCAGAGGAAAGAAGGGAAAAGATTACGGTGCACCTTATGACAATAGAAAGGGAGGGGTGAACCGTCCAGGAAGAGGAGCGACCAATTAACAAGTTCGTAACGCAATAGCCCAACAGCCTGGTTACACCAGTGGTTAGGATCCCGTGGTGCTATATAGACCGGCGCCCGGCGAGAGTGGAGTCTGGGTAGATCATCCAAATCAGAGGATCGAGATTCATTACGGCGATGATATGCCGTATCATGCAGACGGAGAGCTCTATCATCAGCAGGCTTATCCCGGATCAGCAAACAGAGGCTACGGGATCGCGAGTAGCACCCAGAGTAGAGACCAGCGAGGCAGAGCCTTGAACGGACTTCCCCCAGGATATGGACCTTGGATACATCGGGACGAGAATAGGGGAGCATCAGTCGACTGGATGCACGGCGGAATCTCTCGGAATTCTCGTTACGGATACAACCCAAGAAGAGAAGACACTACTAACGTGCCCGTCCCGCAAGGGGAATCTGCAGAGCAATCCCGTATGTTCGCTGAAGCTCGTAGATTAGCAATAGCACACGGATACCCGATGTATTACTATGACAACCGACTCAATACGGCATCATTCAGAGTCCAGCCGAACAGGGGGCCCTACCTTGGCGGGAACAATGACGGACGGGGCTATCCATACCACACAACAAATGAGAACTCTGGGTACCGGCGTAAGGTCAAGCGTGACATGAATCAGATCACTAATATCAATTCTCAAATCTCAGATCAAACGACCACAACCACTGACCTCCAGCAGCAATATGAGCTTAACCTACTTGCTTACCAGACTGTGAGCGCCAACGCCACGGAGCTTCTCTTCCCCGTCATCGATCAAATCCTTGCTAGCTCCAATCTGACCATCATACACGACATGGCCTTTTCCCTTCTTCAAATCGTCAGCGCGCCTCAGTCTATGGTCGGACCTTTCATGTACGGCACCACCGATTTCGACTGGTTAGAGGACCAAATCACGCACAATATGACCGATGAGCAGAAGCAGAATGATCCAAATGTTCAGCTGATGTACGCTCAAAACGGTCTTCTGATCGAACTCTACGAACAAGCATGGGCGAATGGAACCGCAGCAGCCAACGCAACCGGGTACCTCAGCGACTTGGAGACCCTCGCCAGCCACCTGATTACCAATGACACATCGGTCATCCCACAAGCCGCGACAACGGTGGTACGGGACCAGTACTACGAGGACATTGACTACTTCTATGCCGATCTTATCGACGAAATCTCAACTTCTGCGACTGGCAGTATTCAACCTTATCCCACTGACGGTGCGCCGTTCCCTACCGGAAGCGGAGGAGAGTGGTTGATTGGTTCAGCTACGGGGAGCGTGGCAGCGCCATCGCCTATAGGAACGGGCACGGTACCTATTAATAATGGGTTCTTGGCAAATCCTACGGTTAAGGGCTTGCTTTTCGGCAATCTGGTCACTAACACTACTTTATCTCCAAGCTTATCGACTGGCACTGCTCTTCCCCGAGCATAGGTTGGCTGAATTATCTCGGAAGGCATCCACACCAAAGAAAGAAAGCGCATCAACGTAGCGCAAGGCGTTACGGAGAATTAGAGAAGATATTTGGTGCCTATCAGTGCCTCCTTACAACGGGTTGATATGGATGTTCCTATATAAGAATATTACTGCTTTTATTATTATTATTATACTGTCCGCATATTATTATGGTGGTCTTAATTAATGCGGAAGTTCTTCGCAATACAAATAAGACCCAGCTGACTGGTAGGTCTGTCTCATAAGGGTAATACTGGGAGTTATACGATTAAGCGATCTGTCCAAGTATCTATATTTATAGTCCGTTTTCTTGATAAAAGCTCTAATCAAGACTGCTTATTGTAATCTTAGCATCAACACTATCTCGTACTAAGAAGAGACCCTATTATGTACCTCTATACTCAAGCCTTCTATAATAATATGAGTTAAAAAACGCTGCATCCGTAGGAAGCCGAGTTGGACAACGAGATTAGCCCCGATAGGCCAAAACTATCATATATTGAGATACTTCCGCGTACCACGGTACTACAATCTCCTATCGCCACCTTTTAAGTCATCTCTAGCTACGTTTATACTCAAAGAGCCACCAGTCATCCCAGTAGCTATATTGATATCTCACAGTTGCGCACTCGACTAGAAACTCATCTACCCCTTGCAACTCTAAGAGATATCGCCTGTGTAGTCATCTGCAGCGATTATTACGCTACTATCTTAAAATCTCTAATTCCCATACTTATATGGGATTCGATATCTCCGTTGGGGCAAATAGGTCTTTGTTTCGACGGCGGAGATTTCGAGACAGTCATAAGATTATATATACTTGGCCTGAGAGAGTTATGGCTATATGTCGATTTTACTGAGGTGGCTGTGTTGCTTATCTGGATTGTCTTAATGTGACGATGCTCGCACTCAACGATTCAAAGGAGACTATGTTCGAGAGGCGAATTCCATTTAACTGATGTTGTTCGCTTAGAATACTTGATACTCCTACATAGGCTTTGCTGATAGGGACTCCTTTGTTGATTCTATACGCTCTCGCTTCGTGGGCGGAGAGATATCTTGCTACGCTTGGTGTAGCTTACATGCAAGGCCAGAATGATAGGACACAGTCTTTTTTCAGGAGATATATATGAATCCTACGTAGCGCCAAATCCGCTCGATCAAAATGCCATAATCATGCTCGTACATTTTTTAGTATTGCATCCATAGCATCACAAAAACCGCTGCATACGAAAGCTTGCTTCCTCTCGTAGATCCTTTTCCTATTTTGTCCGGTAAGCCGCCTTTTCGAAACTCTGCACCACTCCCCTCAAAAGCTTACCTCTCTCTGCGTACTCTGCCTCAACTTCCTATAGCTTACCCCTCTCTGCAGATTCCTCCTCAGGTCTCTGCTGCCTAGCATCCTGTTCCAGCTTCCATATACTGTGGCCCTTCTTCGCCCTTGCATCTCCCGGCGATGCTTCCGCTCTGTGTCCTGTTCTCTCACCCTGATCGTTGTGGACTTCAACGAACCAACCTGGGGGTATCATCCCGAGCACAAAATCAGGTGTGCCTACGAATTCGCTTGGCGTTTGGGATAGGTTTTCTAGGAGACTTAGCCCTTCCATGGCTCTTGCGATTGGCAGGCGTAGCTGTTTCAGTCGAGTCTCCGGGTGGGCCTCGCCGTAGTCAGGCGCGTCGCAGCAGAGGATCTATAGTCCGTCAGTAATTCATTGGCGGAGGTGGGGGGATCGATAGGCATCTGATTTGATGCTCCTAGGCAACTAATCATTGCGTGTGGATATGACAGGCAGGAGCGCTCACACATTGCCACGGCTCGGACTTGATACAGTCTGAATCGACGACCAGGAAAGTAAAGTAGCTGAAAGCGTGACGGAAGCCACGAGGGTCGTCATCTACTGGCCGGAGGTGGTTTTTGAAGAACTCATATACCTCCTCCACGGTGCTGTTAAGGAATGGCATGGGTGCATCTTCTTCAGCGGCTATATTGGCTTTCATATCTTGGATAACGTTCGTAGGTGAATTGGAAGATACAGCGACCCATGCCGTAACATCGTGGACGATACTGCCATGCATCTCGGCGGCATACTGTCGCTGCGAATTAGTATTTACAGCGAGAGTACTTTTAACCTAAGGAAAAGCCTCACCCCAGCAGGAATGTCTGTGAGATAGAAGACAGGGTAATATTTTTCCTTTTCATCAAATACAAAGCCTGGTTGCTCGTGGCTTGTTTCCTCGTCTTGCTCGTCCTGTGCTATATCTGCACTAGGATCTATCTCTTCTTTCTGCCGCGACTCGTTGCTGATAAACATAATAGCTGTTTGACCGGAGTGAGCGCTCTTATAGCTTTACTCAATCCGAAGATGGGGAGATTGGAGGGTGTTGGGCATGACTAGATATTATGATCAGGTCAACTCC
>JAABUK010011297.1_pt1 | contig 11666 bp, 14 predicted proteins | sample 5559141 | NCBI WGS metagenome assembly JAABUK01 (sample SAMN10711869, study PRJNA513367) | rock metagenome | isolation source: Antarctica rocks | place: Antarctica: Victoria Land, Pudding Butte nord | collected 2016-01-03 | reverse complement strand
CGATCGCCTGCAACCGCTGCCTATCCGACATACTCACGATCACGCATACTGTCTGGGCCATGCAGCAAGATTCGCACGCCTCACGGCCATTGTGAATCGGCAGAATGCGTCAAAACACTAGCGAGTTCCATCCTCGGCAAACGTTGAAGCTTATCGAAGATTGTCATTTTTCTTTTGTGACGTTGCGCTACCACTGCTTTCGTGCCCCTTGCGGGGGTGCGAAGGATCGCTTGAAAAGTGTTGAGCACGGGTCGATGCGCTGCTCGCCATGTATCGATGACCGCCAAGTCTTCAGCGGTTGCCCGGCCTTCGCGCACCGCGGCGCCAGCACGCGAAACACGCGATTTGGAACCACCAGGATAATTCGACTCTGGCGCTTTTGCCACCGATGCTCCTCGAAGGGGAAGCTCACTCACCTCCCCACTAAGCCATGCTGAAAACAGCGCAGCCAAACTTCCTGGAACATCCAGCCGTTGGTCGCGAGGAGTCAACATGAAGATATTACCTCTCAGTGATGGGGAAGATTTACTGAACGAAATGTTAGTAGGAAGATTGTCTTCTGCCGTTTTCAAACTGACCCACTACCCGGCGCTTCACCGCCTTTGCACATGAACAAACTCGATCTCGCGTTAACTATTTCTTAGGCAACACCGGCTATTCTCTGGTTATTCCAAAAGGGGTCCCGTGAGTGAGCTGAGAGTCGCCCGAAACCGTGCGCACCGCTGTCCAAGGGTTCACCTGGACACGACATGTCACGCAAACCGCAACCGTTTCAACCCAAGTGGAGTCAAAGTGATGCTCGAATATGTGAATAGCTGGATCGCGCTCAAGACCGATCGCCGCGCCGTGACCGCTATGGAATACGGCATCATCGCGGGCTTGATCGCAGTGGTCATCATCGCCGCTGTGACCGCGACGGGCACCAAGCTGCAGGGTGTGTTCAACGCGCTTACGACAGCCATCTAGCAGCACGGCGCGGCGCCTGGCTGGCGCCGCGCCTGTTTGTTCGCAGGCTCCCTCTCCGAGGTTCACGATGACCAGCGCGGCACAGTTCCTAAGATTTCTGCTTCCGCTCCTGTGCATAGGCTTCGTCATCATCGCTTCGCTCAGCGATATTGCAACGAGGACCGTCCGCAACGGGCTGGTGCTGATCCTTGCTCTGGCCGGCCTCGCGGTGGCGCCATTGACGGGCAGTCTGCTCGGAGCGCTGCTGGCCGCCAGCGGAGTTTTCGTCGTCGCAGCAATTTGCTGGCGCTGCGGCTGGCTCGGCGGTGCAGATGCGAAACTATTGGGCGCCGCGACCCTCGCCATACCGCCAGGTTCGGTTCTCACCTTCATGGCGGCGGTCGCGATCTCGGGCGGCCTACTCGCCTTGCTGTACCTCGTGGCCCTGCCGCTCGCGCCGTCGCGCAACGGCCCGCTTCCGAAAGGCTTTCTGGCCCGTGTTGTCCGGGTCGAGGGCCGGCGCATCCGCCGCGGCGGCCCACTACCTTACGCTTGCGCGATCGCTGCAGGCTTTATGTTTGTGACCCTGTAAAGGTATCGGGACATGGTCCTCCGCCTCGCCTTCTTCGCCCTCATGGCGCTTGGCTTGCTGGGCTTCGGCACAGTCGCTTGGATCGCGACCCGGCCGCCGCCGCCGGACGCCGCAACCGTGGCGGCCGCAGCCAAGGTCACCGTGCTCGTCGCAGTCCGCCCTGTGCGCGCTGGCAACCTGCTTAAGCCTGAGGACCTGATTGCCAAAGAAGTCACCGTCGCCGACGCGGGCGAGGATGCAAGCCTCGACAACACCGACGGCCGCGCCGCGCTCGGTGGAGCCATGGTCCGCCGTACGCTCGCCACGGGCGACGTTGTGCGGATGAGGGACGTCATGCGCCCAGGCGACCATGGGTTTCTGGCCGCCGTGCTGGGCCCGGGCATGCGTGCTGTGAGCGTCGGCGTGGACGCAATCACCGGAACGGCCGGCCTGATCTGGCCCGGCGACCGGATCGACGTGATCCTGACTCAGGCCATCGGTGATGCCGCAATGCCCGTTGGGCGCCGTGTTGCCGCCGAAACAGTACTGAGCGACGTGCGCGTTATTGCGATCGACCAGCAACTTGTGCAGGGTCTCTCGCCGGATGGTGCAGAGGGAAAAGCCCGTACGGTCACTATGGAAGTAACCGCCTCTCAAGCCGAGCGCGTATCTGTCGCAACGCGCATTGGCCGACTCTCGCTTTCCGTGAGATCGGCCGACCGCACGCTGCGGGCCGCCACCCCGCTTCTCCCGCAAACCACTTGGGCCAGTGACGTATCACCGGCGCTCGGGAGGGATGTGGCGCAGGGGGCGCGCAGCACCTTACGCGTGTATACTGGGGCTGCCGAGGGCAAGGAGTTCCGATTCTGATGCGTATCCAGGGCAAGTTACTCGTATTTGGCATCCTCATGCTGGGTTTCGTCGCCGGCAGCCCCGGCGTGAGAAGCCAGCCGACGAATTCGAACGCCGATCAGCGCAGGTTGACGATCGAAGCGGGCTCAGGACGGGTGATCACCCTTGGAGGAGCCGCCAGCAACGTGTTTGTTGCGGACCCCAAGGTTGCCGAGGTGCGGCCAGCCAGTCCCACCAGCCTCTTTGTGTTCGGCGTCGGCGCCGGCCGCACCACGGTCGCTGCGATGGATAACGCCGGGCGCCTCGTCGCGCAGTACGAGATAACGGTCCAGCCCTCCCTGTTCGGGGCCATGGAGGCGCAATCCGCCATCTCCCGGCTAATGCCCGGCAGCCGTGTGAAGGCGCAGGCGCAGGCCAAGGGCGTGCTGTTGAGCGGCCAGGTCAACAGCGCGGCGGATGCGGCGCAAGCCGTCGCCATCGCCCGAGGCTATCTCGCCGAGAGCCAGTCGGTGGAGAACCAGATGACTATTCAGTCGACGGTTCAGGTTACGCTTCGCGTGCGGATTGCCGAGGTGTCCCGCCAAGTTGTCCGCAATCTTGGCATCAACTGGCAGGCGCTCGGTTCCATAGGCAGCATCGGCCGGTTCCCCGCCTTGTCCTTTGTAGCGAACGCAGCCACCGCGCCGGCTTGCCTCGCCGGCCCGCCAGGGATCGCCGCTTGCCTCGGTGCCGGGTTCAACGGTGTGATCGACGCCTTGGCTCAGGACAACCTGGCGCACATCCTGGCCGAGCCCAACCTCACTGTTCTAAGCGGCCAGACCGCGAGCTTCCTGGTCGGCGGCGAGTTCCCGATCCCCGTCGGTCAGCAGCAAGGACAAGTGACGATCGAGTTCAAGAAGTACGGCATCAATCTCGCTTTCTTGCCCACCGTGTTCAGCGATGGCCGGATCAACGTCCATGTCAGTCCCGAGGTCAGCCAACTGACTAATCAGGGTGCGGTCCAGCTGACGGCAGGCAATTCCACAATTCAGATCCCGGCGCTCACCGTTCGCCGGGCGGAGACGACCGTGGAGTTGGGCAGCGGTCAGAGCTTTGCCATCGCTGGTCTGCTGCAGGACAACGGCCAGCAGGGGGTAAGCGGCCTGCCGTTTCTCAAGGACATCCCCGTGCTCGGCGCGTTGTTCCGGTCGAACTCATTTCAGCGGAACGAGACCGAGCTCGTCATTCTGATTACGCCATTCATCGTGAAACCGGTGGACGACATTGCGGCCCTGCACGCGCCAACCGATGGGTTCACTCTCGCAACGGACCTGGAACGGATACTACTCGCACGCCAGGTTGGCAGATCGCAGTCGGGCCTCCCGGTTCGCACGCGCATCCCAGGCGACGCCGGGTTCATCGTGCAATGATCGCCCGTGCTCTGACGGCCACTGCGCTCCTGCTCGCCGGCTGCGAAGCCCCCGAACCGTATCGTCGCACAGATGCCTGGAACCCGACCGGGGCCAATTCCGGGAACATCGCCGCGATGGTGGCCCAGCCTGCCGACCTCGTGCGCGGTCGCGGCGTGAGGCGAACCGACGCCCGGCAGTCTGCCGAAGCGATCGACCGGCTGTGGACCGGCAGGTCGCGGCCATTGCCCGCCGCGAACAGCACGGCGCCGCAAGCTGCTGCCCCACCTGCGACCGGAGCGCCAAACTGATGCCTGACGGCTCCAACACTCCGGCTGCGCTCGCCCCTGCGCCCACCGACCGCGCGCCCGACCGGCCGGCCGGACGCCGGCTCTCGACGCGCCACCGTCGCTCGCCCCTAGTCGCGTTCGTGACGGATGCCGGCTCCGAACGAGTGCTCCGAGACGGACTCGCAGAGCTCATCCCAGGCGGTCCAGACCTGCGCCGCGGCGGCATCCGCGCGGCGATCACCGCCATGCAAACCGAGGTGACGCCAGGTGTTCTCATTGTTGATATCAGCGGCGAAGACCAGCCGCTGAGCGCTCTTGCCCAGTTGGCCAACGTCGTTGAGCCGGACGTCGGCGTCGTGGTGATCGGCCAAGTCGACAGCGTCGATTTCTACCGGGAAGTCACCCGCAGCCTGGGCGCGCATGACTACCTGCCCAAGCCGCTGACCAGCGACAAGGTCTCGCGCCACGTGGGCGCATTGCTGGGAGGCCGGGCCCCGGCCGAGGGCGCTCAGGGCGGCGGCCTGGTCGTCGTGACGGGAGTACGGGGCGGTGTCGGCGCGACCACGCTGGCGGTCAACCTCGCCGGGCATTTCGGCGTCTCGATGCACCGGCACACCGTGCTTCTGGATCCCGACCTTCACCTTGGCGACGCCGCCTTTCTGCTGAACGTCAAGCCTGGGCCGGGCCTGCGCATGGCCCTGGAGACGCCCGAGCGCATCGATGCCCTGCTCGCCGAACGGGCGGCGCAGCCCGCTGCCGCGCGCTTCCATGTGCTGGCAGGCGAGGAACCGCTCGCGGCCAGCTTGAACTATGCCGTGGATGGTGCGAGCAAGCTGCTCGCGGCGCTGCAACGCCGCTACAATTTCATCGTCGCCGACCTGCCGTTCAGGCCGGGTCCATTGTATCACGGTATCTTAGCGCACCCGCACCAGCAAGTGCTCGTTATGCTGCCCACGCTGACTTCAGTGCGGGCGACCCTGAGGTTGCTGTCCGTCTCCGCCCGGTCGGGACAGGCGAAGCGTCCGGTGATCGTACTCAACCGTCTCGGCATCCTTGGCGGACTGACCCGGCGGGAAGTCGAGGATGCGCTGGCCGTCAAGGTGGATGTGACCGTGCCGGACGAACCCCGCCAGCTTGCGGCAGCTGCCATGATGGGTGAACTGGCCATCAAAACCAGAGGCGGCGTCCGTACCAGCATCCTTGAATTGGCGCGCAGCGTGGCCTCGGTGGGCCTGCTGGACGCCACGGCAGGTATCGGACCCGCCGCAACCGAGGCCGGCACCGGCCTGTTCCGCCGCCTGTTCCGCCGCAAGCCATGAGCACCCTCCAATCACGTTTTGGCCGCCGCGAGCCGGCCGCCGACCTCAGCGTCGTCATGCCTGAGGCACTCTCCGTCGCGTCCCCCGTAACCAAGGGGCCAGAGCGGGATACGCCCCCGCCCGCGGTATCCTCGGCAGCGATCATTGAATTGCGCGCTCTCTGCCTGACGCGGCTCGACCCGGCTGCGATTTCCGCGCTGTCGAGTGAGCGCCTGGCCGACGACATCGAACGTCTCATTTCGGAGATTGCCACTCAGCGCCGGGTGCAGATAAACGCGCGCGAGCAGCGCGAGCTTGCGGAGCAGTTGGTCCACGATATCGTCGGTCTTGGCCCGATCGAACCGCTTCTGGCCGACGATACGATCAACGACATCATGATCAACGGCCCGCAGAAGATCTTCGTCGAGCGCCGGGGCAAGGTCTCCCTGTCGCATGCGCGGTTCCGTGACACGGGCCACCTGATCAACGTCTGCCAGCGGATCGCAGCAGCGGTGGGGCGACGCATCGACGAGTCCAGCCCCATGGTGGATGCGAGGCTGAAGGACGGCTCGCGCGTGAACATCGTGTTTCCGCCGCTGGCCCTCGATGGCCCGTACGTCTCGATCCGCAAGTTCGGCAAGAAGGTGATGGACTTCGCCCAACTGGTGAGCTTCGGGGCGCTCACGCCCCAGGTCGCCCGCATTCTCGAGCTGGCGTCCAGTGCCCGGCTCAACATCATCATCTCCGGCGGCACGGGATCGGGCAAGACCACGCTGATGAACGCCCTCTCGCGCCTGATCGACGTGGGAGAGAGGGTGGTGACCGTCGAGGATGCGGCCGAACTGCAGCTGCAGCAGCCGCATGTGGTTCGGCTCGAGACGCGACCGACCAGCCTCGAAGGCCGGGGGGAGGTCAACCAGCGGGACCTCGTCCGCAATGCACTCCGGATGCGGCCGGACCGCATCATTATCGGCGAGGTCCGGGGCAGCGAGGCCTTCGACATGCTCCAGGCGATGAACACCGGGCACGACGGAAGCATGTCCACCATCCACGCCAACACCACCCGCGACGCATTGTCCCGCATCGAGAACATGGTCCAAATGGGATCGATGGGCCTGCCGTCCCAGGCCATCCGCAGCCAGATCGTCAGCTCGGTGGACCTGATCGTCCAGATCGAGCGCCACCGCGACGGCGGCCGGCGGATCACGCAGGTGACCGAGGTGTGCGGCCTTGAGGGCGACATCATCCTGCTGAACGACATTTTCCAGTTCGAAATGCAGGGAGAGGGACCGGATGGCCGCCTGCTCGGCACGTACCGCGTCAACCGACTGCCGCCGACTTTTCAGGAGCGGCTCGTCTACTTCGGCCTCGATCGCGCTTGGGCCGCGGCTTTGGCTGGCGATGGCCTATGAGGAGTGACCTCAACTGGATGCTGATCAGCCTTTCCTTCCTGAGCCTGGTCGGGTTCGGCTTCAGCGGACTGCTGGTGTCACAGGCCTATGACCGGCGGCAAAAACGGACAAAGCGGCTTGACAACCTCGTCGCCCCATACCGCACCACGTACGCGACAGGCATGCGGGCGTTCCGGAATGCGGCGGACGAGCGATCATTGGTCGAGATGGCCGCGTCCATCTTTGGGTTCAGTCCCGCGCGGCTGGACCACTACCCGGTGAAATGGTGGCTTGTGCTCGCGGCATTCCTTGTCGCGGCACGGATTGCCGCCGGATTCGTCGTCGATATCGTGGGTGCTTTTGGTCTCATCAGCATGCCTCTGCTGTGGATCGGGTTGTGCCGCCTTTTCTTTGGCTGGTGCACGACACGGAGGCGCAAGACGCTCGTGCAGCAGTTTCCCGATGCGCTCGCAATGATCGTTCGCTCCGTCCGGGTCGGCATCCCGGTACTCGGGGCCGTGACGACGGTCAGCCGCGAGGCACAGGCGCCGACCTCGATCGAATTTACCCGGCTCGCCAACGATTTGGCCGTCGGAGTGCCGCTCGACAAGGCTGCCAAGGATATGGGTGCACGCAACGGCCTGACAGAATACCAATTTTTTGCGATCGCCCTCGGCTTGCAGGCACAAACCGGCGGCGGGCTGAGTGAAACGCTGGAGAACCTGGCCGACCTGATCCGCAAGCGGTTGGCGCTGCGGGAGCGTGGCCACGCGTTGTCCGCTGAGGCCCGGGCGAGCTCCCTCGTCCTCGCTGGCCTCCCGGTCGTGCTGGGCGGGGGACTCTGGCTGGTCAATCCGGAGTACATATCAATTTTGTTCACGACCAGCATGGGCCGAAAGATCCTTGGCACCGCCGTGCTTTCGCTGACCTGCGCGACGATCACCATGCGCGCTATCATAAGAAAGAGCCTGTCGTGACCCAACACTGGCTCCTATATGCGACGGGATTGGGCACGGCGATCCTTATTTTCGCCGCGTTTGTATTGCTGCGACAGTTTCGGCGACAGCAGCGCCTGGCAGATCGGGTGCGGCTGAGCCAAGGTCTGACGCCGTCAGCATCAACGTCGGGGCAGGCGAGCTTGAAAGGCGCCTGGACCATCGTTGTCGCCGCGCTCGGCCAGCTGTTGCTTCGCACCGGGCTGCTATCCGCCCGCACGCGAGCGGAACTGGAGCTCACCTTGGCAACCGCTGGGCTTCGGGGCCGTCGCGGCCTTGAGGTTTTTGTGGGTGCCAAGATCTGCCTGGTGATCGGACTACCACTGTTCGCCACGATCGCGGGGCGTGCGCTCGACTTGTCGCCGCTCATGGGCATTATCCTGACGGCGGTGGCCTTTGTCGCGGGCCTCCTGCTGCCGGATACGGTGGTGCGCTACCGGCGCAAAAACTATCTCCAGCGAGTCGAACGCGGATTGCCCGATGCCCTCGACCTATTAGTGATCTGCTCACAAGCGGGCCTCGGCCTGACCACCTCGATCGCCCGCGTGGCCGAGGAGATGCAGCACGGCCGGCAGGAGATCGGGGTGGAGTTGGCGCTGACCGCAAACGAGTTGCAACTCATAGCAGACAGCCGGCTCGGCCTATCCAACATGGGGGCACGCACCGGCATCGAGGGGCTGATACGACTCGGAACGACTTTGATCCAGTCGATGCAGTATGGCACGCCGCTGACCGAAGCCATGCGGCTCCTCTCGGCCGAGATGCGGCAAGACACGCTGACGCGCTTTGAAGCCAAAGCAGCGCGTATTGGGGTGATGCTGACGCTACCGATGGTGGTATTCATCCTGCCATGTGTGTTCCTCATCGTCGGCGGGCCGGCTGCGGTCCAGGTGTTCAACCTTGGCAACTAACCTTTCCTTTCCGACGAGCGACGCTGGTCGGATTGGCGCTGCTGGCTGCGTCGTGCGCGGGCGAGGGCGACATCCGGTTGGGTCGCGGCCAGCCCGGGTTGAACGTCGCCCGTGCGGCGTTGTCCGCCGGTTCGCCCGAGATTGCATTGAACATCGCCAACTCAATCCTGGCCACCGAGCCCCGGAATGTCGCCGCCATGCTGAGCCAGGGAGATGCTTTGAGCCTGCTTGGTCGCTTCAACGAAGCGGAGGCAAGCTACGCCAAAGCTCTTTCAGTGGATCCCGAGTCGTCGGACGTCAAAGTCGGGCTCGGGCGCCTGCGCCTCCGCTCGGACCCGGCGCAGGCACAGGTCCTGTTCCTGAGCGTGCTGCAGCGCGAGCCACGCAACAAAGTGGCCTTGAACAATCTGGGCGTCGCCCACGATTTGCAAGGCGAGCATGTAAGCGCGCAAGCGGCCTATCGTCGAGCTTTGGGCGCAGACCCGGCCATGCGGGCCGCGGAAGTCAACCTTGCGCTATCCATGGCATTGAGTGGGAAGGCGGCCGACGCCGTGCGTATCCTGCAGCCACTGGCGAGCGACCCCGAGGCATCGCGGCGCATCCGCCACGACCTCGCGGCCGCTTTGGCCTTGTCCGGCGACAAACAGGCCGCCGCTCGGGTTCTCGCCGGCGACCTGACGACGGAGCAAGTCGAGCAGGCTTTGCTGGCGTTCGGGTCGTTGGGCCAATGACATCTTCCGACAACCGGGGCTCGGTTGCCGTGCTCAAGGGACTGAGGGCTCCAGTCGTGATCATGTCTGTGCCGCTTGAAATCGAGGTCGCGTCCGGGTCCGTCGGCAAGGTGGAGCTGCAGCGCATCGCGGATGTCGCGGCATGGGCGGGTGCAACGGACTATACCGAATCGAGCAACCGCACCGAGGCGATCGCGGACTCGAACAGCCCGAACGGAACCTCCGACTTGGCCGCGAACCGCTCAGGTTGTGGCATGTTGTCATTCCGCAGCCTACCCGGGTCATCGTCCGTGGCCCTCGTTCGATGATGCATTGGTGCCGCTGGTGGTTGAACGACCGGCGGGGACTGGCCGCGGTAGAGTTTGCGCTTGTCGCCCCGTTCCTGCTCATGCTGCTGGGTGGCGCTGCCGACTTCGGCTTGGTGATGTCAGGCAAAAGCCAGTTGGCTAACGGCGTCGCGCAAGGGGTGCAATACGCATTGATGAAGGGGCCAAGCGTATCTGCGGCTGCGATACGGACCGCCGTGCAGGGCGCTGCCGCCCGCTCCGGCGTGGCGGGGACCGTTACGGTCACCGTAACCGGGCCTGCTTGCTACTGCTTGTCTGGCCAGCCCGCCGTGCTTGCAGCCTCGTCGACCCCTCTATCAGCCACGGCGACCTGCACGGGAACGTGCAATGGGACCTCCCCCCCCCCCAGCGCCTATGTCAAAATTGCGGCCAGCTACGGCTATCAGCCGCTGATGCCGTATTACAGCAGGCTTGCAAACGCCACCATCTCCGAAACCATCACGGCGCGGCTTCGATGACCGGCGGCACTTCCGTATGGCGTGACAGGCGCGGGACGACTGCTGTCGAGTTCGGGCTCATTGCAAGCGTCTTCGTCCCGCTGTGCCTCGGCATACTTGATACGGGCCTGCTGATGTGGACCAAGGCCGCCCTGCAATCGACCGCGGCGCTCACGGCGCGGTGTGCAGCGATCACCTCTCCAGACTGCACCGATCCCCGGCAATTCGCCGTTACCACCGCGGGCAAGTGGATCTTCCCGGGTATCATCACCAGCGTGAACGTAACGGCGCCAGCGGTAGTTTGCCTGGCGAATTCTCAATACATGAAGGTGACGATCACCTGCCGGTTCTGGGCCGGGGCGTTACTTCCACCCCCATTGAACCACAAGACCCTGACATCGGTCGCGTATTTTCCGGTGGCTGCAGTCGCTTGCTGACGAAGCGCCCGTGGCGCTGCGGCTCATGGCGGGCCTTTGGTGTCGGTACCGCGCTGTTGCTTTCCGGCGTGTGGCCGGCGTGTGCGCTCGACCGAGATGATGCGCCTTGCCATAGTGCTGGCGTGGACGCCGAACGCCGGCTTGATCTGCCGCCGGGCCTTCTGCTCGCGATCGGCCGGGTTGAGAGCGGGCGATGGGATCCCGCTTTGGGCCGAGTCACGGCGTGGCCTTGGGCGATCAACGCAGGCGGCATAGGACGACTGTTCGATACTCTGGGTGAGGCACTGACCGAGGTTCGTGGACTGCAAGGGCGTGGTATCACGTCAGTCGATGTCGGCTGCTTCCAGATCAACCTTTTCCACCATCCGACGGCCTTCGCAAGCTTGGAGCAAGCGTTCGATCCCCAAGCGAATGCGGCCTATGCCGCCCAATTCTTGTCGTCGTTGCACAGTCGGACGGGCAGTTGGGAAAAGGCGGTCGCGGCTTACCATTCCTCGAACCCGGCGCGAGGTGACGCCTACCGCGACCAAGTATTGGCGGGAGTCCAGAAAAGGATAGCCCTTCCGACAGCCCCGGCGATCACTGTCCAGCCCGTGGCGACCTGGCGGCCGGTCGTGTCCGCCGGGGGCGTTCAGGTCTGGGCGCTCAGTCCTCAAGGTGCGGCATTCAGGTCGGTCTCTATCCCGATCCCCTCCGGCAGGCCGGACGGCTATGTTCTGACCTTGCCGACATCTGCAAAGCGAAGTAACTTCGTTCGCTGAAATATGGCGTGGGGTAGCCGTTCGTACCGACTGGTATTGCACGGTTCACGTCCATGTCGGTCTCCATCAGCAGTTGCACCACGGCCTCGGCCACGCTGCGCAGGAAGTCGCCATCTCCGGCTTTGGCCAGCAACTCGGCCAAGGTAAGTCTGTCGTCGGTCATCGGGTCCTCTTTCGGTTTCGGCTAGAGCCTCGCAACTCCACCTTAGCCAGCCGATCCGATGGCCACCTCAAACCTGGTCTGCGGGTGGGGCTGGCCCACCCCGGCCGGCTAGGCCGATCTCCACGGGCAACCCCACCCGCAGCGCTTAT
>JAABUK010011296.1_pt1 | contig 11668 bp, 18 predicted proteins | sample 5559141 | NCBI WGS metagenome assembly JAABUK01 (sample SAMN10711869, study PRJNA513367) | rock metagenome | isolation source: Antarctica rocks | place: Antarctica: Victoria Land, Pudding Butte nord | collected 2016-01-03 | reverse complement strand
ACGACGCATGACCTCGAGGGGGAGTGTTACGCCGGGAGAGTCGTAGGCTGCTCTCAGGGTAGCAGTGCGGATGCTATCAGGTACCCGCGCGGGATGGAGCAGAGCGGATGACGCGTTTTACAGAGTTTGCATAAGACTGCGGCTAGAATAGTCGAGTTCATGCATCGCTTTTCCACCCACTTGTAACAAAGCAGGCATTCTCCCTGTCCACCGAGAGCATCGAACTTATCGAGTTCAGGGTGACGGGGTATCCAGTGGCGACGTGGAGTTGGACATCATCGAGTGGAGATGTGAAAGTGTGCATCCCAGCTGAGGAGGTCGTGATCGATGTAGCCGGCAAGGGACAGTCGGCGATCAACAAGGCCCGAAGTCAAACTCAGCCTTGACGACCTTCTCGTGCACGTGACTCCTCCTGGTCGCGGGCGGCATCTGATAAAGAGAGCGGGCCCAAGTGATTGTGCGATGCAGAGTGGAGAGGAGGGAACAGAGATGCATCGTCGCGCGAAGCAAAGGGGGGGGGGGGGCATAATACGAGAGTGCCCTCTCAGTGTTCTTAAGTGGGGAGGGGAAAGGGAAGGCTTTTGAACGGGGCATGGACGCCCCTCTCGGACATGGCACTTACCTCACTTTTGAGCTTGAGTGGGATCCATTGCCATCATCACTCCCTCTTGACCCGCCAAGCTCGAGCAGGCATATTCCGCATGTCGTGTGGCAAGGGCGTCGCCCACGATATGAAGACGCGCTCCTCACCTTATCGACACTTGCTCCCATTATTACTGTCCTCCATGTCAGCTCTCGTCGACACGACGATTTTGGCAAAAAGGCCTGTTCTCGCCCGTCACCCAAACTTACTTGCTCGACCCGAACGGATGATATCTCAACATCATGCCCGATCAGTCTCACCCATTTTTCCCAGAGCTCCAACAAAAACTTGTACGCGATTCGCTGTTTAAAACGAAAATGTTCTGAGCTGTGTTGCGTGACTTGGACATGGTGTTGGGCGATGATGATGTATGGCGAGAGAGGCTCGGGCCAAAGCTCACCACTGTAAGAGGGATACAAACATACGAGCGACTTTCAAGAATTCCTCAACAACGGGTTAGGCAGAGCTTCGCTTCATATTACTTCCGATACGAGGACATCGATCAGGGCCAATTCGACAACCAAATCTTCAAGCTCGTCGAGGTTCTATTGGCAGCGCTCTCAACCTGATCAATCATAGATCCGGTATCAACCCCATCCAACGCAGAAAGTCTATCTACGATGCTCCGTTGTCCGTCAATGCAAGCACAGTTTCTCTCACCTCCATCATTGGGGGTTTCAAGTCAAGACGCTCAGAGGGTATGTTTCCATCGCCATCGAACCCTATACTATGTTGACGGATGCTATTGTAGCGCATCGATATGGTCTTCGTCAGTTCCTTGGATTGATCTTCAACATATTTATCGTGTTTGATCCGATCAAGGCGGCAGGGACCGTCGTTCCCTTCAACTCCCAACAGTATGTGTCAGGCCAATATTTTAACTCTTGCTTTCCACCCCGCCTAATGACTCTAATCGTTTTCCTTTTCCTTGTCCCCGTCCTCCTAGCTCTAAATGCTCTATTTGCAACACACCGTCCCCAAAAAGGCGAGTGATATGAGGCGGCATGAGTAGAAGTTGATTACTTCGCCTAGTCATTGGACATGGATTACACATGGTGAGTGCGAGTATGAGATTGCCCGGCACAGGGGCTGTAATTGATACCAGAGGTGAAAATCGGGTTCGATGCATTTGCTTTCCATCTGACCCAGTATATAATAATAACACTAAACCAGTCTGAGCTTGAGTCAGCGCGGCTGGCAGGGGGAATCGATGCGGCACGCACAATGGTTGGCGGACGAGATGTGGATCCAAAGAATCCCTTCGATTCAGGCTCACGGGAGAAGCAGAACAACACCTCGATACTGCGACGCGTGAGTCGGCGAACTCAATAACGGGAATGGGAGGAGCTCACACCTTGAAGTCTAGAACGGTCGCAGAATACATTCCTCGAACCGTATCGTCCACCATCGCGTCCCTCACAGGCGCACAGTGGGCCTTCATCGCCTCAGCCATCACCTGCAACAAGCTAAGCCCTAATCCACCTCGACGGATTTGGATCGTCAGGAGGTCCGGGTCGAGGGCGGGGCAGAGTTCGGGGAGCGTGGGTGACGGGTTGGACAGGTGATCTTCGTGTGTGAGTCGAGGGTTTCTCGGGAGGAATGGGCGAAGTGGCTTGAGCAGATAGCCGTCGACCCCATAAGCGAGATGAGAATGTCGGGTAGAGCTGGGACTGTCAGCAGAAGCCTGCCTACGACGGAGTGGTTCTGACGAGCTCAAACCAGATGAAGGTATGTGGTCACACGGCGTCGAGTTGAATCAAGTCTGAGCGCACACTCAGTACTCGAGCAGGGGAGCGATCCAAAAGCAGGATTACTCACTTTGAGCCACAGGTTAGCCCGAGCACATCTCACCGAATCTGTCACATCCGAGGGGGAAGAGATTCGCAGGGGAGAGTGGCGAGACCGACAAATCAGGGTCGATGGGTACACTAGAGGGCGGTGGGGCAAAAACGCTGGTTTGCCCGTGAATGAGGAAAACCAGATGTGTCGCAACAGCTCAGAGGAGGCAGGGAAGTGGTATAGCGCTTGAATGGTGAAAGTCTGGGCGGGGTCAAGGGTCAGGGGGAAAATCCGCGGGTTTGACGAGAGAGAGAGATACACTCACCTACGTCAATCACCACAGTCACAGCTTATCCCGACCCGTCTTGTTCATCCGGATCCGGTACACCCCAAAGGAGGAAGAAATCACGCGGCGAGGGAATCATAATAATCATCAATCGTTGCTCGATGATGGCTCGATGATGGGGAGGGGGGAATGTTGGGAGAAGAGGACAAACGCTGTCACGCCGCGGCATTTCTTTCTATGGATCGGCGGGCGCGGTGTGGCGGATATTTTACTCCGGCTGATCTCAGCAAAAACACCGCGGAGCAACGCCCGCTTCAATCTTGTGGCAACGACACTCGGGGAACTCCGGGAGGAGATACGCAATCACTTTGGTATGAAAGGAAAGTATTGGTATGAAAGGAACGCCGCGTCGCCCAGATTTCATGAACATTTCAGCAAAGATATGGCCGCCCCTCATCCCAAAGAGTTCCATACGGCATCTCATCCACGCGGCTGCTCCTTGATGCGTCTGTCGACCGTCCTGGCCGTTCTGTGCTCATCAACCGAACCCGTCTCCGCAACTCTTCCTCTTGGATCCCTCTCATTTCAATGGATTATGCTCTCTTTGGCTCGACTCCTCATCAGCTTCTTCGGAAGCACAGCATCACATTCGGACATCTCGTGTCTGTTCGACAGGCCTGATCCCCCTGTCGATCTATTGCAGGAACTTCAGCTCACTCGTCCCGGTTTTCTCGCCCCCAACGCATCCGTCATTTACCTGGACTCGACCTCTCCCTCATCTCGGTTTCCTCGTGCCGCCACACTCAATGGCTCTCATCTTACTGCGCATGAGCTGGGATCCCGAGACCGGGTGGTCACCGCGGCGAATGATAACCTTCGTATGCCTCGGATAAGCAGCATCGATGATGACGGGATGTTTGTCGATTCCACCGGGGCCAAAAGGCTGTTGCGCGGTATGGCGGTTAGCTACAAGGCCGAGCCCTACCTTCCATCCCGCCACGCTTTCGATCCAAAAAGCTCATTTTCGGAGGTGGATTTCAGGCTGTTTGATAAGCTTAACCTCAACGTCATCCGGTTGGGCGTCTCATGGGCCGCCGTCCAGCCCAGTCGAGGTCCGAACGGGTTCGACCATGAACACCTGCGTCTCCTCAGAGGATTCGTCGAAGAGTGTGGGCGACATGGGCTGTACGTCCTGGTTGAGGCACATCAGGACTTGTTTTCCGAGATATTCACCGGTGATGGGTTTCCACCCTGGGCTGCGACTACTGATCAAACGACTTCGCCCTTTCCCGTCCCGATGCAGGGATGGAAGACAGCGCACTACGACTCCAATGGCAAGGTGGACAACATCGCCTACAGCGACGCGTGGGCCCTGTTTCACGGGAGCGACGCCGTCACGAGGGCTTTCTGGGGCTTGTATACCGATTTCCAAGGTGTCCAGGGCGAATTCGCCCGATTCTGGGCCAAAGTAGCCGAGACGTTCACGGACATGGACAATGTTATTGGATACGGTGAATCCTCCTTGCCGACGGCCGTCCGCTCCCATCGCACACTTTGGATGTCGTTCTGACTATACTCAGAGCTCATGAACGAGCCTTGGATAGCCGCTCGATCGACCCTAAAGATTCCCTACGCATGGTTACATCGCACCCAGACCGAAACGCAACACTTGCAGGCTTTATACGATCGGCTGGTCGCGTCTATTCGATCCGTCGACAAAGAGAGTCTCATCTTTTGGGAACCAGCATGCGGATCGGGTGCTACATCGGGTGACGGTTTTGATCATGTTCCGGCTCGAGATCCAGGAAAGAGTGTCTTCAGCTTTCACTCCTACGGACCGAATTTTGCGGACTCGCTCGGGATTGAAGAGGCGGTGGACCGAGCGCTTAATCTACGAGAGCGGCTAGGAGGTGCCATCATGGTATGTTTCGTCTTGCATCCTCCGATCCCGGACCTGCACTCTGTTTCCTTCCCCTCGACCTGAACCCGTCGCAATTCCTTTCATGTCCGGCTGCTGACCGGCTGTATAAGTTGACCGAGTGGGACGTTGAGTGTACGAAGGGAGAGCGACACTTTCGGCGGATCATGGAGCTCGCAGACAAGCATCGTCTCTCGTGGATGTGAGTCTCACCGCAAGCCTCTGATAGCAGGAAGATTGAGGATTTGGCAGTGGATGGCAATACAAGCAATTCGTCCGCATCGCCGGCTCGCCGTCCCATGGCACCATCCTCTGCCCCGAGACGGGTGCTCTTCGTTTGGAGATGTGCAAGGTGTTCTCCCGACCATATCCCACTTCCGTTCGCGGAGTCTTGCGAGCTTTCTCATACGACTGCGATGCCCGAAACATTTCGATTCGAATTTCTCCACCTACCGATGGAGAAGAAGCCGAAGTGATCGTAGCCATCACGGAGGACTCCCGATGGCAATACTCGGACTGGCAGATCTTGAGCGTCCAGGACGCCAAGGGGAGCTTCGTCAAGGTGAATCGGATGCTGGAGGAAATCGAGGTGGAAAAGGATGAAGGACCGAGATGGTGGATAGAGCAAGGACGTGTCTGCGGGAGTCAGCGTTTGTTCCTCAGACTTGGAATGAGTTGGACTGGAGAGGCCGAGATAGCAATCGGACAACCAGGCCGCTTGCAGACATGACAGGACCCTTTATGTGATTGTACTCGTAATGCTCTTTCCCTCCCGCTCAACGAGATTCAGGTGTGAAGCGGCAAAGAGGAGATCGAGCAGGCATGAAAGAAGATTGCTGACGAACAGAGTCGCCTGGGTCAGACCAGTCACGGCTGGGAAAAGCTTCCACAACCTTGCGCGGTCCGCACGGCAAAGCCGTATCGAAGGGCATTGGATGTACAAGCATTGGTCGGCAAGCCACTCGAGTCATTCGACCACGTACAATGGCAAATTGACATTGGGCTTCGAAAAGTCTAGCACCATCCCTGTGGCAGCACTTGAACGTGGCTCCCTATGCGAGATTGTGCGCATACGTGATTCGTATGATGTTTCGAGGGAGTCATCAGATTTGGCGTCGAAAACGGACGGGGTATGGATACAAGGAAGGCTAGCTCAATGACCGTCAACCTTACTGGAGTATATCATGAAGCAAGAAGTGCGAGGCGGTCGAGACGAGGCGGATTATAGAGAGGACGGCATAGCATGATTGGTGAGAGATTGAGGTACATGGCTGATATGATGCGAGTAATCGCAAGGTGATGCCCTCCGATGAAGCGAAAATCGATCGCGACGTTGTTGACGCTCCTGCAGATCTCTGAAGCGTTGGAGATCGCGATTTGACCGCACAGCGGTCTTCGTGTCCAAGAGTTTCTCGATCTCCTCATTGGAGGAGGAGGAAGTGTCTTCAAGCGCTCGCAGGTAGAAATTCTCACTCTCGTTCTGGGAGGATTGGGCCTTGTCAACGATAACGTGGCATATTGGGGCGCGGTTGTATACGGAATTTGAGAGCCGAAAACGCGTCATTGACGAACTTGATCAAAGCGCAACGAAAATTGATCGAGAATGTAGGAATGGTCACGTGACAGGTAGTCGAACTGCGGACTCTGAACTGCGGAGCTCGATTTAGAATTGATTACCCCTAACGATGCCGGCATTCGATCGATAATTACGGAGATCTGCACCAAAGAACCGCGGGAAGCCCTGGATGTTCCTGCTCCTCCCACTTTCGATCCCGGTAAACCCTGGCACAAGGAAGATTTTCCGAATGTTTCTCTTCTACTCCGTCGATCCTTCCTGCCCACTTCCGTATTTGTTGGCCGTCGCAGGAAGACTCATAACGTTGGCCGACAAGGCGTTCCACACTGTTGCTCAACATGCCTTCCTTGCAATCCGCCTTACAGCGTATTCCCATCTTGGCTCACCTTGGTCTGGCCGGCTGTGTCATATTCGGCCCACGACATGTGTATGGGATGTACGTGTTGGGACTTGCCGTCCTTGCAGTGCACGTCTCTTTGATCTCTTTCAACTTGAGGTGAGTCAAATAATCGTCCCATATCTCGCATCGGATTCTCATTCCCTGCTATCTCATCCTTCCTCTCTTATCACGAGCTGTGACGCCAACTTGGACCGTTCAGGTGTTTGTATGGGGTTTGGATGGCAGCCCGGTCGGTGACGAAGCACGCCTCTACCGACTGGCGGCTGCGATACATTTCGAGGTTGCTCGCAATGCCTCCACCCATGGCGGCCAAAGCCTTACCGTATGCCTCTGTTCTTCACCTCATCATCATCCCAAACTACATGGAAGACTTGATGGTCCTACGTGAAACGCTCTACCTCCTCTCAACGCACGCCCTTGCCCGGACTGCCTACTATCCCGTGCTCGGCTTCGAGGCGAGGGAGCCCGGTGCGTTGGACAAGGCTCATGCCTTGGAGGAAGAGTTCAAGAACTCCTTCCTCGGTATTGGTCATACCCTGCACCCGTCCGGATTGGTGGGCGAAGCTCCCGGCAAAAGCAGTAATCTGGCCTGGGCGATCCGACACGCATGGTTGGAATTGAAAACCGAATGTATGCAGGAGATCATAGACCTTACGGTGGTGACTGTGATCGACAGCGACAGTGAATGAGCCTTCTTCATTCCTCTTACAGCTCAGCCAATGATGATCCCACAGCGGCCTTAGCTGGGGACTACTTCGCTGCCGTCAGCTGTGAATTTGCCCTTGCTGGTCCTGATGAGCGGTACGTCGACGATATCGCTAGCACAATGCTGATGCGATGGGCGAGTAAGCACTCGGATGTACTTTGTACCGCCGATTTGCTTTGATCGTAATTCGTCCGACGTCCCCATTGCGGTCCGAATGACGGACGTCATGTGGTCCATGTAAGTCTTGCGTGTCTTCGCATTGACTTTCCTCAATCTGTCCTCCTTGACCTGCCACTCTCTTCAGGGCCGGTATGAGTTGCACCTGTCCCGGGAGTCAGGCAATCATCCCCACATCTGCGTACTCGCTATCCTTGACGTTGGCCGCCGGTGTCGGTTTCCACGATACGGACTCGATAGCGATCGGGGAGGACATGCACATGTACATCAAGTGCCAATTCGCGACCCAAGGGCATCTCATCAGCAAGGTCATCTACTCTCCAGCGTCCCAGTTGAACGTCGTTGGCGAAGCCGGTCCAGGAGCTTTGTCAGGGTATTGGAACGGTCATGTCGCGAGGTACAAGCAAGCCCTTCGGCACATGTGGGGCAGTCGTGCGTTAGCCCCGGACTCTCGTCGTCATTTAGGGACTCTCTGTTACGGTATGCTGACGCACCTTCGAAATAGTTGATTCTTCCTACGCGTGGACGCGTCTACTTCAACGCGATCTTTCGGCCCCGCCGGCGGATTCCCCTAGCGTCTGTTCGCCTTGTCAAGACAAACCAACCGTGTTTGTCGACCGAGAAGGTATCCCGGATGTCCTGGCACTGGCTAAGCTCTTGTACGAGACGTCGCCCTTGCGACCCGTGCGGACAAACTCGTCGCAGATTCGGTCCGGTCGACCGGTGAAGAGCTTGAGTTCTGGCGAACAGAGCGAAGCATCCGCCTTTCAAACCGTAGGAGATCCTGAGGGGGTTCCAGTCGTCATGGCAGCCGATATCTCCACCCTAACCTCGTCTGGTACTTCGGACCGGACATCCGATGGGACTTCAGACGGAACTTCTGAAGGGACTTCAGACGGAACTTTTGAAGGGACTTCAAGTCAGACTTCGGAGAGTATTGCGGCTGTCGCCTCCGCGATTGATGAAGATCCGGAACCGAAACCCGCTCTGCCAAAAGTACCGGGTGGCACTCGCTGGCGGTCATTCCTCTCCCTGATGTGCCGATTATATGAAGCGCACCTGCATATCGTGTCCGTACTCCTCTCCCATAATAACCTTCAGGGATGTTGAAGACTTTTCCAGGTTTATGGCCATCATCGTTTGTCTGATGTCTAAGCCAATCTCCTTGAAGCCCTCCTCAGGGAACCTCCTTCACCTCGTCATAGAGACTTTTCGAGACCCGACACGTTTCCTACTTTTCGCCTTCAACCTTGCGCGAATGGTGAGACTGGTAGCGCTCATACTTTCGATGCTAAGTCTGATGTGTGAGTACAATCTTGGGGGAGGCGAGAAGATTTCATGAGCTTGCGAGCTCACGGAGCGATTTGACAGGTTATGATCAATACCACCAGGCGACGTCGACGGATCGCTGGAAAATCGAGAGCGCTGCGGAACTTCTTGGCACCCAGGCTTTCGATCGATCCGAGAGGCTGATGCCGTGGTCCATCGCCAGGTTCGTCTCGTTTCAACTTGGTTTCAGTTCATGCGATGACAGACTTTCAAAGCTATCCCTTTATCTTCACTGGCCTAGCGTTTGGCTTGGTGCCATTGCTACATGCTCAATTCCTACACCTCTTCACAAACAAGTTGAATTTTACGGTTTCTCGGAAACCCCAGGCTTGGCTGCGGTGGGGCAATGACAGTACCGCGAGAAATGGCTTGTCAAGAAAAAAGTCCTAGAATGTCAGCAGACAATTTCAGCAGGACATGACGGGAGGGCCGGCGTTTTCTTTGACGTGGAAGGGTGCGGGACTCCATAAACACCAATATTCTAGACTCCATTGAACCGTGATATCTGGTTTCAATCAATGCAGGAATTAGCCGGTCGCAGATTAAACAAGCGGACAGCCTCCCCTCCCCCCCGGCCCCCTTTCCCCCTCTCCACCCCGTCTTTTGATACAGTCCTGACATGCTTCACCTCTGCACGTCATGATCGCTTCCGGCAGGGGAAGAGCAGGTTCTCGACCATTGTCATGGCTTCAGCTCTATTCCCTTGGACTGCGGATGATTGACATTGGGTGTGATCGTTACCCTAATATCTAGTGACCCTCTTCGTCCCGTCTACTCGGCGCCCCGATCACCTTCCAACAATGGCTTCATCACCGCTCTTTCCTCATCTGCTGGCTCTTCGATAGATGAGTTGCCCCTTACCTCCTGCCGGGATGGGGCACCGATCGCTGAGATTGTCAAGACCCCGCACAGCAGAGTCACAGTGCCAACTGTGACGAGAATCACGTCCCGGGAGTTCAATCGACCGAACTGGTCGTAGAAAACGAGACCATCTGTAAAGCAGTGTCAGTGACGGACCGGTTTGGCAAGGGCATTTTCGGGCTGCCTCACCTAAAATGGACGACATGGTAAAGAAAGTGAATGCAAGGGGGCAGATAAGAGCGGGACTGGCGAAAACCAAGCTGTAATTGAGGTAAACAAGCTGTGACAGTCCCCCCACAGCGAGTCCGCCCACCATCAGCCAAGACTGAAAGTAGGCGAACTCGTTTTTTCCCTGACCGGTCCGAAACCACGTCTTGGTCTTATCAACCAGCTCTACGGCGGCCTTGGCGAGAACCAAAGACATGCCGGATAGGGTTCCCGACGCCGCGGCGAACCCGAGGCCGACCAAGGTGAGGGCTCTGTCGTCCTTTATCTTGGCGGCAGTGGGATTATCCAAAACTGGGATGCGAGTTCGAACGTCCTCCTCTACTCCCGTGTGGGCTCGGCGATCATGTACGTCTCCGGCCTGCATGTCGATTGATGCTGCGGAACGGGAAGAAACGCGTCGGATGAGGCTTTGCTGAGGACGGCTGAGTGAGGCGCCATTGCTCATTGGATCCACGACGGCCGACAGCTCAGAGTCGACATCCCTGGAGCTGTCGATCCGTGGCCGAATACGCCGAGCCGCGAGATGAGACTGGCATCACCGTCAGTCGGTGAATGGTCACACCCGCCATAGTGTAGGCCATACCGAGGACTCACAACTACAAGAAGGATCGTGACCGCTGCGATGACGACGAGAAAGAAGCTTAAGAAGGCCGGCCTTCTCCACAAAACCAACAGCTCATCGAGTCCATGTCTCTCCTCGTCCACCGAACCAAAGACTGCGACGAGCACTGCACCGGTCATCACCAGGACTGTCCCGATGTAACCCTCTCGTCCAAAGGCGTCCCGCAAAAACAGCCTGGAGTTGACGGCGTTGTAAATCAAGCCAACGGCCCCGAGCGGGGCGAGGATGGCGACCGGCAGGGTGTCGAGCTGAAAGATGGTGGAAAAGAGGTTCGAGGTGACGGATGTGATGAACCCAAACAGCCACATCGGCTGCCGATACGCTCGACGACGAGTGGCGAATGGCCGCAAGTCTTCACGGACATGCGATTTCCGCTGCAACGTCATACCTGAGCCCGTCACGATCAGCGGCTCACACAGTAGGGTCCCACACTTTGATTTCCGGAACAACAGATGGCGATCGAGAAGGGCAAGAACCTCCACCCACCGAGTGACTGAAGAAACGTGGAGACTTGGCCCACCGTGATAGCCACCGCGAAGGAGATGCCGCTCATCTTTTGAGTCAGATGCTGCCTTCCGTCTGTTTCACTCGTGGGGATGGATAGGGACCGGTTGGGACTTTTTACGGGTCAAATTCGCATGGAGCAGACTCTTCTTTGGTGAGACGACCGTGTACCGATTTGATACTTCCGCCTTTCGATCAGGCATACCCCGTAATTCCCCCTTTGAGGTCATGTCTTCAGGGGGGGGAGGGATCTCACTTCATTTATACGTGTCGCCGTTATTAATTGGCTATTCGCCGAGTAATTCCGCATGTGGCAATTTACTCTTCTCTTTTCTCACCCACCCTCTTGCGGTCTTAGTCCCATTAATTGTCTTAGAGTAACTCCTAATGCTTCATATCATCACGGAGGCTTGTCAACTACCTAGCAAACAATATTCAGTACTTAGTCTCCCCTCACTGTGCGGCCCGAACCGCCTCCAATCGCCTCGGCATGGAATCCACTAGGGTGTTGATGTCACGATCGCATATCGAACAACGACGGCAAAACCACGTTTTCGCCAACTATCGCCGAGAGTCGCACATCACAGGACGCCCAAAAACGGCAACGCGCGTTCTTTCGGCCTCCTTGCGTTCCGAACC
>JAABUK010011293.1_pt1 | contig 11671 bp, 10 predicted proteins | sample 5559141 | NCBI WGS metagenome assembly JAABUK01 (sample SAMN10711869, study PRJNA513367) | rock metagenome | isolation source: Antarctica rocks | place: Antarctica: Victoria Land, Pudding Butte nord | collected 2016-01-03 | reverse complement strand
AAGAAATTTTGAATGTAAAGCACTTTGCAATATATTCAATCTTGATTATATATCATTTTGTCAATGTTTTTAATTGTTCTGATATATTTTAGCATAATTTGTCATCTTTTAAATCTTTGTCTTTGCATCTTAATGTAAATCTGACAATGAAAAAAAAAAAGAAATTTGCAATCTTGTCTCATGTGAAAGATGTTTGATAAAGTGATGATTGCATGATGTTTGTTATGTCATGATGATTACGCTTTCTTGTTGAGCGCATTTGAGCATCTTTACGTCTTTTTCTTCTGTCTGTTGATTTACATATGTGATCATCTTATTAAAGAACGAAACTATCATAATATAGTAATTCTTCTTTTCTAATAATGAGTTTATGCTTGAAAATAAATGATTATGCTTTTCACTTATGTTTCAGCCTTGTTTCGAAAGCTTCTATAAGCTTCAAAACATTTTTCATATCTTCGCTCAATATTCATTGATTATATTCAATGAGATATTCTTTTCATTGTATCTTATAATATAAGATTTTCTTTCTTTTTCACTTCTGTAGAATCTTTTCTATCTTTCATTCTTACTCATCATCAATAAGCTTGAATACAAGATAATTGAGTATAAAGTCATTATTTAATCTATGATTATATGACTTTAAGAAAGATACATGAAAGACAGAATGAACTTTATAAATGATTGAAAAATCAAGATGATATGTCTGCTTGTCTGTGAATTCTTGTATATGAAAGAATTCTATCATTTTATTTGATAACTTCTTGCTCAACTTCTTCTACTTCAGGTTTTTTGCTGATAGCATGATCAAATCATCAATATTAAAAAACTTAAACTTATGTTTTCAATTATAGTACTTTGTCTGAGCATTGATCGTGTTTTATCATCATTGCATCAACGTGTTTTGTATATTTTGCAGCATTTCAACACGTTCTTTTGCTGCTGACACTTCTTCTTTCATAGCATCATTCTTGATGTATATGTCAAAGATTAACTCATAATCATACATGACTTTAAAGAGATTACAGCTCAATGAAGAGTGCTTCATCTGATGATACATGAACTTGACTATGAGTAAACATGTAGCTCAGTTGTCTTGCTTTTCTGAACAATATACTTGTAGATAATGTTTCAGCGTTTGATTCTGTTGTTCTGTCTGATCATCTGTTTGCGAATAAAAGACAGTGCTTAGTCATCATTTCATCTTCACATGATAGCAGATTTCTGATCAGAACGCACTGATAAATAAACTATCTTTATCAATAATTATATCATTCAATATCTCATATCTTAAAGCAATCTTCTCAAAGAACAACTCTGTTAACTTTACAACAGTCAGAGTCTTCTTTGTAAACAGATAACACATCATCTTTATGTAGTAATCAACTATTACAAGAATTGAGTCATACATGACTTCTTTTCATTTACTAGACGACAGATCTGTTATGAAATTCATAGTGATTTCTTTTCATGAGTTTGTGAGTCGAGATAATAATCTCAACTCATCATATGATAAATAACATTTCATCTTTACTCTCTGACAAATGTTACAAGTATTTATATACTCTTTAACATTCTTGATCATACTTTTTCAGTAATATTTGTGATCTAATAACTCGTTGATCTTGTCAGCATCAAAATGTCTTGCTAACAAATTATCATGATGATGTTTCAATAACTCTTCTCTGACAGAAAGATCTTCTGAAACATACAATGATTCATTGTACTTTATCATTTCTTGACTATTCAATGTTCAAGCTTTGACATCACTCTTTCATATACTTGTCGTTTCGTCTGCTTTTAATCTCACAGCAAATTCATTTTCTTGCTGTAAGATCTTGATGAGTTCAACTATGAATTTATTACTGAAGTTGTATGTTGTTTCATGAATTGTCAATACTTTGACAATTGAATGTGAAACAAGTTGTTTGCAATCAACAGTTTCAGCAACAGAATTAAGCTGTTTCTCAGCTACGTTGCAATCTTTATGAGTCAACATTTCAACATCTGTGCTTCTTGAAGTTATTGATTTGAATTGAGAAATTTTATCTCTCAAGAAATGTACTTCATTTAGATGCATTTCTCGCACTGTTAAAGTCATAATTCTCAGCAGCATACTTCTGACATGCATTGTTGAACATGTACTCATGTTTTCACTGACATTGTGAACAGACATCTTCTCAACTTCGTTAATTACTCATGTACAGTAGATTTCATTTTGCGATCTGCTTTTAACATGTTTCGCTAAATATCTTCGTTCACTGACACTGTGAATGAATGTTTTTTCAACATCATTAATCACTCATGTTCATCAATGAATTTTATCTTGCAGTCTGCTCTCAACATGTTCTGCTGAATATCTGTTCATACTTATACTGTGAACAAACGTCTTTTCGACATTGTTAATCATTCATATACAATATAGTTTTCTGATTACTACAAATATAAAGTTATTTAAGCTTTTTATTTTAGTCAGCTTTCGCTGCAAAGTAAGCAGCAAATGATTCACAGAGATGTTTTCACTCTTATAATCAGATCATCTCAACAATGCATTGATTGAGTTTGTCTTTTCTGATTTATGCATTATTTTGTTACGAGTGTATCAAGACTGAACAAGACTGAAGCTTTAATCAATTCACAGTGAACATCGACAAAATGTTTGACAGCTAAATTTTTGCTTGATGACAGAATCTGAAAAAGTCGACTTGATTCAGCTAATAATCAGCTAACAACTGACTAATCAGCTAAATTTCAGCTAAATTCGGCTAACTCAGCTAATTCAGCTAATTCAGCTAAAATATTTATCTACATACTCATCACTCTACTCGCTCATCTACTCGCTCATCTACTCGCTCATTTACTCGCTCACCTACTTGCTCATCTACTCATCATTCTACTCGTCACTCTACATGCTCATCATTCTACTCATCACTCTACATGCTCATCACTTTACTCGTCACTTTACATACTCATCATTCTACTCATCACTCTACATGCTCATCATTCTACTCGTCACTCTACATGCTCATCACTCTACTCATCATTCTACATGCTCATCATTCTACTCGTCACTCTACATGCTCATCATTCTACTCATCACTTCACATGCTCATCATTCTACTCATCACTCTACATGCTCATCATTCTACTCATCACTCTACATGCTCATCATTCTACTCGTCACTCTACATGCTCATCACTCTACTCGCTCACCTACTCACTCATCTACTCGCTCATCTACTCGCTCATTTACTCGCTCATCTACTCACTCATTTACTCGCTTACCTACTCGCTCACTCAAATTTCCTACCGAATTTTCTATTGAATTTTCTACCGAATTTTCTATCAAACGCTCTATCAAACGCTCTACATGCTTCAAATTATGAACGCATAACATGAGTCAAACAATGCTTCAAACAATGCTTTCTACATAACTTGAGAACAGTACTGTTACTTTCGTGATTAGTAATCTTCGCTTTCAGTTGAAGGTCAACGCTAGAAAATTCAGGAAATTCAGAATTTTTACTTCTTTTCACTTCTTTCTTTCATAGTTTCTACTTTCTATTTCGTACGAAATAATGCTAATTAGCTCAATAGAACGCACTCTTTATGACTTGATATCAAACTTTCGATCAAACGCTTTATCAAATTTTCTACATGCTTCAAAATACGCGTTGAATGAATGCATAACACACGTTAAACAATGTTTCAAACAATACTTTTTACTGAGCTATCTACTGAGCTATCGATTGAGCTTTCTACTGATCTTTCTACTGATCTTTTGATCAAGCTTTTTAGTGAGCTTTCTACTGAGCTTTCAATCGAGCTTTCTACTAAGCTATCTACTGAGCTATCGACTGAGCTTTCTACTGAGCTTTCTACTGATCTTTCTACTGAGCTTTCAATCGAGCTTTCTACTGATCTTTCTACTGATCTTTTGATCAAGCTTTCTACTGAGTTATTTACTGAGCTATTGACTGAGCTTTCTACTGAGCTTTCTACTGAGCTTTCTACTGATCTTTTGATCAAGCTTTCTAGTGAGCTTTCTACTGAGCTTTCAATCAAGCTTTCTACTGAGCTATTTACTGAGCTATTGACTGAGCTTTCTACTGAGCTTTCTACTGAGCTTTCTACCAAACGCTCTATTTAACACTTTACATGCTTCAAAATACGCGTCGATTAAGCGCATAACACGAATTAAACAGTACTTCAAACAATGCTTTCTACATGATTCTCTACATGACTTTCTATCAAGCTTCGAATTGCTTTGCAATCGAGCATCAAATATGACTTTATCATACACTCTACATGACTTTCTATCAAACATTCTACATGACTTTCTATCGAACATTCTACATGACTTTCTATCGAACATTCTACATGACTTTCTATCAAACGTTCTACATGACTCTTTATTGAACATTCTACATGACTTTTTATTGAACAGTCTTCATGATTTCTTTCATGACTCTCTTCATGACTCTTTATCTCATTAGTTTACTCATTAACTTTCTCATTGACTTTCTCATTGACTTCTTCATTGACTTTCCCAGCGCATATATTAAACTGTGTAAATAGCTATTATTTAGATAGTCAAATTAATTATTAATTAACCTATTATATGAGCGCAATAACTATCTAGTCATTAATTCAATATTTAATTGTTAATAAGCAAAATGCGCAAATGTTGAAGAAGTTAACAAAAGAGATAATATCAATATTAGCTGAATGCACAGCTAAATCAGCTAAAAACCAGCTAATAGTCAGCTAATAATTGAGAGAGTCAACTAATTTCAATCATTAGCTGACACATGAGATTAACAGTTAACTCAGGAAAAGTCAGCAAAAATCAGCTAATACTGACTTTTCTCGTCTCACAATTTTGTTGATGAATGCTAGCGAGTACTTTGTATAATGATTAGAACTAATTAATGATCTAGTCGAGATCTGATCTAGATCTGACTCAGATTTGATTCAGATATGACTCAATTCTTTTTTCTTTCTCAACATTTTTTTCTTTCAACAACATCTTGTTCATTTACATCACATTCTTTTCATGTCACAAACACATTTTTTTCAAGTCTAGCAAAGTCTCTGAACATTACATAAATAGAAGCTTTTGTATCAATCTTCTTCTGTATTCTTAATATTCAATTATAGCTATTTCTAAAGATCAAGCACTATCAACTCTGATCTTCATTGATTGTATCATTTAAGCATGATTCTGACAGTTTATCTGCATTTTCTGTCAAGAATACATCTTCATATTCTTTTAATTCAATGAGTAAAGTTTGCATTTCAAGCGCATTTGTGATACAACTCATTACGTTATTCATTGCTTTCACTTGATGTTCAACGATCGACTCTTTGATGACGTTGATCATGACAAAAGCATACACAGTAAACTCATCTTGTAGAACTTTCGCAAATGCTTATGCGAAGAACAACTTAAAGACGTGCTTATTCACATTGAAACATCATGTTCTTGCAATTATGTTTATTTGAATACGCTCAAATTGCATATTCAACATACTCAGAATCAGAGAAGATTCTTTCTTGTTAATAACATAAAAGATATTTATATCTTTTTTCTTTATGTTTCAGCTGTTTCTTAATTGATAACACATATTATAGACGTCATAACAATAAACACTCTGATCATTCATTCAAATAAATCTTGAAAGATTGACATTCAACAATGACATATCTTGCTCAACAATGAAACGTTGACTAATCATGTTCATCTTGACGTTAATATTTATATGAATCTTCATTTCTGTCTTTTGATCTTTCTGAATTACATGCTCTTTATATATAAGAATCTTTACAAAGAGAACTTCTTGTTTTTCTCTCAATGATTTGAAGTGTTCATCAAAAGCTTGTCTTTTTTCAAAATCTTAAAATGATTCATATGTGACATCAAATCAATGAATACTCAATTCACATCAGATTCTTTTGATCTATTCTTGATTTTTTCATCTTTACAATCAGTAAAGTAATGATTCTTTCAATTGCATATGTAGCATGTTATGTTGAACAAATTCTTGCTATAACATGATGAAGTGTGTGAGCTTGTCTTTGATGAAAAGTCAAGTTTAGTTGATCAATGAGATTTCTTTCACTTTGAATGAGTTTTCTTGTTGACTTTATCTCAATCATGTGAATTTTCGTCTTGAAATCATTTCAATAACAAGACATGTTCTTTTCGCAAATTTGTTTTCAATCAAGCAACAAGATTGATTAACACATCTCATGTAATAAAAATCAACTGTACATTAGTAATAATCACACGCAGCTCAGATCTCAACTTGATGAATAAATGAACTCACTTATGCTCATCATTATACAATGAAAGTTAATGTTTCAGAATGCTCAAATACGTTGCAAACGTTTGTATCATCTGATTTGAACGTTGCAATGCATTCGCGTACTGCTGAATCATGTTTATGTCTCAATTCATTGAATTCTTGATTAAATTAAAAAGAAAGTTGATAAAATTGAATCACGTCTGCTGAGCTGCAAACATAGTCTCTTCATGATCAAATCAAAGCTTCTTTGATTCACTATTAAGATAGATCATGCAGTATAAAATCTTTTTCTCATCACTTTCAAAATGTTAAGAAGTATTTCAAAATGAGATTTTGACATCACAAATTCACTCTTTATACTTTCTTATAATTTTGTCATGATACTTCTTCAAGAGCATTGAAAATCTTCGCTTCTGCAAGACAATCTTATGATGACTTTGTTTCATCATCATTGACATAATGAAGACGATGATGCGTAAATCATTTAAGTTTTTAATGAAAGCTTGAATAAAAGCTGAATGACTTCTCTTCATTGTTTCAACAACTTGCAGAGTTTCAATCTTTAATTGAATAGTTGCTAACTTCTGTTTCTTTTGCAGTTCATTACGTTGAAGCATTATGCAAGTCAACTGTTCATTAATATCAAGAAAAAGTTTATTTTCTGCTTTTTCACTTTCTGATTTCATTATGTGACATTTATTTTCTGATATAATGTCTTGCAAGATTAAGATGTCATCATTGCAACTTTGTTACAATCGCGTTGCTATTGTCATGCTTGAATATCAGATCATCACTTTTAAGAAGAGTTTAAAATAATTAGAACTGTGATGATCAGATTTACTAAATGAATAAATGAAATCAACAAGAATGATATGACAATGTGATATTTTAAGCAGACACAGAATGAGTATATTTTATGATAGAGCTAATTATTAAGAAGTTCTCAATAACTCAAGAAAATTGATTAACTATAAAGAGTTTGTCAAGCATTGTCAAGTTAAGCATGACATAACTCATGATATATTAAGTCAAAGATATGACGTAGTCTAAACAATATCTTGACAAAGTTATAAAGTTTCAGAGCTAACTCAGATCTGATCTTTGACTCAGTCTTTGATTCTAATCTCTGATCTAATTTCTATGTGTCAATTCATCATGACAGAAACGCATATTTTCTTGTATTTGTAGTTGTTTATTAAAAAGTTAAATGAATGTCTTCAACTTTTATACATTTTTCACAATGAATGCATCTTGACTTTCAATCTTTCTTTCTAAGACATTTCAAAGATGTCAAATCAGCTTTAAGATCACTTCTTTTCATGAATGATTTTTACTCTTCTCTTTCTTTAATGTTAATGTCTGTGTTAGTAAATCAATGATGCTGATAACTTTCATCTCATCATTGTGTAAATGTTTAAATCTTATGTCACTGTCTCTTTGCAATAAGTCAACACTGCTTGCAATCATTATTGAATCAGCATTGCTGCTGCTCATGCAATTCATCATCATTTATTCATTTACTTAATCTTTTCTCTCTCGTTTATAATGCTCTTTTCAAAAGTTCGTTTTATGCACGTTGTGATTATTTTCATAATTCAACAATGATTTTAACATTTGTTCTTTCAAAGTATTAATGAATTTCTCTTTATTTATTATCTTTCAGTTACAACGCGATTTTCATGCTGATTTTTTGCAGACTCTGAAATTTATAATTGTTTGTATCAATAAATGATTTAAGAAGTTTTTCATTTCTTTATTGATTTCACATTGTATTAATTAATTCATAATATCATCTGTTGTGAAAATTAAATTTATTGTCATTTAAGATTCTTAATAATTTCTTGTAATTGTATCTTGAAATAATGCTAGTGATGCATCAATGTTGTGATCATTTTAATTAATTAATTCAACAATAAATATTATTTTAAATAAAATGATTCTTCTCATGTAAAATGATGTAGATTGAAGTTTTCTACAAGAATGCTTTCTTTCAACATATGCAGCATCTTTTCAATGTTTGAAAGATTTTCTTTTTCATGAATGATTTCATGATCTTTGAGTGATGAATTGTATGCTTCATGAATGTGTATAACTTTCTGAATCATCTGTGCATCATTTATTAATGTTTATAACATAATTGTGTTTACATTTTTAAAGTATTATATTGAATATTAAATGTTGCTGTCAATTTTTTTATTTATGTAGAAACAGATTTTATCTTCATTATTCTTTAGCATGAAGTCAACAATTGTTGAGCAGTATGCTTTGAAAATGTCATTAAATTATCAAAGTTCTTGAAGAATCAAAATGTTATAATTCTTTATCTTTTTCTCATGTAATAATATTATCATTATTTTGTTTCTGAACTTGTGAACGTTGTATTATAGTATTTAAAGCTTCTTTTGCTGAAACATTAAAATTTACATTTCAGACTGTTTAATGTTTTCTTGAGTGTCTGTGAAGTGTTTACTTTTGTTACAATTTTAGACTTCGTCTATTCTTCATTTAGTCTTCGTCTGATTTCATTCTAATCAAGTCTAGCGAGAATCTGATTTAAAAATGATGTCATTGAGACTTTACATCATATGTGTAAGACATCAATTCAATTGAGTTTAGCACAGAGTTGAGAAACACATATATAAGAATCAAGTTCTTTTTTGTAGATACTTTTCTTTCTTAGCATTTATTTATTAGTTAAATGACACTCATATGACTCACTTTATGCTGATCTCTAACAGTAGATAAATGCTAATCAACTACTCTGCTATTGACGTGTAAATGATACGAAATAATCTACTTCGTTTATTCAGAAAATTTGCAAGAAATTCTTCAAATTACTTTCTGTCAGAATCGTGTCTAAATGAGTTAATCAGCAAAAGTCAGAGTTGAATAGTGCTTGATCTTTAGAGATAGCTATAACTGAATATTAAGAATACAGAAGAAGATGAGTACAAAAGCTTCTATTTAAGTAATATTCAGAGACTGCGCTAAGCTTGAAGAAGATGTGTTTGTGACATGAGTAAAATGTGATGTAGAAAGAAAGATGATGTTGAACAAAGAAATGTTGGTGAAAGAAAAATAGAGACTGAGTCAGATCTGAGCTAGAGGCACTGACTAGCTCTATTCAGCCTTGGTACGAAATAGAGGCTGAGTCAGATCTGAGCTAAAGACACTGACTAGCTTTATTCAGCCTTGATACGCTCGTAACATTACTTTTCTCTTTGAAAATTCATGTTCGCATGAATGTCACTCATTTGCTTGCTTTCTTATTGAGTTATTTCGATACTAGCGTGACTTTCTTGAGTATAGCATATGAAATTCATTCAAAACTTTCTTGAAGTCATTAAATTCATCTTTATCAACATAGTATCATTCATTGTCTTTATCTAGATCTTTTCATTTGACCTTGTACTGTATTCGATCTCGATAGCATCTGAAGTTCAGAATGTCATTTATCTTTCAGTGTTCATCATCATCATCATCAATAATGATGAGTCTGAAAGATTTTGCATGCTGTTCTGATAGAAAGTCTTCTGAATACGATCGCAGTAGCTTCGAGCTGAACATCAAATGCAGATGCTTCATGCTGACTGATAGACGAAGATGATAGAAGATCTTCGCTTTGACAGTGATCTGATACAATTCTAGTTGTTTGTCTTTCAAATCTTTGCAAAGTCTCGTTGTCTTAACGTTTCTGAAAGATAGTCAAACTCAGTCATCTACTTCATAGATGACGTTTCGTCTATGTTTATTTACTTGAACTTCGATGATCAGCTTCGTCTTTTTCAATTGTTGACGATCGAAGCTCAGTAGCTTTTTCATTCAAATGACAATATCATCTGCTTTTCTAACTTCAAGTCGTTCACGAGTTGTTTCGTAGTCAGTCGTATCTGAATCGAAACTCATTCGAGGGTGAAATTCTTTATTGAAGTAGAAAGAAATCATTGAGATGATCGAGAAGATATTGAAATTGTCGCTGAATTTCATCATATATATTCATTTGACTCAGTCGTTCTGCATGTAATTGCAGTAGATTCTAAGTTTACGTTCAACGTCTTGATTGACTTGTTTCGTCTGATCGTTGATCTTCAAATGATAGACTGTGAATAGACTAGCTGTGATTCTCAGTCGCTTGCAAAGACTCTTTCACATAGTCAATATGAATTGAGAGTCTCTGTTTGAAACAATAGAACTGAGTAGATCATGCAGTCGATAGACGTTTCATAGCATGATTCAAACCGTTTCTTCGACTGAGATGTCATCGTCTTCTCAATGACAGGAAACATAGTGACGTTCTTTGATGAGATGACATATGATTGTGCAAATGACGTTATAGCCTTCTGACAGAGATAGTTCAGTGATGAAGTTCATAGCTATATCTTTTCAGCGTTTCTGTGAAATCGAGAGAGAATGATGAAGTTCATTGATGCTATTTCTAGAGACTTTGCTTCGCTGACAAGCATGACAGTTTCGAATGTACCGTCGAATAGTAGCTCGATGATCTGATCAATAGTAGAAATGCTGAACTAAATCGATGGTTCGTTTATTGTCGAAGTGAGAGATTGAAGGTTGATCATGCACTTCTTGTAGCAGTTTCGTATGCATATTCTTGAGAACTCACAGTAAGCCTTTTCTAAAGAGAACGCTGTCAATGATTTCGCAGTTCTTCAATTTAGTGGTATGAAATTTGAGCTTGTTCTCGTTCATAGCTTGTCTATATTCGTCGCAGAGCTCATTCATTTGATTGATCATACACACTCGCTGATAGAGATTTGCTTTCGATTCAACGAGTAGAACATCAACTCTATCGAGGGTCAGAATAGTCTGAAAACGATCTTCAAGTCGTTGAGCTGATTCAGAGACGTTCGCTAAAGACATTCGAGTTAGAGCATCGACTTTAGTATTCATTTTGCCTGACCTAAAGATGATCTGAAAGTTGAACTTCGACAGAATGTTCAGATAGTTGACTTGTCATCGACTCAACTGTTTATTTTCCATGAAGATCTTCAAAGCTTGATGATCGATGAATATCTGAATGAGTAGTTCAGTGCACTTCAACTCGAATCATCAGTGTTCGAAGCATCGAATAATGACTAGCAATTTCTTGTCATAGATGTGATAATTGATTTCAGCGAGAATCATGCTTTTACTGTAGAAGATCATCGAATGAAGAACTTTCTCGTCATCGTACTGAGATAGTATTTCATCTTTTACATAGTTTGAAGCATCAATCTTCAGAATAGCTTGTCGTTTGAGATTGAAGTGACGAAGTACTGAGATCGAGCTGACTTGTTTCTTTAGATTGTCAAAGACTTGAACACAGATCTCATTTTAAACAAAAGACGTGTTCTTTCTTGTCAGCT
>JAABUK010011292.1_pt1 | contig 11671 bp, 21 predicted proteins | sample 5559141 | NCBI WGS metagenome assembly JAABUK01 (sample SAMN10711869, study PRJNA513367) | rock metagenome | isolation source: Antarctica rocks | place: Antarctica: Victoria Land, Pudding Butte nord | collected 2016-01-03 | reverse complement strand
GCCCCCCCCCAGCACATCACAGTTGTAATTCAGTCAAAAAGGAAAACAGCAAAAGACAAGTCAAGAGGGAAACAGCTAAAGAGCGCATTTCTTGCACCAGTCAAGGGGGAAACAGCAAGTACAAACCTCTTGCTCAGCGTTTTGCAGTGCAGAGCAGGTGAACTGGCGCTGCTGCAGCAGAGCACCGCATTCAGCAAATGGCTTGTCATCAGCACCAGCGCTGCGAGACCATACTACTCCCTCTCTAGAGCGCTCCAGCTGCAGTACGTTTTGGGCCATGCGCTCAATCCAGCCAGCAATATCGTCACAGCCACTCAGCCATTGCTGCCGGCTGGTCAAAAACTGCACCACAAACCCAGAAATGTTGCGACCACTTTGAGATGACCATATTGTGGATGAAGACAAACAGGACTAGATGTATGAGAGCGAAGTGCAGCGTGCCATGTATGCATTGATAAGTTGCAAAGACATTTAGTGGCATCATATGCTTGGATGGTGCAGTTGGGTGGAAGGTACATCTACTGGTACAATGAGCTTTCTTGTACATCCTGGTGATGAAGTCCATGACCTCCAAAAGCCATTTGGCATGCTGTAGGTCTGTGCTTTGCATCCGGCAAAGAACAAGCACGGAAAGGCGCATGCGCAAGGCAATTGCCACACTCTCTAGCAAGCAAGCAGTGACAGATCACAAGTGTGATGGGACATAGTCCCAGGAAGCTCATGCCAGGTGATTGCCGCACTCCTCAGCAAGGCATCAGTGACCAATACCAGATGTGTGTGGGACATACCTGCTCATGCACGTTGTGCTGCTGTTGACCACTTCTGAACAGTCTCCTCAGCTGTGTCTCTGTCTGCGAAGAAGCATGCCGCCAAGCCAACCAAGCTTCCTCAGCATCTGACAGGATACAAAGAGCTGACTCCAGAGCATTCACTACTTGGCTGCGGCGAATGCTCAATGACCAGTTAGGCTCAGACAAGGGGTCCTGGAAGCATAAGGTACTAGTCAGTAGGCAAGTATCATGAGTGATCATGTGCAACATGCTGACCAACATACAGGATGTCGTGATGATATCAATGATGAATGTTACAGGCAATGTCAAGTCCATTTTGATGAGCTGCATAGCGTGAGGGTAAGCATGTGATATACATACCCGACGCAGCCACTTGAACGCAGACTACAAGGTAGCGAGTGGTATATCTGATGAAGCTGTTGGGCAGCTGCAGATGAGGCTGCATTGCTTTTGTTATACAATTCCCCCTTTTATCATCATGATCTTTGTTGAAGCCAGCGTCAGCATTACCTTGGGTGCAATAAGAGCTGGTTGACCTAAACCTCCCATTGGCTGCAAAGCCGCCTCCAGCTCCGCCTCATGCACCCACTCAAACGCCACAAGCTGCTCATTCGTCTCCCAAGACTCACTACTCAGCTGGACAGCACTCAGAGCGGCCGCCAGTCCTGCTTGCCGCAGCTCAGCTGTGGCCAACTCTCCAGCGCAATGGACGAAGTCTTGCATTGCCAGAGACAGCTGCTGAGCTTGTGAGGTTTGTGCATGCTGTGTTGGGTTGTGTGCAAGGTCAGGGCTGCTGTCACTCTCCAAGGAGTCACCAGCCAGCTCAAGTCTTTGGTCAGCACCAGCCAAGGCATTGTCAAAATCACTGAATGGAACCAGATCTGCTGGTACCATCATTCCAGAATCAAGAACATGACTGGTGTCATGCTCAGGCTCCAAGGCAGCGTCTGTAGGATCTGATTGCTGCTCAAGAAGATCATCCTCTAGCACATGCTCCAGCAGCTGGTCAGCGCCCTCAAGACTGGTGTCAAAGTCACTGAAGGGCACAAGCTCTGGGGCTGATGCGCCCAGCCCCACATTGGCAAGGGCCCCTTGGCTGCTTATGAGACCTGCAGACCCGGATGATTCCTCCAGAGCTAGATCAGAGAATCCTTGCATTAGATGATCATCTACACCATTAGGCAGATCCTGGCTGCCCTGCCTAGCTGTGGCAACATCAGATGCTGATGAAGGCCGGAGGTGGTCCATGAGACTGGGCAGCAGCTTGGCTTGGCTCCAGTCATCGAGTGACTTTGTGAGACACTGCATGATGCGCTCAGCTGTGTTGCGCTGCTGTGTTTCCTCTCCCAGGACACTCAGCTCTGATGCAGATGACGAGGCCATGTCTGGTGCACTGTTGAAGCAGCTGCTGAGTAAGGAGTGTATGGTCTTGATCAGAAAGACAGCGCTGTCCCATGAAGCTGCGCCAGAGGCAGCAACCAGACTGTCGGCCTGAGGAAGCTGCTGTGCTGCCTGTGCCAGACCATGGAGAGACCCAGCAAGCTTGGTCAAGGTCAACTGGAACATGTGCATTGAGCTGATGGCTGCTGTGGAGGTGTTGTTGACTGGAGTAAAGAACAGGCTGTGAACCTGACTGGCCAGAGACGCCTGATGGGCCCTGAGGGCTTCAGCACGTTCACGCAGACTTGCTGCGTTGGCCTCTCGTTGCTGCCAAGCGCTGTTGAGCTGGTCCAGCTGAGCAGCAGCAGAGCTTGCGGAAGGTGAGGTGTCGGCATCGAGCTGACTCTGCAGCACTGTCATCTGGACAGACAAAGCAGAGGCTCAGGTGATGGTCAAACATGCACATGAGGACTGCAAAGGCAGGCCCTCAGAATGTGGTTCAGCCCGGCGCATGCACAGTACAAAGACAGGTGATGCATCCCGAAGTCAGTGCCAGCTGGACACATTCTGATCACTGGCCTGAGACAGACAGCACATGGCACAACGGGCAACGGAACCCCTTGGACAAAGCTTGGACGCCGTAACATGCGCTGAGAGTCAGCATTAGCGACTGATGGTGTTACCTGATCAGGAAAGCTAGCAAGCAGATCTGCATGGCCCAAGCTCTCCTGCTGCAATTGAGCAATGGCTGCCTCAGTATCAGCAATCTCAGCATGAAGCACCTCAATCAGCCCCACATGCTGCAAGCATCAAACAGAGATGTCTCAAAGTTGACCTGGTGCCTGCTCAATCTGATGATGTGGTTGCCTACCAATGCGAATAAGCATGTGCAAAGAAGCTTTAGTCAAGTATGCACTGGCGCCTGTGCAGGATAGCAAAAATGCCCCAAACAGCCCCTTGAAGGTGACTAAAGTCTCACATCAGCTGTTAGCTTCTGGATGGGACAAGACACAAGCGGTGGGTCACGAGTGCTAAAAAGGCATCATGCAACATGATGGGTAGCTTGACATCTCAACAGACAAATGCTAGCATTTCTGCAGTACCTGAGATTCACTGGGACCAAATCCACAGGTACTGTACATATTGAGGTACGGCAGAACCTCTGAGGCAAATTGCCACTGCAGTGCAAGCTGCATCTCTGTGACTTTGCTGAAAGGCGCCACCCATTGCAGACATGACACAGCCTCTGGTTGGTCTTTGAGAAGGATCGCCAGCTGTGATAGCCCTTGTATGCAATGGGTGGTGTTGAAGGCAGCAGACTTGCCATCAGCACTCTGTAGGTTGGCACAACACATTTCAAACTAGCTGTCTTATACAAGGTGACCTTTATTGGTGATGCATGAGGGCTGTGTGCTTGATCCAATCAGACCAAAGATGGATTTGATACACAAGCCAATGCAAAAAATCACAACCCTGGGTGTTTCTGCTTTGCTGATACATCGGCCTCCAGCATTGCAGGCTGTGTGTGTACATGAGTAGAACAAGCCTGTCATGATGCTTTCACCAGCAGGTGCATCACAATATGAAGACGTGCTACAAACAGCAGTACATAAGACAGCACTTCAGTGGTATCTCTCACCTGTGCCTCATCACCAACTGCCAGTAAGCAGGCTCTGACAGATCCAGCAACAAGGCTATCAGCTTTGGCCCCATCCAGGACTTCATCAAGGCAGCCCATGAGCTCTGTTTTAGCGTCTGCCACAGAGCGCAGCATAGGCTGTCTGTTCAGATGGATCTGGGTGAGCTGATGGTCCAAGCGCTGGCAGGCAGATGCCAACTCTGTTGGCAGAGCCTTGAGAGCATGCCATGTGACTATGATATCTTGTGGGTTGCTGGGGTGGGGCGCCAGCTGCATTGACTCCAGCATGGCCTGCACTTCATTGCAGCTGTTGGATACTACAGAAATAGGCTGCTTTCAAGGACTGACTGATACACAGCAGAACCTGCTGGACCAGCTAGCAGCGCATCCAAACTGTGAAGATCCTTGAGGGCTCTGGGAAGGTGCATTCATACACAAAACGATTTCTGACAGCAAAACTGCAAAGATCTGCATGTCAGTGCAACTTGAAGAAAATTTGCTGCAGTCTGCAGAGCCACAGACTCTGCTGCATCATGACAGACATGAAAAACCCACATGTGCTGTTGTGCATGCATGCACTTCCCAAGCATGCCACCAAACAGCTCTCGCAAATGTACAGCTAAGCAATGGCTACCAGCTTACACACCTCTGTCTGGCTTGAAACAATTGCGCTGTCAACAGCCCGAGCCCACTGACTGTGATGACTGCTGTCGGAGTAGTCAGGCATTAGGACCAGCCTCAAGGTAGCTGAGTAGGCCTGCAAGCCAGCCAGCCCTGCTAGAATGCCCTGACCCCGCTGGGCCAGCAGCTGGGATGCTTGCTGGTCGATGCTGTGGGCTTGGTGCAGTAGCATGGGGGGGAGGGTGATCTGCCGCTGGGAGCACTGCAGCGCTGCCTGCACAATGCTGGGGATGCTTGAGGCTCCCAAGCTGGAAACCAGCCCTGCAGCACCGACACAACAGGACTGATGCATATGTGGACAGAGATTATGCGCTGCCAATGGACATCGTGGAAGTATAGTGCTTGGAGCTTGGAAGAAAGGAAGCTCAGATCATGAGCTGACGTATGTGTAGAGAATCCTGCCTAGCAGCATTTCACAGCACCAACACTAAAATGACGCCCGACTGATGTTCTGACTATGACGCTCAGATTGGCATATTGAGAGTCTAAGAATGACACTGACAACATGGCGTCCTGTGCCAAACCACTGACTGCATGAGATTCATGCATCATGCCTTGTGCTTTCTCCCTGCATACCTAGCTGCACTGGAGCTTGATCAGCAGCCCAGTGACTGTTGGGGTACATGAGCTCAGCAGGAATCTGGTCCCTGAGTGCCTTCACGGTGTACTGGTGCCTGTCAGCCCAGCCCTGGCACTCACGCAAGTGCCTTTGCAATAGCTGCCTGTTGGAGTGCAGCTCCTTGACCAGCTGAGGGATGCTGGCGTGCGCTTGGTGCAGGCCTATGGTGATGGCTTCAGTGCTAGAGGCTGCTGCAGCCTGTGCTTCCTGCAAAAAAGCGACAGCATAGGTGTGACCTGCCGGGTAAGTGGGTAGTTACGTAGGCACATCTGGACGTACATATGCAGAGAGGTCAGCCTGTGTGTGTAAAATTGTCATGTGCAGTGCTGCAGGCATTGATGCCCAGATTAGCAAATCGCGCCTGTTGTTGGCCTAAGACTGAGACAACCACTGCAGTGCACCGGGTCAATCAGGGCGGCGCACATGCTGCCAAAACTTTGCTTTGGTGGAGTGTGTGCTGCCTTGATCGACCTGGTGTCAACAAGATCTATGTCTGGCTATTCAAACATGAATGCCTGCTACTTTACACATTGATTCATAAACCCATTCATCCGTCTATCACGCGTCTTCCCATGAGGTTGGACAGCCCTAGTTACATCCCTGTTGTGAGGTTGCTTGTATAAGCTTCTGGCAGTCAGCATACCAACAAGACTGTGTGATGCCACGCTTCATTTCAGACATGTCCTTAAAATGCAGCATTCCTGCTTGAAAGAGAGAAAACAGGTCAAAGCATGTATACCTGAGCTTCCAGAACTTCCCGGTGAGCTGCTCTAGCAGTGGATGCAGTCTGGTCAGCAACAGTGTGGACAGCTGCATAGGCCTGCAAGGCTGCTGCCGCACCAGGCAGGGCTGCAGCCAAGGATAGCACCTCAGAGCAGGAGGCCTTTTGCTCAGTGCTTCTGGCAAAGAAGAGGTTCAGAGCCACGGCTGCGTCTGCATCCTGCATTCAGCAATCAAGACTATACATTGCACTGGATTGGATGCTGGGGATGTGCCAAACCATTGCAGGCATAATTGCAGAACTCTTTCAGGTGTCTGCCATTTAGCAGTTCCTGATTCAAGCCTTACAACAGGCAAGATGCATTCTGCAACTCATGTTCACACTGGCTCTGAGCAAACTGTGAATTGAGCTGCTGCCTGCCAAGACTGAGACAAGGCCCACAATGTGCTATGTCAGGAAGCCGACAGCGCAGCTGAGGAGTGAATGTACACAACAGCTTGCATGTGGGCAGTTGGTGTTGCAAGCACAAGCACACCCTCAACATGAGAGTGACCTGGGCAGCCCGGTATGATGCTTGGCTCCTCATGAAATTGAAGCCGAAAGGCATAGTCTTTTCTTTTTCTTTTGTTCAACATTGTAAGTGCCAGGTGTGCAGCATGGAGGTGCATGAAGTTGGGGCTGCAGCACACCTTTTTGGTGCCAGCCTGGTCCCTGTCCGGCAACCAGGTCACAAGCGGGTCAACCAGGACAGACTGCAGAAGGCTGCTCAGGGTGGTGGAGTGTCTCCTGGCAACTCGGATGATGTGCTCACAGCCTCTACGGAAGGCTCCCTCCACACCGGTTGCACCCAACGCTGCCTGCATAGTTGTTGACAAATGCTCTCTGTAGTTGTGAGCACAGTAACAACTGCATGGTTGCTGACAAATGCTCTCTGTAGTTGTGTGGGCAGTAAGAACCTATCAAAGGGGGATGCTAGCAGTAGGCGTGGGCATGCCTGGGGTGCAAGGCTGTTAATGCTGCAGGAGACAGGGTATGAACACAAGCATGAGCTGTGAGATCAGCCCTATCTAAACTCAAGCCCTGAACTGTATGAATAGTGATAGCCCCAGCCATCATAATGGGAAACTGATATCGCTGAATGGCCGTTATAGCTTTCAGAGATATCAGTTTCCGATCATGCTGGGGTGGGCTATCAACGTTTATAGAGTTCAGAGCTTGAGTTTAGATAGGGCTGTCATAGAGTTACATGCAGACATACTTGAGCACGGTCAAGCTTATGTTGATCTTAGTAGGGTGAGATCAGTTGATGGAGTGATGCTGACTGGGTTGACTAGGACTGCCTTCACTTAGAACAAAAGGGTTGTGCATGATGAGTATGCTCAATCAACTGTGCATGGACGCATGGACAAATGGATTGCTGTGAGATACAACAGAAAGCCAAGATGCTGTTCTTCAGAGCAGACATAGAGATCTTTGATGGTGGATTGACTATCTCTGTGGCGTTCGAAACTGAGCAAACATTGCACAATCTGAGCATGAGCATGAGGGCCGCAATGAGAACAAGGGCATGTTGTAGTGATGCTGAGGTCAGACATGGGTTACCATGTTGGAGGAACTTACCTGCAGGGTGTGTGTGAGGCGGAATGGGACAATCTCAGGCACACGCAGCTGCTGGCCCTTGTCAAAGACGATGTTGTAGTCAATGTGCACCACGCGGCCGGTGTGCTTGTCAAGCAGAATGTTGTCCAAATGGCGGTCCCCCAGGCCAAGAAGGTGCCCAACCTGCAGAAGAAGAGACCGTCAGAAGTAGATTGGGACAGGTATGAGCTGCTCATTGCACATTCGATTTGACCAGTACATCAGCCGCCAGTATGATTTCAACAGCAGGAAGTTATTTGAGCACATCAATGAGGACGATGCAGCAAACCAAGTAGAGCAGGGCAACTTGTGCCACGGCTGTGCCGATACTTGATACATTGTATACAAACACCAGATCTTAGACCTTGACATGCGCAAACTCTGGTTGAGAGGTGGTAATGCCACTGTGCGTGCTGAAGATGGTGGAATGAACTGCCAGGCATGCTGTAACACAAAACGGTCAGATACTCCAAAACAGCTGTCAGAGCCATGTACAGATATAGGCTAGGATGAAGGCACCTGTTCAAAAGGGCTCTGCTGTCCTAGGTTCAGGGCATCAAGCATACCATTCAACAAAAGCCGAGTCCAGCAACAGCATCAAAACGAAGCAGACAATTCAAAAGAAGTCATCTTCGTATTCTTGGGCCACATTCGGTGAAACTTTTTCTGTGTAGCGCACCATGCTCATGGCAGCAGTAGAGCTGGTGTAGCCGGCCTGGTAGGCCCACCACTCTGAGGCAGAGCCGCAGCCGCACCACAGCTCACGCGCCAGCAGGTGGCCAGGGGTCTCCTGCACTGACTCTGTCAGGATCTGTTTCAGCAAGGGCAGGGGCCAGTCCTTGCGAGGGGTGGTGCGGGAAAGCCCTGCAGCCTGCAAGGGAAGGCAACTGCCTTGTGATGTCGGAGACGCAGAGTTTGGTTACGGTTACGTGGTGTGCATGCTGACGATTTTGACATGAAGTGTATCTACAAAGGCTAAGTATCTTCACATTGAGCTCATCAACACATGTTGACATTCAACACCAACATCTTTTGAATTGCTGTATTTGTTCAAGTGCGACCATGCCGTGGAGTCAGGCAGAGTTTGTTCAGACCATTCCAGAACAAGGGCTGTTATGTTCTTCTACTTAGACAGGCAGACAAGCACATGTAAGGTAGCAGATGCCACACTTGCTGTACACAATGCATGTCACGCGTGCTGAAAATGGACTGGGGACAAACAGGTACCTCCAGGGCAGGTAGCAGCTTAGCATAGAAGGCATCAGTTGCGCGGGGAGGATGGATGGCAACAGCTGTTCCAGACGGCTGTCCAGCTGCTGCTGCCTGAGCTTTTGCCAGTTCTGCAAAGGCAGATACAGACTGGTGAGACATCCGAACAGGCAGTTCCACTGACATAGACAATCAGAGCATGACATAGACTGATCTGGTGGGGCTGCAAAGCAAGGCGCGCCTTGATACAAAGCTCATGGTGATGATCTGTATTCCTGGCCTCACAGGAAACATGCAGAGCAACAAGCGATCAATCGGGGTTGTGCCATTGGCAGAATGCTGGCTGCCTATATGCCTGCCTGTGCAAGGGAATAACCTTGAGGCTGATTCAGACGTAATACAGGGGTGTCAAATGAGGCAGATGTACAGCTAGCAACAGCTTACCAGCTTTGTCTGTTAGCTGGCGGTGTTGCCAGGCCTTATAGACACCATACAGAGGCATGGTGTGGTCCACCCACTGGATGAGACCCATGCTGGCACCCAAGGGGGTCACACTGAGGGGGCAAGGCAAGAGCTGGCGCCTGGCAGTGTCAGGGTCTGAACGCAGAGTCCCTGAGAAGGTTCTGACCAGCTGCATGAGCCGCTCATCCAGCCGTAGATCCTCCCAACCCTAAATGTGCAGCATAAGGTACTAGAAGAACTGAAACAAGCTGTTATGCACATGTTGCTGTGTGTGGCACTGCAGGGCAAAACCAAGTGTGTAAAAGGATGTTGTTGCCTCAGGCAGAGCAAAGCAACAATCAAGGAGCTGCTCAGCAAAAGAGCATGAGCTTTGTTCATGTTGCTGAACACAACAGACATGACGCCAAACATCAGAAGTGATTTTTGCACAAGCGCATCGCAGAGGCCGCTTGCAAAGCTGATGCCCTGAGAGTGCTTCCAGTAACTGCAACACAAGCAGGGGACATTCAGCTTCAGGTACACAACATCCATTGCTGATGGTCAGATCTTTGTAGACACCTTGAGCAAGAATGTGTACGTCCTGCCATCAGAGCCCAGCATGGCAATCCTCTTGGGTCGCGTCTTGGTGCTCATCACATGCACAGAAGGCTTGAAGCTCGCCACTGTCACCACATCTGCGCTGCTGATCTGGTATGGCTCTGCAGCACTTATGCCTGGCTCTGGCTGTTGCACAGATCCAGAGCTTGGAATGGGCCTGCCTGATGGGTACTGGGGGTGGGTTGGAGGGAGTGGGTGGGCTGGGGTCAGCCCTGGAATGGGTATGAGGGTAGCTGCCAGATCACTAAGAACAGGAGACAGCGCAGTGAGCTGGACCTCTCTAGCACTGCACACACAACCGAAAAGCGTCGGTGCATGTTTGAACAGAACAGTATATAGTTTGGCAATCAGAAGTCTGGACAAGGTTTGCATGAATCACTTGCGTCTAAATCAATGGGAATGACACTGGAGCTTATGCAAGATTTGACATCCAACAGCAGGTCGAATCATGCAATGTTGAGGCTTACGATGTACTGTGCAGCTCAAAAGAGTCATGTGAGGTATGGTGCATGGCTAGAAATACATCTGCACACTTTGATGATGCATGCATGCATGCATTGTATACTAAGATGTGATGCTGCATACCTCAGCTGCTGTGCAATGGCCCTGCTGACAGCCTTGAATGTGTTCCAAGCAAGCTCAGGGTGCATGAGAACATCATCACTGGGATGAGCAAACGCAGCAGCTGCCTGCTTGAGAGCGGGCAGATGCTTGGAGAAGAAATGCTCCTGCTGAGGCGTCTGTGCGTCATCAGCAGTATTCAGGCTCAGCCTCTGTTGGATCATGTGCATGGCAGGTGCAAGGATGGTGGTGTACCTGAACATTGAGCGTAGTCACAGCTCATGGGGCAAAGCATGTCAGTCAGAACTGCCTTTTGTATGTATGCCTGGACAGGGTCATACAAAGTTGTGATGAGATACCCTTTGGCTTGTACACAACTTCAGAACATATACCAATGACCAATGATCAAAAGCAACTACCAATTGAGTGTGTAGTGCATGATCACGCCAGCAAGGTTGCAAAGGTCGGACAAACAGGGGTTATACCCTTCATGAAATGCTTGTTCTCACATGCTCCTCTTCCTTTGGAAGAAGCCGTTATGTTTTTCCGCATCTGCTTATGTAAAGTGTTGAAACAGTGTCAGCACATGTGCAAGCATGCTCACCTGTCACGCATGATCTGGAGCTGTTGGGACATGTCAAGGCCCGCCTGAGCAGTGACACGCTTCAGCTCCTCCTGAAGACTAGCTACTCGTTTGCCAACTTCAGCCTGCGTCATCATGAATGGTGTGACAAGTTCTGCCTGGAAGTACACAAGTACAAAGGCATGGCAGATGATCACTGTAGACCAGGCAAGCTGTAGCAACATTGGCTTGCTCAACTTGACGCCTCAAGGCCAGTGACCAATTTGTAGCTGGTTCCAAATGCACAAGGCTACTTTGCGCTACATGACTGCCAGCAACACTGTACATGCAGCAGTCGGCAGACCCCTTTATTTCTTGCAAGGAAACTACATGTAAGCCCTTTGTAAATTTTGCACAAATTTGGGGGGGGGAAAAGGAAAGAAACAAAATTACTATGCCTTTCGGCCTCAATTTAATGAGAAGCCAAGTATTAGACCGGGCTGCCCAGTACAAACTTGGACAGAGTTAACTACAATGAGTCTACTTGTGCGAGTCAAAGAGCACCTGCAACTCCAGAAGTGCAATGTGCCACTGCTCAATCCACAAGACACTCATGTGCTCCAGCTCTGTCATCATAGTTGCCATTTGCTCCACCAGCTGTGGCTGCCTGGCCTGGCAGCTGTTGAGCAGAGCCTGCAGCCCTGGCTTTGCAGTTGCCTGCCCTGCAGCAAGGATCAACGCATTGTATCGCATTGAACATATAGCACTCATGCGCAACTGGATGAGCGCCTGTTGCAGAGTTCGTAATTTG
>JAABUK010011291.1_pt1 | contig 11671 bp, 9 predicted proteins | sample 5559141 | NCBI WGS metagenome assembly JAABUK01 (sample SAMN10711869, study PRJNA513367) | rock metagenome | isolation source: Antarctica rocks | place: Antarctica: Victoria Land, Pudding Butte nord | collected 2016-01-03 | reverse complement strand
GGGCGCATGTCCTGGCCGCCACCGAAACGACCACCGTCACCATCGGTGTGCTGGCCGACAGCGCAGACCAGGCCGGAACGCGACTCGCGGTGGAGTTCCGGCGACGCCACCCGCACGTCAATGTCCGCATCCGGGAGGCCGATCTGGCCGATCCCTCCGCCGGGCTGCGCGCCGGCCTCGTCGACATCGCGCTGACCCGGGCACCATTCGACCAGACCGGCATCAGCGTGCACGTGGTGCGCGCCGACCCCGTAGGCGTCGTTCTGCGCGACGATGACCCGCTGGCCCGGCACCCGAACCTGACCGTGCGGGAACTGACCGGCCGCCGGTGGTTCCGGTTCCCCGACGGCACCGATACGCAGTGGCAGGCGTTCTGGAACGGTTCGCGTCCGGATACCGTACCGTCGGACGGACCGGTCGTGCGGACTGTCACCGAGTGCCTCCAAGCCGTGCTGTGGAACAACAGCATCGGCCTGACCCCGGTGAGCAAGCATTCGTTGCCGGACGGGCTCATCGTGATCCCGCTCAGCGACATGCCCCCCAGCCACGTCGTCGTCGCGCGCAGACGCGAGGACACCAATCCGCTGCTGCGCAGCTTCACCCACATCGCCGTGAACACATTGGGCGTGCGCACCGTCGCAACTCGAGCCCGGTGACCTTTCGGCAGGCCTTCGCCCCACGGGCCGCAGGTGACGGCGCACCGGGCATGCGGCGGCACGTCACGAGCAATGCGTTCCCCGGTGCTGACCGAGTCGACGTTGCGGTCGTCGTCTGGGGGGCTGAGTCTGTATCAGAGTTGCGACAGCTGGCCCGCTGACGTGCGGGTGGTCGCGTGCGAGCGTTAGGACGGCAAGCAGGCGGTTCCGGTGCTGGGTCCGAGCGAGACTGGTCTATAACACCTGTTCGAGTCATGGATGTCGCGACATGCACGGCTCGCTACTCGGCGGCCGACGGTATTGGGGAGGCGGGATGTCAAACAGTGCGCGGGGGTTCAGCTACGCGGTGCTCGCTGACGCACATGCACTCGTCGAACTGATCCGGTCGGCGTACCGCGGCGATGTCAGCCGACAAGGCTGGGCCAGCGAAGCCGACCTCGTCGCCGGTGACCGCATAGATGAGTCCGGGGTCCGCGACCTGATCACGGCACCGGGTTCGACGCTGCTGGTTCTGCGCGACGGGACAGACATGGTCGCTTGCTGCCAGCTGGAGCATCGCGGCGAAGGCCTCGTCTACTTCGGTACTTTCGCTGTCGCTCCGCGAGCGCAGGCCCGTGGCGTAGGACGGCGGCTGATGGCCGAGGCAGAACGTGTAGCCAAGACGAAGTTCACGGCCTGCACCTTGGAAATGACAGTATTGGCCCAGCAAGATCGGCTGATTGGCTACTACGAGCATCGTGGCTTCCACCGCACGGGCGAGACACGCCCGTTCCCCGCCGATCCGGTGTTCGCGCGACCTCTGGTAAACGACCTGCGATTCGTCGTGCTGCAGAAACGTCGGACGACCACCAGTTCGCCTGGTGAAACAGGCGGTCACCCACACTGACCGGGTCGTCTCGACGCTCGTGCAATTTCGCGCCGCCACGGCTCGACTTCTCTGCTTCGCCTAATGTTGATCGGCGGAAGGACATGATCGCAGCAGTCAGGCGGAGATCGACGTACGAGCGGCTCACTTCAACCGACGTCCGTCGTCGGACTGATTTCACACTCGTGTTGCGTCGAGCAGGGCAAACGAGGTAGACCACATATCGTGGCATCACCGCCCTGCACGACAGCCGAGAACCACTGATCGCGTGGGGCTCTCAGCGTCGAGACGGTCCACCGAGAGATAACGCGTCGCGCGCCGTGCTCTGGTCGTTTCAGGAGCGAACCACCGGCGGCAAGGCTGGGCGTGAGTGTGACGTCGCCGCCCACGGTCCCAAGCTGAGCGCCCCGAGGAGGGCCTGAAATCCGGGAGCTCGGGCCAAGCAGCACAGCGTGCAGCTCTCGCGCACGGGCGGCGCCGACCGCCGGCTCGGGCGATGGCCGCACCGGTCTGGCGGTCGCTGCGGCGCGGATCCGCTGCGCGCGCTCGAGAGCCAACCTGCCGCTTCAGCCTTGCGAAGGCCCGATGAGCTGGGGGCGTGCGAGGACCGGCTTCATGTTCCGTGCCAGCAGCACCTCAGGTGCGTGCTCGGCGTCGTGCACCGAGATGACTAGCTCGGGCCGAAGCCGTCGCTGGCGCAGCAGCTCCAGGACAGCCGGCACGTGCGGTGTGACGCTAACCGCGCCGACCGAGATGGTGACGTCACGCTGATACATCTCCCACAGGGGGAGCGGGGTGTCGGCGAAGAACATGCCGGCGTTGGACAGGTGCCCGCCGGGCGTCAGGCACAGCACGGCCTCACGCAACAGCGCCGGGTCGCTGGTGGCGCCGATCACGACCGGGTAGCTCAGGTGCTGCGTGCCCGGATCGATGTCCACGCCCACGTCGGCACCCAAAGTCTTGGCGACCCCCCGGCGTCGGCCGCTCCGGTCGACGTAGTCGACCTGCCGGGCCCCGACCGCCAGCGCCTGGTCGACCGCGAACAGCCCGAGGCTGGGCAGGCTGCTGACCACCAGCACGCGTGCGCCGGGGTGCCGGCTGAGACCCCGGGTGACGCAGACGTATGCGTCGGTAAGGTTGTCGCTGACCGCGGCGGCAGCGGCCGGCTCGACGCCGGTGGGCAGGCGGGTGAGCATGGCGTCGGCGTACGGCACCCGTGCTTGTTCCGAGAACAGCCCGCCCCAGCTTCCGGCGATCGATGCGCCGTAGCCCTGCAGCCCCGGCACCGTTGTGCATGCCGTCGGCAGAGCGTTGCGGCAGGGCGGGCAGACGCCGCAGCTGATGTGCCACGGCACGACCACGAGGTCACCGACCGCCACGCGCTGGACAGCAGCGCCGACCTCAAGCACCTCCGCCACGCACTCGTGTCCGATCGGGAAGTCCGTGCCCAGCGGCACGAGGCCGTGCACGATCCCGCGGTCCAGGTCGCACGTCGTCGAGGCGACCGGACGCACAACCGCTTCGAGCGGGGAGCTGACCACGAGGTCCTCGACCTCGCGCCAGACAAGTTTTCCTACCTCTTCGAACCACAGTGCACGCACCCAGGACTTCCCTTCTGGTTTAGTTGCTGAAGACCCGCGCCGAAGGCGTCGGCGGAACGTCCGCCCTCGGCGCACGGGACCGAGGCGGCCGCCAGCGTCCAGCACGATCTTGACACTAGATGCGGTTGTCACCAGATGCGGTCGGGGGCTCACCGGTGGACCCTCGCGTCGGCCTTGGGCTGATGCTCGGGGTGCGACCTGTGCTTGCCGCACTCCACATTGCGCAGCAGGTTCCCGCCACGGCCCACAATGTGCGCGACGGCTTCACCCTCTACCCTTCCCCACAACCGGCCGAGCCGGAACCGGTGTCGATGCTCGCCGAGGGGTAAGTCCATGCGAACGTCTCACCAGGCCCTCTTTACGTTCGGGGCCCCGGCGGTTTTTGTCGCAAACTCGCGGTAGCGCAGGGGACCGGACCGGCGCTACAGGTGCCGCGGGCGAGGGCCCGCCGCCACGGAAAGCACATTGTGACCCAACGAGGTCAAGATCAGCGCTGGCCTGGGGAGGTCGCCGACCGGCCCGTGCCCGGGCGCTGAGCCGGCGATTTCATCGTCGGGGCATGTTGCCTCCCGCGGCGCTGCTACGCCGATCGAACTGATCGTCGGCCGTCGGAAAGCCCAGGCCAGCGAGCACGCTGTCGACTGCCTCGGCAACCGATGCGGGTGCCTCGAGGGGCAGCAGGTGCCCCGCGCCGAGGACGACGGTGAGTCGTGTCGCCTCGGGGAGGGTGGGAAGGAGGAGCTCCTCGAGCGTGTCAGGCGGTTCAACTCGGTCACGTTCCCCTACGACCAGTGCGGTCGGAAGGTCGATCGGGCCGGGCCCGAGGTCAGCCGCGATCCCGCGCAGGGGCCATTCCCGACGAGCTGAGGGGTGGGTGCTCGCGCTGTCGCGGATTACCTGCTCGCGCAGCGGTGAGGGGAGCGGGCTCGCCGTCAAGACGGTCTCGAGCGCCTGCGCGATGGTCTCCGGGGTGTCGTAGGCGTGGGCGAGCTGATCGCGATACTCGGCTGTCAACCACTCCGGTGGCCGCGGAGGAGCGGGGGCGACGAGCACGAGGCCTTGCAGCCACACCGGGCGGCGGCGCCCAAGAATCTGAGCGACCTTCCCGCCCTGGGAATGCCCGACGACGACGACGTCGCGCAGGGCGAGCCTGCTGACTACGGTCTCGACATCGTCGGCGAGTGCTTCGAGCCCGTACGGCCCGACTAGGCCCGCCTGAGCCCCCCAGCCACGCTGGTCCCAGGCCACCATCGACCGGCCGACCAGACGGTCCTGCACCGGCTGCCAGGTGGCCGCGGAGCCACCCCAGTAGTGCAGGAACAGTGAGGTCGGCCCGTCCCCGGCGTGGTGTTGGACAGTTATCGAGCCGTCTACGAGAGGGACGGTCCTCGCCTGTGAAGCGTTGGTCTTCATGCTCCCCACGCTACGTACGGACCCGGTCGCCAGCATGGTCGCCACCTGCCGGGTAATGGTGGAACTGGACAGGTGGCGAACGACGTGCGCCAGCTGACCTACCAGCCTGTGGCGACCGCGCCTGGCCCGGTCAAGCTCCTGACGTTCGAGGACCTCAGGCGTGTCGACCGCCACCTGCGGGCGCAGCCGCAACGTCCCGACTTTCGAGTTGTTCGTCGATGACGTCGAGGTCTCGATCCGGTTCTATCAGGCGGTCCTCGGCCTGAATCCTCCGCCTACCTATGACCCGGACGGCTACGTACCGGTCAGCGACGGTGCGGTGACCATCGGTCTCCAGCAACACACTGCGCTCCCGCCTGGACACCACTTCCGTCCCGAGGACTTCAAGGGGCCTCGAGGTATCGGTGTGGAGATCGTGGTCGAGGTCAACGACGTGCATGCGGCCTTCACACGGGCAACCGACGCCGTTGTCGGCTACGACGGGCGACTCGAGCAGCTCGACGATCGACCTTGGGGCCGGACTGACTTCAGAGTGATCGACCCTGACGGGTACTACGTGCGGGTCACGTCGTAGCCGACCAAACTAACCGCCGTCGCTACAGGCATCGATCCTCGCCGGCCCGTGCTCCCCACGCTCTTGGCGCTCGCCGTGTCGCACGGGGATCCTTGGGTTCTCGCGGTGATCGCAACACGTACTGATTGGGTGTTGTCTGTGGCTGAGTATTCGATCTTCATTCGTCCGGATCTGTTGCAGCAGTTCTGGCAGGTCATGTCCGACGGCGGGTTCATCACCGAGGCGGTCGCTGTCATCGACACCAGCCGGCGCACCGGGAGGCGGGTGCTGGTCGAGGCGGGCGGGGTTAGGCCGCGGCGTGGCCGCGGGCTGAAGGGACGTTGCTTGACGTTCGCCGAGCGGGAGGAGATCGCGTTGGCTCGCGCTGCTGGGGAGTCTATGCGCTCGATTGCGGATCGACTGGGGCGCAGCGCGTCGACGATCTCGCGCGAGCTGAGGCGCAACCTCGATCGGCAGGGTCGCTACCGATCAACGGCGGCGCACGCGTTGGCCTACGACCGTGCCGGCCGCCCGAAGCCCGGCGAAGCTGGTGACGAACCTGGCGTTGCGGGCCAAGGTCGAGAAGGATATGGAGAAGAAGTACTCGCCGGAGCAGATCACCGGCTGGCTGCGCGTGGAGTTCCCCGACGACCCGGAGATGCGGGTGTCCCCAGAGACCATCTACCAGTCGATCTACGTGCAGTCCCGCGGCGCGTTGCGCCGCGATCTGGCGGCGTGTCTGCGCACCGGTAGGGCGTTGCGGCGCCCGAGCCGCAAGGTCGGGCAACGCAAGAATCGCATCCCGAACATGATCAACGTCAGTGAGCGGCCGGCCGAGGTCGAAGACCGGGCAGTGCCCGGAAACTGGGAGGGAGACTTGATCATCGGCAAGCAGAACCAGACCGCGATCGGCACCCTCGTCGAGCGGCAGACCGGCTACGCGATGCTGCTGCACCTACCGGATGGTTACAAGCCCGAACAGGTCCGCGACGCGCTCGCGGAGAAGATCAAGACGCTGCCCACCTCGCTGCGCCTGTCGCTGACCTGGGATCAGGGATCGGAGATGCGCGACTGGAAACAGGTGTCCGTCGACGCCGACATCGACATCTACTTCTGCGATCCACACTCACCCTGGCAGCGCGGCACCAACGAGAACTTCAACGGCCTGCTGCGCCAGTACTTCCGGAAGGGCACCGACCTGGGCGTGTACAGCAGCGACGATCTCGACTGGGTTGCCCAGGAACTTAACGATCGACCCCGCAAACGGCTAGCGTTCAAAAAGCCGATCGAACTCATCGGCGACCTCCTGTTGCGCTGACCGCAAGAATCCGCCGATCCGCATACGACACAGCCGATTGCGACGTCCGCTGTCCGGTCGGTGCGGGAGGCGTTCGATCCGGCGAACGTGGGCCAGCTCGTGCACATCTGCGAGCGGGTGCGCTCCGGTACCGCGCGACCCTGGGTCAGGCTCGCGGCAAGGTTGGCGTTGTGTTCTGGGAGTTCACCCGCGCATGGGACGTTGGACGGCTGGTCGTTACCTGCCGCCGCTATCAAGGTTGGTATGGAGACGCCCTATGGAGAGATCCCTGACCGGTTTGTTCCGGACATGCGTCCGGTGGAGATGCACGACTATCTTCGGCGCAGTCAAACGCGTCGCAGTGTGCTGAAGGGGGCCGGTGCGGTCGGTCTGGCTGCTGCGCTCAGCCCGGTGCTGTGGCGCCAGTCCGATTCGTTCGCCTCCACCCCGGACGCGCCGCAGTGGATTGCCTATGGCAGAGATCCTGCTACCCAGATGCACGTGTCGTGGTCGACGGGTACCGCGACGGGTACCCGGCAGGTGCCGCCGAACCCGCAGGTGCGGTGGGGAAAAAACACCCGCTATGGCGCACAGCAGGCGGCCACCAACTCCGGACCGGTCCCAGTGCCCTCGACGGTCCCGGGTGAGCCTGCCGAGAACACCATCTACAACAACACCCTGCTGGTCGGGCTACACCCGGATTCGACATACCACTACTCGGTGAGCAACGACGGCAAAACCTGGAGCGCGGGCGCGACGTTTCGCACCGCGGTCGCGAAGACGTCGGACTTCCGGTTCACCGCCTTCGGCGACCACGGAACTCACTCGACCAGCACCGCGCCGATGGCGGCTCTGGTCGCCAACCTGCGTCCAGCGTTCTGTGTGGTCTCCGGTGACTTGAGCTATGCGACACCGTTGCCCATCCCGATCCCGCAGACCGCCCGCTTCCACCCCGAGGCCTGGGATACGTTTCTGGGCATCATCGGACCGTCGGCGGCACAGTCGATCCCGTGGCAGGTCGGGGTCGGGACGCACGAGATCGAGCCGTTGGAAAATCACGGCTACGACGGTTTCTTGACCCGCTTCCCGCAGCCCTACGACCTGACCTCCGGCTCGCCGGTGGTCCACACGTTCGCCTACGGCAACGTGGCGTTCATCCAGCTCGACGGCAACGACCTCTCCGCCCAGGCGACGCAGATCAACGGCTACAGCCAGGGTGCCCAGACCCGCTGGCTGGAGGACAAGCTCGTGACGTACCGCCGGCAGGACTCCGGCATCGACTTCATCGTCGTGACGTTCGGGAACTGTGTGTTCTCCACGAACCAGAATCACGGCTCCGACGGCGGCATCCGAGCAGTCTGGGAGCCGCTTTTCGATCGCTACAAGGTGGACCTCGTCATCAACGGACATGTGCACGCCTACGAACGCACCAACCCCATGCGCGCCGGGCAGCCCACCACCAAGGTCGCCCCCGGCGGCACCGTGTACCCAGCCCGGCAGGGCACGACCTACATCTGCGCCGGCGGAGCCGGGCAAGGCCTGTACCGCACCTGGTACGGCACGACAGACTCCCCGGCCGGCGATACCGGTGACCCCACCCCACCGAAGGTGTGGCAATGGAGCGACGGTGATGGCCCCGCAGGAGGCAGCGGCACGAACCTCGACGTCACCGACACCGCGGAGGGATTCTCCGCCTTCCGACGCGCCCACTGGCACTGCCTCGTCATCGATGTCACCGCACCCCACGGCCACGGGCGATCGTCGGGCCACGGGGCCGAGACCAGCATGCACATCCGCGCCATCGATCCCGCCCAAACCATGACCGCCATCACCGACATCACCCAGCCCGCGACCATGGACAGCGTCACCCTGGTCCGGGAAACACAGCGCCACCAACCGGACCACCCACGCCCCTGACGACCGTCTCCGCTGGCCGTGGGCGGTGTGGTGAACCGCACCACCCGCCCGAGCAACCGGCTCAGCGGCAGTTGGAAGCCTCCATCAAATCCGGTACCTGACACTCCGCGCCGTCCGCGAGCATGCACACCGCCTGCCCGACCTCCCGCTTGGGCCACGCCCGGCGGTCGTGCCTGCGTCGAGCAGTGCTCGGAGTTGTGCAGTGGTTTCCCTGGCATCGGCGACGTCAACACGTCATGGAGGTTCTTGTGGCCGAGCGCCGCGACGACTGTTCGGTCGAGGCGGCACCGGCCGACCCTGCCGAGCGTCTCGAGCAGGGCATCGATACCGCCACCGCCGAGGGGCGTGCCATGTTCGGGATGTTCTCGGTGCTCGCCGAGCTGCAGCGGGAGCCGATCGTGGCCAACACCCGTGACGGGCTGGCCGCGGCACGGGCCCGCGGCCGACGCGGTGGACGCCCCGCCAAACTCAGCCCGGACCAGTTCGCACTCGCCCAGCGCCTGTATGACGCCGGGGAACACACCGTCGCCCAGATCGCCGCCATGTTCACCGTTCCCCGGAGCACTGTCTACGGTCGCCTCGACAAACCCCGCTCCCCGGCCGCCACCTGCATCTGACGGGCCACGAAGTCCACCGCCTCTTGCGGCATCTCCGAGCGGCCCCGAGGAAACCGACCCGACCGCGTATAAAACTTCAGCAGCAGCGCGAACCCCAGCCTCGTCGCAACACGCTCCGGCTACGAGCTGCTGCTCATCCTCCAGCACCGTCCAGTGCTCGACGAGCTCATCCACTTCCACCGGCAGCCGTCCCGTGCAGCCCATCCTCCCGCCACGGCGTTATCCACCGGCAACGCTCAGCCACAGAGACAGCCAGATCACCGTGGTTTGGGGCTGGCGACAGCATTCTTACCGACACCCTGGTTGATCTGGTTCTGCTGGTTGGTTGATCCAGGCCGCGTTGGGGACCTGCAGGATCTTGGGCGTGGTGGAACTGGTGAAGCGTTCGGGGTGAGCGCTGCGTGCGGTAGCGAGGACTGCTTCACGGTCGCTGGTTTTGGCAGCGGTGAGTCGATAATGGACGTCGGCTGGGGTGTGCAGCCCGAGCCCGGTGTGACGGTGGTCGTGGTTGTACCACTGCACGAAGCGGTCCAGGAAAGCTCGGGCGTCGGCGAGGCAGCCGAAGCGTTCGGGGAACACCGGGGCGTACTTCAAGGTCTTGAACCAGGCCTCGGAGTACGGATCATCGTTGGACACCCGCGGCCGTGAGTGCGAGCGGGTGACCTCCAGGTCCGCCAGCAGGGCGGCGACGGTTTTCGACGTCATCGACGTGCCGCTGTCGGCGTGCACGACCTGCGGGGTGCCGTGGATGGCGAAGGTCTCGGTCATCATCTGAACCGCCAGCGGACCGGACTCATGGGCGTGCACGTGGGCGCCGACGATGTAGCGGGAGTAGATGTCGATCATCACGTAGGCGTCGTAGTACAGACCTTTGACCGGGCCAGCCAGCTTGGTGATATCCCAGGAATACACCTGGCACGGTGCGGTGGCGACGAGTTCGGGACACACCCGGGCAGGGTGCCGCGCCAGGCGCCGTCGTTCCTTGACCTCGCACGCCTCGCCCAGGACCCGATACATCGTGGACACCGAGCACAGGTAGGTGCCCTCGTCCAACAGCTGGGCGTACACCTGCAACGGGGCCAGATCGACAAAGCGCGGCGAGTTCAGCACCGTCAGCACCCCACTGCTCTCCGATCCTTCTTCGGGGTCCAGGACCGAGCTTGGTTCTGGCCAAGAGTTCCCTCGTCGGTCATGGTGGCGATGGTCGGTGTTCATCCCCGCGGAGTGTGCTTGGCCGGTGGCCTCGATAATTGTGTCGTTGTCCGGGATCCGCGCCGACACCCTCGATGAGGCGGTGGCTCTGGCGGCCCAATGCGACCGCCGCGGTGTGCCGCTGTCGTTGTTGGTGGCTCCGCGGCTGAAGAACGGATACCACCTCAGTGAGGACGCGGTGACCCTGCGGTGGTTGCACCGCCGGAAAGCCGGTGGTGACGTCATCGTGCTGCATGGCTACGACCAGGCCGCCCTCAAGCGCCGCCGCGCCGAGTTCGCCACACTGCCTGAGCACGAGGCAGCGCCCCTACGTGTCAGGCTCACCGCCGCCGACCGCGCCCTGGAACACCTCGGGCTGCGGACCCGGTTGTTCGCCCCGCCACGGTGGGTGGTTTCCCCCGGTGCGCTGGCGGCGCTACCCCGGGTGGGTTTCACCCTGTGCGCCGATCGCACCACCATCCGCGACCTTGCCACCGCCACCATGGTGCACGCGCGAGTGCTCGAGGTGGGCGGGGGAAACAGGACCGAGCCGTGGCGGTGCCGGGCGATGGTGTTGGGCGCCGGGCGCACCACCCGCCGGGGCGGGTTGTGCCGGCTGGGCATCGACGCCCGCCACCTGAACCGCTCAGGTCCCCGCCAAGCGGTGCTCGACGCGCTGGACCTGGCGCTGCACCACAGGGCGATCGCGCAGACCTACCAGCTCCCCCTCACTCCGGCGGCAGCGGCCTGAGCCGAGCACCCAACCCGCCTCGTGTGTCGTGGGCCACCGGGCCGCGGCGGTGCCTGCGACACGTCAGGTATCGCCGAGAAGAGGCCGCACCCGCTGATGGGCTGGTTGGGTTGCCCGTCGAGCAACGCCTATCCGATACCGCGAATCACCGGTCACGCAACCTGCCCGAGTATGCGCCCGGTGGTGGTGGGTGCGCGGTGACGTCCGTGGTAACGGGTCATGACAGGTGGATCCTCTCCTGCACGCCGGCGAAGTCAGCTGTCGGGTTCGGGCTGAGAGGTAGCCCGGCCGCACCACCCGTGGCATCCGAGTGCTCCGGCTTCACCCCAGGGGGACGACAAGCGATAACCGCTGCACACCGCCCCCATCGTTCGGCTGCCCGAACGTGGGTCCTCCGTCCCCGCTCCCGATGATTCTCGAAGGAAACCGGTAACCCACGGAGCAGGGTTTGGCGCGGCGGACCGGTTGCGGCCAGCATGCCCGGCCAGAACAGAACATACCGACAGATCGCGGATACGTCACGACTACGACACCAAAACCGGAGGCGGGCTATCCATTTCACTGCCATTTCGCCGCCAACCTGGCGGGTATATCACCGGTCCGATGCAACCCATAAACACAGCCTCGCCGACCACTCACCCCAACCGTGCGAACGACACACCCCCAACCGGCCGGTTAGTGACCCACGCACCTAGTGCGGCCACGCCAGCGGAGGTCCCCGTGATGACGCTCGGGCTGGCCGTGTTGGAGGTCATTGGCTCGTTGCGGCGTTGAAGGCGGCCCTCCCCTGGTCGGGGAGGGCCGCTTCGG
>JAABUK010011290.1_pt1 | contig 11672 bp, 19 predicted proteins | sample 5559141 | NCBI WGS metagenome assembly JAABUK01 (sample SAMN10711869, study PRJNA513367) | rock metagenome | isolation source: Antarctica rocks | place: Antarctica: Victoria Land, Pudding Butte nord | collected 2016-01-03 | reverse complement strand
GCCGAGACTCCCATACGATGGCACACACGATCCAGCGAATCTTGGAACTCGGAAGAAGTGAAGAATGGTAACCCACCGTCCGCCCATTCCTTGCGTACAAAAGCTTGGGTCTGTAACGAGGCAGACCAGTTGACGGTTCCGCCTCCGCCCCAAGCTTGACCTGCTAGGACGGCAATACTACTGTCATCTGAAAGGTCTACACCTCCATTCATGAACAAGTGGACATCAGCATCGGATTTTGACATTGGCAGATACTCTGGAGGGTAATGGTACGCCTTTTCAACGACTATGACTCGATGGCCCGATTCGACGGCAATGTTCTTCGCGCAGACGCCTCCACCACAGCCACTGCCCACAATGACTACGTCAGTTTCAATCACTGCAGGTTCTGTTCCAGGCGGGAACTGGATGAAGCTGTAGTCGAAGCCTTTACCAGGTTTTCCGTGTACCGGTATTCGAGGAAATCCAAGCACAGGGCCAAGGGCGGCGCTTGTTTTCGTCCAGGCTGCTGTCATCATGGCCTGCAGTGCTCTGGCGCTTTGATTAAGGGGCGGTAGATAGGATTTCTCCCAATTCTGCAAGATCTGTTGCCGGATCTGAACAGGCTGAAGGTGGAAAGAGGTTGTGTAGCCGGTAGTCAATAGACATCCAGCCCGGGTACTAAGACATCTTTAAGCTCGCTACTCTCATGGCATCACTCGCAGCTGCTGCTCACTCTAAGGTAGATAGGATGACTCTTATCCCCTTCAACGCGTCTTGCCTCACGTAGTGCCCCAGCTGCCGATGTAACGTCTCTTTGAAACCCGGTGTGGAGCTTGCATTTTCTTGCAAATATTTGTGAGCTGTATCAGCAGCTTCAGCTGTTGGTATTGTCGTTTTGAGCTTAGAGATTGCTGTGGTGTATTTTGAGACCGGAATCGAAAGCTTGTTGGGCGAGGGCGTTGAGGAGACGACGACAGAGGGGATTATGGTGTCTGCAATAGCCATCAGAGTGATCCATTGCGAGGCTGTAAGGACCTCCCCCTCGGGTGGTGAAGGCAAAGGACTGTCCAATGGGGCAAGTAGGTTCAATTCGGTGCTTGTCATCCTGTATAGATCTTACGGAGCCTAAGTCAGGCTCTGGGTGTTTAATATCTGTGTATTCTTCCATCATCAAAGATGCGCGGGGGAGATGGCCATCGGTATCAGGTTCTGGACTCCTTCAGACGCAGGCCTCGGTTCTGCTCGAATTGTGTTGTCACGTGCCTTAGTGGGGTAATGGATCAACATAATGTACCTAAGATACCTTACCTTACCTACCTTAGGGTATATCTCCCCGCATCTCCTTCTGCAGATGCTGATAGTCTGCATGCATCCTCGCCAAAACCCCGTATTCCGTACTGCCCTTCAAGTACCTACTCCGTACGTACTCGGCACGAATTACTTCAAGAGAATGTCTAACTCCGATTGGACGGGTAGACCAGCAGCCTGCAGGGCTGAATGGCCGACTCAGCCTCGTTGGCGCAATAGTACGATTGAAATATATAAGAGAACTTTGCCATGTCAACGACATACTCCCTACAGTCACGGTGTTCTCAATCGTGTACACCCTGCCTGGTGGCATGCAACCAATGCTGCCAATCCGGAGGCGGTAGTATTTTCCAAACGATTGATGCGTTAATGGTTGTGTGTGGCGCTGTTCAGCTTCTTTAACCTGTACAGTTTTTCCTTGAATTATAGGCGCATATTTTTTACTATATCTACATTAATTGTTGCATGATGACGGCGGACTTCCAGCCGTCCAACGATGTTCTCACCAGTGTCTTGCGGGTTTTGGAACGTATTGAAGTCAAGTTAGAAAAGCAAGAGCAACGCGTAAAAAGTCTTGAAAAGGAGGCAAAAGTTGAACCTGATTCTTTGTATTCTGTCAAGAGGTTTGATGGCAGGACCAGAGCTAGGTCGCTTTTCGAAAAGACAAGCACCGTCGATCTTTCGTTGCCTTCTACTGTCCCTTACAGTATCTGGCGACTAGGTCATCCAAAGCCACATCAGATTCTCGATGTGCCATTCATGAAGGTGATCGAAGATCTAATTGGGGATTACTGGAAGATCCCCGACGATGGCCGTTTGCCGTTGAAGTCCTTTACACTTACCTCTGATAGTCCAATCGATGGGGACCAACCTACATCGTACTCACGAGCAATGCGCCAAATCGAGAAGGATTCAAGGGAGTTAGGTCGATTCGACACTGCTCTCAAAATCCAACCAGGGAACGATTTTCTGGTCGTGGACCTTGACTCAAAGAATAATGCTAGGTTGTATAGAGTTGGAGATAAAGCTATCGGAAGCCAGCTTAGGGTAGAGTATGGACATTCGCGCCATGCTCCATGGTCAAGGTTAATGTGATACACTTCTATTGCACGTGGTGTTCTTTCGCTGACTTAGGCTCAGATTGTACCAAGGCATGACGACTGGCGATAGTATTGATCCTCAGAAGAGGCAGCTTATCGGCGGGCTTTCAGATCCCATACCGTATTTTCAAAGAGGTGTTGCGGGCACGGGGCTATGGAGCCACATATTCTCTCATTTACAGCTTAAACAACGAAATACTACGGTAAATCCCTACTTGGACCCTGGGGCTGGCTTTCACACAACTTTCTATGACATTCGTGAGGGGAAAGACATGTTCGTGAATGAGCTGTGGAAGCATGGTCCCCTATATGACCACCCCCTCGGGTATTCTTTTAGACGATGTGCATACACAGTAAGCACAACTACAAGCAGCTAATTGGATGACTATCTTTATTGACTATCCAAAGTTGTATATTCCAGCTGCTGCAGACCCTGCCAACCCCAGCAGTGATGTTACTGGCAATATGATCGAGAATTGGACTATGTTAGTGCTTGCGCCTAATCACTTCTTCAACGAGCATAATAAATCTTTCCCAACGAAGGACCTTGCTCCTGAAAGATCGCAAAGTCTTGGACATTGCCTAGGCCGACTCACCCAGCGAGGTGCCGAGATGAATCTCATCGGTCAAGGGCTCGAGAGAATCAGCGAACGATGGGCAGATTTCCAAGTTTTCTTTGATTTTATTCTTGATAATGGGGATTCCCTAATGCAGCCCTACGAGCACGATAATTTGCTTTTTGATGACGGAGCGTTTTCAAGATCAAGAAGATACTTCTGGGCAATCAACTGCTTGTCAGAGTTTGAACTCTGCATAACAGACAATCTGATCCAATGGGAACTGTACAAGGAAGCTCGCATTCAGCCCTCACTGGACGCTGAAATCCTCCCAGAGCTTGATCAGACTCAACTAAGAAACACGGAGAGACAGTACAATATCCTGCAAAATCAACGCGAGTACTTCAGACAAAAGCTTACTTCTACAAAGGCTTTGAGAGACGCTGTAAGTCCCTACTGGCTATGCTAGAAACCATGTCTAACCGTGGGCTATAGCTGTTTACAGCGAGCGCCGTTATCGAAAGTAGAGTGTCGACAAGGTTGAGTCAGAATGTTAAGCTCCTCACTTTTGTTAGCGTATTTTTCTTGCCATTGGCTTTTTGCACGGTAAGCCTTACCCTTATACAAATACATAGCGGCTCTTAATCCAAATAAGTATTACGCACTAATGCTGCACAGTCGCTCTGGAGCATCAATGATAAGTTTTCGTCGTCGATTTTAATATATGTTGTCATAATAGTGGCTTTCTCAACTTACATTATTGTGTTCAACATGAATGGGCTTGTTCACACTTTTAGTCGCCTGTACGAAGGTAAGAAAAGAAAGGTCGTACGCGCCATGCATTCCGATCCAGATGAGACATGGAAAGAACGAGGACAGAAATTCGAAGCATTCCGCCCAAAGCATGAAAACCCCCAGCCATCAGAGTGGTATGTTTTAATTTACGCAATCTTGAAACCTTCAAGCATCCTAGGGTTTGGTCAACAAAACAGTAGCAAGGATTCTGGACTGAAGAGAGACGTACGATCTGCCGCCTCATCCACAGGTCTGTTTAGCATGGCGCATCGCGTTGGCAGACGAGGGCACAGACCTCAGGAATCCTGGCGAGAAGATGAAGGATGGGTTATTGAAAGCCGCACCGACCCTTGATCTAGTTGGAAATAATCAAGAATTCTTACATTCGACTGTTACATTCGACTGGATTTCCGACTGAGTGCCTTCATCTCCATTTGGAGACGTTGAGCCTCGCTGTACCTCACCTATCTGGAACACGTTTTATGGCTGAAGGAAGACGAAGGTGCAAGCTGTAGTCATGGAACAAATCACGATTGAGGCGACAGGCAATTTCCATTTCCATTTCCATTTCGGTGCGATCGACCTTTCTAAAACAGCGTTTGTCAAGCCCAAGAAGAGAGCTCGTGCAGAGCCTGTGCAGAGCTTGTACAGAGCAAACATACACGCGTTTACTGCTAAGACGGTCGGCAAAGTCCATTGCATTGTTCAGATCAAATTTACCAGCCAAGGTCAAGGGGCTTACACTGCTCAATCGAAAGGGCTGGTACATCCACTTGTCTTAATGGCTGAGGATGTTGCTTCTGTGCAGGACAGGTTTTTGCCAAGCGTGTCTTGCTGTTCCCTGCCTAGAAGTCCCCCTTTTAATGGCTACGAGCTTCCCCCATGGGTTCATGGCGCGATCATATCCTTGCCTAAACGCATTCCTATGAGCGTTTGAATATTGGGCAACAGAGAACCTGCTTTCTCCTATCTGGGAATCTTCCGAAGAGTACCCGCTAAGTAATTCAAGATCTAAAAATTGGGATAGGAAGTTATCACCTGGCCAGCTTTGCCATTGAAAATGAGTTTCTGGCCCTTGATCTATCATAAGCCTGGCAACTTCAGACGATCAAACAGTCTTCTAAGTTCTCCTTAAAGGCTCCTCGTCAAAAAGAATGACTTCAGTCGGCGATTTCCCCTGTGCCCATGCCTCACATTTCCCTTTCCCCGTCTCCCAACGATCCTGTCCAAAAACCCTTCTCAATTCTGTTTTTCCCCAGCAGTGCCTGAACTTTTGCTGCCTGGCGTCCCACCGCTACGTCCGTTTCCAAATTGACTAACACCTGATTGGCTGGAACTGGTATTCTTGTCCCCTGCGGACTGAGCACGGGCTGCGAAGCCGCTCGACGACATGTCTTTGCTGCCCTTGTCCTGCGTTTATTGTTAGTATAGGGGGTAGTGGAACGTCAAAGCACTAGTACCTGGGTGGATTGGATGCGGGCTGCATCATCTTTGGTCATTTTGTTGGAAGACATCGTTGGTTATGATCGGGTACTTGTCGTTTGAATATCTGGGACTAGATGTGGATATCAAGTTCCAATTTAAGACGAGGACTGTGATATGGAAGGGAAGTTGTGAAAGATCCAAGTGATCTCTATATACATCTGGCCTTCAGGAGCAGGTGGTGTGCCGTGCTTGCTGCGCTGTTTGCTCAAGTGGAAGGTAAGCAATCCTGCAACATTCCTAATCGGCTCACCGGCAACCACGCTAGGCTCGTTGGCTGCTGGTGGAACACACTCTACAACTTCTTGTCACAGTGCCTAGAAGACTGCGTTTGGCACAGACAAGTGACCGCTGCTGGTAACCGCCTGTTGGACGAATGGTGCGCCTTCAATCCCGAACACAGCGTCCCAGCTTTCCAGATGCACATACTGGTCCCGCAATACCAGTATGGATAGGAATTATAGCTTCCTCTATCACTACATTCGTGAATCTAGACAACAAGAGTCGTCTTTTCTTGATCACAACATCAGCAAAATTTTTATACATGTTCAACTGTAACGATTTCCATCACAGCTGGGCTTCAAGAAAACGCATTCGAAATCTGTTCAAGGTTACTGATAGGTAGCCATGCTGTGGCATGTTCACCTGACATTCCTAAATTAAGTGGAAGCGGCAGTATCCGTACAAGCAGGCCTTTCTGGGACAGAGAATTCGAGCAGAGCTGCCAAGAATGTGAGCATGTGTTAATTCTACTACTTGCCCATAGTTCAACAAACTACGTTGACGTTGCGTTGAAGAGACATTGGCACGATGTTATATTGCTGCGTCAAGTTGCAAGATGTTCCGCAATCACAAGTCTACAGGGCACAGCTGTGCGCTCATTGGTTGTATTTGACAAGCGCCATATGTTGTGTAACCCCAACAGTCACGACTTTCAACCAATGCCGGCCTTGCTTTCTATCAGGATTTACCGCATTGATTGGCTTGATCGTAAAATGCTGCTGCATGTGCCAGGTATGGCTGCGCAGCACCAACGAGGCGGCTGCTCGGGCAAACAGCCTTTCCTCGATTCGATCCCTTTCCTTTCCCATTGCCACCTTTTCCAGCTAGCAACTACTGTTCTACTCTCTAAAAACTCCATTACCTAGCATGTCTGCGTTCTCGTGCTGGTTATCATCTATTGTACATGGATCCGCTGAGCACTGCTGCAAGCGGGATCGCTGTCATTTCCTTGACCATCCAACTCGCAGGTTCTGTGCGGGAAATTCACCGCTTTCTACGCAGCATCAACGAAGCTCCAAACGAACTAAAGCGGCTTGTTGATCTTCTTGAGCAGCTGGACTGCATCCTCGATGGAATTCGAGCTCTACAACCAAAGCAGAAGGACCAAGACGGCATACCCAATATGCATGCTGCTGTCATAAGAGCCTTACAAGATTGCCAGAGCAAATTGGAGCTTCTGGCAAGCTTTGTTGATAAAGCCAAGAACCGTTTGAACATATCTGGCAAGGTCTCGAAGACATGGGCTTCATTGAAGCTTATGCTGAAGAAAAAAGATTTGGATGAATTCGAAAGTCGACTGGAACAAGCCATGATCGGTTTACAGACGGCTATGATGATGAACATAGCGCACGTGCAGTATAAAGGCCTTTGACTGCTCAAGGGATTCCAGTAACACTGACCCTGGACAGAGTAAACCATACGCAAACCACCTCGACCCTTGTCAGCGAGATCTCCTTGCTCAGGTCAAGTCTCGTACCAGCTAGTCCAGTGACAGAGCTTTCAGATAGACCTAGAAAATCGTCCGTGGAAGTCGGAGTCAACACAATCAAACCATCAAACATCAATCCAGCAATGAACTCAAGACAACGTCAAGTTGTTATAAGTTCCTCGCACGCGACGCTTCTCGGGACTTTTGTTTATCGAACTATATACACGTATCGCAACTTGACACGCAAGACTTCTGCCGTATTAAAGTCAAAGCCTGTCGGTCATGAAACGGTTGTCACATTCATACCTTCGTTCTTTAGCCGCTGCGTAGAAATGCGCCTTGGTAATAATTACGGGAAGGTGTCGAGCACATTGACCAGCTACCAAGTGGTCAAGGCTGACGATTCGTTGTTCGAGGGTGTATGGAATGGATCCCCAATATTTCGAGCTTGTCAACTAGGTGATATAGAAGCTCTGAGGTCGGCGTTTAGTTATCAGGGTGTGTCGCCGTTTGTCGTGGACGAGAACGGTGATAGCCTGCTTCATGTAAAACCTTACGCATGTTCGTCAACGCCTTGAAACGCAAACTCACTGCTGTTAGGAGGCTGCGAGGTCCAGACAAGCAGATGTCTGCAGATTCCTGATTCAGCAAGGCCTAGACCCAAACTCTGGAGACTGGGAGGGCAGGTATGTAAAAGCTTTGACGTTGTCTCTACGTAGTCTTACTGATTACTGTGCAAATAATATAGCGTAGCATTGACGGGGATGATGTATACAACCGAAAATGAAGAATTGCCAGCACTAATGGAAACGCTTGAGACTATGGTGTCTTACGGCCAGACCGATCTGGTGACGATGAGCTACTTTGATTATATTGGATGGCTCCAGTATTCTCCTCCCCAGGTCTTCGAATACCTTCTGAATCAGGAACTAGTCGAAAGTTGTATCAAGAACTTAGAGAACCGGGAACGTCTCTTTCTACTTGGTAAGCTCTTAGAGAAGTATGGGGCCACGCAGAGCGAGGATTGGAAGCGTTTGATCAAGAGGTTCGTAAGGATGGGTGTCAATTATTATGACTACTCTTACCATACTCGCTCTCTCATCGATCATTGCTTTCTTCGTTGTAGAGACCCGATCGAGTCGCGTGTTGTGGGAGATGAATGGCTAGAAATTCTTTCCAGCACAGGTGTGGACGTTCACGACTATCTGCAGATGGAGATGCGGCGGCATCCTATGAAACCGCCACGCATTCGTCATCAGTTTCCTTATGTGGACGATAGACGCCGATTAATATTTTCTCTGGAGGGAACGCCGACCGTCTACTGGGAATGGTGGATAGACCCCAGAGAACCCGGATCGTTGGTCTGTAGCGAGTTTATATATCTCTGCCGAAACGATGGCGATTCCTTGTCCTATACCCCTAACAATGGGCCTTTCATTCGCCCTTACTGGAAATCTTGCGAAATCTGTGTAAGTAATGATAGGGAGGCATCTTTTCTGAAGGATGGGAGAAATAACATAGAGCGCGCAAAGATTGTAAAGCAAGTAGAAGCCCGTTTTGAGCGCCGTATGCAAAAAAGAGCTATCAAGCAACGTAAGGCCATGGGCTTAGAGTCCCGCAGGGAAACGTACAGGGGACCAAGAGTGCCAGGAGCCTGGATAGAATAAGCAGCCTGTCCGGGACCTTACGAATATACCGACAATCATGTTTTTCTTCCACCAGTTTCTCTTACAACGACCGTACGATTTGGACACAAGGAGTTTATGGTAGGGGCATTTGGATAATATTATTCAGCAATAGAATGGGGGCGTATACCGAGCGAGCATAATGCTACGAGGGAAGATGGGCTACATTGCAGGCATTGATGGTCAGGTTTTCCAAAGGACTTGTATTTCTGTGGACAAATGTAAATTGACAGCTCAACAGCAAGATGGTGGTGGTTCACTTGTTATCCTTATCTATACCCAGTCACGACATTATAAACTGCTCAAGATGCGGTAATAGAAGGCAGAAACGTGAAGCTTGCACATTAAGAACTATGGTCTTTAAGCGGTGATAATACGTCAGAAGGAAATCTCTTTCCAAGCAGCATAGTAGATTTTGTCCAGTATCAGGCGAAACACATTTTCTTCAAGACTCTGTTCCGCTTTTAAGTACAACGAATTCCATGCTACACAACGACCTCCAGATATGCCCCCAACCCAACAGCTACAACGTCGACACTTCGAGTATAGTTCGACCTCAAATCCGAACCTGGTACACGAAATCTCTTGCACATCATGAGAGGACTGAAATTTCCATTCTACGGCCCACAGCATTTTGGTTAAAGCCTATGCCCGGATGAACCTGGGGGATGCAAAAGGCTAGTGAACGATAACACATTGCCAGACACGCGAGACCGACTGTCAGTCTAAGTCACAGTTTGAATATAGAAGTCGAAAATTATCGGTCGAGTGTGACTCTTGTCTAATTCTTCCAGTCTCAATTTTCGAGCTTTGCAATTGAATTCGAGTTAAAGATTATGCTACATTCTAGAATAATGAGTAGACCATTCGTCTATTTGGATACCTATGCGAAGACCGATTGTTGTTCACCGGTCTTTTCACCCCTTGAAGACAGGCTAGCAATCACGTTGAATGACTGTCTGAGTACTCTATATTACACCTTAAATCTTATTGTCGCTTGCCTATCTTAATCGTATAAAGGAAGTAGAAATCTACTTGTGAATAACCGTTGCGGTAGAAGGGTAAAGAAATTGTTTGGAAATACTTATTTGGTATTCTAACATCCCTGAGCTAGCTCGATAGCTACTACATCTAATCCCAGGGACCGAATAGCTTGGAGTTATGCTGGTTTTGTACGGAACCATGGAAACACTGGCTCATCCACGGATCCTCATCGTGGATTGACTTGTTTTTGTCTTAGCATCGCTTGCATTCGATTCGCAGTTGTTTTTAAACTGGCTATTTAAAATCCTTCGCCTTATCATTTCAAGGATACAATTCATCCAACACCCCAAATCCAGCTTACATTCACTGGCAAGATCTTCCAATTGAGGAGCTCACAAGTACATTATGACTGAATTTCCAACCTTCGAAGAAGCCGATCTCGGGCTCTGGTCAACTAACCTCTTCAATACCAGCGAGCTTGTACACCATCAGAAATCAAGATCAGACAAATTGAATCTTGGGCTCTTCGCCACATCCCCCTTCGAGATCCGAGAATAAATATGGCAATACTTCATGCCCGAGCATAACTTTGTCCACCGTGGCGCCCCGGAGAAGACTTACTTTCGTACAGCCGTTTCACTTTCAGAGAATGAACGAGCCATCATGCGCACTTCTCGACAGATCCACGCTGAGATCTCGGAGATGCTGTATAAACGTCGAACACTTCAGCTTCGCATACATTCACACTTTGGCCGGAAATATAGCAACGAAAAAGATACATGCCGGTGGGCAGTGAAGTGCAAAAACAACAGACATTGCTATGATTTCAGCCCTGATTTCTTCGCTAGATTTGTAAGGATGAGGATAGATGTGTGGGCTGATTATGAGCGGTATTGGACGCACGATGAAAGGCTAAGAAATTGTATTATTGATCTTCCTTCAGTATTGGCAAAGTCCGAAAAGCTGCCAAAACTCGAGGTTTTCATACGGCATTATGAACTGGTTCATTGGAACCACAAAGATCTGACCCAGCCGAATCATGTGGTAAGCTCGGACGACGATATCAGGGCTATGCTCGGACCCATACTCTCGCTAGAGAGACTTCGGGATGCGGTCGAGGTTCGGTCTGTTTTGGCCGTCAAGCACGCGAAAATATCTCATCCGACTACTGTCCAGTTTCGACGCTTGGGTATTGCCTTGAGAACAAGGTTGGCTAGCGAGCGTAAGAAGTGTCGCAAGGTTGTGGGTGGCTTTGTCGAAACTCGAGTTCAAGCTGGGAATGAGGAGGGCACTGTGGGCGCCCCGGTACTTGAATATGCAGATACGTTCAAGACTTTGGGATCGAGTAGTGGGAAACCGGATGTGGCTGAATAGAACAGATAAATACAGACAGTAGAAGAGAATCAAGGAGTCGGACGCCTTTTTGAACCCGTACGAAAAAGAAAGTCCGTTGATAAAGAACTCATATAGATACACTCATTAAATCAATTGAGGAAGGTACGATAGTGCTACTTCAAACAACCCACATACAGAATCAAACCAAAGATGAAGCATCCTCGTTCTCAACCCTCCAACTTCCTAGCAGGACGTATAAACCCTAAGCCTTGATGACAATTCGTGACATCCCAAGACCTCAGGAGCTCTAAGCACACAGACAGCGCCTATCCAGCAAGGAGGACCATCAAAGCAACAGTCAAAATGCACTGTCATTTCAAAACAACAGTGTAGATAGATAAAAAATCCCAGTACTCAGAGCGGAGCCCTTTCCGCTCCGCACCCCGTTGAACACTAGCGCATCGCGGAAAAGCCCCCGGCCTGCCCAAAGCTTCTCGTCGTACATTAGCTGTCCCCTTCAACGCACAGAACATGCCGGACTAACATCCACCCCAGCAGCTGCTGGCCCCTGCTTCAGCTTGCTTCTCAAACCCTCTGCAAACCCACCATGTACCACCTAGCCAAATCCCTCTACCTCTACGCTACCTCCAGAGAAGGTAACCTCCCCTCCCCTCCCCTCCCCCATCCCCATCCCCCAACCCCCGTCCCCCATCCCCTCCACGCGTTCAACCAT
>JAABUK010011289.1_pt1 | contig 11673 bp, 10 predicted proteins | sample 5559141 | NCBI WGS metagenome assembly JAABUK01 (sample SAMN10711869, study PRJNA513367) | rock metagenome | isolation source: Antarctica rocks | place: Antarctica: Victoria Land, Pudding Butte nord | collected 2016-01-03 | reverse complement strand
TTCAGTTCATGACATAAAATGAATAAAAAGAACTTTAATATTGAAAACAAAGTTTATCTGTGCTGTAATTGCAAGAAAAAATCATGTCTGAATAATGATGAATATAATAAACATCTTTATGATTCTTCTAGATTCATTGAATGTTTTTTCAGCATCATCATCAAGATTGATGATGAGAAATACTGATATGTAACAGTCATATGAAATTCTGAGCATAATCATGAAGTTATTCTTGCTGAGATTCACTCAACAATCAGAAAGTTAATGATGATGATGAAGATATACAATGAAATTACTCATCAAATCAGAATAGAAATGAATTTCAATCAGATTCTGATTCATCTTTGACTTGATATCAATGAAACTCAATCTCTTTTCAAATGTATGAATATATACAATGTCAAGAACTCAATGAGAAGTCAGACTTTAAGTGCTCTGACTTTGATTCAGACTTTGTTTCAGCAACTGCAGCTCAATGAATGATTCTTTTGATATAAAACAAATGAGTTCAACAAGATCATTAAACTATTCTTTAGCAAAATCAATTGTCAGAAAATCTTAAAGTTTAATAATGAGATTTTGATAATGAACTGCATTTATAAAATTAATTGATACAAGATATTTCTACTGATTATCAATGAAATCATAATTTTAAACATAATTTTTTATGTTGAATTCATCTTTTTGATAGATAAACATATGAAAGATGTAATTTTTCTATTACTTTAACTAATAGAAAAAAAAAGGTATAATTAAGTATTAACTTAACTGAATCAACTTTATGAGAAGTTTAATATCATTCAATCAAAGATGATCTTGACTGACTGTGAGCAAGATCTGATCAATGCTTTCTGACAGATGTATTTTATAACAACTTATTTACTGTGCATCTGACATGTTAACAAGAACGTGTTAATTAACTGTTGCAAGAGTTTTGAAATCAATGAAAAGTGAAAGAAGTTTTATTCAATCTAACACAAAGTCATGTACATTCATACTTCAAAGAAGTATGAAGCTCAGAACGATCAGCTTAAATGAATCTACAATGAAAAACATTCTGCAGCAATGTTATATCTAGATCTGTTATTAAGTTTGAGTTACTCAACTCAACTCAGATTGAATTTTGAGTTCAAGTTGAGTTGAAGAAGATCAATTCAACTTAAACGAGTTGAGTCAGATCTTCGATTCAACTTGATCAACTTGATGAGTTGACTTGAACTCAATTTCAGGCCTACTTTCTATCAAATTCTCTATCAAATTTTCTATCAAACTCTTTACTTTACTTTCTACTCTACTTTTTATTCTACTTTCTACCCTACTTTCAACTATACTTTCTATTATATTTTCTATCAAACTTTCTACTCTACTTTCTACCCTACTTTCTATTCTACTTTCTACTCTACTTTCTATTCTACTTTCTACTCTACTCTTTATTCTACTTTCTACTCTACTTTTAATCATACTTTCTATCATATTTTCTATCAAACTTTCTATTCTACTTTCTACTCTACTTTCTACTCTACTTTCTACTCTACTTTCTACCCTACTTCTCACTCTACTTTTCATTCTACTTTCTATTCTACTTTTCGCTTTACTTTCTACTCTACTCTCTATTCTACTCTCTGTTCTACTTTTCATTCTACTCTCTATTCTACTCTCTATCATATTTTCTATCATATTCTCTATCATACTTTCTATTCTACTCTCTATCATATTTTCTATCATATTTTCTACACTACTTTCTATCATATTTTCTATCATATTTTCTATCAAACGTTTTATCAAACTGATTGCAAAATTGATTGCAAAAAAATTTGGAAAAAAAAAGTATGATAGAAAATATGATAGAATTTTGTGTCGCAACTGACGCTAGCCTCAATCAGGCTAGCAAGCAGTGTAATAACACTGCAACAACTATGTTTCTAATTGAACGACTACTTTCTCTGCTTCTACTACAACTTCTACTGCTGCTTTTATTGCTTCAACAGTATAATAGAAAATATTATAGAGAATATGATAGAAAGTTTGATAGAAAGAATAATAGAAAGTAGAGCGAGAAGTAGGGTAGAAAGTATGATAGAAAGTATACTATTTTTAGAAATTGAGTTCAAGCAACTCAACTCGATTTCAAGTTGAGCTCGAGTTGAGAGAAATCAACTCAATCTCAACTCAAATTCGATCTTGAATTGAGTTGATCTCTCTCAATTCAACTCAATTCTGATTCAACGACAGATCTAGTTATATCTGATCAGTGATCTGCTTCAATCATACAAGAAGAAGTTTATCAAGTGCTGAATCAATAAATGTCTGAATTTCAACAATCATGCAATCTTTCATGATGAAAGCAGTCATGTCAATTTGAAGCAAAATCTTTTAAACTTCATTAATGATTTTAAGATGATGATGAATAGTCTGAAGCTACTGCTTATAAATCAACATCAAGATCATGTTATGATCATTAAAAAAGCAAAAATTCAAATTTCTCATACTGTTTGAATTTCAATACTATGAGATCTCATTACTCATGTAACTTCTTTTGCTCTTTTATGCATAGTTGAACAGTATAAAATGTTGATCTTAGAAGATGAATTTTTAACGACATGCAAACATATATACTTAACATTCATGAAACTATCTTATGTTCATCAAATTCAGATGCATATTTACAATGTAGCAGAAAATGAAGTTTTAAAGCTGAAAAATATACATTCACACTGATGATTTAACAAATTTACAGTGATATGAATGAAGAATGATATCAAAGTCACTGCAGTTTTTATCAATTCACTTTTACTTGTTCAAAATTTAACTGTCATGAAGTTAAAGAATCAATCTGTTGAAGCGCAAGATAGAGAAAATCAAAGATGTCAAGAAAAACATGAAAATTCAACTCAGCAAAATCTTTCACAATTTGAGCATGTTTTAACAAAGATAAAGATGAAGCGAAGATAGAAAATGATGAAGTCAATTACAATTAAAGAATGAGAAAGAAAAGAAGAAAGAGTGAGAAAGAATAAGCGAAGAGAGACAGAAAAAAATAGAGAAAGAAGTAAAGAAAGAGAAAGAAATCAGAATGTTATCTTTTCTTTGATGCACATGAAAGCAGATTTATTTGCAGCATTTCATATGTAACTGCATTTTAAAACAATGTAGATTTCAAAATTATGAATGATTGAGAGCGCATTTATGAATATCAGCGTGTTTACTAAATTTGATGAGATCATAATTAAACTCTTTTACTTTTTCTATTATGACTAAAGTATAAAAAAAGTGTACATGTAAAGATGAGAATGTATATGTAGAAAGAAAGAGTGTATCAATATTGAAACTCTAATTTAAATATTTAAAAATAATTTATTAACTTTTATTATTAATATGCTTTAAAATATACGATTAACAATTTAATTTAATTACTTAATGACTCAGTAAAAAGTTATTTAATAAATTTGAAGAATTTTTTAAAATAATTAAAATAATTAATTCTTACGTTTATTAATTAAAATTATTTATTGATTAACTTTATCATGACGTTTTTTATATCAGTTTGCTTAAACTTATAATTAATGACTTTTTATATTAATAAATATCTTTAATATCGTTTTTAAAAATGTTTATAATTGAAAAGTTAATTGAAAAATAAATAAAATATTAAACTTTTGAGTAAAAAGCTTTTAATTAAAGTATTTAATTAAGTAAATTGAAATTAAAAAGATGATTAAATTAAGTTTATAAATATAATTAACGTTATAAAAATCATGAACGTTTATCATGTTTAAAATTTAAATCATTTAAATAAATTTTTTAAATCATTTATATTTAATAATATAATAATTTTAAGTATGAGCTTAAAGATTAAAAGTTTCATAAAAGCTTCGACTTTAAAAAAGAAATTTATCATTATAGTTTAATTGAATGTTGTTTAAATAGCGTTACGATTAAAAATGTTAAAAAATGTTACGAGTAAAGACAACATTTAATTCTAATTATATTTAATTAATAAGTTGAAGTTCTTTAAACTTAAATGTTACTTGACGTTTAATGAATATTAAATCATCGTAAATTTTTTTTTAAAATAATCATTGAGTTAAGTGAAACTTAAATGTTACTTGACGTTTAATGAATATTAAATCATCGTAAATTTTTTTTTTAAAATAATCGTTGAGTTAAGTGAAACTTAATTAATCTCATTTAATTTACTTGAGTGAGTGAATTTAAGAGCTGTTTTAAAAATCTTAAGTGAGTTTCTTTAAAGAACACTCATTTAAACACTCACTTAATTGAGTGTTGAGATATTAATTAAATAAGATAAAATAAGATAAGAAAATTTCTCGTCGAGCAACATAATCAGCAACATAACTAATTACTCGTGTAAAAGTGCTTCATTTTTCATTATTTTTGCATCGTTTAAAAGATCTCGCTCAGCTCATTAAATTGAGTCGCTTACATATGAATCATATAAGATGCGCATTGCTTGCATAGTAAATGCAATTATATGTTTAATATTTCATATGAGAAACATGTATCTTACATAGTCTTACGAACTTTGAAAAATCTTAATTTATTAATACGACTGAATATAACTGCATTGATTATGTGAGCAATGCGCATTTTATATGATTTATATGTAAATGATTTAATTTAATAAACTGAGCAAGATCTTTTAAACGATGCAAAAATTATGAAAAACGAATCGCTTTTACATAAATTATGAATTTTTTATGTTTCAAAGTTAAAATAGCTTAAATCTTAACATTAAACTCAATGAGTTCGCTAGAATGAGTTAAATCTTCGTTATTGATTGAACTCAACTCACTGAGTTTTACTGAGATAAGTTGAGTTTAAAAATCGATCGTTAACTCAACTCAATGATCATATTACTTTTCTTTATTATTTCTTGTTTCTTCGTGTAACGTTTTATATTATAATTTAATTTTTAAAATTAAGTTAAATTTAAATCTTATTTATGTTTAATTCGTGATAAATTTTGTTTCATGAGTTGTTTAAAAAGAAATTTAAAAATAATTTAATTAATGTTAAAGAGATAAAGAAAAGAAAATTACAACAGCGAAGAGTTGTAAATGTAGTTTATATAATTGATTAAATCAATGACAGCGAGATTTATCATCATATATTTCGCTTTTAATGAGACTCGCTATGTAAATTAAGTACTTCGCAGTAAGTGCGCGCTGACAAGTGCGCGCTTTATGTGCGCGCTTCGCGAACCTTTCGCTCAAATAGTTTACAGTTTAGGTGAAAGGCTTCCTAGAAATTAGTGGGTTCGGCTATGGTACGGTCGGAAATTGAGGCAATGTCACCCTGGATGCTACTGATTAAGAAGAAGAGGTGCTCCTGGAAGCCCCGTTTCAACGGGAAGCAGCGTTGGCCCGAGACTGAGATTCACCCGGAAGTCTTTCCACCCTACGCGATCAGGGCCGTCCCGAACAAGGCATGGCAAGTTTCCAGTAACTAGTTCGATGGGAGAGAACCGAGACGATGACCCCATCTCTACCTCCGATTAAGTACTACTCTCCAGCCATCACCTGACACAGCACCAATACACGAAGACAAACTCGACACTTTCCAAAAACAAGGCAAGGATTCTACTCTAACTCAGAGACTAAAGCAATGGTAGCTACTCTTGGTTCCCGAACGCAATCCCCAGAAAGTTCGAGAGTGGCTGCCGTAAGATCAGTCATGCGCACTTCTTATACCGCTCCTCACACTTGTCTCGTCTAAGCCGACGTTTTTCCTTTTCCTTCAGTAGCGGCATCGTATTTATCCTTTAGCCGCCTACCAGCCAGCCGACCCAACTCCAGTATGGGACCACATTCGAGTATCTCAGGTACCGAGAGCTCGGTGCCCAGGTTTTGTCGAAGCCAGTTGCGTAACTCAATCATCATCAGCGAGTCTACACCTAGATCTTGGAAGTTTAGTTGCAGATCAAGATCGCCTTCGGTCGCTCGCAGGATGCTGTTCAGGTGACGGCCGATTTCACCTGCCAGGACCTTGTCACTGTCTTCACTACCGAGTATCGCCGGGTTATTCGCAACGGACGCCAAGAATTGCGTTAGGCCATTGTTTGAAGCAGTTGCAGTTGCGGCGGACGTGACATCGTCCTCATTTCGGTACACCGCCATGCGGCGATCGCGTCGCCAGACAACCCGATTGCGGGGGTCAGACAGAGGCAGCGTTGATCGTACACCCAAGCCCAATTGGTTGAGACTTGTATACGCTTGTACAGTCGAGTCTGCAGTATGGGCCTGAGGCGGTGAGAACTCCCTCGATGATCTCCAAATCATGAGTTCCAGAGATTCGAGGAGATCCCGCTCGATCAGCATCCAGTATGCACTGGCCCGAAGAGGTTCCAGAGCCCCTGGGTTAGTAGTAGTGAGAGATCCTACGTCTTCCATGACTCCGATGTCAATAACGCTAGCCGGCTGCCCCAGATGCTGTCGGTATTGCGTGAAAGCATCCAGGAACGTGTTGGCAGCAGCATAGTTGGCCTGACCCCACTGACCTGCCAGTCCACACACAGAACTGAACATGACGAAGAAGTCTAGGTTATTACCCAACGCTTCGTGTAGATTCCAGGTTCCGCACACTTTCGGCGTTATGACATCATTCCACTCGTCGATTGTCATCTTAGCAAGCGAATGGTCCTATCGAGCATCAGTCAGGCGGCCATGAAAGGTCCACGATCGCAGAGCACCATACCCTTAGAATCAAAGACATTTGCATCACTCCCGCAACTGGTTTGCTCGCACCAGTGACTGCTCGCTTCACATCCTTGAGGTTGCCAACGTGGCCCGAAAAGGCCTGGACCGAGCATCCTAATGCTTCCAACTCGTGCAAGAATGCCCCATGGACATCCTTGTTAGCGGCCGACCTGGAGAAGAAGATCAAGCTCCTGGCTCCTCGCTCGATCATCCACGTTGCTATGGCTTGGCCAAGGCCACCTAGTCCACCCACGAGAAGGTAAGAAACATCGGGTAGGAAAAGGTCCCTCTGACCTAGGACAGCCGTCCCTGGGAGGACATTAGGATCCTGAGGCATGCGAATAGCAACTTTGCCGTCGTAGCTCCTCTTCTGCATGAACTGAAAGGCCTCCGAGATATTTCCAGCGTCATATGTTGTGACAGGTTGGAAAGGCTTGATCTCTCCAGCTTCGTACATCGCGACGATAGTCTCGAGCAGTTTCCTCGCCTCCAGTGGCCTTGCCTTACACAGCCGGGCGACGTCTACCCCAAAGAATCCTCGGTTATCGTGGAACAAGTCAAGAGCTAGCTTGCCACGGCCGGTTATGTCGCGCTTGCCCAGTTCAATCATGACGCCGTTCTCAGCGACACACTGCCAAGAAGCGTGCAAAAGCTCTCCAGCCAACGAGTTCATGACAAGGTCCACGCCGCTGCCATCTGTCGCTCTCAGTATGTTAGTCAGGAACGATTCGTCCGTGGAGCTAAAGATGCGATCTTTAGCAATGCCGAACGTCTCGGTCAGAAAAGCGGCTTTCTCGGGCGAGTCGGTCGTGGCGTACACCTAAATATGAAGTTGAGTTTTTGCATTCTTCATGGCACGGAGATAATTTACCTGCGCTCCGGCAGCCTTACAGATATACATGGCGGCTATGCCAGCCGGCGCTGCTGCAGCTTGAACCAAGACCGTCTAGCAAAGATAAAACACGTCAGAATATCATGTGCAGTCCTGGAACTAAGTCTCGACTCACCTGTCCTCGAGTCAAATGACCGACGTCTACGAGCCCCCGTATAACGGTGGCGTATATGGAAGGCATAGTCGCTGCTGCTTCAAAGCTGAGACTGGAGGGCATCCTGATGCACCTCTGAGACGATGTTCTGAGCCTCGAGGACAGCGATTGTTCGCTGAGCACCATAACACAGTCACCGACCTGGAGGTGCTGCACCTCCTGCCCGACTTCATGTACCACCCCGGCACACTCATAGCCGAAATCGTCGCCTTCGACGATACCCATGGCAACGTATACATCGCTGTTATTCATGCCGGACACATGGACATCCACCTCCACCTCCGTTGGACCCAAGGCGCTCTCTTGCGGCCTTGTCGCCCAGCGAAGGGTCTCTAGTACACCCTTTTTCGCGATCTGGAGGCGCCTTGGCGACCCTTGAACTCCGATATTTCCCAATTCATGCCTCACCGAGATGTCGCTGAACCGACTCACATGAACAACCCCGTTGTGGAGAGCGAATTCGTAATCTGGATCTGTTTCCTTAACTCGATCTCCACGTATCTTTTCGAACACTTTGAGAGTGGCCTCCCACGCTTGGTTGTCGAGACGATCCAGCTCAAGAACACCGAAAGGCAAGTTCAACTCGGATCGGATCGTACGTGCCATCCCATTCACGAGCGAGTACCGGGGGTCCGTAGGCGCCATCTGGGCCTGGCGGGTTAACCAGAGGATCGGGCGTTCTCCTAGACCGCATACAAAATCGACGAGGTCTCGAAATTCCTTTCCTGTGATGTCGTGAAGGAAGGTGGTCTCGAGCTCGTAAGCGGAAATCACAGCCTGGTTAGATGGAGGCGTCTGCTGGAGGGAGCAGTGATCGACTTCAATGCCTTTGCCATGGAGATATTCCTCTAAGGCTAAGGCATTGGGGCTGGTACCTTCAGGTGCTAGAACAGTCAGTCTTTTAAGCTGCTGCTGCGATACCCCGTCCGTGGCTCTCGCTGTCATGGTGGCATTTTGTTGATATGGTGGCTTTTGATCGTAGCAGACAGACTCGACTCCATCAAAGCCTGCTTTGCGAAGCTCTTCGTCCCATCGCTCCGGGAACACATATGGCTGTTTTGGGCGCCCGTCGGCTTCTCCAAGCCACCACCCTGGCAGAAGTCCCATGATATAGTCCACGAATTTGGATTCTGGGTCCGAAGGTTAGTATTTGGCGCAATCGACAGGAGGCGGAAGTTGTCTCACCTGGGCACAGCTCGGAGAGGAGTAAGCGACCCCGGGGTCGAAGCAGTTTCCGGACGTTGGTCAATGTTTCTACGAGGCTGGGCGTGGCGTGTAAGACCTGCGCGTTAGTTGGTCAGAAGGGTAATCAAAAGGTCTTAAGATCTCACGTTGCCTGCAATGACCAAATCAAACGAACCCTCCTCAAGACCCTGCTCAGCAGGAGCCCTGGTGACGTCGAACGGGCGATACTCAATGGCCGCATGGTCCTTGAACCGCTCCTTTGCCTTGATGAAGAAACCAGCCGAGATATCGGTGTAGAAATACTTGGAGTATAACCTCCGCCCAGACAGGGTTTTGAGATTTTTCAGGACGTTTTCAGTAGTGCTTCCTGTTCCGGCGCCAATTTCAAGGACTCGGAGGTTTGGGTTTTCGTGACCCAAGAGCTCCACTAGGCCTTGATAATCAATCCAGTCGAAGAAGTTGTAGAAGTCGGTGAGCATATTATCCCGGAACAGGAGCTCCAGGGCGTCAACTTTCCCATCAATGATATCCACAGCAGCCTCGTAAACCTTATGTATAATACGGCAAGCAGCCATGTTCGGCGTGCCCTCGGCTACAGCCATCAGGTCCTGTATCATTGCCTGTCGCTCCGCCGAAGTAAGCTCATAGAGCTTCGCTGTTCCGGATACCAGTCTGGATTTATTTGCCTTTGCAAATTCGAGAAACTCCTGCAACCAGCCGCGGAACTTCTGCAAGTGTCCCTCTGGCGCTGTATGCCCCACCAGCTGAAGATGATTCTCTATCGCGCAAAGCACGACCAATTTTTCGACCATGGTGATGGCCGACTCCCTAAGGAGCTCTGCCCTAATTAGTGTGCCGGGGTCGAGCATGTCAATGTCAGGCTTCCACTCCAATCGTACTGCTCCATGAGGATCACTCCCGCGCTCGTCACTGTCGCTGATCAGTAGCGATGATTTGGCGCCTTTCAGGAACACTGCGAGCTCGCCGTTTTGACTCACACCGTACCCGTTGCCCGCCACCGCGTTGCCGGGCAGGCACTTCGCCTCAAGATGTACCCGCGTGGAATTGCCGGCAGCGAGACCAACATACAGCTCTTCGATATAGTTTAGCTGATAGGCTTCCGTGAGGGTCCTTGTCTGACCATAATGCATTGCGGTGTCGATGGCCTGAATGATAATTGTCATGGAGGTTGGATGAAGCTGATAGGATGACTCGGATTCTGTGGATGCTCCAACAACAGTGGCCGAAACGAGCTTCTGGTCTGTACCAACTGAGACGTCTTGCAATCCCCGGAACGATGGGCCGTATTCCAAGCCAAGGCGTCTCCAGGCCTTATACCATCTCCCGGCGGGTACACTCCTTGGTAGCAGGGGATTGTGTCCCACCTCATACTTTGATCCAGGCCCAGATCGTACCTGTCCGTGACAGTGCTCTACCCAGCCAACAGTGCTGTTAGAAACGATCGAGAAGTCATACCACACAGACTTCATCGTTGTAGTCAACCTGTAAGCTCGCAGCGAGGTAATAATCTCGAGCGACTCACCGGGTTTGATAATCAGAGGGCTCGTATCGATGATGGTGGTATTACGAACTGTGTAATCGCTGGCGCCGGAGAGCTGACCTACCGCTTCACCAGCCATAGTGATGTACGCTGCTGCTGGGAACACCGTATCCGTGCGTACGACGTGCTCCCGGACCCATGCAGGGACAGTGTCCGGACGGAGGTGGTTGCGCCACACGGGCTCCAGGTCGCTTGCCTCTGCGACGCGAGAACCGAGGATGTCATGATGAGCAAACTGTTTGAAGCGCCATCTCTTCATCACGCGGCTTTCGTGCCAGTAACTTCCCTCACGGTGCCAGGCATAGTTGGGGAGATTGGGGAGAGTATTACCGTTCGGGTACATGGCTGCGAAATCAATTTCGACGCCGACAGAGAACAGCTGGCCCATCGCTTTCAGCACGCTTCTGCGGGCGTCCACATTTCGACTTAGCAAAGACTGGTACTGGGGCTTGGCGTCAAGTTCTTTATAGACCTGCTTCAACGGACCAGCCAAAGCCGGATGAGGTCCAATTTCGACATGCGGTTTGCCCATAAGCTGTGGATGATTGAGAATAGCTTTGACTCCCGAATGAAATAAGACGGGAGATAGCAAATTGGCGATCCAGTACGACGGTCCGAGTTCTTTCGCTTCCGTCATGAACTTGTCCTTGACAGTGGAATAGTAAGGGATCGTCGGGTTCTTTGGTGCAATACAGCCTTCCAGCAATTGCTTGTACAGCCCCGCCACGTCTTGCATATGGTCTTCACAGAAACGTTAGTCTATCGAACGTAAACCTGGACTTGTGGTGAGGAGTTACGCGAGTGATAGGCCATTTCTACACGCACTCTGCGTGCAAAGACCTTAGGCCTGGTTTTCGTGAAGTCTTCAATGAAGGAGTCCAGCGCTGAGTCGTCACCAGAGATAGTCACACTGCTGCCACTGTTAACGCAAGCAACCCACACAGTCGGCGGAAGTAGTGAAGCCACTTCGCTAGCGCCAAGGCCGATGGCAGCCATACCGCCTTTACGTGTCTGGGCTTTTAGTGCTTGTCCACGGCAGTAGGAGATTGTGACGGCCTCTTCCATGGTGTAGACACCAGCAGCGTAAGCCGCGGCGACATCACCACCGGAGTGGCCGATCACTCCTGAAGGCTGGACGCCCCATGAGCGTAATAGATTGACGAGC
>JAABUK010011288.1_pt1 | contig 11673 bp, 16 predicted proteins | sample 5559141 | NCBI WGS metagenome assembly JAABUK01 (sample SAMN10711869, study PRJNA513367) | rock metagenome | isolation source: Antarctica rocks | place: Antarctica: Victoria Land, Pudding Butte nord | collected 2016-01-03 | reverse complement strand
GAGGTGCTTAACTTTCAGTATAATAGGAATAACAATTGAAACATTTACTTAGCCAGAACGCATCAGGTACGTGCGGCGCAAGTCAGTTCCCTCCAGACAGGCTTGTTCAGAGCATCACGGGTGTAGCGGTTCAATTTTAACTTGTGAATGTCAATTTTCGGTGTCTGGCAAAAAATGCATCACATGGACAGCAATTGTCTCAGTCATGCTTGGCTTACATGCATGCATCCTCCACAGCTTTTTTGCATTCAATGCATACAACATAGCAGCTTGGAAATGCAAGTTCCCTAAGCACCAAGCTGCTCGCGTTCATAAGTCATAAGTCATAAGCCACAAGTCATGGTAATCCAGTTGGCTGACTTTGAGCATTGAATTTGCATTACTGTTTGGGCCATACTTGCAGAGGTCTTTGGCAACAAGCTCAAAGTAAGGTTTGAAGCGTTTAGGCTCTTTGGGTCCAGGGAGTAACACGACAGCCTTGTTGTTCTCAAGCTTGCCCTTGCTGACCTCTGGTTGATCCAGACACCTACATGCGCCCACAAAGCAGTGTGGTATCACAAGCAAAGCTCCAAAGTGACACGCCATTTCCTCTATGCTGCAATGTAAGGCTTGCGTAGCTGGAATTCCAGGTGCAAGCAAGGTGAAGATCAGAGTCTACGTGACACAAGTGCAGCACATGGGGAATGTTTTATGGGCTGATGCGGGCATGGGTGTTATCTGCAGTCTGGTGATGCAGATCAAGAGATAATCACTATGGCAGCAATGCATCATGTCAAGCTCCTAATGGTATGCTCACCTCAAGAACATAACTCCTGAGGAGTGAGTTTTGAAGTTGAAGGTCTGACAGAAGTCAAAACCAATCCCATAGCCACTGCTGCCTACCGCAAGAAGACGGCCATTGAGAGCCATATCAATGGCTTGGCACATATTGGCCCCATACAAACTGCCTGGACTGGTATCCTTGGGTTCCTTCCTTCTTGCTGCCCATTCAGGATCAGCAAACAGGCTGCAAACTGCATTGGCAACTCCAAAGTACCCAAACTCCTGCATAGACATGGATCATGAGCCACAAACTTTGTTGCCGTCATTGTAGTGAAGGCTTGACTTAATGTTGACAAGCGTTGCATCGACAACCTTTGTTGCTTTGGCAACAGTAGCTGTCACTGTTACAACCATCCATTGCAAGCCAAGTACAAACCATCATTACCTTTGCAGGGCGTAGACATGAAACTCCAGCTACAGTTTGGGTCACAAATCTAGCAGCAACGCATTCACAGCGGTCATCTTTGTGCAAGGCCCATTCTCGACGTGGCATATGCGGCCACACTTTGTGATCCTCTGGGCAAGCATGATAGGCACAGCTATCTGGAGGGCGACTATGCACTATCCTTTTAGGTACAGAGAAGGAGGCAAAATGTTGCCTTTTGGAAGCAGCACATCCGCTAAACAGCGCATCAGAACATCAAAGGCGGTGTCACGCAGCCGACGCTTCCTCTTGAACTCCAGCAAGAGAAAGCATGCTTATTTCATGGTCAACTCCGAATCTGCAACCGCAAGGCCTCACATGAATGCATGCAGCTTTTTTGCTGAATGCTGCATTCATTATTGGTGGTGCCAATGTGTGCTCAGGATCACAGGCAGAAGCCCAAAAGAATCTGGCAGCTTCTTCTTGATCGTCTAGATCTATGTTGTTCAGCATCTGGTCAGTGGCTGGATTGTATCCAAAGTAGTCAATGTCAATGTCAGATTCATCACAATCTGCAGGACACAGTGGTGTGGATTGCATGACATATGAAACAAGTTGACCACATGTCGGTTGCACTCAACAAGCTGATGCCAAAATTATAGCCACCAATGTCAGAGTTGACCCAGTGTACCTGTCAGCTCGCCTCATTCAGATGAGCAAACGCTGAAAAAGTCATTCACAGTCTAAGTGTGATGCAAAAGATTGGTCATCGCATCTGTCTGAACACTCTGACCTTGACCTTGAGGTGTTGCAGGTCAAATCATTTGCTGTGGAGCTGCTGTTGATCAGGTGCCCATCATCAGGGAGGGGAGCGTGTGGCAGAATATCAAGCATGGCATCAGGCTCTGCCGAGTGCCCCTGGCTTTGGGCAAACGCACCAGACTCATCGATATCTGCATAGGAACTCACAACTTTGTGACCAAGTTGCTCCACTGATGGGTTGGCGGGAGGGGAGAGTAGATACTGCACACTCCAAACGCTGTGCCGATAGTGACGATGAGGCCGGAAGCGTCACCTGAGTTTGGGACTTGACACAACAATTGCTGTGAAATGAACACCACTGTGTTTTAGTGATACCCCCTTCGTGGCACCTCGGACAAAAACATTCGTCTCGCTGTCTGGACATTAGTGTGTAGGCGTTTCGAGGGTAAGACACAGATCTGGAGAGAGAGAGAGATCACGATCATGTAAAGCTTCATGTCGCTGTTCGAAGCGTCACGACGTGTAAAGTTTTCACCGTTACAGAGCGGAGAAGTGTAGCGCTCTCGGCGTCGATCGAGATCGCGAAAGCGCTGCATTGAGTCGAGCAGCATATCTGAGATTACATGGACTCTTGTGTTGCAGTCAGCAGCTGCAGACAGGAACGGTGTTCCGCACAAGATCAAAAAAGTCGCTATCCCGCCTAACTCAACAGAAGAGGATGTATGGAAAACAGTAACGCCGCTGTTTGCGCCTGTTGAAGCAACTGGAGCTGTGTGCAGCTACAGACAGGGACCTCCATGTGATATTGAGGTATATGCTAGAGAGTTCGCACAGGGGCGCGCCTTCTAGCCTTATGACTCCAGATCACACAACAAGGACAGTCACCTTGATAGTGCGAGGAGGCTGTGAGCTGAAAGACGCAGCCAAGGCAAGCTCATTCAGTGTGGCTGGCTATAAGCGAGGGCGTGATCAGGCCACATCCAGAGTCAAAGCCAGCTCACAGGGACTGAACCCAAAGATGACGTTGGTGGCTCAGCGCAAGATGCGTAAGGCCTCTAGTCTTCTGCTGTTCCGTGAGGGCAACGCAGCAATAGGATATCCTTACAAAGAGTACAAGTTGCAACCTACCTGGGCGACAGAGCTGATTGTCAGCTGGGGTTCTGACATTGACAACTTGCCCACTGAAGATCTTGCTCTGGCTAGCTTGAAGAAGTAAGATTCCAAAATTTGCATTTGTCGCACACTTCCAGTCAATGTTTTGCTGTGGTCACAGATGAATATGCATGCAGGTCCATCTTCAATCACAGAAAGGCTTACCTCAATCTGAAGAACCCTAAAAGAAAATCAAAGGGCTTCAAGTCCACAGAGATTGAACACAAGTACTTGGAGAGCAGGCTCAAACTCTTGAGAGCAAGGCGATCTCTCTTTAAGACTGAGTCAGATGTTACAGCAGACGAGGTGGCATCTCTGCTGCACTCAAGGGGTACGTCAAATCATGGTGGCTTTGTATTTTCTGCACGTACCTAGTTTATCATCAGCAGGAAAGTGTTTGAAATCTTGTTGTTATTACTATCACAGTTTCAGTGCTGATCAAGGTCGACCTATGTCAAGTGTTTGACTGTTAATGGCCCACTGCAGGCATCCGAAGGAGAAGTGCGTTCAAATCTAAGGGCTTTCACAGGATATTTGGGGATGAGGTGAGCAATATGACTGTGAGTTGCAATTGAATTTGACATACCGTTACATGTTCAGGTGTGTCTTACAGATTTTTGAAAGTGTCTGCAATGCTTGATGCTGCAGTTGCCTGATGCCTCAGTCATGGGGGACAACGGGGGGACAACGAAGACTTCAATGACTTGGAGGGTGATGCTGGCAATGATGGCATGCCCTCCGCCATTAGGTCTGAGACATATGAGGTGCGCCAGCTGCGCAATCTGGCTGCGTCTGCGTATGGCTGCTCTGAGCTCAACAGCTGCAGGGTCCTATAGCACTTTACTGTTGCAGACGAACAGTCTTGACGACTTCCAAGTGTGCAGGGAAGTGACAAAGAAGAAGAGGCAAGCAGCCAGCGAGCTGACCAGGTGGATGATGAAAGCAGTGCAGCTCCCCCTGCCAAGTATGCAAAGCTGAAAGGCCTGCCCTTTAACTTGTCAGACCCTCGTCAATCAAGTAAGCACTTCTACAGCACTGTGCTTGGCTCTGCATCTCCACACCATTTGCGTCATGTTGTTCACAGATTAGCCACAGCTATACGTCAAGCCCTTGCGTTTTTGATACTTGATGTGCTATTGTCATGGCCGTACTTTAATTGCGCTTTCCAGTGTGCGTTATATCAGAAAGCAACAAGATACTTTGCGTGCAGGCGCATGCAGCCAATTCTGCGGCGCCAGCGAATGGCTGTTCTCTGACTTGTCAATTAAGGGGTATGTCCTCAAGTGCGTGTGCCATCCTGAGGTTGCCGTGGAGTCATTTGTGAGGGATGAGCACGTCAATCAGGACTTCATGAAGAATCCCCAACATTACCTGAATCCCCAGCATGACAGACACGACCGCATCCTGAAGTGTTTGCAAGTGCTTTGGAAAGTTCCATCCATCATGGTCAAAGAGTCTTACTTCAGACAGACTGTGACCCAGTATGGCCACCCTGACATAGGTAATTCCCTGTCTAGACCAGGCTCATCGACAGTGTCTCCTTGTTTGCCAGCACCATGACGTCAGCATCGTCCTGCGCCTTGGTGTACTTTGCACAGCGTAATATGGCCACCTCATGCATTACAACAGATCCCTATTGTTGAGGCTTCTGCATACTTGCACACACGTGGTGCCAGAGCATGCGCTCAGCTTGTACGACCTGCTGTGACCTGCTTGTTGCCACATGAGACGTTGTCACTTGCAATTTGTTCACTGCACTCTGCATCCACAAAAAATAACTGTGGTATCTCTAGTTATGCAGGTGACAGCATTGGGTCAAGCATGCTGGAAGATGCCAAGGCAATGCTTGCAGAAGAAGACAAGGAAAGAACTCAAGAAGGACCAGCCTCTGCCAGAGACTGCACCTGTGGTAACCAAATTTTGCTACCAACTTGCATTGTTGTCTGCAATCAGACCTGACGTGATCAACGCTACGGGTTTGAATCCTTAACACTACCCTGACCAAACAATCATCGTGTGTGTTTGTGGCATTAATGGGTAACAGTGGATGTACAGAACTTGTGTGTACATCCACTGGCTTGCTTGCCCATGGCCTCTCTTGGTGCCAATCAACTCATCAGCAACACAATCAAGCACATGCACTGCCAAAGGCGCTTCTGGTATCTCGTAGGTTGCACAGAAGCACAGACCAACACAGCGTGTGATGCCGTTAAAGGAAAAGCTAGGTACAGACCTGAACTCACCCATGTAGTGTATTGTTCAATCACAGTAAGCACTCGGGGAGTTTAGCACCATCATTATCACTCTTGTATTATCTTGTTGGCTGAGCACACTGCTATAGGCATGTCGCTTCAACACTGGCAACATACAGTGGCAGTACAAGTATGCGGAGCAGGCTAACAGACATGCTACATATCATGTCTCCCTTCTGGCATCGAGAAGCTTGAGCAGATCTTGTCAAGCATCCGCAAGCCAACAGAGGTATGCAAGCCCTTGTTGTGCGATGAGGATGTCCAGCCATATGTGCTGATGATGTTCAGCCAGGCACCTCCAATGCCACAGGTGCTTGGTGGCCTTCAGGAGCTGCGCAAGGTTCCCTCTATCATTGCCAATTGGCCGCTTCAAGACTATAGTGATATCGATTTCACCAGCTGTGCCAGGTGATCACATAGCGCTGCTGGCATCATACATAGCATTATACATCCTGTGTCCAGCCCAAGTCCATGATGTTGAAGCTAGTCTTATTTGCCCCTGCACCAAAAGATGCTGCACAAACTGCAGTTGACTCTGAAAAGGCATGTTTGCGCATTGCTGCACACAGTTGACTTGATCAGATGCTTGCAGATGGCACTCCTGACAATGCCAAGGACAAACATTTTGCCAACTCAGCAGCGCTGCTCCAAGCAAGGTACGCCTTAACTCATGTGTATGCCATCTGGGAATGCACAATGGCACAGCTTGCAATCACCTGCTGAACATGACATGTCTATAAAAGTCTCATGTACTGCTGGCAGCATGAGCTGTTTGTGCTGTTTGTGGCATCAACATTGAAAAAACTTGATAAGCTGTTGAGTCTCCATATCTTGCTTGCATCCTGACACAGCAAAAGGCATTTGAAACAATCAGATCTGGTCACATCATGCTGCAGTTACCACTGCTTCAGCTCATTTGTGCTACTGCTGCAGGCTGACCACAGATGCAGGGATGATAAGATATCTAATGTGGGAGATGGCACCACACCAGAGTCAGCCATGTCTAGGGTAAAGCCAAGCCTTACTGAAAAGATTGCATGGTTGCTTGTATGTGACACTTGTGCCTATACAACAAAGTAAAATGTTTGGCATATGGAGTATGTAACAACTGTGCGCATGCGCAAGTTCGTACGCATGACGAAGAGCAACATCTTTCTTTGCCAAACAGCCTCGCTGTGCAATCATAAGCACCAACCCGGTAGTGCATTCACACAGACTTGCCTCTACCCTCACTGCAAAGCCTGGGTGTACGTACAGGGTGGCTTGCAAACCAAGCAATCTGTGGCTCCTGCAGAGGGCAGCAAAGCAGGAGGCGGAGCAGCAGCTGCTCTGCTTGCAGTGCAAGACTCCCCCAACGAGCACCATGTAAGTGATTTCTTGCAGCTCTTACTGTTGATGGGAAATGCACAAAACCTGCACCATAGCAGCTTTTGCAGTTACTGCCACAGCTGCAAAGCTGGTGCGACAGCTGCATAACTTCTGCCACAGCTACAAAATAGCCGTACATTTTGCCATGGCTTTAGAAAGCATGCAGCAGCGTGTATGGCAACCTACAATAATCTTTGACCTGCATGACCGCACACAGGCCCACAATCACAGCCAATGTTGCGCGTGAGATGCACAAGTGATGCAGCAGCTCTCTCAGCTTGCAACTTGCAGTCTTGTGGTGCCCACTTGTTTCAAACAAGCATTAACTGACTGCTGTAGATATCTCTGTGGCCAAGTAACAGCTAAGCTCTGTTAATATGTATTCACTAAACATGATGTTTGCATGCCAGCATTGTTGCATTTGCAACGGTTGACTGCTGTAGTTTCATCATGCCCTACAATTGTGACAATAATACCATCATCATATAAATGATAACTGCTGGTAATTTAAGTTTGTCAGTGATTTGCATGAAAAACTTTTTGCTGCCCTGCAGTTATTGCAGATGATGCAACAACCCAACAGGGACGAATTTGAAGGCACCCGTGCAAAGGCCCACCGTCCAGACCAAGCTGATAAGTCTGCAAAGAAGAGCTCAAAGCAGGCAGTCAAGGAGAAAGCTGGGCCTAGCGCAGCAGGGAAAATGGGCTTCAAGGCTTCTTCATTGTCAGCCCATCAGCCCAATGCACAGGCTAGCAAAGGTGGCAGAGCAAGGCAGGAGGGAACTCAAGCAGCCAGGACGAGGCAGCAGACCGGCAAGTCTGGTGCCAGGAAGAAGGCTGTGATCGATGAGTCAGACACTGACCCCGGCGATGTAAATGCTCCTGAGAGTTACTCAAGTCAAGTACATTGGCTGATTTTGTAATGCATGTAGCTGAATTTGCTTGTGTGCGGTGTCCATGTCAGCTGCCAGGTAAAGGTGCTTTGCAAATGAGCTGGCTGACATACAGCTGGCTGTTGAAGGGACCAGATGCATCACACCTGTACACACAGTACTTACTGTATGTACATGGGAAGCTGTTGCTAAACTCGAGTTTGGCTTACAATGCTGCCGTGCGCTGAGTTTTTTCTCTTCTGCAGGACGAATGAGATAGCCAAGATGCAGTAATATGGTGTACAGCGGCCAACAGCAGCCATGAGCATGAGGCTTTCTCAGCACCAGGTCTGAGGATCAGAAGCTTGTTGCGGCCTGATGAAGCGCTGAGCATATCTGGCAAGCATGTCAGTGATGCTTCGCTGTGATGTTTGCCAAATTGTTTTTTGTTATGACCATGAACTAGGTGTTCTGTATGATAGGCTTGCTGCTTCTTGCTTCCTGCTTCTTGATGCTTTTGTGTTGATGCATCCATATTTGTGTGACAACACTTGCCTTTTGTACCTCTGTTTGAAGTGTGTAACATCGCGTGTAGGCCTAGGCGCAGTACGCGTCCACATATGTACAGTGTTGCAGTCATCGTAGAGATGTAGTTTAGGGGCAAATGTGGTTTAGGGGCAGATGCAGGTATGGCAACCTTAGGTATAGGGTAGACAGTGCTATCTTTCAGCCTGAATTTGCTTTTGTTCAGAGAGGGTCTAGACAGAACTGTCAGCCTCAGTCAGATTCTACCTGATGTAAAACATGAGACACGGTATGACTTGTCTGATACTGCACGATGAGACACGATAAGACCTGTCTGATATTGCATGATCAGACCTGTCTGAAGTGCTATCTAAAGTGGTCCCAATGAGACAGTTTCAGCATAGGCTGAACTCTCGGAAACAGTGAGACAGTTTCAGCATGGATAAGACAGCGTTCAGCCGTGCTTCGTTCTCATAGTGCGTATGTATGGCCAGGTGAGTCCAGACCTGTACACATGTCGAAACAAAGTCGCTTGTTGGCTGTGGATGGGCCCCGGGGGATAGTTCCAGCAATAGCTTAGCATGAGAAAGTGTAGCTATTTGCAGGGTACTTGCAGCATATCTTTGAGGAACTTGAGATGGCATACAACGAAGTAATCAACATGTTTGCCCACGTGACTTTGTCCAACCCATTGAGTTCTTGTCAGGCTCGGTTGAGGCCTTCAAAGAAGCAGCGTTGAGCAGGTAGCATGCTCTGTATACATGTGACGCGTAACTGTGGTATGCCGCGCAGACTAGTATGCAGGCAAAACCAGGAAAAAAGTGGGTGATACTTACAAGGTGGTTGACAGCAGCAACAGCAGTGCTACGTCCGAGAGGTGATGTCTTATTGTCTTGCGAGAGTTGTCAAGAACAGTCTAGCCAAGCTTACTTATAGCAAAGCTCACACAGCTAGCTACTCCCAACTGAAGCAGTTGCGATTACCAATCTAACAAGTCCATACCACCTACATTACTTATAATTACCAACTTTCTTACTGATAGTTACCAATCTAATAAGTCAAATCAACCTGCATTATTTATGATTACCAATTGCGTTACTTACAACGACATCAGCCTGATGGCTGCTATGTATGATGATTATAGTACTAAGCTAACTGCAGCCTAATACATACTTGACGGCATATCTATTGCTTCGTCACATACAAACTTTCTGTCAGCATCTCAGTATCAAACAGGCCTTTATGATATGCATAGACAGCCTACATGCACCAATAACCACTTGCCAATGACTAGAGGTGTGCTGATTATGCCTGTCACTGGCCGCATTTCCCCCTTACATTTGACTTTATGACCGCGGCTTGATTTCCCCACGCTGTTTATCGTGTGCGCATTGACCAGTTTGAATTCATGTAACGTTTTTGTGAAGCTATGTTCGTGATCTTTCAGAGAGTGATCAAGCGAATTATCTCATTTGGGCATATCCTAACTGTTGATACTCATATGATGGCACGCTCACATTTCTAGCAAAAAAATAGTAAAACAAGATCGACAAACTATTGGTACCATTCGTTGCATGTGTCAAGACAGCTTATGAACGGCGCTGCCTCATAGTCTGGAGACTGTAATTAGAACTCAACAAAAACACATTTCTCCATTTTTTGCGCATGATGACAGCTCAAGCACATATGAAATGGTCATGGTTTACGTGTTGCTGGCGCTCAGGTCGTTAACCACCAAGCGATACCTAGTCAAGAAGGTGTTGGGCATTAGAGTTGTAAGTAGGGGAGTAGAGGCACAAGTTTTTGATCCCTAGCAGTCTACGGATCTCTGCTTTATCCTGCGGAGGTAGGGTATTCAACGACGTTGAATTGATAATCCCCCTTAGGGCCGCAACGATCTCTGGTCCCTTCATTTCTTTGGGGATCCCGGGCCTGTCGGGGACAACAACAAACCATAGATTTCGTCTACGATTTCAAATGTAGAGTCTGGGATTTCGATCACAGTTCCGCTAATTAATTTGAGCTGGCGGACTGCTAATTGAAGGTGTTTATTGAGATTTTCCACCGCGGTAGCCATTATTTATAGAAAACACAGAGTTATGTCAAGGTTCTACAGAGACAATGTACTCTGTGTACAGGAAAAAGTAGAGTTATGTCACCCTTAGTCAACTCTCACGTAATGCAGATAATCTCTGCAATGATTTCTATAGACTTCTGCCTCAGACTCTATAGGATCTGGCTCAGACAACTGCAGGATCAGGCCTAGATCATCTATAACTCAGGCCTAGATGACTATAGCTTCTGCCCTAGACCACTGCAGGTTCTGCATACAGAAGAAGAAAAGTCTGTGTACAGACTTCTACAGCTCTAGGGCTGCAGAAGAAGCTTCTGAAATTTTCTGGATTATGTCAGAGTTTAGTCATAATCTGTGGATTACGTCTCATAATTCTGGGATCTCACTAGGGTTGCCAACATTTAAGGGCAAGCAGGGGTAGTGCGTGTGTGCGTCTGTTACAATGCACCATGCCCTCAGATAAAGTCTTGAGATTCCCTAGTTCCACTATGTTATACTTTTTGAGACTTTTTCAAAGGGGTGGTACATTGATTTAGACCAATTAACTACAGCCAAAGTACTGAATTAGCCAATTAGGAGGCCTAAATAGCATGGTACATCAAATTAGCCATAGGTTTATGATGGACAGATGGGTACCCTAATTTCAAACTTTAAAACATTGCTTACTAAAGAGGGCTATTATGTCGCACACTTACCCTACCTGCTTGATGACAAACTCTGACAAATCACAGGAAACCTAAGGATTCTGGATGTGGTCAGCAATCACTTATGCAAATATATATATATGTTCCAAGGTGTATATGCACCAGAAACATGTGATAGACCGAACGCACATTGTGAAGAAGATTTGACTGGCAGAAGTATGTTAAATCCGGCGTCTGGAGCGGTCTAAAGACCTCCACTTTACGGTGGAAGAGCCTGGAAGTATTCCCTGCCCTGATTCAGCAGCCTGACCGTCTCCTGTAGCAGAGCTCTGTCATCCAAGGTGCGGGCTGTTCTATGCGCATTTTCACTGCACCCATTCTCAGATCACTTGTATAAATGATCAACACACTGTATGGTTTGACTCCTGATGATACTGAATGGCCAGCAGCGCTTAATCTGGCAAGCCAGTTGTTTGTCTATAACAGAGACAAGGACGCAACACACTTCTGGGATCGCGCCTTTCTGGAAAGTGAATTCAGGTTGAAGCTGCCATCTCAGAAATTTCTGGATGGGCTTTGTGCGCAAGGCATGACTGTATACAAGGCCACGCAAAACCATGCAGCCTGTCAGGAGTGGGTGGACAAACACACAACCACCTGGGAACCCCCTGGAAACCCTGTTCATTACGCTGTTTACTTTTCAGTATTCTGTGCCCTGATTCAGCAGCCTGGTCATCTCCTGTAGCAGAGCTCTGGAGTCATCCAGAGTGCGGGCCACCTCGATGCCCAGGTTGTCTCTGGCCTGATCCAGCACTGTCCTCCCCCCCCCCCACGCTGA
>JAABUK010011287.1_pt1 | contig 11674 bp, 10 predicted proteins | sample 5559141 | NCBI WGS metagenome assembly JAABUK01 (sample SAMN10711869, study PRJNA513367) | rock metagenome | isolation source: Antarctica rocks | place: Antarctica: Victoria Land, Pudding Butte nord | collected 2016-01-03 | reverse complement strand
AGTACTCGAACCAAGACGTGTTTCGACTCGACACTTGCTTTTGGCGTTCACTTCGATCCAATTCATGCGCTTCTCCCGAAGACAAGGTAATTGCCTTCGATTGTAAAGCCATCGTGTTTCATGCTTGTTGCGCACCGGTAAACATCGAATGCGCGCAACATTGCATTTTGCACATTGCATCAAAAGAGGTCTCCATTGCGGCATACTTCCAGAAAATCTCCTTTTCCGAAAACTTCAAACTTCGCTGCGTTCGATACAACAAACGGGTTTGCACGGCCTCGTTTATTTTCCCGACACATTCTTGTAACGACCGCGTTGTAAAATGAAGCGCGTCATCTTGCTAAATCGAGTACTCGAAAGGTCTTTATGCATTGGACGGAACGCGAAAAAGAAAAACTGCTCATCACGGTCGCGGCGGATTTGGCGCGGCGGCGATTGGCGCGCGGCGTTAAATTGAATTATCCCGAAAGCGTCGCGCTCATCACGTCCGAAATCATGGAAGGCGCGCGCGATGGCCGCAGCGTCGCCGAACTGATGGACAGCGGCACGCAGATTCTTCGGGTCGAACAAGTGATGGAAGGCGTGCCGGAAATGGTTCACGAAGTCCAAGTCGAAGCGACTTTCCCCGACGGCACCAAGCTCGTCACCGTCCACAATCCGATTCGGAAATAATCGCAGCACAAGTGTGTAAATCAACTAACCGCGCGCGGGAGCAAGCGGGCTGAACTGTCACACAAGCCCGTTTGCTTACGCGCGCGGTTAGATATAGGAACAACTTCTTATGATTCCAGGCGAATATCGAGTACTCGATGGCGACATCGAACTGAACGTCGGTCGGCGTAAAGTTGAGATAATGGTCGCCAATCGCGGCGATAGACCGATTCAAGTCGGCTCGCATTATTGCTTTTACGAAGTCAATCGCGCTTTAAGTTTCGACCGCGCGCAAGCCTTTGGAATGCGACTGGACATTGCCGCCGGAACTGCGGTGCGCTTCGAGCCGGGCGAAGAAAAGCCGGTGCGCCTGGTCGAATTGGGCGGCACCAAAGCCGTTTTCGGCTTGAACAACCTTTCGCAAGGTGCGGGTGAATTAGACGAGCAAACCCGCGAGCGTTTGAAAGCGTGGTTAGAGGTGAATCTATGAAAAACCGAAATTTTATGCGCTGGGCGTTTCTCGTTTTCGTATTTGTTTTGTGCGCGTTGCAGGGCGTCTCGAAAGCTGGCGCTAAAGATGTTTCGCGCAAAAGCGTTGTAGATTATTTCTATTTGCTGCCCGATTCTTACTTTGAAGTTCCTCAGTCAAAAGCGCAGCGCAAAGCCGTTCTTTTTCATGACCGCAAAATTTATCCGTATGATTTTGCCGTCGAATCAATTGCCGATGTAAAGAATGATTACGCCCGTATTTCCTTGGATGCTGTAGGCACTTTGGAAGTCGCTGTTTATCGCTACAAAGGCCGCGATTTGATTGCAGTTCGTCGTTATTATGAAGGCTGCAGCCTCGGGTTTCTCACCTATAAAAATGGGCGGTGGAAAGATGTAACAAAGCAGGTTATGCCGGTTCGCCTTGACGACAAATACGATTACATTTTGCCACGTTACGGAACGACAATAGAAGTTCGACGCGATTTGTGGCCGTCGAAAAAGCAAGGCCGCAAAATCCACGATTTACTCTGGCGAAAAGGTCGTTTTCAAGTGCGGCATTGATATAGGTGCAAAATGTCTGACGCATAAAATCTTATGAATCGAAACTCTTACGCTGCGACTTTTGGCCCGACAACCGGCGATGCCGTGCGCCTAGCCGACACTAACTTGTGGGCGGAAGTCGAGCAGGATTTCACGATTTACGGCGATGAAATCAAGTTCGGCGGCGGCAAAGTCATCCGCGATGGCATGGGACAATCGTCGCGCGCCACTCGCAGCGGAGATCGAGTACTCGATACCGTCATCACCAACGCGCTGATTATCGACCATTGGGGCATTGTCAAAGCCGACATCGGTTTGCGCGACGGCTGCATCGTCGGCATCGGCAAGGCCGGAAACCCCGACATCATGGACGGCGTTCATCCCGACCTGATTGTTGGCGCCAGTACGGAAGTCATCGCGGGCGAAGGCCGAATCGTCACAGCGGGCGCCGTCGATTCGCATATTCATTTCATCTGCCCGCAGCAAATTGAAACTGCGCTGGCTTCGGGCACAACGACGATGATCGGCGGCGGGACGGGTCCGGCGACCGGCACCAACGCGACGACTTGCACGCCGGGCGCGTGGCACTTGGCGCGCATGCTCGAAGCTGCTGAGGCGTTTCCGATGAACCTGGGTTTTCTGGGCAAAGGCAACGCGAGTTTTCCCGCGCCGTTGCGCGAGCAGGTCGAAGCGGGCGCCATCGGCTTGAAGCTGCACGAAGATTGGGGCACCACGCCGCAAGCGATTGACACTTGTTTGCGCGTGGCCGACGAATATGATGTTCAAGTCGCCATACACACCGACACCTTAAACGAATCGGGCTTTGTCGAAGACACTTTGCGCGCGATTGGCGGACGCACGATTCACACCTATCACACCGAAGGCGCGGGCGGCGGACACGCGCCGGACATCATTCGCGCCGCAGCCGAACCCAACATTTTGCCGTCCAGCACCAACCCGACGCGGCCATTCACGGTCAACACCATCGAAGAACATCTGGATATGTTGATGGTGTGCCATCACCTGGATCCGAGCAGTCCCGAAGATGTGGCGTTCGCCGATTCGCGCATTCGTCCGCAAACTATTGCAGCGGAAGACATTCTGCACGACCTGGGCGTTTTCAGCATGATTTCGTCCGATTCGCAGGCGATGGGACGCGTCGGCGAAGTGATTACGCGCACCTGGCAAACCGCCGACAAAATGAAGGCGCAACGCGGTTCGTTGAATGGCGACACGCACAGCGACAACGCGCGCATCAAGCGCTACATCGCCAAATACACCATTAATCCCGCCATTGCGCACGGCATTTCGCATCTGGTCGGCTCGGTCGAAGTCGGCAAGTTCGCCGATCTGGTGCTGTGGAATCCCATGTTTTTCGGTGTCAAGCCAGAATTGATTTTGAAAGGTGGCGCCATTGCTTATGCGCAAATGGGCGATCCCAACGCCTCGATTCCCACGCCGCAACCAGTTTTCGGTCGTCCGATGTTTGGCGCTTACGGCCTGGCAAGGCGCAGCACTTCGCTGACGTTTGTGTCGCAAGCCGCGATGGATAACGGCCTGGCCGAGCAGTTGAAGTTGTCGCGCCGGGTTGAACCGGTGCGCAATTGCCGGGACATCGGCAAGCGAGACATGATTCACAACGACGCCACGCCGCGCATCGAAGTCGATCCCGAAACCTACGAAGTACGCGTCGATGGCGAAATTATTACGTGCGAACCCTCACGCGTTCTTCCAATGGCGCAACGCTATTTCTTGTTTTGATTCAGATTGAGGCATTTCGTAGGGGCGGGGTTTCCCCGTCCGTTATTTCGTCATTGCGCATTTCCGGGCGGGAAAACCCCGCCCCTACGAAATGCCTCAATCTTCCAGTGCCGCGCATTTACGAAGTGACTTCCATGCAATCGAGTACTCGATACGCGGCGCATTTGCATCTGGCGCACCTGCAACTGCTCGATTCGGCGTTGCCGATTGGCGCCTTTTCGCACTCGTTCGGGTTGGAAACACTGGTGCAAAACGGAACGATTCAGAACGCGAACGACCTGGAAGAATACGCGCGAACGATGCTGTTTGGCGCATGGTCAACCGGCGATGCGATGGCGATCAAAGGCGTTTATCTTTGGGCGGCTGGTCAAACCGAAAAGGTGTGGCAATTGGACGAGATGCTGCACGTTTCTCGCAGCGCCCGCGAAACGCGCGAAGGCTTGCAGAAGATGGGCAAGAGATTGTTGCGTCTGGGAGTGGAACTACATCCGGCCCTTGATTGGGCGCCGCTGACACAAGCCATTGAAAGCCGCCTTTGTGTTGGCGCGCACTCCACAGTTTATGGCTGGATGACGCACGGCCTGGGCGTTTTGCTGGACGATGCGGCACAAGGTTATCTTTATAATTGTGTGGCAGCGACGATCAACAGCGCGGTGCGATTGATGGCTTTAGGGCAAACACGCGCGCAAACTCTGCTCGCGGGGCTTTTGCCGCAGATTTACGAAGCCTGGCTGCAAGTCGCAGAAACGGATCCATTCAGTTTCAGCACGAGCACGCCATCGAGCGAAATCGCCATGATGAATCACGAAACGTTGTATTCGCGCTTGTTTATGTCGTAAAGGTTGTCTGCAAAGATGGGACACGGAGGCTTTGCCTACATCCGCCCAAAGGGCACCCGACGGCGCGGATGAACACGGATCGAATCGGAAACCGTGCTCATCCGTTCAATCCGTGTAGCAAAGCTCCGTGTCCTATTTCTCAAACATATTTCAAAGGATTACTCTTATGCACAGCGACGCTCATGTTCATACTCACAGTCACGGCGGCTGGGAGCAGCCGGTTTATAAGCGCACGCGTCCGATGCGCATCGGCATTGGCGGGCCGGTCGGTTCGGGCAAAACGGCGCTGGTCGAAAAGCTGTGCAAGCATTTGCGCGGGCGTTTGAGTCTGGCGGCCATCACCAACGACATTTACACGCGCGAAGACGCCGCGATTCTGTTGCGTGACGGCGCGCTGCCCGAAGAGCGAATCATCGGTGTGGAAACCGGCGGCTGTCCGCATACGGCAATTCGTGAAGACGCTTCGATGAACTTTGAAGCGATTGAAGAATTGGAAAGCCGCTTCGACGACCTGGATTTGATCTTTGTCGAAAGCGGCGGCGATAATCTGGCAGCAGCCTTCAGCCCCGAATTGGTGGATCGTTTTCTTTATATTATCGATGTCGCGCAGGGCGAAAAGATTCCGCGCAAGGGTGGGCCGGGAATCACGCGCTCCGATTTGCTGATTATCAACAAAACCGATTTGGCGCCTTATGTCGGCGCGAGTTTGCAGGTAATGGAAGACGATACGCGACGAATGCGCGGCGAGCGGCCTTTCGTGTTTTCCAACATGATGAGCGGCCAGGGCGTCGCGCAAATCGCCGGCTGGCTCGAAATCGAGTACTCGAATGCTTGACTTGGAGCCTTGAAAAACGGTTCAGCAAACAGCTTGTCATTCTGAACAACGTGAAGAATCTGATAGACAGCGCCCGACAAGCGAGATGATGTAAAGTGCGAGTTCGACGCAGATCCAGAACCCCAGCCGTGAGCGCGGGGCTCATGTAACGCATAATTCAGCCCCGCACTCACGGTTGGGGTTCTGGATGATAAACGCCTTTCAAAGCGCTTCACTAATTTCCTTCACGCCATCAACAATTCGCGTCTTCAAACAATTTGAGTTCAAACCATCCTGATTCACTCAATTCAGATTCGCATCATGGCGGCGCATACGTTCGCGCCACATTCGGCTGTTCTCGCGGTGCCACGCGCTTGGCGCGCGCGGCGTTTGGCGCGCCGCTTAAGATTGCAAAAACGTTTCCTCAGGGCGATGGCAGCCTGTCGGTTTGCCTGATGGATTGTTCGCCAGGCCTTTTAGCAGGCGATCATTATTCGTTCGATTGGCGCTTGGAGAGCAGCGCGCAAGTCGTTCTGTCCAACCAATCGTTCACCAAAGTTCATCCTTCGGGCGAGAACCCATGTTCTCAAACGCAAACTGTTTTCGTTGCCGCCAACGCGCGACTCGACTACGTTCCGCAACCGACGATGCTGTACCGCGACGCCGATTTTCGCAATCGTTCTCAGGTCGAAATCCAGTCGGGCGGCACGTTGATGTGGAGCGAAATCGTCTGCGCGGGACGCATTGCGCGCGGCGAAGCGTTTGAGTTTCGTCGCTATGACAATCGTTTAGCGATTCGTTACGATGGCGTGTTGGTGTTTTGCAACCAGACGAGTTGGCAACCGCTCAAAGACAATCTGCGGACGATTGGCAGTTGGGAATCGAGTACTCATTATGGCCAAATCGTGTTCGTTTCCGAGTCGATAACAGCGTCGCATTTAGGAGCCGTGCGCGAAGTTCTGGCGCAATTTCCCAACCTGCGCAGCGGCGCCAGCCTGGCGAATCGCGCCGGCCTGGTCGTCACGTTTCTGGGCCGGAGCGCGTGGGAAATGCAAGCCCTGGTCGAACAAGTGCGGCTTTGTTTGACGAACCAAAACCTCGTGCTGATGAGTTCCGGCACTTGAGTTCTGGCGGTTGATGCTTCGCCTGTTTCGAGAACTGTTGTCGGGAAACTAAACGCACAACACCTTAAACGAACCGCTCCAAAAACCAATGTATGAGGAAGGTTTGAAAACTTGTCAGCCTGGGTATAATGATTTTGCGAATACGAATGCGCAATATGCATTATAAATATCAGGCCGCGTCTTTGGTGGCGAATATCAGCCCGCGAGAACGCGACAAAAGCGAGGTTCTACCGTGTCTAAAATGAGACGTTTCACTTGCAGCCAACTGGCAATTGGAGCCATGACGTTAGGTGCTATGAGTTCCTGTTCCCCTGTTCCGGTACAGGCTGCGCCATCGGTTGTAAAGCTCGTGAAAACAGGCGCCGGTTTTCAGTTGATGCGCAACGGCCAGCCGTATCTCATCAAAGGCGCGGGCGGCGATGGCGACAAGACAATGCTGCGCGCCATCGGCGCCAATTCGTTTCGCACCTGGGGCGCGGACAACCTGGAAGACAAGTTGGCCGAAGCGCAAAAGTTGGGACTTTCCGTAACCATCGGCATCTGGCTGGGACACAAGGAACACGGCTTCGATTATCACAACGCGACTCAGGTGCGCGATCAATTCAACAATGCCAAAGCCGCCATCGACCGCTACAAAAACAGTCCGGCGCTGCTGATGTGGGGCATCGGCAACGAAATGGAAATGGGTTTCCCCGACGACGATCCCGCCGTTTGGAAGGCGATTGAAGAGATTGCAGCTTATGCGAAAAAAATTGACCCGAATCATCCGACGATGACGGTTGTCGCCGAAATCGGCGGCAGCAAGGTTCGAAACATCAACAAATATTGCCCCAGCATTGATGTGATCGGCATCAACAGTTATGGTGGCGCAACGTCCATCCCGCAGCGTTATGTTCAGGCCAGCGGCACTAAGCCTTATGTGCTGACCGAGTTCGGCCCGCCCGGAACGTGGGAGCAAGGCAAAAACGCCTGGGGCGTCGTTCCCGAACTGAGTAGCACCGAAAAAGGCGCGCGCTACGCCGACGCGTGGAACAAAGCCATTGCGGGCAAGCCGCTGGCGCTGGGCGGCTACGCGTTTACCTGGGGCAACAAGCAGGAAGCGACGGCGACATGGTACGGAATGCTGCTGCCCGACGGCTCGCGTCTGGCGGCGGTCGATGATTTGTCGCAAATCTGGACGCGCCGCGCGCCGGTCAATCGTGTTCCCGTCATCCGCAGCCTGAAGGTGACGCAGGACAAAGTGCCCGCCGCATCAACAGTGCGCGCGACATTGGATGCCGTTGATCCTGAAAAAGACCCGCTCCAAGTCTCGTGGATTCTGCAGGCCGACCCCTCTAATGACTCCATTGGCGGCGCAACGCAGGCGGCACCGCCGACGTATCCCGAAGCGATTGTCAAGTCGAGCGCCACTGCGGCGGAAGTGAAGATGCCCGCGTTTGGTGGGGCTTATCGCTTGTTCGCCACGGTTCACGACGGCAAGGGTGGCGCGGCCATCGTCAACGTGCCGTTGTTCGTCGACAGTACCGCCGTTGCGCCGCCATCGGGTGCGCGCAGGGCCGTTTTGCCGCTTTCGCTGTATAGCGAAGCCGGCGCCGACACGCCTTATACGCCATCGGGCTACATGGGTAATGCGACTGCGATCAAGATGACGACCGATTCGACCGTCAACCCGCATTCGGGCAAGACGGCTTTGAAAATCGAGTACTCGGCGCCCGACAATTGGGGCGGCGTGGTGTGGCAAAGTCCGGCCAACGATTGGGGCGATGTGCCCGGCGGCTATGACTTAACGGGTTCCGACCGCGTGACGTTCTGGGCGCGCGGCGACAAGGGTGGCGAAGTCGTCAGCTTTTCGCTGGGACTAATCGCGCGCGACAAAAAGTTCTCCGATTCGGGCAGCGGCAAGCTGGACAAAGTGGTGCTGACCAAAGCTTGGAAGCAATACGAAATCCGTTTGGCCGACCAGGATTTATCGCGCATCAAAACCGGATTTGCGTGGGTTGTCGCCGGTTCGGGCGCGCCGATCACCTTTTATCTGGACGACATTCGCTACGAAAAAGGCGACAAGATGAAGCCTGTCGCCAAGCTCGTCGGCAGCAAAGCGAAATTGCCTTTTGTGCTTTACGACGAGGCGAACGTTCATACCTCTTATATTCCCTCAGGTTATATGGGAAACACGGGCGCCATCACAATGACGGAAAATTCGACTGACAATCCACACTCGGGCAAGACGGCTTTGAAAATCGAGTACTCGGCGCCCGACAATTGGGGCGGCGCGGTCTGGCAAAGCCCGGCCAACGATTGGGGCGATGCGCCCGGCGGCTTCGATTTGACGGGCGCGCGGAAACTTTCGTTTTGGGCGCGCGGTGCCAAAGGCGGCGAAGAAGTGACGTTTCTGTTTGGTCTTATCGGCAAGGACAAGCCGTATTCCGACAGCGCGACGGGCAAACTGGAGAAAGTGAAGCTGACGACCGCATGGAAGCAGTACTCGATTGATGTCGCAGGCTTTGATTTGTCGCGCATCAAAACCGGATTCGCCTGGACGCTGGGCGCAACCGGCCAACCCGTCACTTTTTATCTCGACGACATCAGGTACGAGTAAGCGGTTGTAGCTCTTGAACGGCACGCCCACATTTGGCCGTGCCGTTCTTTTAGGTTTTTAATGCCGGATGTCACAATCAGCGCGTGCATTGAAAATTGGTAAATGCTTAGAGCCAGCGACTGAAGTCGCGGCTCGAGTGCCCTCTGGGCAGGCTCGGAATGACACGCGTTTGCGGCTTTTCTTGCGAGGGTGGCAACCTGGGTTATTTAATTTTTGCCGCTTCAGTGTGGCGTTCTGCGGAGCAAAATCGCGCTCATCGAGTACTCGATTATCGAGCGCACGCAGGAAAACCGTTGCGCCTTTGGCTGATGCCTTGAGTGGCAGGACGGCGAACAAATTCGGTCTTTTATGGCTTGGGCGCGGCTGAGGCATCCGCTTGATTTGGCAACTGTCCGCTTTGCGCTTGCGCGATGAGTTGCCGCGCTTCGGCTACCGTCGCACCCTGCGGAAAACGCTGCAGGTATTCACGCCATTTCGCAATCGCGCGGGCGTTGTCCTTCAACGAAAATGCATACAATCCGCCTTGATTGAACAGGCTTTGCTCATGCTGAGGGTTCAGCTTTTGCGCTCGTCGATACTGTTCGAGCGCTTTTTGCGGTTGCTCCAAAAAGCGATAGCAGTTGCCCAGATCGGTTCGCACATCGGCGTTGTCCAGCCCGCCCGCGATGACTTGCTCGTATTGCAACGCGGCCTGGCTCCAGTTGCGCCCATCGTAAAAAGAGTTGCCTTGCGACAAAGCCAGTTGCGCCCTTGCCAGATTTCTTACTCTTCCCTGATCGCTCGCTGTGGCCACGTTCGCCAAAGGCACGTTTGTTAAAGGCACGTTCGCCGTCGTGGTCTTGCCGGCTGAACCTTTGTTGACCGGCTTATCTGTTGCCGGCGACGCACCGAACGAAGGGACGATATGCTTCAGTTCTTCGGGCACGGCGCTTGGCGCATCGGCGCTTGGCGCGAATCGAGTACTCGATTCGGGGTTTGGCGGGGTTTGAGGCGTCGATTGTGGCTTGAAATGCTGATAAGTCAGCGTTCCCGAAACCCCGGCACCGAGGCCCAGCAAGGCCGCCACCAGCGGCAGCCAGTTGGTTTGCGTCGTGTTGCGCGAAGCGGAAGGTTGAAGAGTGTTTTTCATAGAAATTGGACAGCGTATTCGCCACGTCCGGTGTCTTCCTGCTAAATAGCGTGGACGCAAAGACAACGTCGAAAAGTTGTTCTTGGAATCAGCCGCGAAGGCTTGAATTGAATGGATGAACACGGATTTGGGAGCTTGGATCTTGAGCATCGAGTACTCGATTCCATTTTCTCAGATCATTGCGTCTTCATCCACTCAATCTATCACGGCAAAGTTTGGTTCCAAAAGCCAAACTATTGTCAGGCATTTGGAACCAGTGCCATGCCGCACCTGGGACAATCGCCAAGTGTTGTCGATTGCACTTTGAGGTGCATCGAGCAAGTGTAAACCACATTTTGCGCGGTTTTTTCGCCCCATCGAGTACTCGATGGTGTCGCAGTTTTCATGGCGCCTTGTCCAACGTTCAGCACGAAAGGCGCGGTGATAATTTTGCCCTCGTGCCGGAACTGTTCCCGCATCTTGTAAAGCCCGGCTTTGGGAAATCCGCTGTGAAAAATGACATTCGGCCCGCCGCTTTGGGGCGCCGCGTCGTGATTCATTTCACTGATGCTTCCCATGTCCATGTCCTTCATGCCGCTCATGTCGTTGCTCATCGAGTACTCGATTTAGCATATTCTTAACAATGACAAAGGAAAGTAAGAACAAGGTGACATCATGCTTTCATCAACCATTATTCTCACAGTGAACGCGGGCAGTTCTTCGGTTCGCCTGTCGGCTTTCGACGCCGAAGATAACGAGTTGCAGCCACTGACGAGCGAACACCTCGATGCGGATTCGGGCGAGCCGGAAGAGTTGTTGCGCACGTTTCTCGACGCGCACAGTTTAAAAAACCTCGCTGCCGTGTCGCATCGCATCGTGCATGGCGGCGCGCGCTTCACCGCTCCCACGCGTTTGGACGCCGCTGCGGAACGTGAAATCGGCCAATTGTCGCATCTCGCGCCGTTGCACAACCCGCGCGCATTGCGCTGGATAAAGGCCTGCCGCGCCGTGTTGGGCGACGCAACTCTTCAAATCGGCGTCTTCGATACGGCGTTTTACGCGCAGCTTCCGGTTGTTGCGGCCACTTATGCGCTGCCGGGCGAATTGTGTCGCAAGCATGGCATCCGGCGCTTTGGCTTTCACGGTTTGGCGCACGGCGCGATGTTGCAACGTTGGCGGCAACTTCGTCCCGAGGTCGAAGACGGCGGGCGCGTGATTTCGCTGCAACTGGGTTCGGGCTGCTCCATCACGGCGACTGCGCGCGGCTTGCCGCAAGACACTTCGATGGGATTCTCGCCGCTGGAAGGTCTCGTCATGGCCACGCGCTGCGGCGATGTCGATGCCGGACTTCTCGCATTTTTGCAGCGTGAAGAAAACCTGACGCCTGACGCTTTGGAACTGCTGCTCAACACTAAATCAGGACTGCTGGGCGTGTCGGAACAAAGCGGCGACATGCGCGTGCTGCTCGAATCGGACGACTCGCGCGCGAAGTTGGCGCCTGAAGCGAAGTTGGCGGTCGAGTTGTTTTGCTATCGCGCGCGCAAGTATATCGGCGCTTACCTCACAGTTCTGGGCGGCGCGGATGCGGTTCTGTTCGGCGGTGGCGTGGGCGAAAATGCCGCGCCGATCCGCGAGCGCATTCTGTCCGGCCTGGAATGGTGCGGCCTGACTCTCGACCGCGCCGCCAACGATTCCGCAAAGGGACGCGAAGCCCGCATCAGCGCGCCCGGCAGCCGCATCGAAGCCTGG
>JAABUK010011286.1_pt1 | contig 11674 bp, 12 predicted proteins | sample 5559141 | NCBI WGS metagenome assembly JAABUK01 (sample SAMN10711869, study PRJNA513367) | rock metagenome | isolation source: Antarctica rocks | place: Antarctica: Victoria Land, Pudding Butte nord | collected 2016-01-03 | reverse complement strand
GGTCTTCCCAGACTGGGCCACCCTCATGCAAACCCTGATCGACTCGAAACCCCCACCCGACATCGAAGCCCAGGTCGCCAGGTGATGATCTCACCGTCCGTAGCCGACTTAGAACTGCTGCTGCACCTGTCCAGATTAACGTGAGGCTAACGTGCAGCGCGCCCGCGCCGGGGCCGCCATGTAGGAGCCGAGCACCGCGGCGACCTGGCAGGCGCTCAGCCGTCGCGGGCCGCGCAGGGACGGCTGGCGGCGTGTGTTGATACGCAGCACGCCACCGCCGGCCAGTGCAATCCGCAGGCTGCCCTGCCGGATCGCCCGCATATAGAGTGGCACCCCCAGGCTGGCCGGCGGCATTCGCCCGGCGGCGATGGCGGCGACCCGCGCACGGTAGTCCGACGCCAGCTCCGGCGTACGGGAGTGGTAGTAGCCCACGGCCTCGTACCAATTGCCGCCGGCGTCGTCCCGCAACCGGCGCAGGAAGCGGGCGCCGTAATCGGTGTTGGCAGAGGGGTCGAACGCCTCGTCCAGGTCGCGGAAGGCGGACGGGTGGGATTGCAGGTTGATCTGCATGCAGCCCACGTCCAACTGGCGCACGCCCCGGGCCAGGGCCAGGCGGGTCCAGGTCACGGCGGCGACCTTGCCCTGGAAGTACATGGCGGCGCCATCGGCGTTGACCGCCCAGGGCCAGGGCTGCAGGCCGGGCAGCGGCGGAATGGGACGGCCGCTCTCGGCCTTGGCGATGGCGGCGGCCAGGCCGGGCGCGGTGTCATGCCGCGCCTCCGCCGCCAGCAGCCCGGCGGTGCAGAGCGCGCTCTGCGCCTCGTCCCAACTGCGGGCATCGGCGGGCGGCGCGGCGGGCGCCTGGTCCCCAGTTGCCTGGACAGGTCCGGGTTCCTCGGCCGCACGGGCCGGGCCAGCCAGGGCAAGCACCAGTCCAACCCACAGCAGACCGGATGCTCGCATCCCGCCCCTATACCGCAAACCTAGTAGATGGCCCACAGCCCCGGCACGGCAACCTCCAGCGAGTGGCCGTCGGGGTCGCGGAAATACAGGCTGGTGCCGCCGAAGCTCTGCGTGACGCGGCTTTCGACCGGGATGCCCAGCGCGGCCAAGTGCCCCTCCCACTCGCCCAGCGCGGACAGCGGGATGGCAAAGCACAGGTGCAGCGTGCCGTGGCCGTCATGCGCGGGGATGGTGCCGCCGGGCACTTGGCTCGGCTGCACCGAGCCGCCGCGGCGGAACAGCAGCAGGACTGTGCCGCCGGGCACCGCCAGGCCCACCATGCGGTCCTCCCGCAACAGCACCTCGAAGCTGAACACCCGCCGGTAGAAGGCGGCCGAGGCTTCGGGGTCGCTGACGTACAGGGCAGATTCAAGCTGGCCCGAAACGCGCGGCACGGCCGGCGTGTCGGCGTCAGGCAGCGGCCATCTCCCGTATGCCGGCCGCGTCATGGACCGCCAGGCCGCGTCCGGCCGGAGGATGCTCCCGCCACTGGCGCAGCACCGCGGCCATGTGCATCGCCTTGCGCCAGGCTTCCGGCACCCAGGACGCCGGGCCGTCCGACTGCTCGCCCCGGCGCCAGAACTCCCGGACCGCAGCGGTGCGCCGGCCCGGCGAATTGCCGGCGATCAGCGCCCCCATAATGGCGCCGATGCTCGACCCGGCCACCCAGTCCGGCTGCACGCCCGCCGTCTTTAGCGCGGAGACGACGCCGCCGTGGCAGGCGCCGACGGCGTTGCCACCGCCAAGCACCAGCGCCAGCACCCGGCTAGACCTGACGCAGGAAGCGCACGCCCCGCTCCGCGATGCGCTCCACCGTGCCGGCGCGCGGGCGGCCCGCCAGCAGCGCGAGCGCGATCAGGCCGAGGCCCAGGCCCAGGCCGGCGGCACCACGGTTCTTGTTGACCCACATCTGGGCGCTGGTGCTGAGGCTCTCGCTGTCGAACGGGCCGTGGGTGGCGCCGGGCTGCTTGCCGGCCTCGTTCAGGTTGGGGTCGCGCACGGCGACGGCGCCGCCCTGGTCCGACTGCTGCGCGTCCACCGCGAACTTGCCGGCGAAGAAGTCCAGCAGGCTTGGCGCGAACTTGTTGCCGATGGCGAAGGCGACCGTGCTGGCCGTCACCTTGACCTCGCGGCGGCGCGTGGTGGCGGCCAGGTAGATCGCGTCGGCGATGATCTCCGGCTGATAGACCGGCGGCGGCGGGCGGACCGGCTTCGGCATGTGCGAGACGGCGTGGTTGTAGAACGGCGTGTTGACCGCAGGCGGATGCACCATGGTCAGGTGGACGGCGCTGTTCTCCTCCTCCAATTCGGCGCGCACGGCCTCGGTGAAGCCGCGCAGGGCGTACTTGCTGCCGGAGTAGGCGGATTGCAGCGGCACGCCGCGGTAGCTGATCGCGGACAGCACCTGGATGATGGTGCCGTGGTTGCGCGGGCGCATGCGGCCCAGCGCGATGCGGGTGCCGTTGACGGTGCCGAGGTAGTTGACGTGGGTGACGCGGTGGAACTCGGCTTCGCTCACGTCCAGGAACTTGCCGTAGACGCTGACGCCGGCGTTGTTGACCCAGACGTCTATGGGGCCAAGCTCGCTTTCGATGTGGTCGGCGGCGGCCATGAGCTGGGCGCTGTCGGCCACGTCGGCGATGGCGACCGAGGCGGTGCCGCCCGCGGTGACGACGGCCTTGCGGGCGGCGTCGAGGTTCGGCTCGGAGCGGGCGATCAGGCCGACGCGCCAGCCCTTGGCGGCGAAGTACTCGGCGGCGGCCCGGCCGATGCCGGAGGATGCGCCGGTGATGGCGACGACGCGCGCGTCTGCGGACATGGGAAGCCCTCGTTCTGCAAATTGGGTGGGCGGGCAACGCGGCGTGCGGGCGATGTTTCCCGTGGCGGCGTCAGGCGGCGGCATCACGAAGTCCGGCGCTGCGCGGATGGTTCCCCTGCCCGGACGCCCCGGCTAGGCTATCTTCGCTGCGGACATACCGGAGGACACCATGCCATCAGCACTCATCCTGGGCGCGTCGCGCGGCCTGGGCCTCGGCCTGGCGGGGGAGTTCGCCGGGCGCGGCTGGACTGTGACGGGCACGGTGCGGCGCGATGCGGACAAGGCGGCGCTGGTCGCAGCGGGCGCGCAGGCGGCCCTGTGCGACATCACCGACCCGGCGGCGGTCGCGGCCCTGCACGGGCAGGTTCCGGACGGGCTGGACCTGCTGTTCGTGAACGCAGGCATCATGGGACCCGGGCACCAGGACGCCGGGCACACGACGGCGGCGGAGGCCGGGACGCTGTTCCTGACCAACGCCATCGCGCCGATCCAGGCGGCGCGGGCGCTGATGGACCGGCTGGCGCCGGACGGCGTGCTGGCGTTCATGACCTCGCGCATGGGCAGCGTGGAGGGCAACGGGCGCGGCGACATGGAGCTGTATCGCGCCAGCAAGGCGGCGCTGAACAGCATGACCCGCAGCCTGGTGGCCAAGATGGACCATCCGCGCACCGTGCTGTCGCTGCATCCCGGCTGGGTGCAGACCGACATGGGCGGCCAAGGGGCCGACCTGGACGTTGCGACCAGCGTGCGCTGCCTGGCCGACGTGATCCTGGCCCAGCGCGGCACGCCGGGGTCGCGCTTCCTGGATTACAGCGGGGCGGAGCTGCCCTGGTAGCGGGTCCATGCAGCCTCCCGGGCCGACTGGAGACCCTCCAGCCGAACTGACCGGAAGCCGCTCAGCCGAACTGACCGGAAGCCGCTCAGCCGGGCTAACCGAAAGCCGCTCAGCCGGGCTGACCGAAAGCCGCTCAGCCGGGCTGACCGAAAGCCGCTCAGCCGGGCTGCTGGACTTGCAGGTCAACGGCTATGCCGGCGTTGACTTCAACGACGAGGCGATCACCGCGGACGCGCTGGACCACGCCCTGCATGCAATGCTGGGCGCAGGCGTGACGGCCTGCCTGCCAACTGTCATCACCGCCCCGGCCGGGATGCTGGAAGCGCGGCTGCGGGCACTGGACGATGCCGTGGCGCGCAGCCGGCTGGGGCCGTTGATGGTGCCGGGCTACCATGTCGAAGGGCCGTTCCTGAACCCTGCGCCGGGCTTCCGCGGCTGCCACCCGCCTGCCGCGATGCTGCCGCCCGACCCGGCGCTGGTGGAGCGCTGGGGGGCGGGCTTGCGCCGGCCGATCCTGATGGTGACGCTGGCGGCGGAGCTGGAGGGGGCTGACGCGCTGATCGCCTGGCTGGCGGCGCGCGGCAAGGTCGCCGCCATCGGCCACTCGGACGCGGGCGCCGCGGTGGTGGCGCGGGCGGCGGACGCCGGGGCGCGGATGAGCACGCACCTGGGCAACGGGCTGCCGGGGATGCTGCCCAAGCTGGACAACCCGCTGATGGCGCAGCTTGCGGAGGACCGGCTGGCGGCGGGGTTCATCGCAGACGGCATCCACCTGCCGCCCCCGGCGCTGCGGGCGATGATCCGGGCCAAGGGGCCGGGGCGGGCGATCCTGGTGACGGACGCCGTGGCCGCGGCGGGGGCGCCGCCGGGGCGCTACGGGTTCGCGGGGATGGAGGTCGAGGGCCACGCGGACGGCAGCGTGCGGCTGCCCGGCACGGGGACGCTGGCAGGGTCGGCGCTGACGCTGGAGCAGGCGGTGCGGAACCTGGTCCGGTGGGGGATGGCGACCCCGGAGGCGGCGGAGATGGCCTCCTCCGCACCGGCGGCCCTGCTGGCGCCTGCGCTGGAGGCCCACGGCACCAAGCTGGTTCCCGGCATCGTTCAGTGGGGCGAGGACAGGACCCGCCACGGCCTTGAAGCCAGGGTTTGCACGGTGGAGTTCGCTGACATGTTTCTTGTCAATCGCGGGCGATAGGCTCCACCCCGCACCAGCCCGCGACCAGCAGCGCCAGCACGCTCGTGACCTCGTGCATCGAGTCCAGGCCGACGCTTTCGTCTGTGCCGTGGATGTTCTCGCAGTCCGGGCCATAGCAGGTCGCCTGGGTGCCTCCGGTCAGGACGTAGTGCCGGGCGTCGGTCAGGCCGGTCGCGTTGAGGTGGCGCAGCTCCTCGCCGGTCACGTCCCGGTGCAGCGCGGACACGGCGCGGGAGATCGGCTGGTCCGCCGGGAAGGTGCAGCCGTCGGCCATGAAGCCCTTGAACTCCACTGCTAGGGACGCACCGCGCAACCGCGGGTCCGCGTGCAGCGCCGCCGCCATCGCCTCGATCTCCGCACGCACGGCATGGCAGGAATGGCCCGGCATGACGCCGACGCGGACGCCCAGCCGGGCGCGAGTGGCGACGCTGCTGTTCCACTCGCCACCTTGCAGGGTGCCCATGTTGACGTTGACCGGGTGGTTCTCGGCGGCGAAGGCGGGATGGCGTCGCTCGGCGCGGTTCATCTCGCCCTCGTAGGCGCGCAGGCGCTCCATCACGACGTAAGCGGCCTCGATGGCGTTCACCCCGGCGTGCATGTCGCGGACGTGGACGGGGCGGCCGGTGACGGTGATCCAGGCCCAGACCACGCCGACCTCCGCGACATACAGCGCGGGGTAGCCCGGCCCCGGCTCGGGGATCAGGCAGGCATCGGGGCGCGGCAGGGCGTGCATGACGGCCAGGGCGCCGTTGCCGGTGCATTCCTCCTCGATCACCGCGGCCAACTGCACCTCCGCCGCCGGCTGCAGCCCGGCACGGCGCAGGGCGGCCAGGGCCGTCACCGTCGCAGCCAGCCCGGCCTTCATGTCGGCGGCGCCGCGGCCGAACATGCGGCCGTCGCGCAGGTCCGGCTCGAAGGGCGGGGTGGTCCACAGGTCGGCCGCGCCCTCCGGCACCACGTCTACATGGCCTTGCAGCATGAGGCTGCGGCCCTGCGCGTCCCGCGGGCGGTGCAGCGCCACGACGTTGTCGCGGCCGGCATAGGGGATCAGCGGCGGCGACCAGCCGGGCACGGCGGCCAGCGCGTCCGCGTCCACCGGCACGCGCCAGGGAGCCAGGCCCAGCCCAGCGAAGGCGGCCTCCATCTCGTGCAGGCACCCCGCCTCCTCGCCCAGCAGGCTGCGGTGGCGCACCAGGCGCTGCAGCAGCGCCGTACCGTCACCGCGCAGGCTGTCCACGGCGTCCAGTATGGCGCGGCGGGCGCCGGGGTCGAGCGGGATCAGGTCGTGCATGGAGCCTCGGCGGGATGGGACGGCGGCGATCATAGCTCTAGGATGCTGCCGGCGCCGCAGCCTATATTGCGGCGATGCAGCCGGCGACTCCCCTGCCCCTTGGGCGCATCCGACTCCTGCCTAGCGGGCTGGTGAACCGCATCGCCGCGGGCGAGGTGATCGAGCGCCCGGCGGCGGCGGTGAAGGAGTTGGTGGAGAACGCGCTGGACGCCGGGGCGCGGCGCATCGCGGTGTCGCTGCAAGGCGGCGGCATCGAGCGGATCGAGGTCGTGGACGACGGCTGCGGCATGGACGCCGCCGACCTGGCGCTGGCAGTGCAGCGCCATTGCACGAGCAAGCTGCTGGACGAGGCGCTGATACGCATCACCACCCTGGGTTTCCGCGGCGAGGCGCTGCCGAGCATCGGCGCGGCGGCGCGGCTGCACATCACCTCCCGCCCGCACGGGGCGGCGCACGCATACCTGATCCGGGTGGAGGGCGGGGTGCTGGCCGAGCCGCAGCCAGCGCCGGGGCCGCCGGGCACGCGGGTGGTGGTGTCCGACCTGTTCTTCGCGACACCGGCCCGGCGCAAGTTCCTGAAGCACCCGCGCACCGAGGGCGAGCACGCCGAGCACGCCGTCCGCCGCCTGGCGCTGGCGGCGCCCGGCGTGGCGATGCGCTGCGAGCTGGACGGGCGCGTGGCGTTCGACCTGCCGGCGCAGGACCGCCTCGCCCGGGTCGCGTCGCTGCTGGGGCCAGAGGCGGCGGCGGCGCTGCTGCCGGTGGGGGAGGAGCGCGGCGGGATGCGGATCGCGGGCTATGCCTGCCTGCCGAGCGTCAGCCGCGCGACCGCGGCGGCGCAGGGGCTGGTGGTGAACGGCCGTCCCGTGGCGGACCCGGTGCTGCGTACGGCGCTGCGCGTGGCCTACCGCGACGTGATCGCCGCCGGGCGGCATCCCCTCGCGGCGCTCTATTTGGACCTGCCGGCGGACGAGCTGGACGTGAACGTGCATCCGGCCAAGCTGGAGCTGCGGTTCCGCGATGCTGCCGGGGTGCGGGGCCTGGTGATCGGCGCGCTGACCCGCGTGCTGGCGGCGGGGGCTGCCGGGCAGGACGCTGCCGGGCAAGACGGGGCGCGTCCGCCGCTGCGGCTGGTGTCGAGCGGGTTGCAGGGCCGGCCCGGACGCGGCGGCCCGCGCTACCAGGGGTTCGCCGAGGCGCAGTTGCCGCTGGGCGCCGCGCCCGCCGCCCGGGTCCTGCCTGGGGCGGCGCCCGAGTCGCCGCATCCGTTGGGCGCCGCCGTGGCGCAGGTGCTGGACACCTATATCCTGGCCGTCGCCGCCGATGGCGGGCTGGTGCTGGTGGACCAGCACGCCGCGCATGAGCGCCTGACCCACGAGGCCCTGCGCGCCCAGCACGAGGCCGGCGGCGTGCGCGCGCAGCCGCTGCTGCTGCCGGCCGTCGTGGACCTGGCCCCGGCCGATGCCGCCCGGCTGATGGACCATGCCGGCGCCCTGCGCGCCCTGGGGCTGGAGCTGGAGGGCTTCGGCGCCGGTGCCGTGCTGGTCCGTGCCCTGCCCGCGGCCCTTGGCGCCCCGGACCCGGCGCCGCTGCTGCAAGACCTGGCGGACGAGCTTGCGGAGGCCGGGGAGGCGACGGCCCTGGCGGCGCGGGTTGACGCCGTGCTGGCCCGCCTGGCGTGCCACGGCAGCCTGCGCGCCGGACGCCGGATGCTGCAGCCGGAGATGGACGCGCTGCTGCGCCAGATGGAGGCGACGCCGCGGGCGGCGACGTGCAGCCACGGGCGGCCGACGTTCCTGAAGCTGTCCCGGGCGGAGATCGAGCGGATGTTCGGGCGGCGGTAGGCCATCTATGCCGTCCCGGATTGGCAGTGCCGCGCTGCCGCCGGGGCTGATCCAGCGTCGTGGCTGATCCAGCGTCGGGGCTGATCCGGGCTGGCCTATAGCCGCCAGGCCACCACGCGGGCGGCACCCTGCACGCGGTCGTCCAAGAGGTCCGGGACCGGCGCCGGGTCGGCGCGCCCGATCTCCGCCACCACCAGCGCGCCCGGCCCGGCCCAGCCCGCGGCAACCAGCGCCGCGACGGCCTGCGGCACCAGCCCGGCGCCATAGGGGGGATCGAGGAACAGCAGCCCGCACGGCTTGCCCGGCGGCGGGCGCAGCGCGTCGGCGGGCAGAACGGTGCAGAGCGCCTCGGCCCGGCAGGCGGCGATGTTGGCGCGGAGCGTCAGCAGGGCGGCGCGGTCGCGCTCGATGAAGGCGGCGTGGGCGGCGCCGCGGGACAGGGCCTCCAGGCCGAGGGCGCCGGTGCCGGCGAAGGCGTCCAGGACGCGGGCGTCTTCCACGGCGGCGCGGCCGGCCCAGGGGGCATGCATCAGGCGGTCGAACAGGGCCTGGCGGACGCGGTCCGCGGTGGGGCGGGTGGCTGCGCCGGGCGGGGCGGACAGGGCACGGCCGCGCCAGGCGCCGGCGATGATGCGCATGGGGTCAGGGGGCTGCGCTTCTCCCTCTTCCTCCGGGAGAGGGTTGGGGTGAGGGAGAGGCCACCAGCGCGAACGTTGCTGAGGCTGGGACCGGCGCACGATGGGGCGGGGCGGCGCTTGCGGCTTCCCTCACCCCGGCCCTCTCCCGAAGGGAGAGGGGGAAGGAGGGCTGCTTGATAGTTGTTCCCGCAGCACCTTGCCGGTGATCTCGTCCACCGCGCCGCGTTCCAGGTGGCCGAGCTGGAACGGGCCGTAGGCCACGCGGATCAGCCGCGTCACCTGCAAGTTGAGGTATGCCATCACCTTGCGGACCTCCCGGTTGCGGCCCTCCTTGAGGGCGACGCTCAGCCAGGAGTTGGCGGTGGTCCGCACCTCCAGCGCGGCCTCGATGGCGCCGTAGCGCACGCCCTCGACCGTCACGCCACCGGCCAGTCGGGCCAGGGCGGCAGGGTCCACGTTGCCATACACGCGCACGCGGTAGCGGCGTATCCAGCCGTTGGCCGGCAGCTCCAGCCGCCGGGCCAGGGCGCCGTCGTTGGTGAGGAGCAGCAGGCCCTCGCTGTTGAGGTCCAGGCGGCCGACGCTGACGACGCGGGGCAAGGTGGCGGGCAGCTTCTGGAACACGGTCGGGCGGTCCTGCGGGTCCTTGTGGGTCGTGACCAGGCCCTCGGGCTTGTGGTAGCGCCATAGGCGGGTGCGGTCGGGCAGGTCCACGACGGCGCCGCGCACCTGCACTACGTCGTCCCGGCCGATGAAGGTCGCGGGGTGCGTCACCGGCTGGCCGTTCAGGCGCACCACGCCCTCTTCCACCAGCTTCTCCGCGTCGCGCCGGCTGGCGACGCCGGCGCGGGCGAGCCACTTGGCGATGCGCTCTCCCCGCTCCGCGGCAGGTGCCGCCGGGTCGTCCGTCATCCCCCGGCGGCCGTCACGAGGGCCTTGAAGATCAGCCGGTCGCCGGGGTCTATCAGGAACTCCGGGTGCCACTGCACGCCGAGGCAGAAGCCGTAGCGCGGGTCCTCGATCCCCTCGATCACGCCGTCCGGGGCGGTGGCGTTGACCTTGGCGAAGCGGCCGGGGCTGCGGATGGACTGGTGGTGGGCGCTGTTGACCTGCATCGCGTCCTGGCCGGTGATGCGGTGCAGCAGGCTGCCCGGCGTGATCGCGACGGGGTGGCCGGGCTGGTCGCGCGGGTTGGTCTGCTCGTGTTCCAGGGCGTCCGGTACGCTGTCGGGGATATGCTGCAGCAGGGTGCCGCCGAGGGCCACGACCAGGAGCTGCTCGCCGCCGCAGATGCCCAGCACCGGCATGTCGCGCGCCAGGGCGCCGCGGACCAGGGCCAGCTCGGCGGTGGTGCGGTCCTCCTTGAGGCTGACGGTCGCGTGGCGGTCGCCGTCGCCATAGAGGGCGGGGTCCACGTCGAAGGCGCCGCCGGTGACGACCAGGGCGTCAATGCGGTCGAGGTAGGCTGGGGCGAGCGCGGTGTCGTGCGGCAGGGCCATCGGCAGGCCGCCCGCGGCGGCGATGGCGGTGGCGTAGTTGGCGCGCAGGGCATACCAGGGGTATTTCGAGTATCCGCCGGGCGGCTCCGCGTCCAGGGTGACGCCGATCAGTGGGGGAATGCGTGCAGTCATGGCGCGTGGTAGCGCCCCCGGGAGGGTGGGGGCAAGCACGGGGATGGCGGGGGCTGGGACGCCGGGTGCTGGGACGGCGGGCATTGGGGTGTCAGGCACTGGGACGGTGGGCACTGGGACGCCAGGGGCTGGGATGCCAGGCACGGGAACGCCAAGCAGGGAGACGCCAGGCACCGGGATGCCGGGTGCTGGGAAGTTGGGCACCGGGGTGCCGGGTGCTGGGATGCCGGGTGCTGGGATGATGGAGTTGGCCTTGGCGGAGGCGCGCGCCGCGGCGGCGCGGGGGGAGGTGCCGGTGGGCGCTGTGCTGGCCGGGCCGGACGGGGCGGTGCTGGCGCGGGCGGGCAACAGAGTGGAGGCGGACCGGGACGCGAGCGCCCATGCGGAGCTGCTGGTGCTGCGGGCGGGGGCGCGGGTGCTGGGGACGCCGCGGCTGGTGGGATGCTCGCTGTGGGTGACGCTGGAGCCTTGCGCGATGTGCGCCGGGGCGCTGGTGGGGTTCCGGGTGAGGCGGGTGGTGTTCGGGGCTTACGATTCGAAGGGAGGCGGGGTGGAGCATGGGGCGCGGGTTTTCGACGCGCCGGGGTGCTTTCATGTGCCGGAGGTCGTGGGGGGGGTGCGGGAGGGGGAGTGCGGGGAGGTGCTGCGGGGGTTTTTTCGGGGGTTGCGTTGAGTGGGGGCGGTCTTGGCCTGCTTCTGCGGGGGTGGGCTGCGACGCGGATTAACGGCGGCGTGATGGGATGGGCGGGCGGTGCGCCTGTCCGCCGCGACACTTCAGTTTTCTGGCGCGGGTTGTTCTCCGCTCCGCAGCCAAGACCCCCTCACCCCGGCCTTCTCCCGGAGGAAGAGGGGAAGGCTGCGGCTATTGCTGGCGGTGTTGGGGGGCGGGGTGGCTAGTCAGGGGGTGGTTGCCATCGGGCGTTGGCCGGGTGGCGCAGGATCGTGGCTATGAGGGCGGCCGGGTCATCCGGCGGATCGCTGCTGGCGTGGATGGGGCCGGGGCGCTCGCGGGGGATGGCGACGCGGTTGTCTGGGGGATCGGGGAGGTGCGGAGCGGCATCATGCCCCGGCGCTTGTTTGGGGCCGGGCTGGCGAGCGGCGCTTGGGGCGGCGGCGCGGGCGCAGAGCTGGGCGATGTCCTCCGGCGTGCGGCGTTTCCAGGGTTGGGTGCCGGGGAATGCGTCGAGGCCGAGGTCGCGGCAGATTTCCTTGATGATGTCGGCGACGGGGCGGCTGCTGATGTCGTCTTCGAGGTCGGGGGCGTCCAGGCGCTCGCGCAACTCCGCGGTGAGGGCAGGGCTGTTCAACGCTGCTGGACGGGCTGCACTGAGGCCGCCCTGCTGCATACAACGGGCGAAGTAGGCGGCTGATCGCAAGGGGGGTTTCCGAGGCGGGCAATGTCTGACTTCCATGGTGGCA
>JAABUK010011284.1_pt1 | contig 11677 bp, 15 predicted proteins | sample 5559141 | NCBI WGS metagenome assembly JAABUK01 (sample SAMN10711869, study PRJNA513367) | rock metagenome | isolation source: Antarctica rocks | place: Antarctica: Victoria Land, Pudding Butte nord | collected 2016-01-03 | reverse complement strand
GACCTCCTTCTTTCGGCCACATTGGGATTTCCATGAGAGTTGGCTGCCATGTCCACGACGACGGGGTCTTCAGTGTTTGAATTTCGCTCGGAAATATAAGGTGGTACAGCTTTACATAAAGAAGATTTCAGTCTGGAAAAGGTCTCATTATGGCCCTCGAACTCGATTCGCTATGCAATAGTAATATGCCAATATCGAAGGCGGACGCTGCTCCATGAAACGTGGACTAGTTACCGTTTCTAGTCATTGGATTTTGTAATCCTTTTCCCTTCGCTCAATAATATTCATCCTTGCGATAGCTGCTGCGACGACCCGTCATGAACTCACCCACCCAGCCCATGGTTGCCAGGAGCATCAGCAGGGTGGCCGTCCACGTCATCCCCATAAATACTGTTCCTTTCTCGGCTTCCAAACCTATCTTTCCGCCGAAATTGTTGACTGCATCAGTAGCTTTGTAGATGACGACGGTGGCAATTGTTGACGCCAGACCAAGACAGAGAAAGCCAAGCTATGGTTCGGTTAGTGGGGATTCATAATCAAGAAGCACGAAAGGGGGAAACTTACGGAGTTGAGGCCCAGATTTGCCAGCGCAACTGTATGCTCGTAAGCAAGGAGGCCGAAGACTGCGCCAATGATGGCAATGCCGGCTGCCCCAATGCCGATGATGTAGAAGAAGAACATCGCCTTTGAGGCCACGTTGATGGCTTTGACTCCATTGGTGATCTCATCTGGCCACTTGAGATCTGACAGACCCAAGCCCTGGGGAAGTTTGGATGCGATGATTGCAGTCGGATCAAAGGTGAAGAAGGCTTTGCGCTCCGAGCACGCCGTCACGTCTTCTGTTGCCTTGGGGTCGTTGGCATTGGGCTTGAAGTCACCCTCGCAGTAGGTCATCAGATGAGCGGAGTAGAAGTTCTTGATGTTCAGAGCGCCCTTAAGAGCATTAGACGCCGCGTTGACAGCGCCGTTTGCCGCATTTTGCCCCGCGCCAGCAACGTCTCCAGCAGCATTTCCAATCGCCCCTCCAACATCTCCCAATCCACGTTTGGCTTTGAGGTTAACCTGCCCCAGCTGAGAGGTGTTGAGCTAGGCAAGTTAGCGCAATCATTCGAAGAGAGGGAAGGTATGGTGAGTTGCAGCGTACCCTCAATAACTCGACTGTGGGCAGCATTTTCGGAGAGTCGCCTGCAAACAGCACCAGCATAGACAGCAGGAAGGCGCCCGTAGCGCACGCCAGGGGAAGAATTGCTGTGGCGCGCATGTTGACGACTTCTGCCGTTGAGCGACTTTCTGACGTTGGTTCTGAGGAAGATGCAAAGAATGAAGAACGAGTAAGGATGAAGATTGGAGACGGAGGAGTGGACCAGCACTCGTGTCCTCGCCGAGTGAATTGAACGGATGAGACTGCAAAGGGAAGGGAGGGAAAGTGCGCAGAGAGATAGAGAGGGGGAGGGGTGGAACTATATGGTCAGCGTGATCGCCTGAGCGAACATGGCCGAGGCTGGAGAGGCGCCAAACCTCATTGTTTGGAGGTGAAGCATGTTTCATCTCAGGTTTCTCTTCAAATCGATGCCTGATGCTTGACGTTTGAGACGGCGGCCAGCCTTGGCGTGGGCCTCGAGCGGCCGAGCCGCTTCAGAGGCGGACCCTGACATCAACGGCAACGGCAACGGCAACGTTCGATGCGCTCCATCTTGCGTGCTGCACTGCAGGCGAGCGGTACATGGTCTACCATCACAGCGAGTGGCAGGGAAACAGGCTCCCCGCATCTCGCTGCTGCTTCCTCGAAGCCTTTCCCCTCGAAGCCGTGATCGGTTCCCACGAGCAGTCGAGATGGTAGCCGCACTGCCAAGAACGAAGGATCCCGGGCTGGAAGGGAATCGAACGGCGAGGAGAGCCTACTGTACCAGTCCGATCAGACGCATGCTCCACATCCTCTTCCATTCGAACCATGTCGAGACGAGGGTCACTGTGGGGAAGCGTCGCCTTGACTTCGAGGTGGAGGCGGAGGCTGAGCTGGTGAGAGCTTGTCCGCGTTCTGTGGAGAAGCGGCGTTGGATCTGGACACGACAGCTTGCTCAACAAGGGGATGACACGGGGAGGCAGAAAGAATGTCGCTGTGCGGTAGGATAGAGCGAGGCAAAGGAACACTGCGTGGCACAACGGGGAAGTGAATCCCAATCGGGCGGCGACCAAAAGACACGCCGTCCAGGGGGAAGCAGGCATCGACATCGATGGAGCGGCCGCAGTAAAGTCCTGCCAGGGCCATGGCTGAGGCGCCGAATGGCACCGTCCATCGGGTTATCAGTCTCTCAGCCTCCCAGTTTATCAGTCTATCAGTCTATCACTATCAGTCTATCAATATCAGTCTATTAGTCTCCCAGTTTCTTAGTTCATTAAGTTTATCAGTCTCTTGGTCTCTCAATCTCTCAGTCTCTTCATCTCTTAGTTGATTAATCTCTCACCTTCTCAATCTCTCAGTCTCTTAGTTCATCAGTCGCTTAGTCCCTCACTCCCTGACTCTCTCACTCCATCCGTGCATCAGTCGATCAGTCGATCAGTCGAGGCCGCGGGTGGTATGGCGCCATTACCCCGCGGCTCGGCAGAGTGGGAGGCTGAAAGTGTTGTTTCTTGTGTCCTGTTTCCGATGCCCAGTGAGCAGGACTGAATCATGAATCAATTACCCAGATGTTGAATCGGAAGAGCGTTGCCGAACCCTTTCTCTCGCCATTTCCGTCGTCCTACTCGTCCTGCTACTGCTATTGCTACGGCTACGCGCGACCTCCAAGTGCCCGGCCGACTTCGACTTCATCCTGCTCTGCTCTGCATCCTACGTGATGGCTGGCCCACACGCTGGCTGCCCCCTCGGCCCTCACTCCCCGGAAAATCCTCCTCGCACTCGAATGCAGGCCCCCAGAGAAAAGAATAGATCTCCCCATCTTGAGCATGTGGGTCTCCATCGTCCATTCCTCCCGTCACTCGTCGGGTTGCCATCTGCGGCCCTCTCGGTGGCGTCCGCTCTTCCAAGCCGCAGGTCAACGTCATTCTGACTCGTTGAACATCCACGCCAGAACCCAGAACCTTGCCTCTCGGCCGTCGGATCTACCGGTAGGTGGAGGCTAACATGGTAACAGTAATGTACAACATCATCATTGCAGAAACTTCGATGCTGCGGCAGCTACTGCCGCCACCTGGTTCATATCTGCGTTCTCGTTCCTCTTCGGTCTTCAATTGGTTGGCTGGAGGAGCTGTCCACGTACTCGTACCTACTGGTCAACCTGGATCGTGCAAGTGCTGGCTGAAAGCACTACTACGTGCTGTGCGTATGCTACCCTCCTTCCTGGCAGTTGACAGCTCAATTTTGTGAGACATCGTTTACGTGGCGAGGCGGCGCGATGGATTATCAACGCAACTGTCTGTCTCCACTCCCCGAGCTCCTCTCTTCGCCCTGGCTAGAACAACGAAAATGAAACCTTGTTTGCTGCCTCTTTGGCAATGCTGGGAACGCTTGAGAGCATTGCCCAACGTCCGGGAGAGCCGCATAGGTGATGTGGTCCATGTCATCGTGGGTACTCGCCTTCTCGCGTGAGGTCATCGATGCCTCGTGTCCCTGCTGTTGCTCTAGCTGTATAACTGCTTGAGCTCTTTCCTAGTCGCGCTCCCCCACTGTTGCGTAGCTTGATCTCTTTGCACCACACCCAAAAATGCCTTCTTACTTTCAGGCTGCTGGCCTCCTAGCCTTCGCAGCGTCTGCTTTTGCAGCACCAGCTCCACAAGCCACTACCGATTCCTCCTCTGCAACCACGGAAGCGCCGGCCGATGCATCAGCACCTCCCGTTGTGAGCAGCCAGGTCACTGGCCCTACGTCTCACGGGCCTTATAGTGGCCAGCCGACTACGACTGGTGCAGTCTCGTTGTCTGTACAGGCAGCATCCATTCCAGCACTTCCACCAAACCCAACCGCAACGACTTATCCTGCTGATGGCAACCTTCACGACCCTCAGCCAGCTCCCTACACTCCTGCTGGCGGTCTTGGCACCAATGGTACGGAGCCAGTTTACAACGCGAAGAGCGATTTCGACTATATGTCGTTGGCTCTAGCACTCTACCAGGAATGGATCGAGCTCGATCTCTTCCATGATGGGCTGGCCAGATTCTCCGCTGCAGATTTCGAGGCCGCCGGCTTGACGGCCGAGGATCGCTTCCTGATCGAGTTCATGGCCGACCAAGAGGTTGGTCACGCGACACTCATCACCAATATTCTTGGCGTTGGCGCTCCCGTTCAGTGCACATACAACTATCCGTACACCACGGTACGCGAGTTTCTCGACTTTTGCCAGAAGTTGACTCGTTTCGGAGAGTCGGGTGTCTATGGCTTCCTCAACCATCTCGACTCACGTGAGGCTGGCCAGCTGTTGCTGCAATCCATCTCCACCGAGGCGCGTCAGCAAATGATCTTTCGCCAATTCGACGGACTTTTCCCCATGCCAGTCTGGTTCGAAGTTGGTGTACCTCAGTCATGGGGCTGGACTCTACTTGCGCCATACATTTCGGAATGTCCTGCCAACCAGACTCGACTTGTGTGGGAGAATTTCCCAGCTCTTGCCATTGTCAACCAGCCCAACCCCGCTCGTCTTGATGCTTCCCAGACCGGCACCAACGAGACTATCGACACCGGCAGCAACACGTTAAAGTCAGCTGTTGTTCCTCCCGACCAGGCTTGCCTCAATGCGTCCGACGTTCTCTCGGATTGTGGGCCTGCCATCACCCAGAACCGCTCGATCCCCTTGTCGTATCCTGGCCGCGAGGTCTACTTCTCATGGGAATCACCCGGGAAGCCAGTCGGACCAAATAACAGCTACACAACCTCGTCATCCGCTGGTGCCCCCCACTTCGTCCTTTGGGCTAATCAGCTGAACGTGACCTACTCATCCTTGACCAACATCTCTGGCAATACCGGAATGACAATCCAGCCAGACACCTCGACGTATGAAGGTGACCCGGCCATCAATGGTACAATGTTCGTTGCTCTCACGGATCTTGATCTGTTCGTGACGCCGTTCAACTTGTCGATGGTTAACCCTCATGTCGCTGCTGGCCCCGCTCTTTACCAGGCTGGTTAAGTTGCACAATGTCTTCAAGGAAAGCATAATCAAGCCTTTGCTCGCTGGTGGCAGCTACAACATTGAATGAGACGTTCAACATATCAGTACATAGTAAAACGCTAATACATAATGGTATCCAAATTCAGACGGTGATCATTTTGCTCGCTGTTGCCTGTTCGGTGGTAGTACTTCACCCGTGTTATATTCTCACTCTCTCCTCCTCTTCGTCCATATTATTTTTCTCGCTGCCCCACAGTCTCGTCTCTTCAGACCAATCTCCTCTTCATTGCGTCTGTACGCCGTGTCGATCATTACGCCTTGCTTCTTGTCCATTGCCCAGTCTGGGGCTTGAGCATGAAGCAGGAGAAGGCACCAAAGTGCCCGATGTCAGATTTTCCTGACGTCCCGCTGGGTGTGTTGAAGTAGTCATCCTGTCGGGGACCATGCTAACGCTGCTAACTCTTCGAATACCAACGAAGGAACCAGATAACTTTAGTTCACTCAACTCTCCCCAAACACAAAAACCGCCTTCCCCTTCCTATAGCCCTCCAGCGTCCCCTGCACCACGTCCTTCAACTCCTCCACCTTCGGCTTCTCCTCATCCCACTTTACCTCCTCCACCGGCACATCCCCAAACCTTCCCTCCCGCACCATCCGCAACACATCCTCCACCGTCTGTCGTTTCTCCGTCGGATGCCGATCGCTCCACCGACTCACCCAAAACCCCCTGAACGTGATGTTCTTGAAGATCAACAACCCCGTCGGCAGGAGCGTTGGCTGCTTCGACATCGCACCATACGTCACCATGTGGGCGTCCGGGCTCAGGAGTTTCGCCAGCGCAGTCGCGTTCTTCCCTCCCACGCAGTTGAGACCGAGCTTTATGGGCTGCCGGCCGGAGTTTGTCCATTCATTTACCTGGTCTTTGAAGCTTCCCTCCATGAGCGCCGACTCGGTGACTACCTTGGTGGCGCCCAGCGCCTCAAGCTCAGCCTTCAGCTCCTCCCAGCCCGGCCGCTCACGGATGACGTTTATACTCTTGAGGCCCCACTCCCTCCCCAGCTGAATCGCCGCCCTGCCCACCCCACTATTCGCTCCATTCTGGACGAACCACTCCCCGCCCCCCAACCCGCCATAGTCCCAGTCCACATAGTCCTTCAGCATCCGATAAGCCGTCACGGGATTCACGCTCACGGTCCCAACCTGCAAGGCACTCAACCCCTCCTGTTCCACCCGCATCACTTCGTTCTCATCAACCTGCATATGCGTCCTCCAAGTCCCCATCCCCGTCCGCTTCATTGTCACCCAATCCCCTCGCCCGACCGTCCTGACCCCGCCACCCGTCGCGACCACCTCGGCAACCCCCTCATTACCTCCCACGGCACTCGGCTCCCTCGTCCCTAGCGCAGTGGTAAAAGGCGGTTTCGTTGGGTACGATCCCTGGATCTGATTGACGTCCGCGGGATTAATGGGCGCCGCGAGCATGCGGAGTGTCACTGAGGTCTTGGAGGGGGGTGAGATCGAGTATTTGTGTAGATGGAGTTTATCCCGTGGTTCGCCGTAGGAGGAGTAGACCAGCGCTTGGGATTGCGTGTAGCCGTAGGTGGAGAGGGGGCGGGCGAGTTGGCGGGAGAGTGGGGGGAGCTGTAGTGCGGGTTGTAGGGGTGCGCGAGGTGAGTGGTGGTATTGGTGAGGGGTGGGAGGGAGAAGGCAGCGCGATGGTCGCGAGAGAGTCTTCGTCGCCATGGTGGGCGGAAATGTTCTTGGGGCATTGGTACAGACAGAGTCGTGGAGAGGGAGAGGAAAGGATGATGCCAAGACGTGGAGATGGGCGCCCACGCTCCGGAGCGCCTCCCAGCAACCGTTCTCAATGCAGTGGGATGGAAACGCTCCTGAAAGCTGCCTCTTCCACAGCCAGCTATCGTCTTCAGCTCCAAAGTGTGCGTTTCATCCGTGCTGTCGCGACGAGAGTCCGGCGGGAACATTGATGTCGCTGGTTGTTGAGGCTCACAAAAGTCTGATCAACACAGGCATCCGGGCAGGTTCCAGTGCATTTATCTCCCACCTGCCAACAGATATCAATGGACAGGACAAAGTCCAGAGATATGTCGAGCGTGCTCAGATCCGGCTCGAGCATCGTACGTCAAGGTGTACTTTTCCTGAGCTCTGACTGATATTGTACCAGCAAAACTCCATGTACCAAAGTCTCTCCTCGACGGCCAAGTTGTAGCGGTAAAAGACAACATCTGGACCGCACGATTTCCCACGACATGCGCATCGGGCATGTTAGAAGGCTTTCAAAGCCCAATCGATTCCAACGTGGTCAACGCGCTGGAGCATGCAGGTGCGCTTGTAATCGGCAAGACAAACATGGACGAATTTGGCATGGGCTCACACTCGACGAACAGCTATATGCGCCCGGTCAGGAACGATACAGTACCTGGATTGCCTAGATCGGCAGGTGGAAGCTCAGGGGGAAGTGCAATGGCTGTGCTGAATAATCAATGCCGTGTTGCACTGGGTACAGATACTGGGGGGTCAGTCAGATTGCCGGCTGCCTATACCGGGCTGATTGGGTTCAAACCGTCTTACGGACGGCTATCCCGATACGGTGTTGTCCCGTACGCGAACTCCCTCGATACCGTGGGCATCATTGCGAGGGATTGCATGGACATCCAGCGAACATTCGGTGAGCAAACCAACCCCTAGACTACAGTGTTACTGACATCAGATTAGAGAAGCTGGACCGAGCAGACTCTAACGACCCCACATGCATGAAGCAGAGCACCAGAAAACGAATCGCAAGCCTCAAATCAGAGCGATTCCATCAAAGAGCAGGTTCTGTCATTCGAGTCGTCCGACAACCCTCTCCCAGGCGGGTAGAGGCATCAGCCTTCCCCAGCAACCGCCGGCGGAATTATCCCAGTCTCATCAGCGGAAGCGACTGGTCGCGCAACATTGGCGTGCCCCTGGAATACAACATTGAAGAATTGAGCAACTCCGTCCGCGAAGCCTGGAACCGAACCCTCAGCCAACTGGAATCCCAAGGCCACAGAATCTTGCCCATCTCCCTTCCCACCACCAAGGCCGCCCTGTCTGCCTACTACGTCCTCGCCCCGGCCGAAGCTTCCTCTAACCTCGCCAAATACGACGGCGTCCGCTACGGCGTCCGCCCCTCGTCGTCGTCGTCGTTTGAAACCCACCCCCACCCCGACCAAACCCCGACCTCATCGCTCTACTCCCACGCCCGCGGCACCAACTTCGGCCCCGAAGTCCACCGCCGCATCCTCCTCGGAACATACTCCCTCTCCTCCTCGGCAATGCACAACTACTTCATCCAAGCCCAAAAGATCCGCCGCCTCGTCCAACGCGACTTCGACTCCGTCTTCAAACTCCGCAACCCCCTACACACCCACCAACCCGCGCCAGAAATGGGCGTAGACTACATCATCTGCCCGACCGCGCCCACCCCACCACCACGGATGATCGACCTGAAAAACTCCACCCCCTTCGACGCCTACATGAACGACGTCTTTACCGTGCCCGCCAGTCTCGCCGGGCTGCCGGCCGCGAGCGTCCCCGCGGCGCTGTCCCCTGAATCAAGGCACGTGAATCATGCGAATGTTGGAATCCAGGTTATTGGCCAATACGGAGATGACGAGGCGGTGGTGAGGTTCGTGCAGATGGAGATGCAGGCTAGTAGGCAGGAGACGGCGCATTACACTAGGAGGGGAAAGAAGAGGTTTTTGTAGGCAAGGAAAGGCAGTCAATCAGTGAATTGATTAGCCAGGGGGATGGTGGATGTGTGCGGATGACTGGAAAGTGCTGCCATTTTGCTGGTGGATATGCTGCCGTCATGACAGGAGAGGGGGCTACAGATACTCCATTAGGCAGTTGTGTGTATGTATGTATGTATGCCCTTCGTGCTTACCAGGAACATCTAAACCATTCATTCGCTCACTCACTCGTTCCACAGTCCCATTTCCCCCACGCAAACTTCGTACCATCTGTGTACAAGGCAATTTGAAGAATCTGTCCACTACTCCTACCGTCAACTTCGCTTAGCAGAACCATCCTACCGCCAACGCTTCATGACGAAACTATTCCTCTACCTCCCCTTCCTTCCTCTTCCATGCTCGAGTCTTCAATCAAAGAGTCATACAGCAGGTCATGGCGTGTGGTCTGGGGACAAGGTTTTACATGTATGCTGTGTACGGGTAGGGCTCACGGATATTGACCATCACGACGGATTGGATGAAGGTAGCGTGCGTGCCTTCTGTCACTGACTTGCGAACAATCGACGAGGGGTAGAGAGAGCTGCTCTAGGTCGGAGCTGCTATCGTGAGGCGCGGTGGATGTTCTAGGCCTTTGGATGCCAACAGGAAACCAGCGGTGGAACTCAACTATAATGCCTTTCGTGGCACATGTGGCAGGCTTCTAGCAAGCGACATGAGCTTCAAGCTGGTTAGCCTTGTCAGTACATCCTACAACTGGAACTGAGGGACGAAGGCCCGGCCGCGCGAGACTACTCAGCTCTGGGATTGACATCTGAGGATCTGGGCAGTGCTGAGGTCTGGTCACGGGGTTCACCAGACATTCCTCTGAGCAGACCGAGATGGCGACAACGCTCATTCTCTTGAACTTGCCACAATGCCACTCTTCAATCTTTGCCAAAGTAGTGGTCAAGTCCGGATGCCAGGCGGGATGCCAAGACGGACCCGGAGGTCTCCGGACCGTCGCCGGCCCGAGGAGCCCGATTCTCCATAGTTTCATCACCTTCAGACATTGCGAGACGAAATCCACCAGGTTAGCTGACAATATAGCCAACACCGAGCATTTCATGTATGCTGCTGGCTCCAGCATTATTTCTGTGGCTTGCTTCGAATCAATGGACTCCATCAAGACTTTTCTCGCCTTTTCCGACGTGAACTGTGGCTGGTACCCTCTGCGACACTGCTCGTTTTGGCAGCAGAGCTGCGTGATCTTCCTACATATCCATCGCATTTATTGCCTGATACCGTCTCGAGACGTCGCTTTTCGTGCCTGATACCATTTCAGTGCGGCCAAGCGAATTCCTGACGGCCACCATCTCAATGGCAGCAAATGACAAACGAGATCCAAAAGCGTGTCCAAGGTTATCTTAGCTGGGACGATTCACCTGTGTGCTTGCTTTGTGCTTCAGGGATCTCGAATGTCTCATGGAGCTCTCACCCAGTACAGCGCATGCAAAGTGGAGACGTCTCTATAAAGCTGGTGCAGAGCTCAAGTGGCCTGCCGGCTTTCATTCGGTGACTCTGCTATTCTTCGAATCCGCCGTCTCCAGTGTCTAGATTTCGAGTTCCTGCTCACTATCAAAGGTTTCCATTCCATCCCAGTCATCCTGTTTCCTACCTCTCCCATTTCAAGGACATCTTTCACATCATATGGCTCCCCTCGGCATACTCCACGGACCCTGGTGATTCCATTTGAGGGCACGGGGCTTACTCCTTGGTGTTCAGTCCAGACCCCGGCAGTTGCTCACTATTCCCCCTCTTTTTGGAGATAGTGAGAATGTCGGCGAAGAAGGATTTCACTTGAAAAGTACTGAATGCGCAGTCAGAATATGACAAGGCCGCACGAGCTGAGGAGGAAGGCCCGAAAGGCGACCAACGCGTCATAGAGAAGCATGAATAACGGGTTCGCGAACGAGAGGTAAAGGTCGCACGCACTGGGGAAAACGGTAAATATCTCCCCACCCAATTTCCCATCCTTCCCACCACATAGTCGGTTATTCTCAATACCTCGTCGCTCCTTTCTCTTTCCAACGTTGTTACCATATCTTCACGTACAATGCAGTCAAGCTTGTTCCTTGGTGGCTGCTCCCGTTCGGTTGTCAAATAGATGTGTGGAGAAATCGCTCTTGACGTTGTCGGCAATGATTTCTTGATCTACTGGCCAGACCAGGCAAGATTGTACAGATACCAGTCTTTCATTCCTCTTGTCTTTCTCACACACATCACAAGTATCTCTTCCGTGACACAACGAAGCCACTGTTGTGTTTCGGGCGCCGAGAGGGCACTGGGTCGTTGAGGCAGTTTCTCTCAAACCAACCTACAACATATCAACCTTCTCGAACATCCCCTTCTTCCCCGTCCCGTTCTCGGAAGTTCCCTATTTTGAAATTCTGAAAATGCGCATCATCTGCTACTACACGCACGCGCACTAGTAATTCAGATATTCCAATATCATTGCCAGCTTTCCTCATTCCAATTCCGGAATTTCCTGACAGTCTGCCCAACCCCACCTGCGCGTGTGCGGCTCATTGTGAAGAAAGGTACCCAAGTAGTGATTCAGCCAGCTAGCTAGCTAGCTAGGTTTTCTTAGAACCACCAGCCTACCGTGAACTTCACCCCGAAGAGCTGGAGCTGGAGCTGGAGCTGGAGCTGAGCTGAGCTCAAGGCCACCAGAACGGACTGCAATCAGACTGCACATACTAGCCTTATGATGTTTCCCCGCCCCCCCATCCTTCATGCGATCATGCCTCCGTCCTACTGTAACTCAATCGATGGCACGCACGACGACGACCATCTCCACTT
>JAABUK010011283.1_pt1 | contig 11677 bp, 16 predicted proteins | sample 5559141 | NCBI WGS metagenome assembly JAABUK01 (sample SAMN10711869, study PRJNA513367) | rock metagenome | isolation source: Antarctica rocks | place: Antarctica: Victoria Land, Pudding Butte nord | collected 2016-01-03 | reverse complement strand
GGGTGGGATGGGGTACTTAATTGGAGGGATTGGGGGGGCTAAAGGGGACTCTGGAAGAAGGGGGTAAGGGCTTGATGAGTAGGTAGAAAGGGGGTGTGGGTATATGGTCATAGTATCAAGTATCCTACGCTGTGGATATGGTGACACTTCAGTCCCAAAACCAGTACTAGTACTTCAAGGAGCCAACTTTAGTAGCAGTGTGGTACAAGACTCTCACATCAACCCACATCCACACCTCCCCCCAACCTCTCGAGAGCATACACATCAAGAATCAATCTCGATTATATGAGAAACTCATCTAAAAGTACAAGAAAAACACCATGCCCTCAGTTGTCAAACCAATTAAGGTCCATCATATCCGAATCGAAAAGAGTGTTTAAGAATAAATCTGCAAGCAAGCATGCGAGTATCCATCGCCTAAAAATATCGTTTCGCAAGTCGCAAGTCGAAGAAAGGATGTACTGCCAGGTTTCCGAACCGATTCGCATCACATCCATATCCACCACCGCACAAAACACGCTCATTCGCACCAACGCTGACCTTAAGCCTTGAATCCCGTCTTTGTGGCGTATCGATCGATTGCGGAATCTAAGCTGTAAGGTCGATTTTGCAATTGTCGACATGATCGTTGAAGTCTCGTCGTATATAGCGGTAGAGACAGTGGCGTATTCGTGGGGAGGTGGGAGGAGGCGCTTTACATGATGCAGCAGCCGAAGCCTGGAGAGCCTGTTGGGGGTGGTGTTAGCATGGGCTCATAAGCGTGTTGGAGGGGAGGGAAGGTGAGGGTCGAGGGTGGACATACCACGGTTGTCTTGGGGCTGGGGCACCTCGATAGGGGCAGCCGTGGTGGTGGTGGTGGCCGTGGTAGCGGCGGTCATAAGCTCGGAGGGAGACATTGTGGGTGAGCTGAATTGATTTGGAAGATCGTTTGTGAGCTGAGCTAGGAGAGAAGAGTATTAGTACTTTACGGAGAGATGGTGATGATGATGTAGAGTGTGGGTTGAAGGGAAGCTTACCACTTGAATGAAAGTTTGAAGTTGGAGTCGAAGTTGATAATTGGTATGTTCGTAGGTTGGGAGGATGTAAAAGAGAGGGAGATATATGGTTGGAGGGAGTTCTTTATGGTACTCGAAGCTTGATACTTGACCAGAGTGTCAGTGAATGAAGTGTTCACTACAACTGTTGTCAGATGGTATTGTAAGCCTTGTTGCGTGTTAGAGAGGGGAATGAGGAGAAGCAGAGCCCCGATTCGTGGCCTCAATATCTGACTTCCATTCAAGGGTAGGGAAAGTGACGGAAATAGAGAACAAGTCTTTGTGGTCGTCGCTGGCGAGCTTTGTACGGGCTTAATATTGTGGGTTAAGGTCCTTAGTATTGTGGTAGCGGGGAGAAAAGAAAGAGCAGAAATGAAAACATTCGAAGACAACACAAGCCTGGACACGTTCTTCTTTACACAATACACATAAGACTCCCATTAATTTGATGACGCGCATTCGAGGACCGTGTGCGTACGTTTGCTCTATCAGCCGCCCGATCAAAAGCGGCCAATCGCGGACCAAAGGGGCGTATAACATATACGGAGCTGTCAAGTATCAAGGCATTCACCACTGGATACCCTCTGCAGTCAGCAAAGCAGCACATGCTCATATATGTTTCCCTCATGTGTCGGAGGGTTCTCTTATGTTTGGTGACCTGCGCTTTCCTCCTCACATGGTATACAAGCTGGGTGTCAAATCAAAAGCTCGAGCAAATGCCCATGGGGCTGCCCGCAGCACACTTTGGAGTCGGGCAAAGTCCCCCTCTATGTTGTATGCTATCGCGCCCATTACCAAAGCGGAAGGTCTATCCTTGGTAACCTCATCAGCGGGTAGGCTGAAGCGACAACCAGTTGAGCCTCAACGATTCACTTAACGACTCAGTGGCACCCGCAAGGCGCAGCTTCCGACAAGCCTGCGTCATCTCACCTCTCCCATCTCTAGAGATGTAAGGTAGGAATTATGCATCATCTACTTGTTAAGAAGGTGGCGCAAAGGGCTCCGATGTGTTGTGAAGTGAGAGATTACTGCATTCGGCCGTAGCGCGTGCAACTGGCAACATTCCAGGAGCAACTTCGTATTGTCAATCTTAGTATTGTTCGTTACAATACCAACGCCTGACAGAAAGTTCTCATCATTCGTGAGATCCTCCTGATTCTTTGTCGGTCCTTCCACGCAGGTGGCAGGGACGATTATCGCGAAAGGATCTTGCCCACTGGTGGAGATGACAAGTGTTGGCTTACCCAGTAGCCTCGATCACGTATACACCTCCTCAGTGAAAGCATTCAAGCTGACCCCCTCTTTCGCAATGTCCTCTCTAATCAAGAACTTCAGTGGCATGTCCACCAATGTCCCTCGAATAGTGTGGAGCAAGTCCTTTACCTCCTTAGTACCGCGATCGCCGGGCGAGAAGTTCTCCTCGACAACATGACCCCATTGGTACTTTGCCGGATTCTTCTTGCCCTCTTTCCCCTCAGCTTCTTCGTCGGCCCCCTTGAAGAACTTCTCGTAGAAGGCATCGTAATCTTTCCATGTGCGCACATCGTCATGGGGGACGGGGTGGAATATTCGGCCGTAAGCGTAGGAATTGGTTCTGGCACGGCCATTCCAGAGATCGAGGAACGTGTCGGACAAGGGGTCCATCACAGCCTGGTCCTCGCGTGAGCCAAGGTCGTAGATATTGGGTACGCCGATAGGCTCGAAGTTCTGGTCTGGTCGCTCCATATTCTGCGGCTCGAGAAGGCCGAGATGTTTGCGGAAGAGTTGCCGTCGAAGTGTGGCCGCGAACCTAGCTGCTCGATATGGTTGGCCATTCATATACGAGTCGATCGAAATGGGATCCTCAATGATGATAGCGATCTCAGAGTCGTGGTCGCCGAGCTGAGAACGATCATTGAGATTGGCTGAGCCAATAATAGCAACTCGATCGTCAGCAATGCATACCTATTACGCGTCAGTCAGGAACCTAGGCTAGAGCTCCATTGGTGTCACCTTAGAGTGTATGTAAAGCTCTTCGCTGACGAACGCCTTGATCTCGGGGTAGTCCCCAGCCTCCCAAGGCGCATCACGGATGTCTCGCGCACCAAGCATGTAACAATCACTTACACTATCCCAGTCGCCCGTGTATAGGCCCTGTTTCCGCTTCATGCTCGTGGTGGCTTGTTGGAACTGCTGGTACTTTGTCCGGTCAGTATACTGTCCGCTTACATCTTCTGCGGGAAGCTCTATGGCTTCATCACACTGCTCTCGAGCGACCTCGTAGCTCACGCCACTCTTCTGCTCAGCATCCCGCATTGACCCACTGACATTGATACGATCATAGTTCCTCAAATTGTAGAAGCTGATGTACCCCTTGGGATCGTAGCCTTCTCTGATAATGGATTCCATGATACTGTGCCCTCCGCGATTGATGGAGTTATACTGAAATTCCATAATGGCTCTGGTACCCAGGCTAGCATCGTCCTTGAGATCTCCAGCAAAGCCAGGAATGGCTGGGATGACCACAATGATTTTGAACTTCTCTCCAGCTCTTGCAGCCCGTAGAATACGCTCTACGATCGCAGCACCAATTTTGTTTCTTACCGGCTTTTGCGCATCCGAGGTTGCTGTGATGAAGAACTGATTCTCGATGTAAACGAAGTGATGAGCATTCTCGATTACGCTGATGTATGCGTTTGCGATGGAATGCTCGGTCGGTACTCCATGACTCCACTTAGTGCAGCTTCTCACAATTTGACCGGAAATACCAGCTTGCTGCAAGTGACCCTGCATTCTGCCATGATGCTCATTTCCTGCTAGATACTGTTTGCCTTCCTCAAGGTGGCTGCGCATTGCCTCTCCCAAGCTTTGGGCCTCATTTTCGAGCTGCTGGCGGTGGTGATGATGATGAGAGCGTCGCTCTGAAGTACAATCGTTTGGTACGGAGTCAACATTGTGGGAGTCGGAAGCAGCATACAGGCCACGATCCGAGCCGGGAGGTGGTGGAAAATATGGCTGAGGTACATAAGACTGTTGACTGCCGTATGCTTGCTGGACATTCCCGTATGGTGACTGAGTTGGGCCTTGAGAATAATAAGTGCCCGTGTTATGAGGTCCTGGAGGCGTTGGTGTGTAGTCTCCATATCCTTGCTGGGATTGTTGATGAGTCTGCTGAGAAGTTGCTTGGCCCTGATTGACCACAGGAGGCGGAAGGGGAGGCGGAGGATATTGCCCTTGGTCCTGGTTGGAGCCATGAAACTGGTGTTCTTGAGAGCCTGGAGGACTGTAATGGGCCTGGTACGGCTGGTATGGTTGACTAGCTGGTGGTGAGGCAAAAGATGCTTGATGGGGAACTGTGCCTGCCGCATTCTGAGTGAATGTAAGTCTAGAATACCTCACATCCTTTCTGACATCGTATTTCTCATTATAAATGAAGTTCCATCGCTCTACGAAGTGCGCTCGGAGGTCTTCCACCACCGGACCTGACAAGCTGATTGAAATATCTGACCAGCCCATTCTAGAACTATCCTTCCGGTCTAGCTTGTTGTTCTGCCAGTTGGAAACATCTTGGAAATCCAGGATCCTGAAAATGCTTTAGCTTTGGAAGGGTTGAAATTGCAAACGACTGCATACCTTGCATTATTGTAGTCTTGGCCAGGGAACACGATATCATCGAGATTGGAAGGATGGCAATCGGCGAGAGGATGCTGATTGGTATCCCATCTTCCATAGCACAGATCAAGACCACCCATAAAAGCAACGTTTCCATCGATAAGGCACAGCTTCTCGTGATGCGCCCAATAGAGTATGACGTCTTCGTTCATGCCATAGATTGCCTTGAGCCCGTCTGCGGGTAGCTCTGACAGCGTCTTCGCTGAGAGGGAGAGATGCTGCAGGGAAGAAAAGAAGGATGATTGTAGAGTCTGGGCATCAGGAAGATGGTCAGGATGCCTAAAAACAGAGATATTTGGGTGCAGATCTTCCAGTGCATGTTTTGTGTGGAAGGAGCAAACTGTCAACGGTAGAGAGATCAGCGGATTCTCCTTCTCCACATGCTCGAGAGATGCAAATGTGGCCGCAAGACCCAGGGCAGCAAGAGACTTTGTCACAACATCGGTGCTTCTTGGTAGGAGAGAGTGGAGGTAGTCAGGTAAGGTTGGAGACAAATACTTACGGGTGAGAGCCTGGGTCACTTCTTTGTATACAATGATATTGACCTTGACTCCACGCTGTGCAGCTGCTTGAAGCATACGGTCAAGTCTGTACTGCTCGTTCCTCGATGGCGGTCTCCGTAGATAGAGCTCGGGGGACAACCACCCTATTAATTTGATTAGTATGGGAGGTGAGCAGTGGGAAGTGGACAGATTGCGAGGTCGGCAGTTCCTCATTGGCTCGAGCAAAAGAATGCTGAGCAGAGCAGGGGTCAATGGATGGGTACGCTCCCAAAAAACATGAACTGTATCCAACAATATTGAAAGTAACGACGGCGTCAATAGAAAATTGCGTCCTACGCAGTGTCACGAGAGCAAGTGCAAACAACCCCGAAATGTAAAATACATCGAACAAGGGGAAGCTTACAATCGAGGATCCAGATAGACGTGGTGGCCTGCTCCAGCGCTGTTGATACAGCCCACATGTAGCCACAGCCATCCACATACCATTTGGCGTCATTTCCAGCACGCTGGGCAGCAAAACTGCCATATCGATGTTGTTGGTTGTCGTGCATGCCATCGCTATTTTGAGCGCCAGTGTGGGTATGGCTCTGGGCTGCAGCACCTGCAGCTGCAGCAATGTTGGGATCGAGTTTGGCACCAATCTCATTGACAGCGTCATGAAGCTTGTGGAAGATGAAAGAGCCTAGGCCACCTGATGGCTTTGACCCACCACTTCCATCGCCCTGATCTTGCTGCTGGTACTTCCCACGCAACTTCCGATATGTATCACCGACAATCCCACGTTCTCCATCTATTGCTCCACCATTATTCTCTTCCTCCGGAGCGACCTCCGCTGGATCTCCGTGATATTGTCCGTAGGACAGCGCCTCATCTCCTCCACCATATCCCTGGCCAGACCGAGGATCCATATTTCTCAGGCAAGTAAGCAGACGACCAGCAGTTGGAATTGTCCCACAGCTGCAATAGCAGTCAAAACCAGGAATGGATAGGAATGAATATTCTGAAGCTTTGAGCAAAAAATGGAGTCTCGAGGGTCATCAATGTACTAGAGACGATTTATGTGGGTGATGGGAAGCAGCTCGATGATAAGCAGATGAGTTCTTGTCAGTTCCTCTGTGCTCACGTCAGACAGCCATGGCTTCTAGCTGCCCTCTGTCTGAAGGCGTAGACGCGGGATGGTCGCTGACAGCCAGTCCGTCTTTGGACTTCAGCTGAACACCAATTGACCAATCAATGCACACCTCAGATTAGTAACGACGCAAAAGCTGCCCTACAGAGTAGATTCACCCACTCCTGCTGCTCCGCCAGCCAATGGGTCAACTGTCGAAATGACGACGGAGGAGCGGGGGATGGCGGCGGTCTCGACCTTTGTCCACAGTGATGCAACTCGTCATGCCGATCATCAGAGCCCCGTCCATCCGACGACTACCCTTCCACCACCATTTAAATGCTCCATCCCCCGCACACTATCACCATGGCTTCCATTATCGTGAAAACACTTCCTAGAGCCTTTCCAAGGACTGCCGCACGCCATATTCGACGTATACAACCCTTCACCCTAAGCAGAATGGCCACCACCAGAATCGCTACCATTGACGTAATCGCTATTCTCTCCACGGCTGATGGTGAATGCATGCTGACTCTGAGCTACAGAGCACCCTCCGTGACCGCCTTCCCATCCAGTCTCATTCGCTGTTCGAGGCCAAAGCAGCCAAGAACCTCACCTTCGAGCAAATTGCGAAAGAGTTGGGGCGCAACGAAGTAGCTGTGGCAGCCATCTTTTACGGCCAAACACAGACTACACCCGAAGATGTGGAGAAGCTTTCTTCAGTACTAGGTATCGACCACGGCAGTCTTACGGCACAACTGGCAGGGTACCCTTTCCGCGGCCAAGTCATGGACATGCCGCCAAGGGAGCCGTTGATTTACCGTCTGTATGAGATTGTGCAGAACTACGGATACGCGTACAAGGCCATCTTGAACGAGAAGTTTGGTGATGGCATCATGAGCGCCATAGCTTTCTCGACAAAGGTGGAGAAAGAGACTGATAAGGATGGGAACACCTGGGCTATTATTACCTTAAGGGGTAAATGGTAGGTTCAAGACTTGTCTATGCATCTCTCAGTCTACTAATATAATATACAGGCTACCTTTCTCAAGATTTTGAGCAAGTATGCGAGCAATTCATTCAGTAATGATGTACATAATTGCAGACTGGAGATGATGAATCGCTGTAAATCAAGGCGCTGTGCTAAATCCCATTGATCAGTGCTGTTACTCGGCCAGAGTCGGCGCAGCTCAGCGGCAAGTGCTCTGCGACATCTCCTTTGCAGAGCCTACTAAGTCAGAGATGTTGCTAGAATCGCTCTACTTTTGCGCAACATTGACTTGAGATGCCAAGCCAAGGCTCAAATAACAACGAAGTTGAGACTTACGCCTTCCAAAATCTTGCACATGTTCTATCTTTACACAACCTGCAACAGCGTGATCGTTCTTTCCCCATGGTCTCTTTCAACAACATTGTCGTTATGATTGACCAGCCAAATAATTTCAGTATGGATGTGGTGTTATGAAGGCTGCGCCATCTACCTGGTACAAAATCTGAGGGGTGAGCCTGCCCTCGTCTACTCAACACCAAGTCTCACGGTGATCGTAGGATCGTCGGCAACACACTTTACGACCAATCTATCCAAGAGGTATGGGGCAAAAGCAGTCAAAACGCGTCTCCAGCACCTCCTCCCAAGCCTACCTCACCACATACAGCAGTCCTCCCAACAGTCCTACCACACCGACTACCCGTTGCGAAGAAATCACGCCACCTGCCGCGCCTCGAGAACTCACTCGCCTATCCGAGATCCTCGATCCACGAGAAGTTCTCAACGATGAGATTTACAACGTCACGCCTTCACGCCCCAGAGCATCACGTGGACCCCATACTGACGCAAAGTCGCCGGGTCTTCAACCTCTAATCCGCCCGAGTTTGTCAAGGGCGCCGACAAGCATCGTACATTCCCCATCTGGCAATGCGTTGGGTGCGGAAGAGTTCGTCAGGCATCCGAATCGGCCTTTGGCCATGTGGGAAAGGCAGGAGAGGGTGATGCAGGCGACGAGGGAAGGCGTGTTGAGGCTTGAGGCGGAGAGTCGGATTGGCAACCGGAGTAGGATGGGTACTAGAAGAAGCAGGATGGGGGAGGTAACAGAGCAGCGACGGAAGCGACGGCGCGGGTGTTGTAGTTGTTGGCTATTATAATCCACGTTTCAGGGCAAGTTATGGAGCAGCTATGATGCCACGTCCGCCATAATACCGATCGCGGTATTTTCGTCAGGATTGAGACTGGGGAAGGACTGGCATTTTGTAAGCGGGTAGTATCCAAAATTCACCAATTTCGCATCGAACCGAGCTTCGGCGTATACCTTCTCATCACAAGTATCTCCCTTCCCTAGTGACGAGTAGGTTGAGTACTACAGAAAGTGACAGCAATGAGGACACCGTAGGCCACATAAAACCATCTAATTTGCAGCGGAGGGTATCCAGCACAACTTCCACATAGTTCAACGTACGGCAGTGGTGTGCAGCCTAGTCGGGAATTGCACTCTTGCCACTGACATTTGCTGTGATAGCTTGCCTGCTGCAATCTGTGGAATCAATTGAACGTATTACTTGAAATACTTCATGTATAAAGACCTCTTCGCCTACATCCAACCACCGACTTTCTCAGATCTCGCCCTTGCAGCTCTCCAAATCATTCAATGAGCAAGGTCCGATAAGGTTTGGCAGAAGGATAGTCTCACTAGACCGAAAGGCCCAAAGTGAAGGACATACCTTATGCCGCCTTTTTTGAGTCACCTCAATTGATATGACCTTACTTTGACGTCCAGCCTTCTACCATCTTCTTCGTCATCAACTACCAAAAAGCTTACCAAAGCGAAGGACCCTTCTACTTGACAACTAAAGCAGTGGCATCATCCTCGAACAATGTCGTTCTTCGATCCTTCCAATGCACCGAAAAAGCCGGACGCTGATCCACGTGTTCGTGCAAGTGGCTGGAACGGTAAGAAGCTCGGTGCTTTTGGCGATGATACATACCGTCAAAAGGCACAACATGCTCAATCCAATTCCTCCTCCATCGTTGGTGGCAAGATCATGAGACCTATTCATGCTGAGCCACGAAGCAACCTGCCCTCGAACGTCCACGGCTTCCACAATGCCAACGCCAGCGAGTCATCTTGGACTGGCTCTTACACTCACAACACCGATCGCCAAAGGAATCCTCCTGTGGGAGCTACCAACTTCTCAAAGAATGCTCCACCTGGAGTCCGTGGTCAGCCGGGGCCGTCTGCGGTCAAGACCGCTGGCCAGACGCCCTCTGCAAAGGAAAAGGAAAACAACCTACCACCTCACTTACGTCGAGCAAGCACTGCAAGTGGACCAAGCATAGTTTCAACGCCGAGTGGGACATCGGCTCAAAAGACTTCAAAACACGGCACCCGCGCTGCTCTTCCGATGAACTCAGGCACGGCTGCAAAGTCAGCCAAGCATTCAAGCAGGTTTCCTTGCTCCTATGAGGACTGCACCCAAGGCTTTGAGCGGGAAAGAGAACTCAAGGTGCATAAGCATGACAACCACGACTATTGCCGTGTCTGCGATGAGGACTTTGATGATGATAAGGAATTACTGCGCCACAAAATCAACAGCGATTACCATATTTGCTGCTGCGTCTGCGGTGATGACTTCCATAGTGAGGGAGGCCGCGATCGCCACCAGAGGCAGGTAAGCAACCAATCACTCTGCATTGCTTGGAGCCGACAGCTAACAGTACCAGGCCCACAGCACTCAACAGGAGTGTAAATGTGTCGGCTGTGGGTACACATTCGAAAAGGGTTCGGCACTCATCGACCATATCTACGGGAACAAGTGTCGAGACCGCAATGATCGCATCCCTAAGCTCGTCAACGAAGAGACGATTAGGGAGCAGAGGGCCCAGGCTGCCTTACACCTGGATATCATATCTCATCGTGTGAGCGATACGGCTGAACTGATCGCAGCGATGCAGCCATCGGAAAGCAGCATCATCTCTGATAACGAGTCGGATGCCGGTGTCAGCTTGGAACCTAAGCACCTCCTAGACTCCAACGAGCCGATGGACGGGGCCAGCTCTAAGGCTTCGAGCCAGGCCGAGAACGGCGATGCAGCAACTGATTTGATAGATTTATCCGACGATGGGACTGCGACCCCAAAGAGAAGTCGTCATGACAAGGAATTTCCAACCTTGGGTGAGGCGGCGATGGTGAAGGGCAAGAGCAAGCACCAGGCCATGGTCGATGCATTGGGATCCCTTAGCGTAAGCGGTTCAAAGCACGGGACTGGGGCAACTATGGTGGATTTCCGTGAGGCTATGATCGCTGGTGAGAACAGCGAAGTGCAGGTCGTCAAGACCGATTGGGACCACTTGAACTTCAAGCGCCACGCCGTGGATGGTCACTATCACTGTCCGTTCAGCAAATGCAAGTAAGTCTGACCAAGGCTACCATCTCATCGTCTTAGGTACTAAGTATTGATAGTACCACTTGCTTTGATGTCAATGACTTGAAGCGGCATCTTACCTCAGGCCTACACCAAGGCACCGACCACCGCTGCCTCAAATGTTTGCGCCACTTCAAATCGCCGACTGCTTTAATAGCCCACATGGAATCCAACAGCGAACGTTGCAGAATCAAAGAGACTGATCATTTCGGGCAGATGCTGTCTGTGGTGTCCGGAGGCTTCCTGGGCGTCAGTGGACGCAACGCCGACGGAACCATCAAGATCAGCGCCCTCACTGAGGAAGAGCTGGAGGACCAGTCTCGTGAGCATCGTGCTCTCTTGCCTTCCGAGGACGCAAACTATAATTGGAGCCTATGATGGACCTGATTCCCAGAAACCTGGTCCGTAGTGTAACAAATTTCTCTTTCTATGACAGACTTACGACCATCGATGAGCATAATATGGCATATACTAGCGTGCAGACGAGGAGAAACCTGGCAATTTTATAGCATGCAGCTCGAAAAATTGGTAATACAGACCAGAGTACGGGCCAGACTGTTCTCAATCAGCACGATCTGCTACCCAAACACACGAACACACCAACGGAGTCAGCCCAGAGAAACTCACTTTTTGACATCAACAGACTTAGCAGCAGCAGCAGCACATGGAATAAAAGAGCATACATACATCTCCCTTTTCTCCGCCTAGCACATGCTCGCTCAACAAGTGCAAAGCCCACACCATAACCACCCTCCAGCACGCCCCACACTATTTTCTTCCCCCCCCTTATCCACCACCACCACTCACTCCCCCTCCCCCTCCTCCCCCCTCCCGCCCCCAAACCCCGGAAAAACCTCCCGCACCTGATCCATAATAATATCCCCATACCCCTTTCCCCCCTCCAACTCCTCCCTCTCCCTCTCCAACCTCCGTTTCTGCCACCCAGGCCCCTCATCACCCATCCA